>SXGT01859777.1_pt1 | contig 83461 bp, 75 predicted proteins | sample 3176221 | NCBI WGS metagenome assembly SXGT01 (sample SAMN11356862, study PRJNA531348) | freshwater metagenome | isolation source: freshwater sample F1-120 | place: China: Fuxian Lake, Yuxi | collected 2017-12-25 | reverse complement strand
GCGCACCGACCTGCCGGGCGCGCGGGTAGTGCTGCACACTGGCCCGGATGTGGAGCAAATGAACGCTCGCGGTGGGAACGCGATCGCGGTCGGCCCCGAAGGCGGCTTCACTGAGGAAGAAGTCGCCACAGCGGTAGGATGTGGGTGGCGTGTCGCGAGCCTGGGATCGCGCGTGCTACGCGTGGAAACGGCCGCTCTCGCGGCAGCGGCGCTGCTCGGCTAACATTTCCAGCGCTCCTTCAGGCGTGTTACGCTGACCGGTGTGGACCGCCTGTGTCGCGATGTGACTCCGTCAAAGCAGCAGCCGTTCAGTATCTATCGTGCGAGAAGAGTTCTGAGCCAGATGGCGAGCAGTTAATCTGCGTTTTTTGGGCTGATAGGCCGACTGCATAGTAGCAGGCACACTCCGTGTACGGATGCAGCGCCCGTCAAAATCGGCGCGACTTCAACTGGCCCAAGAACGGCACACGGCGTCTGCCTACTACTATGCTGTCGGCCTGATTGTCCCCGACCAGTCAATAGTCTGTGATCAACCGAGACCGGGAGGTGGAACGTGGCCGAACGCCCAGAGGCTGAGTACGAATTGCGTCCCGAACGTCGCAGAACGTAGTTCATTTTCTGCATTTCCTTCGGCATTTTTCCGGGACTGACCAGTCTAGTGATCGGCCTTCGATGGCTTTGGACGCCGTCGCTCGGTGCCGATACCACCACCGAGATCGGAGTGGTTCTGTTTGGTGCCGCCAGCGTCGTTGGTTGCCTCTTGACGCTGATCGCTCTACCACGGGCCGGGCACCTCCTATTCTTCACCGACCGCGCCGAATTGCCTCAACCGATCCGGCCGCCGTGGTGCTTGTTGCCCCCCCGCAAACTTTATTATGACCAGGTGACCCGCTGGGGGACGGCGGAAGTACCGACATCGGGTGAACCGGTTCTTGTGGTCGCTTTCGCCATTGCCTCTGAGGACGGGGGCGCGGAACGGACGATCAAACTGATCATCTCGTACTACCCAGACCCGGATGCGGTTCTGGTGGAGTTCCAGAAGCGCCTCCCGCCACTATGCCGGGTCACCATCGGGTGCGTGTTTGGAGGCGTGACGTTCCGGAATCGGCGCAAGAAATCCTAACCGCGTACGAAGGTTCCGGTCGTCGCGAGAAGAAATCATCCAGTCCACAACTGTTGTTGGTTCAACACATGCACGGTGGCCACAGCGTGGAGGCGAGTTTCTTTTGTAGTCTGCTTCTGGCGATCACTGCGCGACCGGTCTCCTGACGGAAGCCCGCGTCAGTAGTCCTGCTTCTCCAACTTCAGTAGCGATTCCTTGAACGCGGTCGCGGTCGGGTAGCGGTCAGCCGGTTCGCGCGAGATCGACTTGAGCAGGATGTCCGAGAGCCGTTCGTCGATGTTCGGATTCAGGCCTTTCGCCTCACGCGGCGCCTGGTTGAGGCGTCGCCGGAACGTCTCCTCACTCGAGGTCGATCGTTCCCAGGGCATCTGACCGGTGAACACCTCGTAGGCCGTCACCCCCAGCGCGAACAGATCCACGCGGTGATCGGTCGTTTTCCGCTTGATGATCTCCGGCGCGAGGATGTCCGTAGTACCGGTGCGGTTCCCGCCGACGCAGAAGGCCGGTGTGTATGGGAGCGTGAGACCGAAGTCGATGAGTTTCAACACGCCGTCCTTTTCCACCATCACGTTGCGGGAGCAGACGTCGCGGTGGATCCACTTGTTGTCGTGCATGTACTGGAGGGCGTCGCAGAGTTGAGCCAGGAGGTTGATACGATTCCCAACCAACTGCGCCGAGCGGGTCTCGACGAGGTAGTTAAGCCCCAGCCCGTCCACCCACTCCATGACCAGACACGGCTCGCCCTCGCCAGTGATTCCGTTCTCGAAGGTGCGCACGATATTGTCGTGTTTCAGCGCCTCGCAGATTTCGCCCTCATGCTGCTTCTTCAGCCCCGTGAACCGCTCCTCGAACTTCTTGGTTTTGACCTTGTCGAGGATCTTCAGACAAACCGTGCGGCCGAGTTCGCGGTCGTAGGCGCGGTACACTTTCGACATGCTGCCTTGCCCGGTCCGCCCGCTCAACTCGAACCGCTTCGCGACGTTGATTCGCTTCAGCCCCTTCTTGGGGCTTCCACCGCTCTTACCCTTGCCGAACAGGAAGTCGAACATGCCCATGGCTTTCCCCTTCCGGATGCTAGATGTTCGTCCACTCGGTTCACGGTCGGGGCGCACGGTACGGTTGGCCCGCCCGGTAGAGTTCGGCCCGCTTGCGCACAGCCGACGCCAACTGGTGATCGCCGATCCGATCGGCGCCTTCGGCCCCGCGCCCCGCGATGGTGACTGCCTCGTCGTAGCGACCGACTTCGGCGCATGCGGCGGCCATAACATCGAGCAGCGTCGGCGACGGCCGCTCGACACCGGCGCAAGCCAGTTCCGCGAGCCGGTGGGCGGCGGCTCCGTCCCGCTTGGCCGCGTCCGGGTGGGTCGCAAGCGACCACGCCCGCTCGGCCGTTCGAGTGACCCACTGCGAGTCGAGTTGACTGGCCGTCCGGGCCTGCCGTATCGCCTCCTCGCGGTCCCCTAGCGCGAGCAGGGCCACCGCCAGCCGACCGGGGTGCGCCGCGTTCTTGGGGTCGATCGTGATCGCCCGGCGGAGGTGCGCCGTGGCTTCCGCCCACCGACCCCGTTCGATCAGCAACTCCGCGAGGTAGCTCGCAAGCCCCGGGTCGTTCGGTGTCCGTTCGACGGCAACCGTGAGGACCAGGATTGCCTCGTCCGTCCGCCCCAGGCCGACGAGCACACCCGCGTAGTTGGTCCGCAACATCGGTAGTTCTGGATTATAGCTCAACGCACGCTCGTAGCGTACTGCCGCCTCTTCGCCACGCTTCCGCGCCCGACTGATGTCGCCGAGCAGCAGCCAGGACACCGCGAGGTCGTGTTCCCGATTCCCGGCCAGTTTCAGCGCGTGGAAAGCGGCCGGTTCAGCCTCGTCCACCCGGCCGGACCGGGCCAAACTTACGGCGTGAAAAAATGCGGCCGGGTAGTACTCGGGAGCGAGTTCCATCGCCCGCTCGAACTGGACGACCGCTTCCGCGTCCCTCTTGCCCAGCGAGAGCATTGTGCCACGCCAGTAGCGTGCGTGCGCGTTGTCTTCAGTCACCTCCAACGCGTGCGACCACAGCGCCAAACCATCCCGCCAGTGGTCGAGTTGTGCCCGCGTGGCGAGGGTCGCCCCGAACACAGCGACCACCGCCAACCCGACCGCCCACTGGGAGCCGTTACGGACGCGCGACAGAAGTTCGGCGGCACCCCACACGCCCGCGAGCAGGATCCCGATCTGGGGGATATAGGTGTAGCGGTCAGCGTAGGCTTGGTCCCCGACCTGAATGATGCCGATCATCGGAACGAGAGTTCCCAGGTACCAGAACCAGCCGACCAACAGGTACGGGGCGGACCGCCGTAGGCGAATGGCGCCCACGGTGATCGCCCCCATCACGCCGACGGCCCCCGCGAGTTGCCACCACGGGCGACCGGACCGGGGATGGGGGTAGAAGATGGCCAGATCGACCGGGGCGACAGTCTTCCGCAGGTACACCACGTACCCTACCGTGGCACCGGTCACACGCTCGCCCACCGAACGCTGCGTGAGGTTCCTCACCGCGCCGCCGTGGGACTGCGCGTATACCGTGGCGAAGGCGGAACCCGCCACGAGCACGAACAGCGGCCACTTCTCACCGATCCGCCTGAACAGATCAGCCCGCGAGCCGATCCGCGCGAGCGGCCACACGTCCAGTAGGACAAGCGCACAGGGGAGCGTGATGAGCAGCGGCTTGGCGGTCAGCCCGATCGCGAACACGCCCGCAACGACCGCCATCCGCCGCCACGACGGGCCGGCCACGTACCACGCGTAGGCGACCATCGTAAGCACCCAGAACAGGGCGCTGAGGACATCCTTCCGTTCGCTAACCCACGCGACGGATTCGACGCGTAGTGGGTGGAGGGCAAACAGGAGCGCGACGACGGCGGACCGCGGCACCGACCCGGTCATGCGTGCCAGGACGAGGAAGAACAGTGCCGCGGCGAAAGCGTGAAGGAGGACGTTCGTGAGGTGGAATCCAAGGGGGTCTTGACCCCAGAGGCTGGCGTCGAGTTGAAGCGACAGCCACGTCAGCGGGTGCCAGTTAGCTTCCGTCAGCGTCGTACACGCCCACCCCATCCCATCGACCGTTAGCCCGTCGAGCACATGCCGATTCTCGGTAACGTAACCGGGGTCGTCAAAGTGAATGAAGCCGTGCCACAAGGTCGGTGCGTAAGCGAGAACGGTGACCGCCGCGATCGCGGCACAAACGACCGATTGCCGCCGCGCCTTCGAGGGCACTGCTACCGGTGCCGGCGCCATCGCGGGCGGTGGTCTGGTGCCGGTTCTCGCTCGCATGAGAAGCCTCAGCGAATCTGGCAAAAGTCCACGATACGGGCGACCTCAGTGCGGAGGTCTTTGCGGTGAACGATGCGGTCCACGAAGCCGTGCTTCATGAGGAACTCGCTGGTCTGGAAGTTCTCCGGTAGTTCGACTCGCACGGTGTTGGTGATAACTCGGCGGCCCGCGAAGCCGACCATCGCGCCCGGTTCGGCCAGAGTGATGTCGCCTTGCATCGCCCAACTCGCGGCTACGCCGCCCATCGTCGGGTTCGTCAGGATGCAAACGTACAGGCCTCCCATCATGTCGTAGCGGCCAAGCGCGGCGGAGATTTTCGCCATCTGCATCAGTGACAGAATCCCTTCTTGCATTCGGGCGCCGCCGCCGGAGCCACTCACGAAGATCAGCGGCAACTTCAACTCCGTCGCCCGCTCCACGGCGCGCGTCAGTCTCTCGCCGACCACACTTCCCATGCTCCCGGCCATGAACGCGAAGTCGGTGATACCGAGCACAATCGGGCGCCCGCGGATGAATCCCTTCCCGGTGACGGCCGCGTCGTTCATCCCGGTCTTCTTCTGTTCCTCGGCGAGCCGCTGGTGGTACGGGATGCGGTCCACGAAGTTGAGCGGGTCGCACGGCTTGAGATCCGTGTCCCACTCCTCGAAGGTGCCCTCGTCGAGCAACTGCGCGATACGGTCGCGAGCCGGCATAGTGAAATGGTGGTCGCAGTCCGGGCACACGTGCTGCCGGTCAACGACATCTTGCTTGTACGCCGTGTTCTTGCAGTTCGTACACCGGATCCACACGCCTTCCGGTACACCCCGCTTCGGCCGCTCGATCGCCATGCGTTCCACCTCAAACCCTCAGGCTTAACTGCGCTAGCCCAAAATCGAAACCCGAAACAAACAGAAAACCAACACTCTCCTGTTTTCTTTCGGATTTCGCACTACGAGTTTCGCGTCCCGCTTTAGCGTTCGTCGATCTGCGCCAGGCTCTGGAACTTCTTCCCCTCGACATAGGCGAGGAACGCTCCGCCGCCGGTCGAGACGTGCGTCATCTTGTCGGCGAATCCGAACTGCTCTGCGGCCTCGGCGGTCTCGCCGCCCCCGACCACGGTAACGCCGGCGCTCGCGGCCATCGCCTCGGCGATGTCACGCGTGCCGCGAGAGAACGCGGGCTGCTCGAACCAGCCGAGCGGCCCGTTCCAGATGATCGTGGCCGCATCGTGGATCGCGGTCTTGAACTGTTCGATGGTCTGCGGGCCGATGTCTACACCCTCATAGCCAGCCGGAATCGCGCCTTTGCAAACCTGTGTCTGAAGCAGATCATCCGACTTCGCCACGACGTAATCCACCGGCAGCGTGATCTTCTTGCCGACATGCACGAGCAGCGGGCGCGCGGCGGCGACTTCCTCGTCACCGATCTTCGTGGCGCCGATGTCCACGCCTTGGGCCTTGAGGAACGTGTAGGCCATCTTCCCGCCGATGAGCAGGTAATCGACCTTGTCCAGAAGGGCGGCGATGAACGCGACCTTATCGGACACTTTCGCTCCGCCCATGATGCCAAGCACGGGCGATTCGGGCTGCGCCATCAACCCGTCGATGATTTCGAGCTCTTTCGCGAGCAGCATGCCGATCGCGCGCGGCTTGCCCGCAGCTTTGAGATTCGCGGGCAGGCCGACCATCGACGTGTCTTTGTCGTTCTGGCACGTGCCGAACGCCTCGTTCACGTAAACATCGCCAAGGCTCGCGAGTTCCGCGGCGAACGCTGGGTCGTTCTTTTGCTCACGCGGTTCGAAGCGAAGATTTTCGAGCAGTAGCACGCCGCCGGGTTTCAGCGCCGCAACCGCGGCTGTAACCGCGGGACCGGTAATGTCGTTCGCTGCTTTCGCCACGGACACGCCGAGCAACTCGCCGAACTTCACCGCGACCTTGTCCAGCGTCAGGTGCTTGCGTTCCTCTGGTGTGGCCTTCTCTGGGCGGCCCAGGTGACTCATCACGATCACGCTCGCGCCCGCGTCGAGCAAGTGCCTGACGGTCGGGATCGCGGCCCGGATGCGACGGTCGTTCTTCACGGCCCCGGTCTTCTTGTCGATCGGGACGTTGAAGTCCACGCGCACCAGAACCTTCTTGCCCTTCAGGTCGCCCAGGTCTTCGAGAGTCTGCTTCGCCATGTACGATGCCCCATTCAGCGCGAACAGCCCACCGACCGCAGTCGGTGGGCTTGGCGGTTGGTTCAACCTTTCGAGATCATGTACTTGAGCAGGTCCACGCAGCGATTGCTGTAGCCCCACTCGTTGTCGTACCACGAGATGAGCTTGAAGAACTTGCTGTTCAACTCGATGCCACTGCCGGCGTCGAAGATGCTGCTGGCCGGGTCGTGGATGAAGTCGGACGACACCACGTCATCGGACGTGTACACCATCACGCCCTTGAGGTACGTCTCGCTCGCTTTCTTCATCGCGGCGCAGATGTCTTTGTAAGACGTCTCCTTCGTCGTCTTCACCGTGAGATCGATCACGGACACGGTCGGCGTCGGCACGCGGAACGCCATGCCGGTGAGTTTGCCCTTCACCTCCGGGCACACCAAGCCCACGGCCCGCGCCGCGCCAGTGGTGCTGGGGATGATGTTCACGGCCGCGGCGCGACCGCCCTTCCAGTCGCTCTTGCCGCCCTGCCCGTCCACCGTCTTCTGCGTCGCGGTGTAGGCGTGAACGGTCGTCATCAGACCCTCGTCGATGCCAAAACCTTCCTTCAGTAACACGTGAACCAGCGGCGCGAGGCAGTTGGTGGTGCAGCTCGCGTTCGAGATAATGTTGTGCTTCGCGGCGTCGTACTTGTCGTGGTTCACGCCCATCACAATCGTGATGTCTTCTTCTTTCGCCGGGGCCGAGATGATGACTTTCTTGGCGCCCGCGGTGATGTGACCCCGCGCCTTCGCGGCATCGGTCCACAGCCCGGTGCTTTCGAGGACATACTCGACGCCCAGTTCCTTCCAGGGCAGCCCATCCGGCCCGACCTTCAGCGCCAGAGCCTTGAACTCGTGTCCGTTGACGACGAGCATGTCGTCCACGGTCGCGCCCGCGGACTTCTTGCTCGCGACCTCGGCCTTGAACCGTCCCTGCGTCGAGTCATACTTGAGCAGGTACGCGAGGTTATCGGCGGGGAGCATCGGGTCGTTCACCGCGACCACATCGATGTCTTTGCCCAGCAAGCCCTGATCGACCAGCGCGCGGAACACGAGCCGCCCGATCCGCCCAAACCCGTTGATACCAACTTTCACAGCCATCTCGGTTGTCTCCACTTTTGCGACTGTCTCCGGCGGAGAGGGTGCGACTCACGGGCCGCGGTGCCGGATAATGCGTTCATTGTTTACCCTATGATTCCGCGCGCGCGATTCCAGTGCCGCGGGCGTCCACCATCCCTACGCTAACCCTCAGTTGCTTCCTCTTCAACACAGGTGGTTTTCCCATGTCCAAGGTGGTTCGTGTCGCCGTGACCGGTGCGGCCGGTCGGGTTTCTAGCAGTCTCATCGTCCGGCTTGCATCCGGCGAGGTATTCGGCCCCGACACGAAAATTGTTCTCCAACTGCTCGAACTCCCGGTCGCGATGAAGAACCTCGAAGGCGCGATGTACGAACTGCAGGACTGCGGGTTCTCGACGCTCAAGGACGTAATCGTCACCGACGACGCGAACGTCGCGTTCAAGGACTGCAACTTCGCGCTGCTTGTCGGCGCGGCCCCGCGCGGCCCTGGTGAACAGCGAAAAGACCTGATCCGCAAGAATGGCCCGATCTTCGTGGGTCAAGGTCAGGCAATCGCGAAGAACGCGGCCAGCGACGTGCGTATCCTGGTCGTGGGCAACCCGTGCAACACGAACTGCCTGATCGCCCTCAAAAACGGGAGGGACGTGCCCGCAGACCGATGGCACGCGATGACGCGACTCGATCACAACCGCGCCGTCGCCGCGCTCGCGATGAAGGCCGGCGTCACCAACGACGCGGTCACTTGCATGACAATCTGGGGTAACCACTCGAACACGCAGTACCCGGACTTCACCAACGCGAAGATCGGCGGCAAACCTGCGACGAGCGTGATCACCGATCGGGCATGGCTCGAAGGCGCGTTCGTACCGAACACGCAGGATCGCGGTAAGTTCATCATCGACACGACGAAGGTGTCGTCGTCGTTTTCCGCCGCGAACGGGGCCATCGACCACGTGAAAAGTCTGGTCCGCGGGACCGCGAGCGGCGACTGGACGAGTGCCGCGATTGTCTCGAAAGGCGAGTATGGCGTGCCGGCCGGACTTGTGTTCGGCTACCCCTGCACCGCGACCGGCGACGGCAACTGGAAGGTCGTGGAGGGCTTGAAGCTCGACGCCTTCGGTCAGGAGAAGTTCAAGAAGTCGCTCGATGAACTGCTTCAGGAGCAGGATGTCGTGAAGGACTTGCTTCCGGGGTGATCCAGCACTTTCGCAGCTTGCGGCTACGCGCGGTTTGCTTGCGAAGCCGCAAGTTGCGAAAGACAACAAAACGAATGCAACTCCTCCTCGCGCATGGTCTGGGCCGCACGCCGCTGTCGCTGTTTGGGCTGTCGTCGGCGCTGCGGCGTGCCGGACATCACACCCGCTTCTTCGGCTACCTTCCGCCACTCGAATCACTTCCGCGAATCGTCCATCGGCTCGCGGCCACCCTCCGCGACTTGTCGCGTAGCGGCGAACCGGTCGGCCTCGTCGGACACTCGCTCGGCGGCTTGCTGCTCCGAATGGCGATTGCCGAAGTGCCGGAGTTGCGAGTTCACCATCTCGTGATGCTCGGCACGCCGAACAGCGGCACACGCACGGCGCGACTCGCGTGGCGATGGTTCCCGCCGTTCCGGCTCTACACCCGCGATTGTGGTCGTTTGCTCACCTCGCACGGCGCACTCGCGAACCTTCCACCGCTGACCGTGCCCTTTACGCTCATCGCTGGCACATCCGGCCCGCGTGGGCGTTGGAGTCCGTTCGGCAACGAGCCGAACGACGGGGTTGTCGGGGTCGCGGAGACGCGGTTGCAGGGATCCGAACCTCAACTCTTTCCCGCGGTTCACACGCGGTTGATGGACGTGGGTGATGTTCGCGCCCGAATCTTGGCTATCATGGGGAATAGCGAACGTCGCCTCCCGTCACCTTGAGTGGAACCCACAGCCATGCCATCCAATGCGAAGAACGTCCTCGGCGGTACCTTGCAAACGTGCTCCACGAACCCGCTCACCGGGTTCTACCGCGATGGGTGCTGCAACACCGGCGCGGAGGACGAAGGGCTTCACACGATCTGCTGTCAGGTCACGGCCGAGTTCCTCGCACACCAAACGCACATCGGCAACGACCTAAGCACGCCGTTCCCGATGTTCGGGTTCCCCGGGCTGCGACCCGGTGACCGCTGGTGCGTGTGCATCACACGCTGGAAGCAGTCGTTTGAAGCCGGGATGGCCTGTCCCGTTGTACTCGAAGCAACCCACATGCACGCGCTGGAATACGTTGATCTCGAAGACCTGCAACGGCATGCGGTGAGTATCGAAAAGAAAGCATGATCCCTCGCGCATTTTCAACACACGAGAGCCTCAGTCATGTGACTCGACGACGCTCCAGAAAGCAGCAACGTATCGGACAGTCGCGGGATGCGCGGGGAGTTCGCCCTCGGCGGCAGCGGCATTCTGCTCGTCGTCCTCGGTCTGATCTTCTGCGTCGACCGGTAAGTGACGGACAAACTATTCGTCGCCCCCCGACTCGTCTGGCGGATGCAAACGAACGCGGCCGGGCAAGTGCCCGGCCGCGTCGCGTTGTTGCCTCGCCTTCACTTAACTGACGAGTTCCTTGATCCAGTAGGAGCTGGTCTTCTCGTTCGGCTTCTCGCCGGCCACGTAGTACGGGCGGCCGAGGTTGTCGCGGACGCTCGCGTTGGTCTCCGGAGTCGGGTCGATGCCCAGCCCGCGGTAGATCGTGCCGTAAACGTCGGCGATCATCGTCGGGTTCTCGACCGCCGCGGTGCCGTCCTTGTCGGTCGCACCGTAAGCGACGCCGCCCTTGATGTTACCGCCACCGACAACCACGCTCCAGGCGCGGGGGTAGTGGTCGCGGCCACCGTTCTGGTTGATCTTCGGCGTGCGCCCGAAGTCGCCCATCCACACCACCACAGTGTCCTTCAACTTGCCGCGCTGGTCGAGGTCCTTCACCAGGGTGCCCATGCCCTTGTCGAGCACTGGCAGGCGCTGGTTGGCGAGGATGTTGAAGATACCGTTGTGGTTGTCCCAACCGCCGAGACTGACCTCGACGCAGGCAACGCCAGCTTCGACCAGTTTGCGGGCCAGGAGGCAGCCCTTACCGAAGTTGTTGGCGCCTGTGCCGGCCGCACCGTACTCTTCCATCAGCTTCGGGTCGATCGGCTTGCCGTCGATCTCGTTCTTGAGTTCAAACACTTCCTTGCGGCGGGAAACAACGAGGCTCAGCGCCTTGTCGTACACTTCCTTATGGGCCTGGGCGGCGTCCATGATGGCCTTCTTGTCGGAGCCAGTCTGGACAAGGCCACCTTCGAGGCGATCGAAGATCGCGGCGCGGCGGATGGTGCGGTCCGCGTCGACGGCGGAAGAGACGTTCTCGGGCAGCGCACCGGGGTTCTGCACGGTGAACGGGGCGTACTTCATGCCGAGGAAGCCGGAGCCGATCTGCGTGCCACCGACCGAGATGAACGCGGGAATGTCCGCGGTCTTGGCAGCTTCCGGGTCCAGACCCTGGTGGTAGCCGAGGACGGAGCCGACCGACGGGAAGTCGAGAATCGGGCTGCGCTGCTTGCCGGTGTTCATGATGAACGTGCCGCGAGCGTGATCGCCTTCCTGCGAGTTCAGCGAGCGGATGATCGACAGGTTCTTGAACTGCGCGGCGACCTTCGGCAGGTGTTCGGTGATCTCGACGCCGCTGGCCGCAGTCTTGATCGGCTTGTGCTCGCCACCGTTGGGGCTACCCGGCTTCATGTCCCAAAGGTCGATCGTCGTCGGGCCGCCACCCATCCACAGGATGATGAGGCTCTTCTGCTTCTTTTTCAGTTCCGCAGCGTGGGTCTTCAGCCCCGCGAGGAACGACAAGCCGGGAACGGCGACAGCGGCACCGGCCGCTGCGTGCTTCATGAAGTGCCGACGATCGGTAGTCCCGAACATGTTCCGCGCTCCGATTGCGCCGGCGAGGCCGGCAAGGTGTGTAGACCGAGTGTATCTCGAAAGTCCGGCTCAGGCAAGAGGTTAAAGCGGGTGGTGGATTCCGTTGCGAGCCGGTTCTCCTCTTCTGACGCTCACCTTACCGCAGAGTTCCCGAACCCGCACGAAAAATGTCCAGATTCGGGTTCTCACCAGTGGAAGTTTCGCGCCAGGGGTACGGAATTTCAACACCTGAACCGTGCAAAGGTTCCGCGCCAAGCGTGAACCGCCCTGTAATTCGCACCCGGCTGGCACGCGGCGACCGGACTCGCACCGCGATTGACGTACCGGTCGCGATCAAACCGCGGGAAGCGACGGTGCGGGCCGAGGAGACACGGCAGGAATATCGTGTGAAGATCGGATCGTGTGTCCGGTTCGGGTGTCGAATCTCGTTGACGTGGGTAGCCGGGCCGGGTTACGTTCCGATTACCCGTCAGGAGCGCCCATCTTCCGCTCGTTCAAATCCATCCTCACGCGTCTCGTTGGCCTAACAATCGCCCTCACCGTCTGAACGTCAGTGAAGGCGCGGAACGCGAACCGCTTCCGCCCGATGCTGGAGGCGTTCGAGGACCGCACGGTGCCGTCCGTCGGGTCGGTGAGCGTCACGGTCATCTCGGACGCGGTCGAGGGCGGCAGCCAGGCCGAGATCCAGTTCACGCGCATGGGGAACACCGCTGGCGCAATCACCGTGAACTACTCGATTGGCGGAACCGCGACCAACGGCTCGGACCACTCGCTGGGCACCACGGGTACAGTTGAGTTCGCCGGCGGCGACTGCTTCGCGACGCGCTGGCACTTGGCGACGCCACCGTCAAGATTCAGCGCGACGAGAAAACCGAGACCGTCAAGGTCGTGCTCCCAGACTGAAGCCTTCCGCCGCGAGCCGCTTCCGTCAAGTTCGCGTCGAGGAGGCTTTGCAACCTACCTCCGCAACCGCGTCAGGAGTTCCGCGAAATCCGCCGGTGGTGCGACATCCCAACCCACCGCTTCGCCTGTCTCTGGGTGCGTGAACCCCAGTCGCGTCGCGTGCAGCATGGGCCGCTTCGCCCCGCTGCTGTCGGGAAAGGGTTTGCCGCTGATGGGGCGATCGTAAACGGTTTCCCCACACAGGGGTGTGCCGGCTTCGCCAAGGTGGATACGCACTTGATGTGTGCGTCCCGTGTCAAGCCGACACTCGACCAGTGCAAACGTACCGAGTGTTTCCAACACCGCGACGTGCGTGACCGCGCGCTTGCCGTCTTCCGCGATCAGGTCGGTGGTGCTTCCGCGTCGCCCGTCGCCGCGATCGCGCACGAACACCGACGCCACCCGCCCCGACTTCGGCACGCCGCGAGTCAGCGCGAGATAATTGCGTTCGGTGCTGTGTTTGCGGAACTGCTGTGTCAAACTTTCTCCCGCGGCGCGGGTGCGTGCGAACACCACCAGACCGGAAGTGTCGCGGTCGAGCCGGTGGACTGCGGTCACCGCCCGGTCAGGCGTGCCCAACAGCCCCGGTAACAGGCCCGCGAGCGTCCGCGTCAGGAACTTCTGGCCGTGTTCCCCGAACTCGTCGGCTTCGTCCTTGTGGCGCATCGTCGTCAGCCCGACCGGCTTGTTCACGACGACGATCGCGTCATCGACGTACACGATTTCGGGACCGGGAGTGGACGGATGCGCGGCCGAATGTGAGGCAACCGCCCGGAGCGTCGGTTTCTTGATCGCGGGCAGACGCGGCGTGGGCTTCGCGGGTACAGGCGGGGCCTTCTTCTTGTCCGCCCTTCCCTTCTCAACCTCGTTCTTGGTTCCGGCCACCTTCTTCACCTCGACTACACCGGGCGCGATTTCGACCCGCTTGCCGAGTTTCATCCGCTTGGCCACATCGGTTTCGACCTGCCCGCTCACCTTGACGTGCCGACCTTCGACGATCCGTTTGGCCTGCGCCCACGGAATCCCGAACCGCGACTTGAGCACCGCGGCAAGCGTCTGCCCGGCGTCACGACGATCGACAACGAACTGAATCGGCGGCACGAGTAACATCCTCGATATCTGATAGCGGCGCTCTACACGGTCCAGTTGTTGTAGCATCTCAGCGATGGGAACCTGCTAACAACCGGAAACGTCGGTTATCGCGGACCGGAATACCCTCGCGACAGGCGGGAGGGCCGCTTGACATCCTTCGCCGGATGAACGTACCTTGTAAGAATAAACCCGCTCCCACGCCCCGGTGCGACGTGCAACTGATCGCTCCCGACATCCTGGCCGAAGCCCGAGGCATGACCGCCGCAATGACCGGCACCGTCACGGTTCTCGGCTTCGCGCTGTGGCTGTTCGGCTGGCGCTGGCACCGGTTTTGGGTTGTCGCGGGGATCACGCTCGCGGCCGGGTTGATCGGCCTGAACGCGGGCCGCACAAGTGGCGGAACACAGGTGATGGCGATCGGCATCCTGCTCGCTGTCGCGGCGGGGCTGCTCGCACTGGAGTTGGCGAAGGTGCTCGCTTTCGTGGCCGGCGGGTGCGGGGCATGGCTCGCGGTGCAGTGGGTGTTGCCGCAAGCGCAGGAACTCTGGGCCGTATTCCTCTGCGGCGGGCTGTTCGGCTTGCTGCTCTACCGCCTCTGGACGATGCTCCTCACGAGCCTTTTGGGTGTGCTGCTTGCCGGGCACGCGGGCATCCTGCTGATCGAACAATTCCTTTCCAAAGATACCGGGGCGTGGGTCACACGGAACGTGGCAGCGCTCAATGGCACCGTCGTTGGGCTGGTCATCATCGGCATTCTCGTCCAGGCATTTTCCGCACGCCACACCGACCCCGCAACCGAGTCGAAGGCCGAAACTGGGGAGGAAGAACCAGCCCCGGCTCCGGCACCCCCATCTGCAAAGCCAGCCCCGTGGTGGAAGAAGTTGCTCGACGTGCGCAAGGCCGCTTGATCTGTTTGCGATTCACCTCTGCCCGCGGCCGATCCCGTAGTAAGTGAACCCCAGTGCGAGAAGTTCCTGTTCCACGTTTGAGTACAGGTTGCGCCCGTCGAAGATGACCGGCGCCGCGAGCCGGCGCTTCACCTCCTCGAAGCCCGGTGTGCGGAACTCCGGCCACTCGGTCACCAGCACCAGCGCGTCGGCGCCGTCGAGCGCGTCGAGCGGTTCGGTCGCGTAGTGCAGCCTGTCGCCATAAAGCGCCTTCACATTCGCCATCGCCTCCGGGTCGGACACCTTCACCTTCGCGCGTGCCGCGAGGAACGCGTCGATCAGAGCGAGCGACGGCGATTCGCGGATGTCATCGGTCTTCGGCTTGAAAGCAAGACCCCAGATAGCGAACGTCTTTCCCGCGACGTGCCCGTCGAAGTGCTTGGCGATCTTCGCGAACAGCACCTCCTTCTGCGCGTCGTTGGCGGAGTCTACCGCTTCGCACACACGCAGCGCGACGCTTGCTTTCTTGGCGACAGCAATGAGTCCCTTCACGTCTTTCGGGAAGCACGAGCCGCCGTAACCGGGTCCGGGTGCGAGGAACTGGAACCCGATGCGCTGATCGTGCCCGATGCCCTTGCGCACCGCGTTCACGTCCGCGCCTGTCGCGTCGCACAGATTCGCCATCTCGTTGATGAAGCTAATCTTCGTGGCGAGCATAGCGTTGGCCGCGTACTTGGTCATCTCCGCCGACTCGGGCGCCATCACGAGCAACGGGCGACTATCCGTGCAGTACGGGCGGTACAGCTCGCGGAGCGCCTCACCGACGGCTTCGTGGCGTACCCCCACGACGACACGATCGGGTGTCATGAAGTCATCGATTGCGGCGCCTTCCTTGAGGAACTCGGGGTTACTCGCAACCGCGATGTGCGCGCAGCCGTTCGCGGCCATCCGATCGGTAACGGCGCGGTTCGTGCCCGGCGGGACCGTACTCTTCAGGACAACGACGCGACCACCGGGGTTGCTCTTCGGTGCGTCTTTGAGTGTTGCGCAGATGCCATCGACGACCGCGTTCACGTACTTCAGATCCACGTCACCGGAGGGAAGTTCGGGCGTGCCGACCGCGACGAAGATGAATTGTGCTCCGCGCACCGCAGCCGAGAGATCGCCTGTGAATGAAAGTCGGCCCGCCTCGCGGTTATTCTTCACCAACACGTCGAGACCCGGCTCGAAGATCGGAATTCCGCCGCGAAGGAGGATCGCGAGTTTCTCGGGGTTGTTGTCCACGCAGACTACAGAGTTCCCGGTTTCAGCGAGACACGTCCCGGTGACGAGGCCGACGTAACCGGTGCCAACTACAGCGACGTTCATGCGGGACCCGTGTCCGGTGGGGAGGCGGAGAGCGTGTGGTTTTGGTACCCACGAACGCGGGGGATTCAAGGGAACCGGCTTAACCGTCCCTCAGCATCTCGCGCGCGGCGTTTAGTCCGCAAGCGCCCATCACGCCTCCACCGGGGTGCGAGGCGGCTCCGCACATGTACAGCCCCTTCACCGGCGTGCGGTAGTTCGCGTACCCCGCGACCGGGCGGAAGCTGAACATGCTCGACAGGCTCATCGAGCCTTGCATGATGTTCCCCCCTGTGATTCCCCACAGTCGTTCCATATCAGGAGGAGGTATCACCAGGCGGTGCAGCACGCTCGACTTGAAGCCAGGTGCGTAGTCTTCGAGGATGTCGAAACACCGATCCGCGAACTTGTCCTTCTCCACGTCCCAGGTTGTGCCCTTCAACGTGTAGGGCGCGTACTGCACGAACATACTCAGAATGTGCTTCCCCTCCGGCGCGAGCGTCGAGTCGAGCGCGGTCGCCATCGTGCATTCGAGCATTGGGTCGCGGGACCATCGCCCGTATTTGGCGTCGTCGTAGCCGCGTTCGATGTAGTCCTGATCCGGGCAGACGTGCATCGTGCCGTGGTGCTGTGGGCCGATCTTTCCATCCGATGGGAGCGCCTTCCAGTTGGGCGGCCGGTCCAGCGCCACGTTGATCTTCACCGTGGCCGACGAGTAATCGATCTTCTTGACCTGTGCGAGGAACTCAGGCGGCAGGTCTTTCGCGTCCATCAGTTTCAGGAACGTGACGTTTGCGTCGGCGCCACTCGCGACCCGCTTCGCGCGAAACTCGGTGCCGTCCTTCAGCGCGACGCCGACCACGCGTCCATCGCTCACCACGATCTTGCCCACGTCCGCGTTCGTGCGGATCTCCGCGCCGTAGCTCTTAGCGGCTGAGGCAATGCTGTTCGAAATTGTGCCCATGCCGCCACGGACGTAGCCCCACACGCCGCGGACACCGTTGCACTCGCCCATCACGTGGTGGAACAGAACGTACGCGGTGCCGGGATGCGACGGGGGCGCGAACGCGCCGATGACCGCGTCGGTCGCGATGGTGGCTTTCAGTTCCTCCGACTCGAACCACCGGTCGAGAATCGGCCGCGCGGCGCCGGTGAGAACCTCGACGGCTTCGGTCGCAGTGGTACGCCCGAGTTTGCGGAAGCCGAGACCGAGTTTACCAAGCTTCCAGAGCGAGCCGAGGCCGCCGAACGGATCGGGCGGCGTCTGGGTCAACATCGGTTCGAGGAAGTCCGCGACCCGCGTCAGCATGTCCTCGTACTTCGGATACGCTTCCGCGTCCTTCTTCGAGAACTTCGCGATTTCCCTATGAGTCATCTCCTTGTCCGGCCCCATCATCAGGTAACGGCCGTCCGGGAATGGCGTGAATGACGACGGGCTCCGCGGGAGCATCTCGAAGCCGTACTTCTTCAGCTCCAGTTCACGGATGATTTCGGGGCGCAAGAGGCTGTTCACGTAGGCCGCGGTCGACACCTTGAAGCCGGGCCACAGTTCCTCCGTTATGCAACACCCGCCGACAATCTCACGGCGTTCCAGTACCAGCACCTTGTAGCCGGCTTTCGCGAGGTACGCGGCGGTGACGAGCCCGTTGTGCCCGGCCCCGATAATGATCGCGTCGTGCGTGTTCGTCGCCATGATGTCATCTCTGTGAGGGTCGCCGTTACTGTAAGGAGCGCGCGGACGAACGCCAAAGTTCACAGGGCTTCCGCCCTGGGCTACGTCCGACGGCCCCTCCAGGGCGAAGAGAAGAACCACAATGGTACTTCTCTTCGCCCTGGAGGGGCCGTCGGACGTAGCCCAGGGCGGAAGCCCTGTGTGCCGCAACGGACCAACCGTCCGTTACTTCTTGATCGTCCACAGGTAGATGGTGTGTGAGCGGTCAGCCTCTATCTCTTCCTTCTTGTCTTCCTTCCAGTCGCCCATGTCGAAGTCATGCGACACGATCCGCGAACCCGGCTTCAGCCCCTTCTTCAGAATCGGCATGAGCCGAAGGTTCACGTCCGGCAACAGGTAGAGCGTGACCACGTCCACATCCTTGAAGTCTTCGGGCGTCATCTTCAGCACGTCACCCTCCTTGAACGTCAGCACTTGCTTGCCGTCAAGTTCCACTGTGACCCCGTTCACCTTCTTGTCCGCGAATGTCATGTTGATCCCGAGTTTCTTCTGGGCCACCAACCCGGATTTCGCAACCGCGGCGCCGCAGTCAGTCAACCGCTCTGGGTTGAAGTCGATGCCCAACCCGCTCTTGGCCTTGAAGTCGCGTACGGCGGTGATCGCGATGCGGCCATCGCCGCAACCAAGATCGTAGACCGTCTGGCCTTCCTTCACCGCCGCGAGCTTCAGCATCGCGGTCACAACCTTCTCGTGGGTAGGCACGTACGGCACAACGATCTCGGGGCCTTTCTTCTTGTCTTGCGCAACAGCCGGCTGGAACGTCGCAAGACCAGCCAGCGAGCCGGCAACGACTGCAACTGCGAACAACTGCCGCATGGTGTGGTACCTCGTGTTTGTCAGTGGGAACGGACTACACGGGCGATTATGCACGCAGTGCGGGTCGTGCGGAAGGGAGTAAGTTCGAAATGCGCGAAGTACAATGCGCACCCCCCTCCCCTGAGTAGGGAGGGGTGAAATACTGAAGCCCTCCCTACTCAGGGGAGCGGGTGATCAACGCGTTCCGGCACGGAACCCCACGAGCGAAAGCACCGAACCGAGCATGAGCGAGACATGGTAGTCGCGGAATGGCTCGACGGTGCGAATACCGAACTGGTGGCCGACGATCGCGATCGCAGCGCCGATCAACACGAACACGCTCATCAGGTTCCCGCGGAAAAACAGCGATGCAAGCAGCATCAACCCGGCCAGGCCGACATTGAAGCCATCCACCCACGCAACGAACGGAGCTGGCACGCCCGCGAACGTGAGCGGTTTCGTCACGCGGCTCGCATCAAGCGCGGCCTGCTGCTGAAAGGCCATGAGGTCGCGGCTCTCGACCGCTTGCGTGGCCTGTACGCGGATCTCGGCGCCAGGAACAAGGTCGTTCTGGTGCGCCCAGAGCGCGCTCGCCGCGAGCAATAATGCCGCCGCAACCGCGCGAACGTGCGGCCCGACGAAGAGCGAGATGAGCGAGCCAAACGGGTCGCGAGCGGGTGTCGGCACGAACGCGAATGCGTTGGGTTGCTCCGCCGCGTGAACCAGCGCCCGCACGTTCGCGGGGGCTTCGCCTGGATGGCGGCCGGGCGCGTCGCGCGCGGTCTCCGCACGCCGAATCTCGTCGGCCCCGCGTACCATTGCGTCAGCAGTAGCCTTCGCCTGCTCTTCCGCGGCCTCGGCAGTCACGCCGGCCGCGAGCAGGTTCGCGCGTTCGACCACCACCAACATCGCACGTTCGCGTGCCTCCTTGCGGGTCCTCTCGATTCGCTCCATCGCGACAATCAGAGGCTCACGCCAGCCCGCGTGTTTCTCGCGCATCCCGGCCGCGCCGCCGCGGAGCAGAACCCCGCGTGCTGTCAACTTCGCTTGGTAGCCGAATAGCGCCTCAAAGAACTCCTCCCAGTCGCGACCGGCGAACTTCACTACGAACTGTCGCAACTCTTCTTCACCTAGCCCGCTCGCGCGCATCTGCCGGAGTTGCCGCTCGGCTCCGTCGAGGACGGCGCGGCGTTCCTCGGCCAGCGCGCGGTCTACGCCGTAGCGGAGTGCGAACGCAAGACCGATGCCGAGTAGCCCAAAGCCGACCCAGATCCCCAGCACTTTCAGAAGCGCGAGCAGGACGCAGAACATCGCGAACCCCGCGACGGCGACGGCCCAGTCGCTCCAGCCCAGCCCCGCGACGAACCGCCGCGTGCAACTGAACAGATGACCCTTCCGCGTGATACCGTCGAGGACGAAGTACGCGAGAGTCGTTTCCAGCGCCAGCCCGAACACCCCGAACGCCCACGGGATTTTTCCGAAGAACGCGAGCAGCACGGCCGCTAGTGCGATGGTGCCGAAGAACCCCGCGATGAGGCGACTTCGCAACACTGCGAAACCACACGTGTTGAACCGGAGCACATACCCTTCGACCCGCGAGATCTGTTCTTCCGGTGGGGAAAATGTGCCCGCGTGGGACACACCGAGCCACACTTCGAGAGTGCGAATCACCTCCGCCATGTCCTGATAGCGGTCGCCGGGATCCTTCGCCATCATCCGTTGGATAACTGCGGAAACCTCCTTCGGCACGCGACTCACGATCTGCTCCGGCGGCACGAGCGCATCGTAAGCGTGCTTCGACATCAGTTCGACGGCGATAGTGCCCTCGAACGGACGTCGCCCGGTCACGAGTACATAGAGCGTGCAGCCGAGCGAGTAGATGTCCGCGCGGTGATCAACACTCGCGGCGTCGCGGCACTGCTCCGGCGACATGTATGCGGGCGTGCCGAGCGCGATCCGGTCCCCGGTCATGTCCAGCGGGAGCGTGTGAAGTCCGCTGCGCGGGATCGCATCGCCAAAGCGGTCGCCGTCGTGTGACACCGAGGCGGTTTTCACGAGGCCAAGATCCGCGACCTTCACCAGACCTTGCTCGTCGAGGAGCAGGTTGTCGGGCTTCACGTCGCGGTGAATCATCCCGCGATCGTGCGCGTGTTTCAAACCACGTGCGGCCTGTAGGATGTAGCCAACAGCGATCTCCGGGTCGATCTTTCCCTGCCACTTCACAAGTTCTGAAAGCGACCGTCCGCGTACGTACTCCATGCTGAAGAATCGCGTGCCATCAACCTCTCCGATGTCGTGAATCTGGACGATGTTGGGGTGAGAGAGTTGTGCGGAGGCAAACGCTTCTCGTGTGAATCGCGCGACGAACACCGGGTCAGTCGCCCAGCGCTTGCTCATCACCTTCAGCGCGACCGAACGGTCGAGCGAGAGTTGGGTCGCGAGGTACACCTGGCCCATGCCGCCGCGCCCAAGTTCGCGCTCGATGGCGTACCCGCGAACCACGGTATTCGGCGCGATGGCCGGTTCTTCCGGTTCCGGGTCGCCGGGGTGCCGCGTCGCGTTCAGTTCGTTGGTGTCATGGCTCATTCGTGCAACGCCGAACAAGTGCGAGTTGGACGCCTCGCCCGCCGGCGTGCCCGAGTCACCACACCCACCGGACGAAACCGCGAGGGCGGCCGCGGCTGGATGGCCGACCTGCGTTTGGTTGGGAAGGGGCCGCACCTGGCACTCGCAACCAGTTTCGCCAGGCACTAACAGCAGGAACGACTTCGCGCAGGCCGGGCACTTGGGCCGATAGCGGCCTAGCTTCGCGGACTTCAGGATCAGTTTGTGATTGCAATACGGACAGGCGACGGCCACAGCGGCACCCTCGCGGTGAGTCGGGTGGAGTGCGAAGGCAGACGCCTGACTTGGTCGGGATCCAGGCGCATTGCCACATCAAAGGCTAGGTCATGTTCGCTGTCGGCGCCGGACGGGGCGCGCGGGTCCACGAATTGATCGTCCGGCTGAAAACCACGGCTGGGAATCGGAACGAATTTGAGATGTGAGCAGAACGCGGGTCAGACCGGCCGCGCGTGAATGCCGACCGCGTGACGCACCAGTTGAAGAGTGATCTGCGCCGCGGCCCGCGCCCGCTTCGCACCCGCCGCCAGAGCTTCTTCGACATAACCGGGGTCGCGCGCGAGTTGCTTGCGTCGTTCGCGCGCCGCCGCGAAACACGCTTCGATCTTCGCGAGTAGCAGCGTCTTCGCATCGCCGTAGCCGAACGCCCGACCGCGCGTTTCCGCGCCCTTCATCGGGTTGCGATACAGGTCGGCCATCTCCGCTTGCTCGGCGGCGGTCGCGAACAGTTTGTACAGCGCGAACGCATTGCACTTGTCTGGGCTCTTTGGCTCGTCCACCGGCGTCGAATCGGTAACAACGCCCATCACTGCGGACTTGAGCGTCTTTCCTTCCGCGAAGATTTCGATCGTGTTGCCGTAACTCTTGCTCATCTTCTGCCCGTCAGTTCCCGGAACAACCGCGGCTTCCGTGTACGTCGCATCCGGGATTGGGAAGATTTCGCCGTACGCGTGGTTGAACGACCCTGCGATATTGCGTGTCATTTCGAGGTGCTGTTCCTGATCGCGCCCCACCGGAACGAGGTGCGAGCGGTAAATGAGGATGTCCGCGGCCATGAGGACGGGATACGTGAACAACCCGACGCTCGGCGTTATACCCCGATCGACCTTGTCCTTGTACGAGTGGGCACGTTCGAGCAGACCCATTCCGCAAACAGTTGAGAAGATCCACGCGAGTTCGCACACCTCCGGCACGTCCGACTGGCGGAAGAAACTGCACTTCGCGGGGTCAAGACCGAGGGCGAGGTAATCGAGTGCCACGTCGCGCACGTTGTCCGCGAGAATCTGCCGTGCTGACCTCGCGACCATCGCTTTGTTCTTCGCCGCGAGTCCGGCTTCTTTCTCTTCGGCCTCGCGCAACGATGTGAGCGCGTGATAGTCCGCGATGAAGTAGAAGCACTCGCCCGAATCCTGGCGCTCGATGTGCTGCTTGATCGCGCCGAAGTAGTTGCCGAGGTGCAACTTGCCCGATGGCTGCACCCCGCTGAGGATTCGTGGTCGGTCGCCGAGGCATTCGCGCGTGACGGTCGTGGACATCGTACCCGCCTCAAGACAATGGGCTTCCCAAATCAGCACGGACATGGTTACATTACGGCCGGTTCAGTCCAAGAGCCACGGATCCCGCCATGGATGGCCCCAACTCAACCCCCGAATCGCACGCACCAGGCGGCTTCGTCGCCGTCCACGCCCCACGGCGCAACGAGTACCTTCTCGAAGCGCTCAAGACCGCACTGCACACCGCAGGCGAACACCGGCTGTTCCAGTCGGGCAAGTTGCCGGGTCTGTTCCCGTCGCGTGCCGGCGTTGCGTCCGAGGCGGCGCTTCTTGCAATCCGCGACGGACTACTCGAAACGGTTCGTACCGAAGCCAAGGGCAAGATCTTCACGGAATGGGTCTGCGCGACACCGAAGGCAGTGGGTTACATCCACGAACACGATTCACCTCGCTCGATCCTGCGCGAATTGAAGGACGTGTTGCAAACAACACGGTCGGGCGTGCCCGCGTTCATGGCAGAGGCGAAGGCCGAACTCTCGGCGCTCTCTGCAAACTTCGAGGAGCGTGCGTCCGCGATGCTCGCCCGGCTCGATGATCTTGCAAAGCGTTGCGAAGACGCGCTGCGCCGCGCCGAGACACGCGGTCCCGGTGTCGCGAAATCGGTTGGTCGCATGGTGCCGTGGGCGATTGAAGCGCTGGAGTACCTCGACCGGCGGACCGAGTCCGGTGCAACCGGCGAGTGTCTGTTGCCGGAGTTGTTCCACGCGGTCTGCGTGCGGTTCCCGGCGCTGGAACTGCCCGCGTTCCAGGATGGCGTGAAGCGTCTCCACGACGTGCGGGCCGTGAGTCTCTCGCCCGCGGACTCGCTGCCGGAGCCGGAATACGCGGTGGTCGTCGAAGGGCAGTTGATGTACGCGGTTGGCCGTTAGGAGAACGGCCACGCTGTACCCAGCACCGCCTTCTGCGCCAGAGTAATCGCGCGAATCCCGGCTTCGCCCAGATCGACCAACGCGTCGAGTTGCTTGCGCGGAAACGTGGCCTCTTCGCCCCCGGCTTGCACTTCGATAATCTTGCCGCTCCCCGTCATCACGAGATTCATGTCCACGTCCGCGTCGCGGTCCTCGACGTATTCCAGATCGAGCCGCTCTTCGCCATCCACAAGACCAACGCTCACGGCCGCGACACTGTCCGTCAGCACCTCTGACACGGGAACGGTGAGCAGCCCCTTGATGGAGTTGACCGCGTCAACGGCCGCGACAAACGCGCCCGTGATGCTCGCGGTGCGAGTGCCGCCGTCGGCCTCGAGTACGTCGCAGTCGATCCAGAGCGTGCGCTCGCCGAGCTTGTCGAGGTTCACGACGGCCCGCAGGCTGCGCCCGATGAGTCGCTGAATCTCAACACCGCGGCCGTCGATCTTACCAGCCTTGTCGCGTGGCTTTCGCGAGTGCGTGGAGCCGGGCAACATGCCGTACTCCGCGGTGAGCCAGCCCTTCCCCTTCCCGACCAAGAAGTCAGGCACCTTCGGATCGACACAGCATGTGCAGAGTACGGTGGTGCGGCCCATCTTCACGAGGACCGACCCCGGCGCGCTGCCGGTGTACGCTCGCGTGAAGGTGAGAGGGCGGAGTGCCGAAAGGGAACGGTCCTTGGGACGGGGCATCTCGGACTCCAAATTCGAAATTCAAAGCACTCCATTTGTAAGAAGCAACTCCCCGCATCGTTTCGAATTTCGTGCTTCGAATTTCGAATTATCTTCAGCGAAGCAGCCACTCCAGCACGGCTTTCTGGGCGTGCATGCGGTTGCCGGCTTGCTGGAACGCGGCGCACGCGGCGCCGTCCATCACGTCGTCGGTGATCTCCTCGCCGCGGTGGGCCGGGAGACAGTGCAACACCTTGCACTCTCGAGACGCCTTCGAGAGCAACTGCGCGTTCACCTGGAACGGGGCAAACCGCTTCAGGCGCTCTTCGCGCTCAGCTTCCTGGCCCATGCTCGTCCACACGTCGGTGTAAATCACGTCCGCGCCCTTCACCGCCGCGAACGGGTCGTGTACTTCCTTTGGGAAGTCGGGCGACACACGCGCGATGTACTCCGACTTGAACTTGTCGTCGAAGCCGTACCCTGGCGGGCACGCGAGCACGAACCGCATGCCGAGTTTGCCGCACCCGACCGCGAGCGAGCGAGCGACGTTGTTGCCGTCGCCGACGAACGCGATCGTGCGCCCGCTCACGGAACCGAACAGTTCCTGTACGGTCAGCACGTCGGCAAGCCCCTGACACGGGTGCGACCAGTCCGACAGCCCGTTGATGATCGGGATGCCGCTCACCTTCGCGATCCCGTCAAGCGTCTCGTGCCGGAAAACGCGGAGCACAAGCGCGTCCAGGTATTGGGAGATCGTGCGCGAGAAGTCCGCGAGGCTCTCGCGCCATCCCAACCCGACCTCGTTGGCGGGAAGGTAAAGGCTCGTGCCGCCGAGTTGCGCGACGCCAGCCTCGAAGCTCACTCGCGTGCGGAGCGATGGCTTCTCGAAGATCAGGCCGACCACGCGGCGGTTCAAGCTCTGCGACGGGATGCGCCGCGCGTGAGCGTCCTTGAGCCGCGCCGCCTCGGTGAGCAACAGTTTCAACTCGTCGGCCGTAAGGTCGATGAGGTTCAGGAAGTGTTTCATGTCTCTCAGTAACGATTGACAAGTGACGAGCAGCGAGTGGAAAGAAGCGAACACGCTTGCTCGACACTCGTCAATCGTTACTCGTCACGGGAAAGGGTTCACGTCTTCAGGTTCAACAACACGTCGGCGATGATGTCGCAGCCATCCTCGATCTGCTCGTCGGACAGCGTGAGTGCCGGGAGCAACCGCAAAACGGTCTGGTGCGTGCAGTTGATGAGCAACCCCTTCTCCAAGCAACCCTGCACCACCGCGGCGCCCTCGACACTCAGTTCCACGCCGATCATCGCGCCCTTCACGCGAACGCCTGCGATCAGCGGGCATTTCTCCTTTAACCCCAGAAACCGCGTTTGGAATCGCGCGCCGATCTGAACGGCCCGTTCCAGCAGTCCGTCTTGCTCAATGGTCTCGATGGTGGCAAGTGCGGCGCGGGCCGCGAGCGGGTTGCCGCCGAACGTCGCCGCGTGTGTGCCGGGTTTCAGCTTTTCGGCCACTTCCGGGCGTGCCACCAGCGCGCCCATCGCTACTCCGCCCGCGAGCGCCTTCGCCAGCGTCAGGATGTCAGGCTTGATGTTCCAGTGCTGATAGGCATACCACTTCCCCGTGCGGCCCATCCCGGTTTGCACCTCGTCAAGGATGAGCAGCAAGCCGTGCTTGTCGCACAGTTCGCGCAGCCCTTCCAGGAAGCCCGGCGGGGCGAGGTTCACGCCGCCTTCACCCTGGATCGGTTCGAGCATGATCGCGCAAGTTTCGCCATCGACCGCTTTCGCTACGCTCTCGAGATCACCAAAGTGAGCATAGTTGAACCCCGGCAGCATCGGCTCGACGCCAACGTGATACTTCGGTTGCGCGGTCGCGGTCAGCGAGCCCATCGTGCGCCCGTGAAAGCTCCCCGTCAGCGTGACGATCTTGTACCTGTTCTTCGACTTCCCGTTGAGGCGCGCCAACTTGATCGCGGCCTCGTTGGCCTCAGTGCCGCTGTTGCAGAAGAACGACAGACCACCGAAGTCGGTGCGGTCGCCGAGCGCCTGACCAAGCAACGTCTGCGGTTCGGTGTACCACGTGTTCGGCACGTGAATAAGCGTCGCGACCTGTTCCTGAACCGCTTGCACGACGCGCGGCGGGCAGTGGCCCAGAATTCCGCAGCCCCAGCCGGGGAAGAAGTCGAGATACCTGTTGCCTTCCGCGTCCCAGACCCACGAGTTGCTGCCGCGCACCAGCGCCACCGGGTAGCGGGTGTAGTTCGCGGTGAGGTGCTTCTTCGCCAAGGCGATAATCTGCTCGCTTGACAGTAACTCGGTTGTCGTCATTTCAGGCTTGGGACTGGGGGTGAGGGATGTATCGCGTAGCCACCCCCCGAGGGGGAGCGCGGCGTTCAGCGCCGGATTACGGTGCCTTTGAACGTATCGTGGAGGAACACGTCCAGCAGGGAGAACGGCACTCGACCATCAAGGATGAGGGCAGTTTTCGCGCCGGCTTCAAGCGCTTCGAAGCACGCTTCGACTTTCGGCACCATGCCGCCATCAATGACGCCGCTGGTGATCAGGTCACGTGCTTCCCGTTCGGTCAGAGAAGGGATGAGTGACACGGGGTTCGCGGGGTCGCGTAGCACTCCGGGCGTATCGGTGAGGAAGATGACCTTGTCGGCCTTCAGCGCGCCCGCAACCGCGGACGCAGCGGTGTCCGCATTCACGTTCAGCCACCACTTGTCGTCGTTGAAAACCGCGATCGAAGGAATAACGGGGAGCGTACCTGGCACGGTGAAGTTAACCTCTTCGCCGAACGCGCCGCGGAGGAGGTCGCTATCCACCCAACTCACCGTCCCCACGTGCCCGAGGTCAATGGGTTGGTCGTTGGTATCGGACAGCGTCAGTCGCTCACCGGCAAGAGCGTCACTCGCCGCGAACGCCTCCACCCCGAGCGCGCGGAGCTTCGCAACGAGGCTCGCGTTAATCTCGTCCTTCAACACCCTCACCACTATTTCAAGCGTGGCATCATCGGTGTAGCGGCGACCGGCGACCTTTCGCGGCGTGATTCCGGCTGCGGCCATCGCGCGGTCGATGGGCTTACCGCCGCCGTGAACGAGAACGACCGGCACGCGGAGTTGATTGAGAGTGGCGACAGAGCGGAGACAGGCATCGGTCGCGATGGGGTCTTCCATCGCGCTGCCGCCGAGTTTCACCACCACTGGCCGTCCGCGCTGCGCGACGAGCCGATCGACGGCTGCTGCGAACGCTTCGGCGGTGAGGATCGGGTCGGCCATCCGCGACAGTCCAAATTCGAGCAACGGCTAGAGAAACGAAAAATCCATGCTATGCCGTGGCGCATAGTGCGTCAACGGTTCACGGGAGTTTCATCCAACACTGTGCCGCTTGCGGCATCGCGAGCAACTGAACTCGCGAAGCCGCAAGCGGCACGTCGGTCGTCACTTGACCGGCTTCGCGTAGTCGCCGCGCATGAAGCCGCTATCAGCAGGCGGGTCGTACCTGATGTCCAGGTCCGGGGTTTCGAGACGCTTCGACTCTTTCGTGCGTGATTCGAGCGCGTAGTCGAGGATGCCCCCGGTGAGTTGCGTGCGCTCCGCCGGGTACGGTGGTTTGCCCGTCGCGAAGAACGTCTCCGTGTGTGAGGCGAGCGCTTCGAGGAACGCCGCTCCGGGAGGCGGCGGGAGCCAGAACAGGCACGACGACGGCTTCTTCTCGCCCTCCACGCGACACGCGAACGTCTCGTCCGCGACGTGCCCGTCGAGTTGCAAGACGGTCGCCTTCAGCCCGTCGGCGTACTCAACGAGGAACGCGATCGGACCCTTCACGAAATTGCCCCAGGTCGTCGGTCGCGGGAAGCGTTTGCAGTTCGCGCGGATGTCGCCCGTGTTGCGCGAGGTGCTGCGCCCGAGTGCGTGTTCGAGCAAGTCCCACGACCACAACCCGTCGTCACCGGCCTTCCACACCGCGTCGCCCTGCAAACACGTAACGGCTTTGACGCTCTGAGGCGCGGGCTTCGGGTCCGCGCCCGCAAAGCGGCGTTCGACCATGCACTGAAGCGCTTCGAGCGCGTGGATGCCGTAAATCTCCAGTTCGCCACGTGACGCGATGAGTGCTTCCGTGATCTTCGTGCCGCGCTTGAATTCCAGTTCCGGGCGGCGCCAGGTGACCGGCAGCGACGACCCTGCCATGAGCGGGAACTTCATCTTCTTCGCGGTCGCGACCATGTCCGCGGCTTTCGCGCGATCGTAACTGAGGTGCTTGTCGCAGAACACCGGCACGGTCTTCCCGGACTTCTCGAACACCGCAGTGATCGCCTTGAAGTAGTCGTGTCGCGGGTAGAGTTTCTGGCCCTTCTCGTTGTACTTGTAGTCGCCGTGTTCGCAGATGAGCATCACGCCGTCCACCGCGAGCTTGCCGGTGCCGAGCGTGAGCGCGTCGTCGATCGCTTCCGAGAGCCGGAAACTGTGCTCCTTCGCGAGTTCGCGGCTCAGGTCGTTCGCTTTCACTTGCTCGACGTAAGCGCTCGCGATGCCGAACTCCGGGAAATGGTGTTCGTCCCCCTTCATGTAGCCGTCGAGATACCGCCCCGCGATGTGGTACGCGTGCGAAAGGTAGTGGTAGGTGGAACACACCACCGCGAGCTTCTTCGCGGCCGGCCTCGCGCGCTTCGGTGGCTTGGCGCGTGGCGAATCGGCACCCCTGGCGAGCGAGGGTGTTGAGCCACCTGCGATGAACGCGCTGGTGGAAGCAAGGAACGTGCGGCGGTCGAGCGGTGGCATGTCGAAACCTCTCCGGGGTGCCACTGTTTGTAGGTGAGCGGGGGGCGTAAGCCCCCTGATCAGCTCCCCAGTCCGTTCGAGTTGGGAAAGTTATCAGAGGGCTTACGCCCCCCACTCACCAATTTCGCGCGCGTTACTTCTTCGCGCCGCTGATCGAGGTGATGGCGGTCTTCACGGCCGCGCCGAGTTTGCTCTTCTTGTCGCCCGCGTTCGCCTTCTGAATCTCACGAAGAGCCGGCAGCGAGTCCTTGGCGCTTGTGCCCATCGCGGCCAGACCCTTCGCGGCCCCAATCTTCACGCCTTCTTCCTTGTCATCCTTGAGCAACTTCACAAGCACACTGCCAGCCTTCTCGTAGGGCTCGTCGGCCTTGCCCAGCGTTTCCGCGGCGGCAGCCCGCACACCCGCGTCCTTGTCCTCGAGCGCCTTGTAGATGTCCGGCAGCGCGTCCTTCGCCAGCGATTTCTTGATCTGCGCGAGACTTCCCAGTTCCTGCAGGGCGGTGACGCGCACCTTCGCATCCTTGCTCTTGCGAAGGTCTTCCGTGTACTTCTTCGCGAGGTCGTCCTTCTCGCCCGCGATCGCCTCTTCCTTGAGTGACAGGTAGAGAGAGCCGTTGAACAGCACCACAGCACACATCGCCTTAACAAACCGAGTTGAACCCATGATTAGCTCCCGCGAGGACGCGACTCGAATGACTTGTTCCACACTACAACGAGATTCTGGTACCGGTTCGACGTGAGAACGTGGATTTTCGTTCCCTCGCGGCGTTCCGTATGATGGAATCTATCTCTCCCACCAAACCCGGTCGCAACGCGGCCCCACCATTTTACCACATCACACCCGCCAGGAGAACGGCCCATGTATTCGAAAGCTTTCGCCGCACTCGCACTCATTTGCGTCACTGGCCTTGCGACCGCGGAGGACTGGCCCGGCTGGCGTGGCCCACGCGCCGACGGCACCGTCACTGACAAGGGGTTTTCGCTCAAGTGGTCCGCAACGGACAACGTGAAGTGGAAACTAGAACTACCCGGGACCGGGCACTCCTCGCCTGTGGTGAGCAAGGGCAAAGTGTTCGTCGCCGGGTGCGTGGAGGCCGAGAAGACCCGCGTGCTGTACTGCGTGGACCGCGTCACCGGCAAACTCCTGTGGGAAAAAACCTCAGTCGTTTCAGACCTGGAGAAGAAGCACGGCGAAAACACGTACGCCAGTTCCACTCCCGCGACCGATGGTGAGCACGTCTACATCACGTTCCTCGACAAGCCGCAGATGCGAGTCTACTGCTACGACTTCGATGGCAAACTCCTCTGGTCGAAGAACCCCGGCGAGTTCCACTCGGTCCACGGGTTCTGTAGCCCGCCAATGCTATACAAGGATCTGGTCATCGTGAACGGCGATCAGGACGCGCCGAAGGGTCAGTCCGCGTACATCGTCGCGTTCGACAAGAAGACCGGTGAAGAGAAATGGCGCACGGACCGTCCAAACAAGTTGCGGTCATACTGCCCGCCGGTTGTGGTGGAGGTCGACGGCAAGAAGCAACTGGTGATGACCGGAAGCAAGTGTGTCGCGAGCTACGACCCGGATACCGGCAAGCAGAACTGGATCATCGACGGCCCGACGGAGCAGTTCGTTTCGAGCATGGTGATGCACGACGGCGTGCTGCTGCTGACCGCAGGATTCCCGGTTCACTGGGTCATGGCGATCAAGCCGGGCGGAGCCGGGAACGTGACCAAGTCGCACATCCTCTGGTCGAAGAAAGGCGACGGCGGCTACGTCCCTTCCCCCGTCGCGCACGGTGGCAAACTGTTCCTTGTCGATGACGCGGGCGTCGCGAGTTGTTGGGACGTGAAGACCGGGAAGATGTTCTGGAAGGAGCGACTGAGTGCGAAGAAGCATCACGCATCGGCGGTCGCGGCCGACGGGCGTATCTACCTCACGTCCGACGAAGGCGTTACCTACGTTCTCAAGGCGGGCGAGGAGTTCGAGATTCTCGCGAAGAACCCGCTTGGCGAGCCGGTGTTCGCCTCCCCCGCGTTCTCCAACGGTGATATCTTCATTCGCGGAGCGAAGCACCTGTGGTGCATCGGGAAGTAGGATCTGGCTTCCATCCTGACCAAGCAATGACAGGCTGGAAGCCTGTCCTACAATACCGCGAAGGAGGCCGCGAATGTCCCTCGCTGAACAGTTCCCCGACATCACCAAGCGGAACCAGCCGCTCGCGCCGTTCACGCACCTGAAGATCGGCGGCCCGGCTGAGTTCGTTGTGCAGCCACGCAGCGTTGATGAGCTCAACGCAGTTGTGAACGCGTGCCAACGCGACAAAGTCTCCGTGCGCATGCTCGGCGGCGGGTTCAACCTCCTCATCAAGGACGATCCCGTTCCAGGCGCCGTGATCCGCCTCACCGCCGAACCGTTCACGTTTCTCCGTCGTGAGGGCAAGCGCGTCACAGCAGGCGGTGGCGCGCAACTATTCGACCTGATCGCGTTCACCGTGAAAAACGGTCTCGGCGGGTTAGAGACGCTGGTCGGCATTCGCGGTACGGTCGGCGGCAGCGTGCGGTGCAACGTTGGCGACCGCAGCGGCGAGATTTGCCAGACCGTGCGCAACGTGACCGTGCTGACCGACACGGGGAATGTTCAGGTACGTGGGCGCGACGAACTCACATTCACGGAACACCAGAGTGACATCGACGAGCCAGTGATTCTATCCGTCGAGTTTGAACTGGAGAGCGAGCCGCCGCCCACAGTCATGAACCGACTGTTGAAAACGTGGATTCAGCGGAAAGCAGCCGAACCACTTAGCTTCCAGGCAGCGGTCAGGCTGTTCCGCAACCCGCCGGGCAACACCGCTGCGTCACTCATCGACCGCGCGCAGATGACGAAGTCGCGTGCCGGCGGCGCGGAACTGAGTGAGCGGAACTCGAACTACGCGGTCGCGCACCCCGGCACGACGGCACGCGACATCCTGCAACTCGCCGAAACCGTTCGTGCGAAGGTGAAGGAGCGGACCGGCGTTTCGCTCGAACGGGAGTTACACGTCTGGTGAAGCGTGCCAAGAATCCTGACCCGCCGCCCGCACCGCGAAAGCGTGCCGCACGACCCATCGTCGTGGCTGTGCTGACGCTTGGCTTCGCGGGGCTGGTGCTGTTCGGTCTGTCACACGTGGGCGACGAGGCCCGCCGCAACATCGGGCCGCGCGACCGCTACGCAGTACGGTTCGTGGATATCCAGTGCGTAGCCCCACCTAACACTTCGCGTGAAATCTTTCTCGCCGAGGTGCGCTATTTAGCGAACCTCGAAACGACATTCCAATCACTCGACCCCGACCTGGAGAAAAAGCTAACCGCTGCGTTCGTGCTGCACCCGTGGGTCGCGAGCGTGGATGCAGTTACCGTGGAACCGACGAACGTGGTGACGGTGGCGCTGACGTTTCGCAAGCCGGTCATGGCGGTGCCGCAGCCCGGCGGCAAGCGAGCCGTTGACGCGAAGGGAGTGCTGCTCCCGGCTTCCGCACACACCGACGGCCTCCCCGAGTTGCTCAACGCCGCGGCTCTTCCGCAGGACACGGTCGCGGGGCAGTTCTGGCCGGGTGATGTGGTGGTGCATGCTGCCCCGGTTGCGTCAGAGTACAAGCCGCTCACGATCGAACGCACCCAGCGGGGATGGGAGTTGGTGCTACCGAGCAAGCAGAAGTTAGTGGTCGCGAGATAGGACAGCCACGGCCGTGTCCTAAGAGAGCGATTCCAGAGCGAATTGCGACCACGTCTCGAACTGCTCTGCAAGGCGGCGCAATTCAGATATTGGTGCGAAGCCTGCGTCCGCGAGCGCGTCTTCGCGCGAACGCGCCAGGGGCGATTCCAACTCGAAGACGTGGACCACACCGAGGTGAACGCTTCCCACCGGAGTGCGGTCGTCGTTGATGAACCCGACACACCGCTCGCGGAACGCACAGCCGAGTTCCACTTCTTCCGTCAACTCACGCAACATGCCGGTCTGGTAGGGATCATCGCCGCCCGCGGCATCAGCCTCGCTGATGTGCCCGCCGATGCCGATCGATCGCAACGCTTCGAGGCGTTTCTCGGTACCCGCCGACCCGCGCCGGTAGTGAAACAGTAGATCGCCACACCTCAGCACGATATACGGAATGAGTTGCTTGAATGACGGGTCGGTTTCCACCTCGTAACGTGGGCGGAACTCAAACGCAGTTGAATCGAGAATCGCGGCGCGGAACGTGTCGTCCGCGGTGCGCATCCCGTGGAAGTACCCGGCGGCCCGGAACCGTTCGGTGGGGATTACGAGTACCTTTTCGTCGAGGGGCATGGCAACTCCAGATCGTAGTCCTCACACTCCGCGTGCTGTCCGCTGACCAATCGCATCGAGTTTGCGTTCCACCCGAAACAACCACTGCGACACGGGGACATCACGCGGAGCGTGATGACTATGGTCAGAACACGAACTTCAACACCGCAGCCGCGATCAGCGCGAAGGCGAGAATGTACAACCCCAACCGAATCGTGTCGTCCGCGGACCGCCGCGCGAGGAGCTTGCGCAAGCCGACGCGGTCGCCGGACTCGATCGCGACTTGCAGACTCAACTCGTAACTGCTCTGCGGGTAATCTCGGATCGCCTCTTCGACCAGTTCCTGCACGCCGTGACGCGAGGTCGGGAGTGTCGGGCCAACGGCAGCGTGGAATCCGAGTTCGTCCGAAAATGCGAACGTCGCCGGCCACAGCTCGCATCGGGTGCGGTCCGGAAGCAGTTGCCACAGATCGCGTACGAACTGAGCCGGGGTGTCGCGTTTTAGCAGCACGCGATTGCCGTCCACGAGCGCCTGCACGGAACCGAGCAAGAGTTGCGTGTCGCCGGTCTTCAGAATCACATCGAGTTGTTCGAGTGTGCGTTCCGGCAGCACCGCCATCGGCCAGGCGAGATCCGCGAGCCGCCCGGTGGCGTTCCAGTCGGGTGAGTAGCGATCATTTATCGCAAACGGGTCACCGAGATGCTTGTACAGTTCGCGAGACAGCACGAGAAACCGAAACCCAAGCGCGCCCGCGGGTCGGTCCTCGACACGCACCACCGCGACGTGCCGATTCCCAAATGGGCACGCAAAGTCAGCCAGCGAGCACGCGACACCATCTGGCCGCGTGCCGAACAACACCGCGATCCGCTCCGCCTCCGGTGCGTCGAAGTCGTCGGTCTGCGCGACGACGCGAACGCCACGTACGTTGGTGACCGCAACCGCTTGCTGAATGCGTAAATCAGGCGTCATGCGGTCCTCAGGACATCACTGATGCGCACGACCCGGTGTTCCGTAGCTGCACTGAAGACGGCTTCGCACAGCGCGATGGTTTCGAGGTTATCACGCCCGCCGATCTCCGGTTCCGTGTCCTGCTCCACCGCGACAAGCAACTGCGCCATCGTCCCTACGAACGCATCCGGGAACCACGCTTCATCCCACTTTGGCCGCTGCCACCCATTCGATTCGCGCGTACTGTACTCCAGCGTGCTCGGCGTTCGTGCCGGGTACTTCGGCCAGCCGATGGTGCCTTGCATCAAACCCGCCGTGCCTTCGATCCTCCATCTGATGCCGATGTCGCCCTCGATGCCCTCCTTACATGGACCGCTCCACACGTCATCCCACGACGACGCCCGCGCACCGCTCTCATATTCGAGGATGTACAGGTTGATACCGTCGCGGTGCGGGAACCGTGTTCGCGGATCGGGTCGCGTTGAAGCTAGCACTCGGTGCGGTGTGCCGAGCCAGTAGCGGAAGGTGTCGAGGTGGTGAATGCTCATCACGAACGTGGACAGCGACGGCAGCGATTCGGCCCACGGCATCCAGTGTGGCACGGCCCGCATGTCAATGGTCGCCAGCACAACTTCGCCTAACCACCCGCGATTGAGAATGTCTTTCGCGGCACGCACGCTCTGATCGAACCGCATGTTCTGGTTCACCGCGAGTACGATGCCAGCGTCCGCGCAAACCTTAACGAGTTCGCGGGCCACGGTGAACGACATAGCAAGCGGTTTCTGCGCGAGGATACCGCGAAGCCGTCCCTTTCCCATTGCCACGGCGCGGCGGATCAATTCTGGCTGCGAGTCCGGCGGCACCGCGACATCGAGTATCTCGATCCTGGTATCTGCGAGCAGCGCGTCGACAGTATCGTGAACGGTAGGAATGTGGTGCCGCTGTGCGGTTTCGCGAGCGATCGCCAAGTTCCGTGATGCAATCGCAACTGGGTTGAACCCGGCGTGACGGTAAGCGACAAGGTGGCAGTCGCGCATGATGAAGCCGGCACCGAGGCAGCCGATGCGCCAATCTCCGCGCCGCGGGAGTGTCGGCCGGTAGTTCAGTCCAAGCGCGGGGTCGGTGGGGGAGGTTAACATTGTGCGCCTACGCGTTGGAGAGGACGCGAAGTTCGCGCGGCAGCGGGAAACTCACGTCTTCTTCGCGCACCGTGCGAGTCTCCACCGTCGCGCCGAACTTCGTCCGGAGGTACTCGATGCAGTCCTGAACGTGTTCCTCCGGCGCGCTCGCGCCCGCCGTAACCAGTACAGCGTCTGCGGACGCAAACCACTCGTCCTTCAACTCCGAAACGCGGTCGATCAGGTACGCGGTCTTACCGCTGGTACGCGCGAGTTCCGCCAACCGTTGACTGTTCGAGCTGTTCTGACTGCCGAGAACCAGAACTACACTCGCCTCGGCAACGAGTTGCTTCACCGCGTCCTGCCGGTTCTGCGTCGCATAACAGATGTCGTCCTTCCCCGGACCGACAATCTGCGGATACTTCCGCTTCAGAACGTCGATCACCGATTTTGCTTCGTCCACGCTCAGAGTCGTCTGCGTAAGGAACGCGAGTTTCGTGTCGGCCGGGAGCGTCATCGCATCCACGTCGGCCGCATGCTCGACCAGCAGCATGTTCGCGGGGGCTTCGCCCATCGTACCAATTACCTCGTCGTGCCCCTCGTGGCCGATCAGCACGATCGTGTAGCCCTCCTTCGCGAACTTGATCGCCTCCTTGTGAACCTTCGTCACGAGCGGACACGTCGCGTCGATAGCTCGCAGGTTTCGTTGCTGGGAGTGCTGGCGGACCTCCGGCGAAATGCCGTGCGCGCTGAACATTACCGTTCCGCCCGTCGGTACCTCGGAGATGTTGTCCACGAACACAACACCAAGTTTCTGGAACTTCTCGACGATCGGTCGGTTGTGAACGATCTCGTGATACACGTACAGCGGGACGCCGTAGTGCAGGAGTGCCGTCTCCAGCGCTTCGATTGCCATGTTGACACCGGCGCAGAACCCACGCGGGTTGGCGAGAATGATCTTCATGCACGTCCTCCTGTTGGCACCGTTATGGTACGCCATGGGGGGCGTGAAGTCGAAACAAGCCGCTCGCACCTTCGCAGTTCACCAACGCAAAACGCCACCCTCGCGGGTGGCGTCGCGTGTTGTGGGATCATCCGCCAACCTTACTTCTTGAGTTCGACCTTCGCCTCGTTGATGAACTTCTTCTTATCCTTCTCGGTGATCTTGCCGGACACGGTCGCGTCCACGTCGGCCTTGCAGCACTTGCCGTGGTAGGCTTCCTTGCCGCCCTTGTCGTTCAGGTAGTACGTGACCTTCTTGTCGCCTTCCTTCACGACCAGGGCGTTGCCGCACTTGTCGGTTTCGCTGAGAGCGCACTTGGTGCAAGTCAGCTTGCCTTCGAGCTTCTTGACTTCGTCCTTCTTGTCTTGGGCATTGGCCGAGAACGACGTCCCAGCCAACGTGATCACGGCGAATCCGAGTGCGATCGCTAATGCGGCGCGCAGCATGAGAGGAACCCTTTGTTCTGTGCCTCCGGTAGCGCTGACACCCGACACGAGCGCCACAACCCCACCGGTTGGAGATACTATACCTATCGGCTACGGTAGGTGCAAGAAGCGACCAAATTCCTTTCTCGCCCGAATGTAACGACGTATTACCGCCCCGCGAATTGCTCTCCATTCCCCTCCTGCGTTCGCGGATAATCAGTGCGTCCTTGTCGCAGGTGGTGCACCTGCGGTGGTGCGATTGCCTCGTGTTGCTCGCAACACACAGGCCGCGCTCGCCCGCCTGTCGAAGATGGCGTAAACTGCCCCCCCCCGCGTGTCGACGCCACATCACCCCACGCTCCACTGGTGACGGATGATTCCTTCGCTACTCGCCCTGCTGCTCGCCACGCCCGCCACCGAGTTACCGGTCGCCCCCGCACCGCGAGCGGTCCCGCCCGCGATCGACCCGGCGCTCGCCGATTGGACCCCGCGACCCGCGACCGGCAAAGCCGAGCCGTGGGAGAAAATGACCGACAAGGACTGGACCGACGCACGGTTCCGCGAGATGAACACCGGGCCGTTTCTCGGTTGCACGATGCGCTACCCATTCGATAAGGGGAACGAAACGGTCTACAAGGCGCTCGTCGTCAAGCTCGGCGAGAAGAGTGACGCAGCGGCCGTCTTCGACCGCAACACGATGCGACTCAGCGCGACCTGGACCGGCGGATTCCTGAACCACAGCGACCGCCGGTTCGGGCTGCTGAACACGCCCACACCAAGAGGAACGCTATCTACCGCGGCGCCTGTTGCTGCGGGCTGGGCCGACCCTCGCGGACAGTGGGATGCTCGCATCAAGCGAATCACGTCTCCAATCCCGCGCGAGTGGGCACAATACAAGGGACTGCACGTTCACGGCGACCGCGTCATCCTCGAGTACACCGTGGGAACGCGCGCGGTTCTGGAAAGCCCCGATGTCATCACGATCGGCGGCTACCGGTTGATCACGTCAACACTCACGCTCACGCCCGGCACCGCGGAGGCGAGCCGCTTCCTCTGTGATCTCGTCGGCGGGAACTCGACCACATTCGATGTGAAGGGACTCTCGGTTGTCACCTCGGGCACTGGTGCGCGGGTGCGGCTCGCGTGGGTCCGCCACGCGGGCGAAGCCGGGCTGAACGTGGGTACCGCGGTGAACATCGTCGTCGGACCGAGCGAAAAGCCGGCGCATCTGATGGTTGGCGTCGCTGAGGTGGCAGCGAAGGACACAGAGAAGCTGATCGCGGCGCTCGCGAAACTCCCGGACCCGGCTGACCTGGGTGCGCTCACGAAAGCCGGCCCGAAGCGGTGGGGGGCACCAATCGTCACCAAACTCGAACGCGGGGCCGAGAGCGGGCCGTTCGCGCTCGACACGCTCACGATCCCTTACAAGAACCGCTTCGGCGCGCTGTTCTTCTGCACTGGTCTCGACTTCCTTCCAGACCGGCGCATTGCGGTCTGCACCTGTCACGGCGACGTGTGGCTCGTTACCGTGGACGAGAAAGCCACCACGTGCTCCTGGCAACGCTACGCCACCGGCCTCTACCACGCACTCGGATTGAAAGTGGTTGACGGCAAGGTGATCGTCCTCGAACGCGGGCAACTCACGCGTCTGCACGACCTCAACAACGATGGCGAGGCAGACTTCTACGAGTGCGTGAACAACGACTGGCACTGCGGCGGCGGCGAACACTCCTACGACACCAGTCTTGAAACCGACCCCGAGGGCAACTTCTACTTCTTCAAGACCGGCGACACCGACACGCCAACCGGTGGGTGTCTCTTGAAAGTCAGCAAGGACGGGAAGAAGTCCGAAGTGTTCTCGACCGGGTTTCGGCACCCGATTGGTATGGGCATGTCGCCTACGGGCATCCTCACGGGGGCCGACCAGGAAGGCAACTGGATGCCGGCAACGCGTATCGACGAGTACAAGAAAGGTGGCTTCTACGGCGACATGCGCGGTCACCACCGCACCACACCGCCAACCACGTTCGACCCGCCGCTGTGTTGGCTGCCACGTGAAGTGGACAACTCCGCCGGCGGTCAGGTGTGGTTGCCGGACAAGACGTTCGGCCCACTCGCGGGGCTGCCACTGCACTTCTCCTACGGTCGCTGCCGACCCTTCGTGCTCCTCCGCCAGGCGTTGCCCAACGGCGGCGTGCAGGGCGGAGTCGCGGCGCTAAACGTGCAGTTTCTCTCGGGAGTATGTCGCGGGCGATTCGGCGCGGACGCCCACCTCTACGTCTGCGGTCTGAACGGCTGGCAGACCGCAGCGCAGGCCGACGGCTGTCTCCAGCGCGTGCGCTACACGGGCAAGCCACTCGAAGTACCAACCGCGATGGAAGTGAAAGGCAACACGATCCGCCTCACCTTCAGCAGCGCGCTCGACCCGAAAGCGGTCGCGCCGGTCGAGAACTACCGGTGCGCGTGGTGGAACTACCGGTGGAGTGGGGACTACGGCTCGAAGCGCTGGAAGGTGTCAGACGCGAATGCGGAAGGTCAGGACGAGGTGCCCGTTCGCAGCGCGAAGCTGCTGGCCGACGGACGCACGCTTGAAATCACATTCGAATCGCTCAAACCAGTGATGCAGATGCAGGTGGGCTACAACCTGAAGTCTTCCGACGGCAAGACGGTGGTCGGTTCGGTGTTCCTCACGATTCAAGGCACGAAGTAGGCCGCGGGTATGAGTGCCGCGTCAAAGTGCAACCGGACTGAGGGAGGCTCAACTCGGTGTCGGTCTGGAACCGGCCCGCGAACTGCGACAACTTGCCCAGTCCGCCGCCCTTCTTGAACTGCGGAGCCTTGTCTCGGAAATACGCTGACGGGTAGGCCACGACGAGGCCGGTGCCATGGGACCGAGTCAGTGAGCGTCTGGAGTCGCCCGGTATTGACCGCGGGGACGATCCCGACCCCTGTCAGGACGGTGTGGTCGCGACCGGTGGCTTCGTCCGGGTGTCCGGGTCCGGTTGTGTCGGCGCCGGGGCCAGTACGAGCGTCACGGCCCATACACCAAGCGCCACCAGAATCGCGACCGCGACCACGATCAGCCCCCACTTCAGTGCGTGCGGTTCGTGGCTCGTGACGGGCGCGGGCCGTGGGGAAGTACGTCGCGGAGGCGGATGCCGCTTCGTGGACGCGTGCTCGGTGCCTGGCTCGATGACCGGGAACGCTTCCTCCAGGCCAGGCGGGCGGGGCGTGTCGTAGGAAGGGGCGACCCGTTGCGGCACGGGCACCGGTACCGGAGGGATGATTAGGAACGGTCCGGGCCCGATGGACAATCCGTTGTCGTCAGCCGAGACTGTCCTACCCGGGGGAACGGTCTCGCTGGGCGGCGCGGTGTCGCGGCCACGGTCTCGTGCGAGGGGCACCTTTACGGACCCGTCGGGGTAGCGAGCGTGAGGTTCCAGCGCCACGGCCAGTTCGGCGGCGGTTGCGAACCGGTCGTAGGGCTTCTTGGCCATCAGCCGGGCCACGAGTTCGGCGACCGCAGCCGGCACTTCGGGCCGCAGCGCCTGGAGTGGCGAGGGCTGTTCGTGTTGATGCGCCATCAACTTCTCGATCGCGTTCCCGGTCGGGAACGGCGTCTGCCCGGTCAGCAAGAAGTACAGCGTGCAGCCCAACGAATAGAGGTCAGCGTGCGCGCCAACCGACTTTGAATGCTTGGCCTGCTCCGGGGCCATGTAGTCAGGCGTGCCAACGACGTTGTGGTCGCGGGTCAGGCCGGGCACGAGCATGTCGTCTGGGCCGATCGCGCGGGCCAAGCCGAGGTCGAGGATCTTCACCAGCGACGGTCCGGTAGCCTGCGGCAGGTGCCGCTCGCCAGCCACCACAATGTTGCTCGGCTTCACGTCTCGGTGGACGATACCAACTTCGTGGGCGTGCTGTAACCCAAGTGCGGCCTGACGCGTGTACTCGCATGCCTCAATAATTGCCAGCCGCCGGTAGTCTCGCATCATCCGCGCGAGGTCGATACCGTCCACAAACTCCATCGCGAGGTAGAACGTCCCGTTGGCCTCGCCCGCGTCTTCCACGCGAACGATGTTAGGGTGATTCAGTTTGCCGGTGACTTCCACCTCGCGTGCGTACCGACCGCGAACGACCGGGTTGGACACCTGCGACGGACGGACCACCTTCAGCGCCACGAGTCGCTCGCGGCGCGAGTGCCACGCCCGGAACACCTTCCCCATCCCACCCTCTCCGAGTTTGTCGAGTACTATGTAGGGACCGACGATCAACTCTGCGGACTTGCCGCGAAGTACCTTGCCGAGCTGGTAGTGGGTGACGTGTTCGCGTTTGAGGAGGTGCCGAATTCCCCGTTTCAGGTCGCCACCGAACGTGGATAAGTCGCGGGCCACGACCAAGAACTGTTCAGGGGTGAACAACCCGCTGGCCCGGAGAGTCTGCACCAGTTCTTCGGTCGAATCCAGTTGCATTCCGCGCGCGTCCGAAGTAGGCGTCGCCGAGGTCAAAGGGCCGGCGTGAGTGCCGACTGGTCAGATTTTTCAATTGTAGCTCACGAATGTCCGGTCTGGAGCGACAAATCGGCCTGGTCCGTCCGTCGGCCACCCACCCCGAGCAAACACGGACTGGAACAAGTGCGTTAAAGAGCCGATGGTAGGTGGTGTTCATCGATTGCGGAGAACTCAATGAGTCAGCCCCTGAAGCCGCAAACTGCGCCAGAAACTGCCGAGACGGCACCGCCATACCGCCGCGTGTACACGTGGATGTTCCAGGCGTGGCTTGTGATGTTCCTGGGCGTGATCTGCATCGCTCTGGTCTTCTACTTGGCGTCGTATCTCCCCTAAGTGAGTCTTCAACCGCGGGTATCATCGCAACTTCCTCAGCACGTCGACAGGGCTGATGACCCCTACAACGACCCCGCTTGGGTCCACCACAAACAGGTGGTGGACGCTGAGTTCGAGCAGTTGCTCCACTACCGACCGGGCGGGAGCCTCAACGCGGATTGTGTACACTGCGGGCGTCATCACGCTAGTCACAGGTGTGATGTCGGCTGGGTGGGTGCCGCCGTGGTGACGGGCGTGGTGGAGGAGGTCCGTCTTCGAGACGACGCCGACCGAGTGCCCACCGGGGTTGATAACCACCGCTGCGCCGAAACCCCGGTCCGTGAGGAACGCGGTCGCTTCCGCGACCGTCGCGGTATCGACCAGCGAAACGGGCGCGGGGTTCATCAGGTCGGACGCCGTGTTCGCGTGAAGTGCGAGAGGAGACATGATGTGGCTCCGAGGGCGAGGTGAAGTGAGGTACTGTTACGTTCGCTCTCGGAGTCGAATGTGTCAAGATGCCGGCTTCGCTTCTTCTGAACCTTTCCCAACGCGCCCGGCTGCGCTAGGCAACGGAGGTTCACCGCGTCATAATCCACGGCATGAGCGAATCCCCTGTCCTCCTGGGTTACGACCGCGGAACCGTAACGGTGACCGGTGGTCCGAACGGGTTCATCTTCGGCGAACTGCCCGGGGTGGTGTTCGACCCGCGAACCAGCGCGCACCGCGCCCAGGGTCGGCACTACCGTTCCATCGTGGAACAACTCATCCGCGAGAAGATCCCTTACGAAGACACCGCTCGCGGGTGGGCGAACGAACCTGCGGGGTGGAAGCTCAACTCCGAGCGTGCCGCGCGCGACTACCAGACTGAGGCGGTCAACGCGTGGATGAAGGACGGGCGCCGCGGCGTGATCGTGATGCCGACCGGCACCGGCAAGACGTTCACAGCGTTCCTGTGCATCGAGAAGGTGAGCAGGCCTACGATTGTCGTTACACCGAAGATCGACCTGATGGTGCAGTGGGCGCGTGAACTGGAACAGTCCTTCGGTGTCGAAGTGGGGATGGTAGGCGCGGGCGAGTTCAACTACAAGCCGCTCACGGTGACCACCTACGACTCGGCGTACATCCACCTCGAACGCTGGGCGAACCGCTACGGGCTGGTGATCTTCGACGAGTGTCACCACTTGCCCGGGGCAACGTTCAGCGAGGCCGCAAACGCGAGCCTCGCGCCGTTCCGCATCGGGCTGACGGCCACGCCCGAACGCGCCGACGGCGCCGAGCAGTTGCTCCCGCAACTCATCGGCCCGATCTCCTACCGGCTCGACATCAGTGACGCGAGCGACCACCTCGCGCCATACGAGACGCGCCGCATCTTCGTCGAACTCACAACGAGCGAAGAAGAGACCTACCGCAACTGTCGCGAGGAGTACAAGAAGTTCGCGGCCGATCGCGGTATCAATATGAACGGAATGGACGGCTTCCGGCGCTTCCTGTACGAGGCCAGCAAGACGCCCGAAGGCTGGAAGGCGATGCGCGCGTTCCGCGAGCAAAAGCGGATCATCCAGGCCGCAAGCGGCAAGTTCAAGGCGCTTGAAGACCTCCTGGTGCGGCATGCGAACGACCGCGTCTTGATCTTCACAGCGGACAACGCGACCGTGTACGAGGTCGCCCGCCGCTACCTCATTCCCGCGATGACCAACCAAACCAAACCGAAAGAGCGTAAAGCGATCCTCAGCAACTTCCACTCGGGCGCGTTCAATGCGGTGGTGACCTGTCAGGTACTCAACGAAGGTGTTGATGTGCCCGCAGCGAGCGTGGGTATCGTGCTCTCCGGCACCGGCAGCGCAACCGAGAACGTGCAGCGTCTCGGGCGCATCCTGCGTAAGTACGGCGAAAAGCAAGCAATCCTCTACGAAGTGATCGCGAAGAACACCGCGGAAGAGTTCGTGAGCGACCGAAGGCGGCAACACCGGGCATTCCAATAACCAAGGTTGAAGAATTGAGGATGAAGGATGAAGCAAGACAGAAGGCGTGCTTCGTGTCTTGGTCCTTTACTCATCCTTCATCCTCCCTCCCTCATCGCTTCCCAAAATGCTAACAGGCAAGATGGTTCGCGTGCGGCACGCGAAGAACAAACTCGTTCCGCTCTACGTCGAACCCAACGACGAGAGCCTCGTCGCGCTCGCGGAGCAACTGTTGCTCGCGTACCGCGGCTCGCCGGGACGCACTCGCGGTGAGATCGAGGAAGAGTTCGCTGATCTTATCCCCGAAGGGCCGCGCGGCTTGCTTCCCGCGGGTCTCGCGAAGCTCCTCGAAGATCGCTGCGAGTTCGAGGTCTCCGCCGATCACCCGCCGGAACAGCTGCGCGAAGCCGTCTTCAAGGCTGCGGCGACCACACGCGCTGAAGCCGCGAACGCGATGCAACCGTTCGACCGCGCCTCCGTCATGAAGGAGGTCGCGGAACAACTGTCCCTCGCAGTCACGCCGGGGCAGATGGAACGCAGTCTGTTCGCTGACCTGAAGGACGAACAGCGAGTCATCACGTTCGATGACATCACCGCGACGCAACTTCTCAACCGTTACAACGTGGCGCTCGTGCAGTCGATACTGCTTCGCTGCACGCTGATGGAACTTCGCGTGTACGCCGAAACCCCGGCGCGATTCCGGCAACTCTTCCGGGCGGTGAAGTTTCACCGCCTCATCTGCACAATTCAGGAAACGCCGGGCAACAGCTACAAACTCACGCTCGACGGCCCGCTCTCGCTGTTCTCGTCCACGAACAAGTACGGACTACAACTCGCGATGTTCCTGCCGACGCTCTTGCACTGCAAAGCATTCGACTTGCGCGCGAACATCCGCTGGGGCGCGGAGCGCAAGGAGAAGACGTTTCAACTCTCCGGCCTGGACGGCCTGAAATCGCATACTCCGGACTTCGGCGTGTACACACCGCCAGAGTTGCAGATGTTCGCGGACACGTTCGCCACGAAGGTGAAAGCTTGGATTCTGGACACCGACCCGCACCCGATTCTGCTGCCCACAAGCACGTGGGTTCCCGACTTCAAACTGACACATGTGAAGACCGGGAAGGAAGTGTATGTCGAGGTGTTCGGATTCTGGCGGAAAGGCGACATCGAGACGCACTACAAGAACCTTGCGAAGGGCGCACCGGGCAAGTTCGTGCTGTGCGTGTCGGAGCAGATGCGAGCAGATGAGGAGTCCGAAGTTCAATTCGGCAACGGGGTGTACCGCTACAAGCGCACCCCACTGCCCGAGGAAGTGGCACGCATAGCAGGGCAAGCCGCGGGGGTGTAACTATCGCGTCCCCCACTCCCCTTCAAGGAGCGGGGGAGGTTCTTCACCCCATCGCCGCACCAATCCATGTTCGACCCCGAGCTGATCGCAGATGCGTCCGACCACGAAATCGACCATGTCCGCGAGGCTTTGCGGTCGGGTGTAGAACGCCGGCATCGCGGGGAGTACCACCGCTCCGGCCTCTGTCACCGCGACCATGTTCTTGAGTGCGATCAGGCCAAGCGGCGTCTCACGCGGCACCAGTACCAACCTCCGCCGCTCTTTGAGGTGAACCTCCGCGGCACGGTGGATCAGATTCTCGGAGATGCCGTGCGCAACCGCCGCGAGTGTGCCGAGACTGCACGGGCAGATCACCATCCCACCAGTGAGGAAGGAACCGCTCGCGATGCCTGCCCGGAAATCGCGGAAATGGTGGTAATGGAGACGTGTAACATCAATCGCGCGCGGGCCGAACAGCGCGGTTGGGTTGAACGCATCCGCGCCGAGTTGCACCGTGCGCCCGGCTTCGGCTTCGAGCACTTCGACTGCGGCCGTGCTGATGGTCAAGTGTACGTTATGCCCGGCACGGAGCAGCACTTCCACCAGCCGCAACCCGTAGGGCGATCCGCTTGCGCCTGTGAACGCAACAACCAGATCCGATGCTGCCATTGTCCTTCTCCCGCGCTCCGCTGCGCGTCGCGGCTACGCTGTGGGTTGTTCGCCCTTTCAATCCTACCGTCTCCGACGCACAATGGGTAACACACACCTCACACGCCGGACCATCCATGCGCTTCGTTATTCTGGTTCCGCTGTTTGTTTTCGCGTGCGCCGTCGCGGGCGCGCAGCCGGCCACGCCTCCGGTCGGGCTGTCAAATTGGCCGTTCGACGAGATCACGTTAACCAACGGCGCGAAGTTCCAGGGGCTGATACTTCACGAACTGCCAGACGGCGTCGAGTTCCGGTCGGTGTCACGCCCGCCTGGCCGCCCCACGGTCACGCTCACGAGTTTCCTGAGCAAGTCCGAAATCGCGAACGTGAAGAAGCTCTCCGACAAGGATCGCGCAACCCTGAAAGAGAAACTCGCCGAACTCGACCCGAACGGCGAAGGAGAACGAAAGCGGATGGAGTCACTGGAACTGGTTCCCACGGACTGGCCCGGAAAGCCGGGCGGCGCGAAGATGTACGACTCCGACTACTTCAGCCTCGTAAGCACCGGCACCGAGGAACTCACGCGGCGCTCGGGCGTGCGCCTGGAACAAATCTACACAGCGTTCGCGCGATTCCTCCCGCCCACCGCCAAGGGTGCGCGCCAGACAAAGATCCTGCTCGCGACCGAACCGGAGGAATACCGCGCACTGCTCAACGGTGCGAAGCTGTTGAATCCCGCAGTATACGACGCGACCAACAACCGCGTACTCTGCGGCAGCGACCTGAAGCGGCTTGGCACAGAACTGCAATCGGCCCGCGTTCACCACGGGCAGCAACTCGTGGGTCTGGATCGCTACGAGGAGAACGTGCGCAAGTTGTACAAGGGCGACGAACTGACGCGCCACCTGAAGACAGTCACGGCTGAGCGGAAGCGGGTCTACCTCGCCGACGTGAACAACGGCGTCAAGTTCGACGACTCGACCGGCAAGTTTCTATTCGCGCTGCTCTACCACGAGTCGTTTCACGCGTACGTCGCGACGTTCGTCTACCCGCCACTGAAGCCCGACGCGGTACGCGCCGGCGAGGGAACGGGCGAACTTCCCAGGTGGCTCAACGAGGGGCTGGCGCAGGTCTTCGAGACCGCTGTAGTGGAAGCGGGTGAACTGCGCGCCGACCACCCCGACAAGGAACGGTTGTTTCGCGCGAAGGACTGGCTGAAGGGGAAGAACGGCGGGCCGCTCGTGCCGCTTGGCGATCTACTCACGACCGGGCGTGACGCATTCCTCGCCTCGCACGCGGATCAGAAGGCCGCATCCGACCGTGCTTACCTGACGTGCTGGGCACTGGCGCATTACCTGACGTTCGACCGCCGATTGATCGGCACGAAGGAGTTCAACAAGTATCTGGTCGCGGTCAACGGCGGTGGCGATCCGAAACAGGCGTTCACGGCACTGGTGGGGAAAGAACTCGGTGCGTTCGAGAAGGACTGGCACACCTATCTGACGCGATTGCAAACCAACGGCACGCTTTCAAGGTAGGTCACTCGCTCCGCGAGTGACTCGCTGGACGCGACGGGTGCCTGCAACACGCGCGAAGGCGCGACTCGCGGAGCGAGTCGCCTACCTTCACGTCTTCTCGTCGGGTTTCTTCTCGCTTCCTTGTTCCACGGTGCCATTCGCGCTTGGCTCCTGCGTGCGGATGCCGAACCCCTGGTTGGCCTCGACGTCGGAGGGTGGCGCTTCGTGCGGTCTGTCGTGGTGCCGGCCGGTGACCGTGTCCACCGCCATCTCGACCGCCTTCTCAACCGCGTGTCCCATCGCGACCGCGGGCTTCGCGATGATGTCCGGCACGTGCGGCGGCTCACCCGTCGAGACACGTCTCGTGAAGATGTACCGGTGGATCATCGCGCCCGCGATTCCAGACAAGATCGCGACAATCACGAGCGGCTTGAACTCATTGATCTTATTGAAGATCAACAGCACCTGATCGGTGAGGAAATACGACAGCCAGAACAGAATGTTGACGAGCGGAATGGCGTAGATCGCGTCCGCAAGCATGAAGCGGCCGAGTGGAACCCGGAGTACCCCGGCCATGATGAAAATCGGACCTCGGATGCCCGGCAGCAAGCGGGCACCCAAGAGGATCATGATTCCGCGGTCGTGGAAGTTCTTCTCGATCTGGTCGCGTTTCTCCGGGGTGATGACCCGACGCTGCACCCATTTCAGGTTGAGCAATCGGCGCCCCCACAACCGGCCGATCGTGTAGAGTGCGCCGTCGCCAATCACTACACCGGCCATCAGTACTGGCAACATGATCCACCATCGCAACCTCCTCAGGTCGTCTCGCTGGTCGCCGGTGAACTCCGTGTCCGAGTGCCCAACCATGATTCCGGCCGTGATGACCGGCAACTCCTCCGGCACCGGGACAACCGTCGCCGAGGCGATCAGGGCGGTGAACACGCCGAGGTAGTGGTAACCAGCGGTACTGAGGTGTTCAAGCATCAATCACGACCCGTGTGAACCCCGGTGCGCGGGGCGGTTTTGTCAACGTACCATTGGAGATCGGTTGGGCCAGTGTCTGGTGTTTGGTGTTTGGTGTTTGGTGTTTGGTGTTTGGTGTTTAGTCTGTGGGTGAGTTGGGAGCGTAAGCGACCACAACATTCACCAAACACCAAACACGAAACACCAAAGACCATGAAACTCGGACTTATCAACTCAGCCTGGGCGCAAGCGGGCAAAGGCACCGCCTTCGGAATCCACCAGACGAAGGCCATCGGATTCGACACCATCGACATATTCGCGGACCCACTCGACACCTGCGCGCGCGAGCGGAAACTGATCCGCACCGAGTGCGAGCGGGTCGGACTGCCGATCGTGAGCGTCGCGTGCGTCGCGGTTGGGCTGATCGACTTCAACCCCAGCGTACAGCGGTTTCACATGGACCGGTGCCGCGCGTACCTCGACTTCTGCTACGAGTTAGGAGCGAAGAATCTGCTGCTGGTTCTCGGCGAATACATCTGGGAGCGGCAAGTCATCCCGCCCGCAGAGCAGTGGAAGTCCGGTGTCGCACACTTGAAAACGCTCGGCGATTACGCTGCGCAACTCGGACTCGAAATCGCGCTTGAGTTAGAGCCATTCAAACTGTCGCTGCTCAACGACGTGCCGAACATGGTACGGTTCATCGACGCCGTGAACCATCCCGCCGTGAGTGCGAACATAGACATTTCGCACCTGTGCCTCGCAGGGACGAAGCCGGAGGAGCTACGCGCCTTGAAGGGCAAGGCGATCCATGTCCACATCAGCGATTGCGACGGGAAGGTTCATGGCGATTTGCCGCCGGGTCGCGGAGTGGTGGACTTCGTGCCTTACCTCAAGGAGATCGCCGCGCTGGGGATCAAGGGCGCTATCAGCATCGAACTGGAGTATTCGCCCGAGCCTGAAAAAATCGTCGCGTGGGTAACGGAAGCGTACCAATCGACAGCCGATTTGATGCAAGTTGCGGGCATCCGACGCGAATAATAGTAATTGGCGGGCAAGTGTCCTGGCTCGCCGTTGGAGTAGCCCAAGATGGCTGATCGATTGATTGAAACGAGTGAGGTAGCAACACTTTCCGGCGAGTGGCAGCGAAAGTCCGGGGAGGCTGCGCCCGCGGCGAAGAAATTCCTTCAGGGACCGCAACCTCGCAAGTTCGAGTTGTGGCAGGCGGTGAAAATCTTCCGCGAGCTGGTGTACGGCTTCCGCAAACTGCACTTCATCGGCCCGTGCGTGACCGTGTTCGGGTCCGCGCGCTTCGACGAGAACCACCGCTATTACGGGATGGCCCGCGAGGTCGGAAAGTATCTCGCCGAGTCAGGGTTCACCGTGATGACCGGCGGCGGTCCCGGCATCATGGAAGCCGCGAACCGCGGCGCGAAGGACGTGGGCGGCCGGTCCATCGGCTGCAACATCGTACTGCCAATGGAGCAGAAGCCAAACCCTTACGTCGATTCATGGATCGACTTCGAGCACTTCTTCGTCCGCAAGTTGATGCTCGTGAAATACAGTTACGCGTTTGTGGTTATGCCTGGCGGGTTCGGTACGCTCGACGAGTTGTTCGAGGTCGCGACGCTCATCCAGACCGGGAAACTCGACGGCTTCCCGGTCGCGTTGATGGGCGTCGATTACTGGCGTCCACTGCTCGCCCAACTGCGACTCATGGCGAACGAGAAGACAATCAACCCGGAAGACCTGGATCAACTGATCGTGTCCGACAACCCTGGTGAGGTGGTATCTGGCATCACCCACACCGCGATGAAAAAATTCGGCCTGACCTACGGCCCACAGTGCAAGCCGAGGTGGTGGCTTGGCGAGCGAGTCGGGCGCTGGTGGAACCGGGTGCGGAAATAGCAGCGGCGCACAAACAGGCAACAGAGGGCGGAAGTGTGCCGCGACCCCGCTTGGAGCAGCGGTTTAATGATTCGCGTAGCTATCGTAGGCACGCGGGCAACCAAAGCCCTTGCCCCACGGGGCCGCGAGTGGGGTCGGGCCGCAGGGCGCGAAGAACTGCTTGCACGACCCGAAGTGGAACCCGAGGTCGCTTCGCACGCTGCCACACCCGTTCTGGCACGGATTACCGAGCAGACAATTGCCGCCGGTCACGGCGGACATGGTGAACCCACCGCGGACCACCGGCCCGACGGCTGGGGCGCAGTTGTTGCAGCCGGCGGTGCCGCGAATCACTGTCGTGCCCGAGACCGGTTGCAGCGTAGTCCCCGGCGCGACGGCCGGGTACTGTGGCACCGGGCGGGACTGAGGTTGTTGCGCGGAAGCCGCACCCGAGACGGCGAACACGCCAAGTGCCGCGATGAGTAGGTGACGCATTGGGAACCTTTCCAAGAGGGGACGCCGCTTTCCATGGCGGCTATTCGTCCATCGGAGCGTTCCGTGCGCCGACCATCAAGAAACTTGCGGCGCGGAGAAGTGAAGTCACGACTGGGCGCCTGTTGGCGCAACTGAGGCGTTCGCAGCGCGTCGGCGCGAGGAATGAGCCAGGCAAAGTTTAGCGGTCGTCCCACCGGGACGACTCAGCGATCCGGCGCACGATGCGCCCGTAATCCGGGGCGAGTGAGTCCCACAGGCCGCATTTCCGCGCATGCCGGTTGGGCCAGTTCACCAGATTGAGATGGTCGCCACTCCACACATCGGTGTGTTCGCCCCACGTGGCCGAAGCGACCGATACAACCCCGTCGTTTGGCCCCTCCGCTCGGCTCACGATCCCGTGCGGGAACCGCCACTCCGAACCGACCCACTGAATTTCGCACACGCCCGCCACGGAGAAATACCGCACGCCGGGCACGTCCGGCACCGTCTCGTTGAACCGTCGGCACACCGCGCTGGTGAGATCGACAAACGCCTGATAGGAGATGCCGAGCGCCTGGAAGAACGGCGCGACCAGCCGCCCGAACCGGCGCACGCCCCAGTCCGCGACGGGGCTGCCGCGATGCGGGGTTCCCACGGTGGTCAGGGACCGCACCCGATCCGCCATGTCGAGTTTGCTGATCATGAATCGCGAGTCAAGGCCGCCCAGGCTGTGCCCAATGAGGTGTACCGGGCCGGTTGGTACGCGCCTCAGGATGAACCGCTTCAGTTCGCCAGCCTGTGCTTCAACGCCGCGCGTGCAACTTAGACGCGGCACTAAAACGCGATTCCCTGACGCTTCCAGTTTCTCGCGGATCCCGGGGAAGTAGTCCTTGAGCGTCCGACCGAACGCGACAATACGGTCGTACCCACACAGACCGTGAACAAGAACAATCGGGGCGTCGAGTTTCGGGATGAGCGAATCAGGCACGATGACCAAGCCGAGAGGAGGTGCGGCTGGTACAAATCAACCGCAGCGGTAACCTTAGTTCCTTCACGAGTTCCTCGCAATGCAAATCCCACTCGCGCTACCTGGAAAAACCCGTATCGGCTGGATCGGCACCGGCGTCATGGGCCGTTGGATGTGCCAGCACATCCTGACGAAGGGCTTCTCCGCGACCGTCTACAACCGATCGGCGGACAAAGCGCAACCGCTGGTCGAAGCGGGCGCTCGCCTCGCGAGCACTCCAAAAGAAGTGGCGGAGCAAGCCGACATCGTGTTCGCGATCGTGGGGTTCCCGAAGGACGTGCGTGAAGTGTTCCTCGGAGCCGATGGCGCGCTCGCGGGCGCAAAGGCGGGCGTCGTGCTGGTGGACATGACGACCAGCGAGCCTTCGCTGGCGAAGGAGATTTACGAGGCCGCGAAAGCGAAAGGCGTCGCTTCCCTGGACGCACCGGTGAGCGGCGGCGACGTGGGCGCGAAGAACGCGGCGCTGTCCATCATGATTGGCGGCGACAAGGACGTGGTCGCAGCCGTGCAACCTGTGTTCGAGTGCATGGGCAAGACGATCATTCACCAGGGCGCGCCGGGTGCCGGTCAGCACACGAAGATGGTGAACCAGATCCTCATCTCGTCGAACATGATCGCGTTGTGCGAAGGGCTGCTGTACGGCTACAAGGCCGGTCTCGATCTCGAAACCGTGTTCAAGAGCGTGAGCGTCGGCGCCGCCGGTAGCAAGGCGCTGGAAGTTCTGGGGCCACGCATGATGGCCCGCAACTTCGAGCCGGGCTTCTACGTCGAACACTTCATCAAGGACATGGGCATCGCACTGGCCGAAGCCGAGAAGATGAACATCGCGCTGCCGGGGTTGGGCCTGGCGAAGCAGTTGTACGAAGCCGTTCGTGCGCAGGGTTATGGCCGCAAGGGCACGCAGGCCCTGTTGTTGGCGCTGGAGCATCTGAACAATGTGAAGCGGTAGCAGGGGAGCGACCGTGTTCGCGGCGGAAAGCGGATTTCACTTTTCCGCAGGGGTTTGCCCTCGCAAGCCCGTCGGTTTGAGGTTATTCTTAAACAATATGTACTCACGGCTGGGCTTAACCCGATCGTGAGTGTTTCCTTTCGCCCACAATCAACAGAGGCACGTCCAGCACATGCAAAAAGCCAAGGAAGAAGCGATCGAGGTCGAGGGTCGCGTCATGCAGTCCCTCGCGAACACCACGTTCCGTGTCCAACTCGACATCGGCGGCGAGGTCATTGCACACATCGGCGGCAAGATGCGCAAGCACTACATCCGCATCATCCCCGGCGACCGGGTGAAGGTGGAAATCTCCCCGTACGACCTGACGAAGGGTCGGATCACATTCCGAATCCGCGGCTAATGAAGCTCGGCGGGGGTGGAGTAGCAGACAACTCGTCGGGCTAATCCCCCGAAGCCGTGGGTGCGAATCCCATCCCCCGCGCTTCGTGCGCCTTTCGTTGAGCCGAACCGCTGGTTGCGGGCTTGCATGCAGCGGTTCGTCTGGATCGAAGTCTTCAACTTCTTCTACCTCTTTTGCTGACCATTTCGCATCGCAAAAACGACAGCGCGTTGTGCGTTGGTACACCGTTTGGATAACCGGCACACGCTCTTCCCAAGCGGTGGACCCAGTGCCGCCTTTGTAACTTGAGTTCGACTGTCTCACAACTAATCCGAAGCACTTCTTTCGGTCCAGCACACGCCGTTTGCGCTGGAGAGCGTGCGCCAGGCGGCAAGCGGGGCAGACGTTTCGCTGTTTCTGAAGGGAATGGTACCAAGGGAGCAGGTGTGCAAGCACAAGGCAGGTAACGAGCAAAACGAACAGGCTGAGGCAGAGGGGCGTTTCGGTCACGCCAAGGAAGTGGAGTAGGAGGTTGATAACCCCAACGAGGACAATGGCGAGGTGGAATCCCTGTGGCGGCTGCCAACATTCACGCCCGCGTTCGTCTGGGTCTGGAACCAGATTCATGTTCGTAACTCTGGACGCAACGAACTGGGTACTCGTGCCGCGTAACCACCCGCTCCTACTCCGCGTCCCAGACCACGACGCGACCGAGGTCACTGCCCGCGGCCAGCCGGAAGCCGTCCGGGGCGTAGGTCACGCAGAACACCACGCCGATGTCCCACTTGTAGTTCGCACGCTCCTTGCCCGTTGCCACGTCCCACAACCGCACCGTGAAGTCGAAGCCGCCCGTCGCTACCGTTAATCCGTCTGGAGCGAAAGCCACCGACTTGATCTGACCCTTGTGGCCCTTCAACACCGCGCGCTCGCGTTTCGTTTTGAGGTCGTAGATTGTCGCGTTCCAGTCGCCCGCGACCGCGAGCATGGAACCGTCAGAACTGAGAGCAATTGCGGGGCAGTCGTGTTTTTGTGGGAAGTCGATGGGCTTGGGCGAAGTGATGTCCCAGACTCGAACCTTGCGATGACCGGTCGCCCACGCGACAAGTTTCTTCTTCGGACATGCGGCGATCGCACGGACGCCGTTGGGTTCTGAGAAGGAGGGCTTCAACATCCGATCGTTGATCACGTCCCAGAGTTCAAAGGTGCCGCCGCTGGCTTTTGTTTTGTCGCCGGTGCCTATCGCCACAATGCGGTCGTCGAGAACCGCGAGCGATGTGACTGGTAGCGACGACTTTGGCCCGAACTCCCGCCACTCGTTCCCGTCTTGCCTGTAACTCATCCACCCGAATGCTCCGCCGACCACAAGACCCGATCCGCTTGGTAGGTAACCGAGGGCATGGACCGGCATTACCTTTGGCCCGCGTTCGAGCAGTGACGCCACGTGGCCGTTCGCGTCGCGCACGAACACCGAGCCGTCGCCGGCGCCGGTTGCGAGCATCGAGCCGTCCGGCGCGAACGATATCGCGTACACGACCGCCTTGTGAACCACCGCGGTCGTCTCGTCCCTGTGATCCTCGAACAGCAGCATTTTTCCCGACCCCGCGACACAGAACAGTAACCGGACTCCCCGACATAGGGCATCGTCGAGTATCCTGGAATTGTACACCCAAACTCTGCGCGTGCGCCAATATGGAAATCGAGTGGACCGACGGAGACCCGACCACCGGGAAGAAGCGATCCGTCCGTGCGGAAAGATTCGCGCGGAAGTGGACCTTCAAAACCCGGTTTCGGCGTTATGACAACTGGCAGGCCGTTCCCCAACCATCGCGTGACATGTGGGAAACGCTCCTCGACGCCCTTGAACGCCGCTACCCACGCCGCGAGGGAGTGACGGACGAAGACCTGAAACAGGTTCGCGCCGTAGTCGCGGGCTTGCCTGCGGAGGAAGAAGAAAAGGGGTGAAGGGGAGAGAGGGGGAACGGGAGAGAGGACAGATCCAAGGTGCTTTTGTATTGTCTCCCTTTCACCCCTTCTCCCTCTCTCCCTTCTCTTCAAAAAATGCCCTACACACCAATTCTAGCTACGCTCGGTTACGTCTTCTCGCCGGACGGCCGGCGCGTATTGATGATTCACCGGAATGTGCGCCCGGATGACGCGCACCTCGGCAAGTACAACGGTCTCGGCGGGAAGCTCGAACCGGGCGAAGACATCGTCGCGGGGTTGAAACGCGAGATACGCGAGGAAGCCGGGATCGAGTGCGACGCGATCCGGTTGGCTGGCACGATCTCGTGGCCTGGCTTCGGCAAGCACGGCGAGGACTGGTTTGGGTTCATCTTCCGCGTGAACTGGTTCTCTGGCACACCGTTTTCCGCGAACGCAGAGGGCGCGCTGGAGTGGATCGAGATCGAGCGCGTCGCGACACTTCCGCTCTGGGACGGCGACCGGTTCTTCCTACCGCTCGTGTTCGATCCCGCCGCGCCGCAGTTCCACGGGGTCATGCCTTATCACGACGGGAAACCCGTGAGTTGGCGTTACAGCACGGTCCTCACCGAAGTGTGACCCAGTCGTGCCACACGGGAAAAATTTCGCCCGATCTCAGCGAAACCGGTTCGTGCCGCCGGACTCGCTTTTTTCGTGTGCTACAGTACGGCTGAACTGCTTACGTCTGCTCTCGCTGCGGACGAACCGCGCGTGTTTGGCTCCACTTGATAGGGGATGCGGTGTTGACAGTCCCGCCCAATCTCCGTTCGACCACACCCGGAGCGTTCGCGTTCTCGGTCGGCGCGGAACCCTCTCCCGGTTACCGACTCCGGTGCGTCCGCGGGCGCGGCGGTTTTGCGGAGGTCTGGGAAGCGGAATCGCCCATCGGACCGCCAGTCGCGCTCAAGTTCATGCCCACCTCGAACACCAACACCACAGCCCGCGAATTGCGCTCGGTGCATTCGTTCCAATCCCTGGAACACCCCAACATCGTCAAGACGTACGGCGTCTGGTCCGTCCCCGGTTACCTCGTCGTCAACATGGAACTTGCTGAGGCAACGCTCTTCGACCTGATGCAACTCTACCGCGACGACCTCGGTCAGGAACTCGAACCGGCCACAGTGTGCCTGTACCTGTGGCAGATCGCTCAAGCGCTGGACTTCCTCAACGCACGGCGGCACGTTCGCGACGGAAGGCACGTTGGGTTCCAGCACGGCGATGTGAAGCCCAACAACATCCTGCTGTTCGGTGACACGGCTAAACTCACCGACCCCGGCCTCGCGTCCCCGACGTTCGGCCCCAGCACCCCATGTTCAAAGCAGGGCACGCGCGAGTACGCGGCCCCGGAAGTGTTCCTCGGCACCATCACCGACTGGTCCGACCAGTTCAGCCTCGCGGTGACGTATTACGTGGTCCGCACGGGAGGTTGCCCGTTCCCGCCACCGGTGAATGACGTTCCGCGATCGTCGTTACGACCTCTCGCCGACCTGAGCGGCGTCACGGAACCAGAACGTGCCCCGCTGATGCGAGCGCTGGCCGTGGTCCCGCAGAACCGGTTTGCAAACTGTTGCGACTTCATGTCTGCGATCATGAAGTCACTGAAGTTGCACGTCGAACACGTGGACGCGGAGGGCGGTCGAATCAAGATCGTTCCCGACCCGCCCAATCGTGGGTCCGGGATGTACCGCGCTACAACTCCGTCGCCGTCTTCCATCGGCCCACCCCCCCCTCGCCCCGCGTCGGGCGGGTAGAGTGATCCACCGACACGAGGTTCGCGCCGAGTGTCGACCAGTGGAAGACAGCGTATAGTGGTTTTCCCCCGCCCTTCCAGAGAGGTCGAGGTGGAAGTGTGGCTCGTCACCGAGAACATTGCCGGCGGCGAGAGCGACACACTCTGGGTCATGTCGGTCGAGATCGTCGTGTTGAACCCACCGAAGAATCGAGCTGATCCGCGCGGCGTGTCACCTCACCTGTCGCGTTCACGCTCTTCAAGTTAGCATGAGCGGAGTCCCTCACCCCGAGGCTCCGCTCATGGATCTGTTCAACGACCTGCGCGAAGAGAACCGTCTGAAGGCGCGCCCGCTCGCCGCGCGAATGCGTCCGCGGACGCTCGACGAGTACGTCGGGCAATCCCACTTCCTTGGTCCGGGCAAGTTGCTCCGCCGAATGCTGTTAGCAGACCGCCTGAACTCGCTACTATTCTACGGCCCACCGGGGTGCGGCAAAACCGCTCTTGCGCACGTCATCGCGAACCACACAGAGAGCCGTTTCAAGCCACTGAACGCGGTCGCAGCCGGTATCAAGGAGGTGCGCGAACTGCTCACCGAAGCCCGCGGGCATCTCGAAGAACTCGGTGAACGCACGATCCTGTTCATCGACGAAATCCATCGCTTCAATCGGGCGCAACAAGACGTGCTTTTGCCAGACGTGGAAGACGGCGTGGTGATCCTGATCGGCGCGACCACGCAGAACCCGTTCTTTGCGATCAGCACTCCGCTGCTGTCGCGGAGTCAGATCTTCCAATTCCAGCCGCTAAGTCGCGACGACTGCCGCACGCTAATCACGCGAGCGTTGTCGGACAAGGACCGCGGCCTCGGCAACCAGAACGTGACGGTCACCGACGACGCGCTCGCGTTCCTGGTGGAAGCGTGCGACGGCGACGCCCGCCGCGCTCTCACAGCGGTGGAGATCGGCGTGAAGTCGGCGTTCGCGCCGGAGAACGCAAGACCCACCTCCCCAACCCCCCTCGCTGCAGGGAAGGGGGTTGGGGAGGTAGGTTCTTCTCGCGTCCTCTTCGACCTACAACTCGCGCAAGACAGCATCCAGCGGAAAGTGATCGAGTTCGACCCGACCGGCGACACGCACTACGACACCGCGAGCGCTTTCATCAAGAGCCTTCGCGGAAGCGACCCGGACGCGGCGCTCTACTGGATGGCGCGCATGTTGGAAGGTGGCGAAGACCCGCGATTCGTCGCGCGGCGATTGGTGATCTTTGCATCAGAGGACGTGGGTAACGCGGACCCGTTCGGCCTGGTGCTCGCCAACGCGGCGTGGGACGCGGTGGAGAAGGTCGGCTTGCCTGAGTGTCGCATCAACCTCGCGCACGCGGTAACGTACCTCGCGACAGCGCAGAAGTCGAACGCGAGCTACATGGCGGGCGAAGCCGCAGCGAAAGACGTGAAGGAGGGCCGGACGCTCCCGGTGCCGCTGCACCTGCGCGACAAGAGCTATCGCGGGGCGAAGGAGGTGTTGGGCCACGGCGTGGGTTACAAGTACGCCCACGACTTTGAGGGCGGCTGGGTGGATCAGGAGTACATACCGACGGACGCGGAGTATTATCAGCCCACCGACCGCGGCCACGAGGCGAAGATCAAGGCGCGCCTCGAAGAACTCCGCAAGCGGAGGAAGAAACCGGAGGGCCAAAAATAACGGAAGAAGAGTGGAGTAGCGTCGCGCTTGCAGCGTACTGGGAGTGAGTTCACGATCGACGCCGGGATCAGCACCACATCGGGCGCGTCGATGAGAACGTGCTGCAACACAAAGGCGTGTACCCCTCCCCGCGTCGGTCGGATCAACGCATACGAGCCGCGCCGTCCCGGCGATGAGCGTCCCGTCCTTTGCCCACCACCGCGGGATAGAGGTTAGGGGGGCGATGGAGGTACAGCAGGCAGAACGCAACCCTGGTTCCAAAACCCCCCTCCACGATCCGTCCGCGAAGTGCTATCATTCCTATCTAACCCGGCTGTGGCCGGATCACGCACCCAACCCCTTGAGGGTCGAAACATGGCGAAGTCGAAAGAAGCGCGTAGCACGATCAAACTGAAGAGCGAAGCGAGCGATCACTGCTACTTCACCCAGAAGAATCGCAACAACACGAAGGAGCGGATATCGCTCCGCAAGTTCGACCCGATCGTGCGCAAACACGTCATTTACAAGGAAGCCAGCAAGGTCTAACACACGGTGGGATACTCCAAATCCCAATGGAGAAATCTCAACCAAGACGACCCCGAAGAACCCAGACCACGCGGTCTGGGTTTTGCTTTTTTTGGGCTGTTCGCACTCACACGGGGCAAGAATTGGTTGTAACTTGTTGTTTGGGTAATGTGACTTCAGCTTTGAGCGTTCCCCCGAAGGGGTCGTTATGTTGTCGGATCGGGTACTCGTCGTGATCGGCCGGACCCGCCACAAGATGATGGTGGCGGAGGTTCAAGAGGCCGTGAAACGCGGCGCGAAGTTCATCGAACTGCGTCTCGACTTCCTCGCGAAGGCTGTGGACTTCAAGCGCCTCGCACCCCTCAAGCAGTGTCCTTGGGTCGCCACGTTGCGACGGCCTGCTGATGGAGGCCGGTACACCGGCACCGAACAAGAGCGAATGATGATCCTGCGCCAGGCGATCGTGTCCGGCACGTTCGACTGGGTTGATCTAGAAGCGGACATCGCGCACACGGTCCCGCGTTTCGGCCAGGTCAAGCGCATCGTCAGTTACCACAACACGGCCCAGACGCCCAAGGATCTCGAAGACATCTACGCGAACATGCTCAAGCAGGACGCGGATGTTTACAAGATCGCTGTCACTGCTCAGTCGGCCAACGACGTGGCCCGCGTGCTGCACATCCAGCGCACCGCGCCGAAGCCGACAGTCGCGTTCTGCATGGGCGACATCGGGATGCCGACGCGATTCCTCTCACTCAAGTTCGGCGCACCCTGGATCTACGCAGCGTTCAACAAGGAACGCGGCATTGCGCCGGGGCTACCGAGCCTTGACGACTTCCGCACCACGTATCCGGTTCAGCACATCAACGCCACCACGCAAATCTTCGGCGTCCTCGGTGATCCGGTTGGGCACAGTCTCAGCCCGCTGCTGCACAACCAGATGTACAGAAAACTCGGTGTGAACGCCCTTTACCTACCGTTCAGGGTGCCGCGGGGCCAACTGCCGCAGTCACTCGAAGCGTATGACCAGATCCCTGTCCGCGGATACAGCGTCACAATCCCGCACAAGGAAGTTGCCGCGAGCATCGCGCGCGAGGTCGAGCCGAACGTGCAAGCAACGGCCGCGGCCAACACGCTCATACGCATCGACGAGAAAAAATTCTCCGCGGCCAACACCGATTTTGCAGCATCCACCGATACGCTCAAAGCGTTCTTCGCAGTGCAGGCACAGGACGGCCCCGTCCCGCAGTTGGCTCAGATGTCGGTTCTCATCCTCGGCGCCGGCGGGGTAGCGCGATCAGTGGCTTACGCGTTGCACCGCGAAAGCGCTCAGATCACCATCGCGTCCCGGACCCATGAGCGTGCTCAGAAGCTCGCCGAAGAAGTAAAATGTAAGGCCGTGGACTGGCACGCACGGCATAACGTCTCGTTCGACGTGCTCATCAACTGCACGCCTGTGGGGATGCATCCGAACGTGGACGAGGCGCCGTGTCACTTCAGCATCCTGAAGCCAGGCACGACGGTCTTCGACACGATCTACACACCAGAAACGACGCTCCTGATCCGCGAGGCGCGCGTTCGTGGGTGCGACACGATTACGGGTGTGGAGATGTTCGTGCGCCAGGCCGCGCGGCAGATCGAAATGTTCACTGGCCTGACCCCCGACACGGACGTGATGCGGCTCATCATGCGGAAGGCGCTCTCCCCACTGACGAAAGCATTCGACGACGACGGAGGGCGGAAGGAGAACCCCGCGGCGAACGAGGGTGCCGAGGAGTGACGCACCGGAACATCATTCTCGTCGGCTACCGCTGCACAGGGAAGACGACCGTCGGGCGGCTCCTCGCGCAGCGGCTCGGCTGGCCGTTCGCGGACGTAGACGATCTCATCGAAGTCGTCGCGGGGCGATCGATCAAGGACATTTTCGCGACCGAGGGCGAAGCCAGTTTCCGCGACCGCGAAGCGGCAGCTCTCGTCGAACTGTGCGCACGGTCGAAGTGTGTCGTCGCGACAGGTGGCGGTGCTGTCATGCGCGAATCCAACTGTGCCGCCCTGAAAGCGAACGGATTCGTTGTGTGGCTGACCGCATCGCCCGAAACGGTGTGGGAGCGCCTTCAGACAGACCCAACGACCCAGGCGCGCCGACCGAACCTCACTTCCACAGGGGGCGAAGGAGAAGTCCGCGCGCTGATTGCGGCGCGCGAGATGGTGTACCACGCAGTCGCGGATTTCGCAGTCGCGAGTGATACTCTGTCGCCGGAGGGGGTGGTCGATGCTATCCTCACGTCATGGAATGGTGGTTCCACTTCCCAATTATCTTCTGGTGCGTGACGATATTCGGCCTCGGGCTGATGATCGGCTCGTTCCTCAACGTCGTCATTGCGCGCCTGCCCTACGAGAAGAGCCTGATCTGGCCCTCGTCGCGGTGCTTCGCTTGCTACCAACACATCCGATTCACCGACAACGTCCCGATCCTGGGCTATCTCCGGCTCCGCGGCAGGTGCCGTGCGTGCGGCGTCCCGTTCTCCGCGCGATACCTGTGGGTTGAAGTCGGCACAGGGGTCGCGTTCCTCACGTTGTTCCTCGCGGAGGTGGTGTTCAACTGGCACGGCATTCCGGGGATGAAGTACAACTACCTCGGTCCCGACGAAGCGTACCCTCCGCTGAGGTGCTGGGCTCTGTTCGGCTACCATGCGATCCTGCTCTGTGGGCTGATCGCCGCCGCCGCGATAGACGCCGAACACCGCATCATCCCGGCGCAGATCACCTATGCGGTGATGGTCGTGGGCGTGATTGGTGGCGCGCTGATGCCTTGGCCGTGGCCGCAGCCGGCGAACGCCGTAAACGCGATTCCGGCCGGCCTTCCGTGGTTCCTCGAAGAAACGGTCGGCAAGATCCCGACCGGCGTACAACCGTGGCCGTTCTGGGGACCGACGCTTAACTTTGCACCGGCTGGTAGCATCAAACTCGGTCTGCTCAACAGTGTGATTGGCGCGCTCGTGGGGTCGATCGTCGTACGCGCGACGAAGTGGTTCTTTGAAACCGGGTTCGGCCGTGAGGCGCTGGGTCTGGGCGACGCCGACCTTCTCATGATGGCCGGGGCGTTCCTTGGCTGGCAGATCCCGGTTGTCTCGCTGTTTGTCGGATCGGTCGCGGCGTTGGTGCTGATCCTGACGGGCCGGTTGCTCGCTGGCAAAGGCGCGCCGACGCCATCTACTCCAACCGGCACGCCGGTATCCGGCCCGGCGCAGCCGCGCGAACTGCCGTTCGGTCCCGGACTCGCGATCGGCGTCTTGATCACATGGTTCGCGTGGCCGTGGCTCGGCCGGCGATTGCAGTTCCCGTTTTTCGACACGACCACGATGTTGATACTGGTCGCGTTTATGGGTTTGGGGATCCTCGCGCTCGCGCTGTTCATGCGCCGCCCAGCCGAGACGGCACCGACCACGGCAAAATAACTCTTCAAGGTCGTTGGTCATGTCCGAAACGGTGATCGTGGATTACGGGATGGCGAACCTGCGGAGCGTCCAGAAGGCGTTCGAGCAGGTCGGCCATTCCGCAGCGATCACGAACGACCCGAAGCGAGTTGCCGCCGCCGCGAAGGTCGTACTGCCTGGCGTCGGGGCATTCCGCGACGCGATTGAGCGCCTACGCGAGACCGGACTTGACGACGCCTTGCGCCGGTACATCGAGAGCGGCAAGCCGTTCCTCGGTATCTGTCTGGGGATGCAGTTGCTTTTCGACCGCAGTCACGAAGACGGTACGCACACCGGGTTGGGCGTGTTCGGTGGAGACGTGGTGCGGTTCCCGGAGGTGCCGCGATTGAAGGTGCCGCACATGGGCTGGAACACGCTCCGCTTCCCGCAGCCCGCGTGTCCACTGTTCGCGGGGCTACCGGTTGACCCCGCGGTGTACTTCGTGCACTCGTACTTCGCACAACCGACCGTTGCCGGAATAGTCGCGGCGCAAGCCGACTACCCCACGCCATTCTGTGCGGTGGTGTGGAAGGACAACGTGTACGCCACGCAATTCCACCCGGAAAAGAGCCAACGCGTTGGGTTGCGGCTACTCCGCAACTTCGCTGCACTCTGAGTTTCTAGGTTGCGCCGTCGGGCCTCGTCGCAACGCCCCCTCTACCACAACCTACTTGCGCGGTTGATTGAAGCCGGCAGGGTCGAACTCGTCGCCACCGATCGGACCGCTCACAGGCGGCTTCGGCGGAAGTGTCGTACCGAACTGCGTGCCGCTCGCGGGCTGAACCGGGGACAGCGGGAATGGCGTCTGTGCACTCGCGGGCGGGATCGGCGGCACGACCGGCTTAGGCAACGGCACAATAGCGGGCGGCATCACCGGGAGCAGCGGATCGGCCGGCGGGATCACGGGGACAACTGGAGACGCGGGCGGAGTCGATGTCGCCGGGATCGGCAACAGCACTGGCGGCGCGGTGTTGACCGGCGGGACGGGATTCACCGGCGGCAGAGCCGGATCTACGGCTGGTGGAAATGCCGGTGGCGGGACGCTCGGCAGCGTGGGCGTTCGCGGGAGCATCTCCACAACTGGCGGCAACACGGGGTCAACGACCGGCACCACCGACGGCAACGTGGGCACGAACACTGGTGCAGGTGGGATGACCGGCGCCAGGGGAACCGGCATCGGCGGCGGCGGAACCGCGGGCATGGCCATGATCGGCGTGCCGACAGCCAGCGCGGTCCACGCTTCGAGCGTCTGGTACACAACTGCCTGACGCGACGCAACCGCCGGCACCTTCTGCCCGCCGTGCGCGGTGAGTGCCTTCACGAGGAACGGGCTAGACACCGGCTCGTCCTTGAGGAGTTGTGCCGCGACCGCACGGAGGTTCGCCCGCGTGGCCTGGTGCCCAGATTCGCCCGGTGCGACGAGGGCCAGTTTGAACTTCCCAGTGTCAAACTTCACGTGACATTCGACACACTGGTTCGCGAGGAACGGCTGCACACGCACCGCAAACAGGTTCGCGGCTTCGGGCGTCACGTCCAGTTCCGGTTCGACTGGCACAGGCGTAACGGGCGGCAGCACGGTCCGCAATTCGGCGGGGAACGTGGGTGTCTGGGGCGCGCTCATCTTCGGCGCGTTCGCAGGCGGGAACTGTTGCAATGACAACTCCAGGGACCTCGCGAGTGCCGTGGCATCCGCGTTACGCGGGTCGAGTTTCTGAACTTCTCGCGCCTCGAAGAGCGCCTGTTCCCGCATCCCGCTGAACATGCACCATCGGGCGACCTTGAGCCGGGCGGCGGCGTCCGTCGCGGGCACCTTCGCGAGCATGAACCGGTACACCTCGTCCTTGCTCCCCGCTACGAACTGCACCTGACTCTTCGTGAACGGCCGGTCGAGCGATCCGTGCCGCACGACGACGACATCGCCGCGTAACGTCACAGACCCTTCAAGAACCTTGTCGTCCTTCAGTACGACATACTTGCCACCGGCTTCGAGGGGGTCATTCGCACTGGGCGCCGGGACCGGCTGCACGGGTGGTTCAAGCACCGGCATCGATGCAGGCACCGGCGCAGACGGCGGGAGAAGAACCGGTTTGGGCGTGGGCAACGGGAGTGCCACGGGCGGGATCAGTGGCTCAGTGGGCGGTCCCGACACAACCGGCCCAGGACCGGTGTACACGAGCGGCGCTGTGGGAGCCGGGAGCAAGGGCAACGGCAGCGGCACCCCCGTAACCGACGGGACCGAAGGTTCGGCTCCCGACACGGGCGCGACCGATGGAAGCGTGGGCACCCCAGACTTCACCGGCGGGACTGCGGGCAAGCCGGGCATCACGAGCGGCTCATCCGGCGGGCTGCTGACCGGCGGCAGCGCGAGCCGGGGCACGGCGGGCGACGCGTGAACCGTCTTCGGCGGCAGCGGTGGCGTGTCCAGGTTCGGGAGCTGCGCGTGTACGACCAGTGCAGCCGCTGCGACAGCCGCCGCGGTGACGAGGTAATAGGTTGTTTTCATAGTGCCGCCCGCCATACCGTGACGCCAATAATCGGGCAAGGCCACTTCGCGGAGATTCACATGAAGGTCGAGATCGTCTCCATTGGAAGCGAAATCACAAGTGGCCAGAACCTCGACACCAACTGTCAGTGGCTCAGCCGCCGGCTCGCGGAGATCGGCATCCCGGTCGCGTTCCACACCACCGTCGCGGACGACTTCGCGGACAACGTTAGCTGCTTCAAGATCGCGACCGAGCGCGCCGACCTCGTCATCAGCACGGGCGGACTCGGGCCGACGCAAGACGACCTCACGCGCGAAGTGATCGCGGCCGTCGCGGGCGTGGAATTGGTCGAACACGCGGCATCACTGGCGCACATCGCGGACATGTTCGCGAAACGCGGTCGCGTGATGCCGGACCGCAACCACGTGCAAGCGTTGCTGCCGGTGGGCGCGGAACCAATCTTCAACGTGTGCGGCACCGCTCCCGGCGTGTGGGCGAACGTCGGCAAAGCAATCGTCATCGCGATGCCAGGCGTGCCGTCTGAGATGTTCCGCATGTTCACGGAACAGGTGCAACCGCGTCTGCTCGCGATGGGCGTGGCCGGCGGCGTGTTCATTCAGCGGAAGATCAACACATTCGGTACGGGCGAGTCGATGGTCGAAGCGAAACTGCTTGACCTCACGCGCCGGGGGCACGTTCCTGAAGTGGGCATCACCGTGGGCGACGCGGTGATTTCGCTCCGCATCCTGGCGCACGCACCGACGCTCGCGGAGGCACTGACACAAATCGCCCCCATCGAAGCGATCATCCGCGAACGGCTCGCGGAGATGGTGTTCGGCACTGAAGAGGAAGAGCTTCAAGACGTGGTAGTGCGGTTGATGCACGAGAAGCGCAAAACGCTAGCGACCGCGGAAAGTCTCACGGGTGGGTTGGTGGCGCATCGCGTGTGCCTGGTGCCGGGCGCGAGTGACTTCTTCCGCGGCGGCGTGGTGACGTACACCGACGAAGTGAAGGCTCGCGAACTCGGCGTACCCCCTGCCCTTCTGGAACAGTACGGCGCGGTCAGCGAACCGGTGGCGCGTGCGATGGCCGAAGGCGTTCGTGCGAAGTTCGGCACCGACCTCGGCGTCTCGACGACCGGCTTCGCGGGTCCGGGGGGCGGCACCGACGAGAACCCGGTCGGCACCGCGTATGTGGGTCTCGCGCACGCGGGCGGTTGCGAGGTGGTTCGTTGGGGCTGGATCGGCACGCGCTACGAGATCATGAGCCGCACCGCGAAGTTGGCACTGAACGCCGTGCGGTTGAATCTCCAATTAGATGTTGGTTGACGAGATTGCGCCAGTGGGTTAACTTCTGCCTATGACAGTTGTCCGAATGAAGAAAGTGGTCATATGGCGATCATCGTCTTCTGTCCCGGTTGCAACACCCGCTTGACGATGGGGGACGACCGCGCTGGCGAGACGATGGAATGCCCCCGGTGTGACAAGTCGTTTCCTATCCCGGCGATCCTCCCGCCGCCGATCCCACCTTCACCACCGCCAGTTGCTCCTCGTCGTAACCCACCGCCACTTCCGCCCCCGCCGACTCCGGTCGCGCCCCCGGAGGTATTCACTTGGCCTCAGGAACCTGAACGGCCTGCGGAAGAAGAGGACGATGATGAAGACGAGTATGTGCCGAAGCGCCGACGGCGACGCGGACGAACGCGTCAGCGATCTGGGATGGTGAACGCAGTCGCCATCATGTACTTCGTGGTCGGTGGTCTGAACCTTGCCTGTGCCCTTCTTATCCTTGCTGGCGGAACGTTTCTCTCCCGATTGACCGATGACACTTCCAGCCAAGTGGCGATTAGCAGCGTGGCGGGTGTTATCGCACTCGTGATCGTCCTACTCGGCGTTCCTGATCTCATCGCCGGCTATGGCATCTGGCACCGGCGATATTGGGGTTACGTTCTCGGCTTGGTACTTGCTGGAATCAACGCCCTCTGGGCGCTCGCAAGTATCATGTGGGTTGACGTGTGCAGTTTGACAGTCTGCGGATCATGTAGCATCTTCGCGTTTGTCGTACTCCTCAACTCCCGATACTCGGAGGAGTTCTCGTAACCGCCTTCCAGACGGGTGAGCCCGGTCAGCTCGTACCCGAAAGTGGGGGATACTGTACCATGACGACCGACGTCGAACTGATCAAAACCCTCGCGGAACCGCGAGTCTTGTTTCCCGACTGGCGCATGGGGCAACTCGTCGCCAACCTCGCGCTGGCAGCAGGTGCGACTCTGCTGCAGGGGTGTGGGAAGCAGAAGGCGAACAACTGCTCGTCGCGGCGCGGCGACTGATCGCGCGGAACCAACACCGGCAAGCGACGCGAACCTGACCCGGCCACTCTCACATACCCAGCTTCGCCTTTGCATCATCCAAAATCGCTTTCGTCGCGGTGGCGCCCACGCGGGTCACGCCGATCGCGCGCACTTCCATCAGCTTCTCGAACGTCCGCACGCCGCCGGCTGCTTTGACCTGAACCCACAGCGGGCTGCACTCGCGCATTAGCTTCAGGTCTTCCACGGTTGCGCCCGTCTCCGCGTAGCCGGTGCTGGTCTTCACCCAGTCGGCGCGAACCTCGCCGCAGATGCGACACAACGCGCGCTTGTGCTCTTCCTTCAGGTACGCGTTCTCGAAAATCACCTTCACCTTCGCGACCCTCGCGTGTGCCGCACGAACCACGGCCGCGATGTCGTCCGCCACGTAGTTCCACTCGCCGCTCAACACCTTGCCCACGTTCACCACCATGTCGAGTTCGGTCGCGCCGTCGTCCATTGCGCGCTCCGCCTCGAATACCTTCACCGCCGTCAAGTGCGCGCCGTGCGGGAAGCCGATCACGGTACTCGCCTGCACCATACTCCCCGCGAGCAGTTTCGCCGCGAGACGCACGCCGTAAGGCTTGATGCACACCGACGCGACCCCCAACTCGCGCGCCAGTTGGCACCCGGTCACGAGGTCCGCGTCCGTCAGGTTCGGTTGAAGCAGCGAGTGGTCGAACATCCGGGCCAAGTCCGCGATCGTCGGGTTCGTCATGGCGCACCGCGTTGGGGTAATCGGGAAGATGAGGGCGTCGGAGACAGAATAGGGGAGAGGCGCGAGACTGACCGACCTTGACCCTATCTGAGGGCATGGTATGCGTGGAGGAACTCACAGATATCGCGCTTGTTTTCGGAGAATTACGCAATGCGTCGAATCCCGTTCGCCGGGCTGTTCGTGGCTCTGTTCGCGTCATACACAGGCGCGGCGGAACCAATCGCGTACAAGGCCATCGTCATCGATAGCGAAGTCAAGCTCCGCGCTGGACCCAGCGACACGTTCCCGGACACAGGATCATTACCGCGGGGCACAACCGTCATCGTCGAAAAAGAAGAAGGCAACGGCTGGCTCGCAATCACCGCGCCGCAGGGGTCGCTAAGCTGGGTGCCCACGCAGTTCATCGAAGACCCGGCGCCCGAACGACCCACGCCGAAGAACGTGTTCGTCGAGACCGATGGCGAAATCACGGTCGCAGCCGGCAAGGTGGGCCTGGCGCAGCCGCTCGACATTCGCCGCGTGAAGGTGCCGCAAGGCGCGCAGTTCTGCGTGATCGGGCCGAAGGTCACGTTCGCAGGGAAGACGTGGTATCCGATCACACCGCCACACGGCGACGTGCGCTACGTCCCGAAGACCGCGGTGCAGTTCGAGAAGCCCGCGAACAACAATTTCACAGTGCGCGTGAACGAGACCGTCAACCCGGTTCCGCCGAGCGGGAGTCCTTCGACGACGCCCGCTGGTGGGCCGCTGGTGAGCGTTCCTGGCCCGTCGATCACACCCGCGACCGGTGGCGTGACTTCCGGCAAGCCTGCCGTGAATCACCCGCTCTGGGCACAGGCCGAAGTCGCGGAGCGCGAGAATCGGCTCGCGGACGCGGAGAAGTTGTACTTCCAACTCGCGGAAGAGATGAACCGCCCCGGTGGCGATCACGACATCGCGAACCTGTGCTACACCCGCATTCACACGCTCCGCGAGAAGAAGCGGAACGCGGGCGGAACGACAAAGCAGGTTCCGCCACCGCCGAACCTGCTGAAACCACCAGCAAAGGAGGATCGCGGGGTGCGCCCGGGCACCCCAGAATCGCTCCCGCCGGCCGCAGGCGCGAACGATGACCGCGCGCAGGTCTCGGGCACGGGGATTCTTCGCCGCTCCACGCTCACGCCGGACGGCCCAACCCGTGCGCTGTACGTGCTCGAAGCGCCGCAAGGAATCGTGAAGATGTACGTGGTTGCCGGACAGGGGATCGACCCGGAGCGCCACCTCGGCAAGCGTGTCGATGTGTCCGGCACCGCGACCACACGCACGGGACTCTCGAAGCCGTATCTGGTGGCGACGGCCGTCGAACCGGCCCCGTGACGAGGCCTGTTTTCACGTGGTGTAGGCGGCGCGTCAGCACGCGAGACGCCTGCACAACAAGGCTCTGTATAGCGTCGGCCCCGGCGGCGCCGTGCTTCCCTTGCGAGAAGCACGGCCCCGCCGGGGCCGATGCTGTACCAAACTCACACTGAACGATCGTTAGTGGTTCAGCATGAACTCGTTCGTGTTGAGCAGTGCCCAGAACACGTCCTGGTAGAAAGTCACGTCGTCTGGCATCGCGCCGGGGACGACCGTGATGCCACCCGCGGGCGGGGCGACCGGCCCCTTCGGGTTCGGTCCCTTGCCCTTCGGGGGCGGGCCGCTGGAACCGGTGGACGGTGTGCCGAGGTTGATGGTCGCCCGCCCGGTACGCACCTGTTCGAGTCTGGTCAACTCTTCCTTCGACGGGTGCCGGCTCACGGTCATCATGAACAGTTCGTCGTAGATGCCAAACGGGTTCCCCTTGTGCTTCTTCACGACCTCGGAGACGACGCCCTTGTCTTTCGCGGTGCCGACCTGGTCGTTCAGATCCTTGCCGTTCATCAGCAACAGCGCCTGAACCACGGTGCCGTTGAAGCTCAGCTCGTTGCCCTCATCGTCACCGAAGTTGCGAACGAGACGGCCAGTCCACTGGGCCTTGAGGGTCTTGTAGCCATCCGCGCTGAGACGGGATTCGGCACGGGTCGCGAGTGACAGCGAATCGAACAGCACTTCGGGAGACATCGCCTTCAGCGGCATCCGGGCGAAGTACGGGTCGAACTCCGAGTCGGTCTGCGACTTCTTGCCGACCTTCGTCGTGCCCGCCACGTGGCTCAGTTGGTACACGTCGCTGGTGCAAAGCCATTCGAGGAGCTTCTTCGTGTCGTGGTTGTATTGCTTGAACTGTTCGCCCAGGTACGCGAGCAGTTCAGGGTGAACCACTTCGTTGTCGCTCTTGAAGTCGTCAACGGTCGAATCCTTCTGAAGCCCGCGACCGAACAAGTGGCCCCACATGCGGTTCACGTACGCACGCTCAAAGTTGTCGTGCTGGAGTACCCAATCGGAGAGCATCTGGCGCCGGGTCTTGTTCGTCGCCGGGGTGGAGATCAGGTTCTTCGCGGACTTCTCGCCCTTTTCGGCCTGCGCGATGTCCTTGAGCATCACCGGGAACGAAGCCTTACGCTGCCCGTCGCGGCGCTCGAACAGCACCATGCCTTTCTTGTTCCAGTTCGGCATCTCCCTCAGTTCGACGTAGTTCACCGTCGCGGCCTTCTTCTGCATGGTGTTCTGCGTGCCGACCTTCTCGGTCTGTCGGAAGAACGCATTCACGCCCCAGAAGTCGGCCTGGAGCCACTCCTTCGCCTGCGGGTGGTCGTGGCACTGGGTACACTGCGTTTGGATGCCGAGGAAGAACTTGGTGACGCGCGACGTGACCGGCACGTTGTCGTACTTGCCAAACTCTTCGAGATCGACCTTCTGGCCCTTCATGTCAGCCGTGATCGGATCGCCAAGGTGCCGGAACACGAAGTGAACCGCGCCATTCTCGTTACTTTTGCCGGTCGCGGTGATCAAGCCCGTCACGAACTCGCGATACGGAGCGTTGGTATCGAGTTGGTCTTCGAGCCACATCATCAGTTGTTCGCGGTAGATCGCGTCCACGCCGCTGCGTGTCAGCAGCCACACGGACCAGATTTCCGCGAAATTGCGGGCGTACGCGGCCGAGTAGTCGATCGGGAACTTCGCGAGACCCGGCACTGCGGTCACGGTCTTGCCGCCAACCTTCGGGGCGTACTTCTTCTCATTCAGCAACCGCTGGACGAGTTTGACGCGCTTGTTCGCAGACTTGTCCTGCTCGAAGTCGACGATCTCTTCGACAGTTGGGATGCGGCCGATCAGGTCGAGGAACACCCGCCGCATATACTCATGATCGGTGGACTTCGCGGCTGGCTTCGTGATGCCGGCGGCCTCCCAGTTCTTCGCGATCAGTTCGTTGATTTTCGCCGTCTGCGGCGTGATACCGCCGGTTGTCTTCGGTTCGTCGGCGGCCGACGACGTGTGGGCCGCGGCCCAGAGGAGACCAGCTGTGAGGCCGGCGAGAAGCAGAGAACGAATCATCCGGGTTCCCCTTGAGGGTTCGACTGTCGTGAACGACGCTCCCAACCAAAGCCGGGGCGATAGACTGTGTCCGTTGAATTCCTGTAGTCTAGTCCAGCGCGGCGGTGTTGGTCTACCGTTTTTCGCTTTCGCGTGTCCCGCCCGCCATTCGGTGAGACGCGGGCACCAGTAGCAGAGTTCCCAAACCCGCCACGAGAACAGTTTCAGGAATGGCGTATCCTGCTGGAACGAACCGCAACTGCCGCTCCCGGCGGTCACGGCCCGGTTAAATGCTAAGGGTTTCCTGCAAACAATCTATTGCGGGTGAACCCCATACACCCACTCGTGGTTCTGTTCGGAGTGCCGAAATGCAGTTTCCCCTCCGAGAAATCGCCCACTACACCCAGACGGCACCAACGGAAGAACTGCTCGATCGTGTCACGGTTTACCGCGAAGGAATGGAACCCGCCGCGCTCGACCTGATGGAAGGCGAATTGGACCGCCGTGGCGTAACTCGCGCGCAGATCGCCCAACACAACGCTATACAACGCGCGTCCGCAATCATGTTGCCGGACGGAACCGCAATGCGGTGTAGCCGTTGCAACCGGCCGGCAGTCGGAGAAGCACGCGGCTGGCACAAGATGCAATTGCGGATCCCGTTTGTGGCTCTGGGCTTGTCGATACCACTCTACCCGCGACTGCACGCGTACTGCGCGGTTCACTCCCCGAGCGCGAAGCCGAACCCGGACGCCGACGCCGAGTCTTGAGAGCGATCGCTCTCCCCCCGGTGCGCAATGCCCCAACGGAAAAAGCAGATCCGCCAGCAATTCCGCGACACTGTATTCGCACGTGATTGCTTCGCGTGTCGCGCGTGCGGATTCGCGTCCGCGCCGGATCGCGCGGAGGACGAACTCGACGCCCGCCACATCATAGATCGCAACGAGATGCCGCACGGCGGGTAGGTGGCCGAGAATGGTATCTGTCTCTGCGCGCCGTGCCACGAGAAGGCCGAAACCTTCCACTGTGGCGAACCGGTGCCGCCGGGGTTCAGTCCGGCGGAGCTTGATGCGCTGATTGGATCGAGCGAGGATGAAGCGCGGGCCGCGTCGGAGCGGCTCGGCGGATGACCTTACTTGCTCGCGACTTCCTTCGCCGCGGCCTCGGTCACTTCCGAGAACCGGACGTTGAGTTGGTCGCTCAACCAGCTCTGAACGGCCGGCGTGTACGGGTACTTCCCGGTGCTGATGAGCTTCTTCATGCGGGCGTCGCGGCTGGCGCGTTCCTTCCGCTTGAGGTGCCCGTTGACTGTGCGCGAGATCGCACCCTTATCGCGAATCCGGTCATACCGGATGCGGGTTGACATTTTGTCGGCCATCGCTCGAACTCCACTAACGGTTGCGCGGGTGTTTCAAGACTTATCAAGATAGGGAACGCGGACAATCCGACCAGCCCGCCGCGCAAGCAAGGGGTTCGCTTACCTGCCCTTGCTGCGCGGCGGGCTGGTACTGTGTCAATCCTCTGTGAACCGCTTGCGCCGAAGCATGTGGTGGTAGTGCTGCGCGAAGCGATGCGACTCATCGCGAACGTACTGCAGCAACCGCAGCGCGGCGGAGTGCCGGCTCAGTTTGATCGACTCCGATTCACCGGGGCGGAAGATTTCCTCTTCCTGTTTCGCCAGTGATATCAGGCACGGCGGCGTGATCCCGATCGCCTGGAACGCTTCAATCGCCGCATTCAACTGCCCCTTCCCGCCGTCGATGAGCAGGATGTCGGGGAACACCTCGTCCTCGTCTCGCAGTCGTCGGAAGCGCCGCGTCACCACCTCGCGCATGCTCGCGAAGTCGTCCACGCCCTGCACCGATTTGATCTTGAACCGCCGGTAGCCTGGCTTGAAGGGAATGCCATCGAGAAAAGATACGAGTGAAGCAACGGTGTCCTGCCCACTCAGGTGCGCGATGTCCATGCCTTCGATGGTCCGCGGCGTCTTCTCCAGGCCGAGTACCTTCCGCAATCCAAGCAGCCCCTTCTTCGGGTCGATCGGGAACACTTCCGGTTGCACGTCCTTGTTGGCGTCGCCACGCATGTCGAGCTTCTGGATCGCCGCGATCTCGTCCCGGAGCCGCCGAGCCTTCTCGAAATTCAACGCCTCACTCGCGGCGACCATCTCGCTTTCCATCCGGCGAATCAGGTTCGCGGTCTTGCCTTCCAGGATGAAGATGAGTTTCTTGATCTGCTCGCGGTAGTCCTGTCGCGAAACGCGAAGATTGCATGGCGCGGTGCAGCGGCGGATGCTGTGGAGCAGGCACGGGCGGAACCACTTCCACCGGTCCTCGCCGGTCGCAATGTCGAGTTGGCACGTGCGGAACTGCAATAACCTCTGAAGCACGTCCATCGCGATGCGCAGCGGTTTGGTGCTCGTGAACGGACCATAAAGCCTCACGCCTTTGCGCCGCGGTTTGCGAGTGATCTCAACGCGCGGGAACTCCTCTCGCGTGCGGATTTGCAGATACGGGAACGTCTTGTCGTCCTTCAGTTCTTTGTTGAACCGCGGGCGCAGATCCTTGATCATCCGAGCTTCGGTGAACACCGCCTGAATCGCGTCGGTCGTCTCGATGAAATCCACGTCCTTGACCAGCGGCATCCAGTCGCGGATGCGGGCGTCTTTCGCAGCCTCTTTGCTGAAGTACGACGAGGCACGACGGCGGAGATTCTTGGCCTTGCCGACGTAGATCACGTTACCTGCGGCGTCCTTCATGAGGTAGACGCCGGGCGTGGTGGGGAACTCGCGAGCCTTCGCGGCCGGATCGCGTGGATCGGGGGTCTGGTTGCTAATGGGCGGAATCGGGTCTTCGATCATTGCAGAACCTACCGGAACAGGGGTACACACAGTGTACCCGGTGACGGTGGATGTTTCGCGCTCAGGATGAGCGAAGATGTGGCAGAGGCGCAGTCAAACCCGAGGCGCAGCGCGATGACAACGACGTCAACCAAATAGCGCGCGGACCGGCTTGCCGCTATCGGTGATCGGGACGGGCCGCGGGCCGTCGTGTAGTTCTTTCGTGGGGTTGATGCCGAGCGCGGTGTGAATCGTCGCGTGGAAGTCCGGGATCGACACACCGTCCTTCAAGATCGCCTTCCCGGCGTCGTCGGTCACGCCATAGGCGCCGCAATGCTTCAACCCGCCGCCCGCGAGGACTAGTGAGAAGGTGGTTCCTTGGTGCCCACGGCCGCCGCCACCATCGAACTCCGGCGGGCGCCCGAACTCTGTACCAATCACGATGAGCGTCGTGTCGAGTTTCTTCCGCGATTCGAGGTCGAGAATCAGTCCCGAGAGAGCGGTGTCCATTTCCTGAATGAGCAGGTGTTGCTTGTCGATGCCGTCGTTGTGAACGTCCCATCCAGTGCCGTTGAGGAAGTTCAGGTTGTGCGACACCTCGACGAACCGCACACCGGCTTCGACCAATCGGCGCGACAGCAGACACCGCTGACCAAACTCGCCGCCGTAGCTTTCGCGTACCTTCGCGGGTTCGGTCTTCAGGTCGAAGTGTTTGAGGAACGTCGGCCCCGCGAGCCGGAGCGCCTCGGCTTGTGCCGCTTCGTACTCCGCGACCGCCGAACCGGGCGTCGTGCCGCTGCCGAGCGCGTCGAGCAACTTCCTGCGTTCCGCAGCGCGCTTGTCGTCCACGTCGGCGGCTCGCGTGAACCCGGCCGGGCCGCTGTTCGTGTCGGTGAGGTACACGAAGCCCGCCTTCGAGCCGAGGAACCCCGGCCCGCGGCTCACGTTCGGGTAGCCGATGAGGATGTACGGCGGAACGTCTTGCGCCGCGGCGCCGCGCTCGTGTGCGACGATGGAGCCAAGCGACGGGTACACGACGTTCCCGCTCGTCACGCGCCCGGTGTGAACGAGGTTCGTCGCGAACGCGTGTTCGTCGATGACCTTGTGGTTCACGGTGCGAACCGCGGTGACGCGGTCCATCACGTCGGCGGTCTTCTTGAGGTGTTCGCACAACCGCACGCCGCGCACGGCGGTGGGAATGGAGTCGTAGAGCGACCCGGCTTTCTTCGGCGTGCCCTTGTTGACGCCCTTCGCCTTCGGGTCGAACGTATCCACTTGCCCCATTCCGCCGCCGAGCCAGATGAAGATGCACGCCTCCGCCTTGCCCTTCAACGGGGCCGCGGAGAGCGGGGGGCACAAGCCCCCTGATGTGGTCGCAGCAAGCGCGGCGGAAGTAGCGAGGAAGTCGCGTCGGTTCATGGTTGTTGTGCCTTCGGCTCGTCGGGTTCGATGATGATCCACACGGCATCCACTTGCGGTGGGTCAGTGAGTTTCACAATGTTAGTGTGCCATCCACTCACCGTTTGACCTACCGCAAGTGCGGCCGGCTCGTCGTTGCGGGTTCGGATGCTCGTCCCGACGGGCGGGCGAAACCAACACCGGCCGCCGTGCGGCGACTCGACCAAGTATCCCGCCGCGCCCTCGGCGATGACTCGGCCGTAGATGTCCGGTTCGCGCGAAGGCGGGGACAACGACAGCCACCATTCCCGCACACCGACCAAACCGAACGCGAGCAGGCACACCCCGCCGACTGCGGTGGCGAGAACCAGTGTCCGCTTCGGAGTAGTCTTCTGCACGTTCGTAGCCTCACGGCGTGAACACGAACTCGGACGAGTTTATCACGGCCCACAGCACGTCTTCCAGGCGCGACCGCCATTCGGGGTCGAGGCGCTCCGTGGGCGGGTCGCCTTTGCGTGCGGCTTCTTCCTGGCGCATCTTGATCGTCGTCGCCTCTGGATGCAGGTGGTTCGACCACGACACGTACGGTTCCGGCAGTCGCTTGACAGTGGGCTTCGGCGGCGGCGTCTTCACGCGCGCGTCGAACCCGGCGCGGAGGTACTCGCCGTATGTCTTGCGTTCCTTCTCCGATGGCTTGCGCGTCAGTACCTTCAAGAAGACTTCGTCAAGAAGCTCATCGACGGACTTCGCGGAGAGCGCGAGTTGGGTGACGGCGTGGTCGTCGCTGAGGCGCGTGAGCCACAACCCGACCGGGCCGTTCTGGAGGATAGCGGGCTGAAGCACGTTCGTCAGGTTCGCGCGCGTCGTGATCGCGTCTTGACGCGAGCTGCGCCAGCCGAACGCTTCGAGCACGTCACACACCATCTGAATGCGCGGCAGCGACAGGCTCGGCCTGTCGCGTTCGTTCGAGGTTGAGGTCAGCATCCACGAGCGCCGCGGTTTGCCGAGCGTGAGCGAGCTGTTCATTTCGCGCACGCCGTCCACATCGAGGCTCGCTTCTTCGACGCGGAACGGTGCCCCGGTCGCGCTGAACATCGAATCGACGATCTGCTCCGCGGTAAGCCGTCGCCGAGCCGGGGCCGTGAACAACACCGGTGTGTCCTTCAGCGCGGGGTCGGCGGCGCGCTGATACGCGTGTGAGTTGAAAACGAGCCGCGACAGATGCTTCACGTCGTAGCCGCCGCGAACGAACTCTCTCGATAGCCAGCGCAGCAACTCCGGGTGAGACGGCTTGCCCTTCTCCCAGTCTTCCGCCGGTTCCACGATGCCGCGACCCATCAGCCGCTTCCACACGCGATTCGTCATCACTTGCGAGAAGCGTTCGTTCTGCGGTGCGGTAAGGAGCGCCGCGAGCCGGTCGCGTGCGTCCTCTGGATACTCCGCGAGTTGCTTGCCCAACGCCTCAGGTGCGAATCGCGCGAACGGCCACTTCGCTTCGACCTCGGTGCCCGGCTTCAGCGTCACCGCGATGAGCGGCTTGCGGCCCCCTTCGTGAACCTTGTCCAGCGGTACGCTACTACTGGCGGGCAGTTTCACCGGCTTCGCGCCAAGCATCGCGGCCAGCTCGAACAGATCGCGCTGGAGGGATGCGTGCGCCGGCGCGTCGTGACACCGGGCGCACTTCATCTCAACGCCGAGGAACGCCGCCGCGACCACGGTGCCCTTCATCGCCATCGGCACGTCGTTCTGCGATGCGACCCCGAACCCCGCCGGACCGCCGAACCGAGAGCTGCCCTTCATGCGAAGCAGTTCCGTCACGAACAGGTCCATCGGCTTGTTGTCGCGGAACGATTCGTAGAGCCACCACCGAAACGGCCCCGTGTTGTTCAGGGTCGGGTTGATGATGTTCGGGTTCTCGGCCAGCACGTCGAGCCAGTACCCCATCCAGTGGTCCGCCCATCGCGGATCAGCGAGCAACCGGTCGATGACCTTCGCGCGCTTGTTCGGCGCGGTGTCCGCGAGGAACTGGCGGATCTCTTCTGACGTGGGCACGACGCCGACGGTGTCGAGCGTGACACGCCGCAGGAACGTGAGGTCGTCGCTGAGTGGCGTGAGCGTTGTGTATTCGGCGTTCAGGTCGGGCCAGCGTGCGCCTTCCTTGATCCACGTTTCGAGAATTGCGATTTCTGTGGCGGTGAGTTTGTCGCCTTTCGGCGGCATCACGCCTTCGCCATCAGCCTTCACGCGCATCAGCAGGGGGCTTGTTGCGGGCTTGCCGGGTGTAATCGCGGGGCCATCGTCCTTGCCGCCGGCGAGAGCGCCGGCGCGGTCGTCCAACCGCAGTTTGCCCTTCGGCTTGTCGCCGCTGTGGCACCCGGAGCACTTCGCTTCGAGGATCGGCTGCACCTGCTTGTAGAAGTCAATCGCGCCCGCCGGCGCCGCGGCTTGCTCCTTGACATCCACCAACTTTGCGACGAGGAAGTGATCGATCGCGTTGTTCGCGGGGTATCGGAGGAGCCGCTCGGGCACTCTCTGCGCGGGCGTGGAATCGAGCCACTTCGTTGCGGAGTCGCGTCGCGTCTTCCAGTACTCCTCGTGTTGCTTGCGGCACACTTCGCGTGCAATCGCGTTCACCTTGTCGAGACGAGCGGCGTGTTCGGCTTCGTAAGCGGTCCAACCCGCGTCCGTGTACGGCACCACACGCGTACCGGGCGTGAGCAGTTGCCACGACTCGCTACCCGCGAGCGACACCGCGACCACGGTTTCGCCCAACTCGGGCCGGCGCTTGTTGTTACCCAAGTAGTTACCGACGATCGTTTCCATCACGACGATGTGTTCGCCGCCCTTCGACTCGAACGTGATCCACGATTCGCGGTTCCCTGGCGGCGCGAACCTGAAGTCCGGTCCGAGGTTCAGGTAACTTTCGGTCTTCGCGATGGTGCCGTGTCCGCTGCTGTCGGTCGGCGGGAACGGTGTCGAGAGCAGCACCTTGTCGTCGAAGTACAGCCTGGCTGCGCCGCGCCCGCGAAGCAGGATTCGGTGCTTCCCCGCGGGCAGGTTCACGACCGCCGCGGCGCGTAGAAGGAACGGGTTGGGTCGGTCAGCGCGTACACCGGTATCGACGTACTTGTGCGGCACCTCGAAGAAGCCGAATGCGTCTTCACGGTAGCTCTCGGTCGGCTGCGATGGAACCTCCGGCCACGCGTTCCGACTCGGCAATCCTTCCTCACAAATCTGCACCAAAACCTCGCCTTTCGGCAAGTCGGCGCGATTCACCGCGAGCGGGGGCGGAAGGAACTGATAACGGTTCTTAAGCACGTTGTCGGAAAGCGCCGCGTGCCAGATCGTGACATCATCGAGCGCGCCGCGGAACGAGTTGCCCGCACCGCCACCGTTACCGGTGCCGATGGTAAGGTCGTCCGCGTCGGTCACTGGTGCGCGGGTCGTTGCACCGCCTTCGTCCCAGACGCCTTTCTGCGAGACGCCATCGATGTACCCTCGAACGCTGTCCGGCTTGCCGAAGGTGTACACGAGCGCGACGTGGTGCCACCCGCCCCCGGTGAAGCCCTTCGTCGTGGTCCACCGGTGCCACTCTGCGGGCTTGTCCTTCTCGGGAGCACTCGCGAATAGGAAGGACACGCACGCCTCACCCTTAACGCCCTTTAGCCGTAGGGCGTAATTCTGGTTCTTCTCCGGGAACCCCGGCTTGCGGTTGCGGCCCTTCCCCACCAGATATGTGTAACTGCCGTCCTTCAACTCCGCGACCTTCACCCATGCTTCGATCGTGATCGAATCGTTCAGCCCGAACCGCAGATGCGCTTTTGGCAAGTCCGCTTCGCGAACGGTGATATTCGTGTGCGCCGCGGTGAACGCCATCGCAGTGTTGGTCGCGGCGAAACTTGGGTAGTTGGGCGGACGCGGGCCGGTTTCGAGGAACTTCGCGGACGCTTTAGTCACGCCGGTTTCGTCGAGCGCACTGAACTTCCACACCGCCGCGGGCACTTCGGAAGACGGGATGTCGTTCTGCGCGAACGCGGGCCATGAAGCAACGAAGAGAACCCCAAACAGTGCGACCAGAGGACGAGTCATGCGCGAACCTGTGTGCGGGTACGGAGTGCTGCTCACGATTGTACCGTCTTCTCCCAGTTCGTACCCCCGAGACCCGCCAGATGTTTGGAACAGCGAGCGCGATGCGTCACGGCTTCTCGCTCCGCGCCAGCAGTAACTCGGCGGCTTCCTTCACCCAGCCGCTGTGCCAGTCGTGCTTGCGCTGCGGGCCATCACGGTACTCGTGGGCGATCTTCAGTTTCTCCATCAACTCATGCGCCTTCTGGTGTTCGCCGCGAAAGCCCCCGTAGCCGGTCAGGATCAGACGCGTCTCCTTCTGGAACTTCGCGGCGTTGTCTTCGAGCAATCTGGTAACGCGATATACGGCGAAGTTGCCCTCGGTCCCGAAGATGTCACCGCTGCCGTACTTGCCGGGCTTGTCCATCATCAGAGGTGCGTCCCACGCCGCGGCCTTTCCGAACACGTCTGAGTGACGCAACAGCAGGCCGTACGCTCCCCAACCGGACTTGCTGAACCCCAGCAACAACCTCGCTTCTGGTGTGGTCTTCACCGGGTACGTCTTCTCCACGAACGGCACGACCACTTTCACGAAGTACGTCTCCTGGCACACATCCTTCTTGGTGGGGTGGTCGGCATACCAAGGGAGAAGCGAGAACGTGGGCGCAACGAACACCGCTTTCAGTGTGTTGTGCAGGTCGAGTTTCTTGATCTCCTTCAGTCCGTCGCCGTAGCGGTTCTCACTGCCAGCCTCGACCGGTAGCACGTACACGCACGGGTAGGTCTTGCCCTTCTCCAACCTCTCCGGGAGCAGCACGCGAATCCGTGTGGTCCCCGCTTGATACGGCGACTTGACTTCGTGAACGAGAAACCCATTGTCGTCCTTCTTCGCGTTGGAGAAGGTTGGCGCATCGGCCGCCGGTTGCGCGAGTGCCGTGCCTAGCAGGAGGAAGAGCATCACCATTCACCCTCAGCGGTAGTGGGCTTTTCAGTATAGTATTGGACCCAGAGGGGCCACTCCTCCGAACCCAGCACCGCGTACAACAACGCTGTCGAGAGCGCGCTCTCAGGAGGCTCGCGTGCGGCTGTTGTTCGTCTGCGCCCGTAATTGCTTGCGCAGTCCGACCGCGGAAGCGGTGTTCGGCGCGGTGCCCGGTTTCGAGGTTGAGTCCGCAGGCGTCGCGCCCGATGCCGAGAACCCGGTCACACCGGAGTTACTCGCGTGGGCCGATGTGATTCTCGTGATGGAGCCGGCGCACCGGGCGAAGCTCACAAAAGCGTTCTCCTACGCGCTCCGCGGCAAGCGTGTTGTGTGCCTCAACATTCCTGACGACTTTCCGTACCTGTCGCCCGAACTGATACGGATTCTGTGGGACCGTGTACCGCTATCCGTTCCTGCTCTCGTGACCGCGAAGCCACAGTGACCTGAGCCGACGTCAGGATTCGTCCGCGAGAGCGGGCCAGGTGTCCTCGAGGTACTGCTTCACCAGCGCCGCGTGCGACAGCGGGCTTGTCAGGTCATCGACGTTCGCGTTCGTCTCGTAGTCGAGCAGCACAACAGGACGCTCTTTCACGGCTGCGCGAAGTTGTTCCAGTTCTCGCGTCAACTTGTTCTCCAACACCCAGCGGTACGCGGGCAGGTAGATTCGGTAGCGAGCATCACGATAGCCCAGCAGCGTGTCGCTCGTCGCGCCGAACCGGTGACCGCGAACCGCTCCGCGACTCTTCCCCGACCGCTTGATGTTCCGCATGGTGGTGATCGACCATTTCGCCGGAGCGGTGTCTTCTTTCTCGAACACCTTCAACCCTTGCCACAGTCCTTCGACAGACGCGGAGGTCTGATTGGGCGTATTCGGGATCGGGATTCCGCCATGCGGGAAGAACGGGCTGAACCGCACCCACGGCTCCGACCCCTTCGACGTGACATCGACGAGAAGAGCACCCGGCCACAGTTTCACAACGGTCCACGGCTTCTTCCGGCGGCTATCGATCCCGATCGGCATGACCCATCTCCGCGAGGAAAAGGTGCAGGATCTAACTCTTGCGAAGCGGATACGATGTCGGCAGTTATCTGGACACAATCGGATACCTCCCTCCAACGCAGACTGAACCTGGGACGTTACCATTCGAGCGGGAGGTGCGCGGCGCAACTGGCACGGTCGGTACATCCCTTAACCTGTCGCGGCGTTACGGTTTCTTTCGTGTTGACTCCACCTCCGGGCCGTTTAAGCTCAAAGAAGAGTGAAAGGTGCGGCCCACTGCGCGCCATCACATCCTCTAGCCCCGCACCCGAACGCGTTCACCGCGACGAGGAACACATGGCTAAGTCGAAAGAGACGAGTGTCCCGCTGATCTTCGCGCTGGTGTTTTTCGTACTCACCACGATCGCGTTCGGCGTGATGTGGTACCTGTCGTTCTCCGAAATGGAGACGCATGTCAACGCGAAGAAGACAGCAGAGAAAGATCTGGCGGGTCTGCGAACGTCGAAGGAAGAATCTGAGCGGTTGGCCCGCGTTTACCGCATCTACCTCGGGATTCCTCAAAACGATGACGTGAACGTGATCGAGACCGAGTCGAAGGCCGGGGATAAGATCGCGGGCGAGGTGAAATTGATTAACGAAGCGATGGCCAAGAAGATCGGTTTGGCCGACGCCACGACACTGCCAGACGAACTCAAGTTTTGGCAGCTCGATGCCGCTGGGAAAGCGAACAAGCCAACGACTGAGGGGCTCGTCGATCAGATCGCCAAGATCAAGAACAAGGAGGTGGCGTACAAGGCCGCCGAGGACGAGCGGGATGCCTACAAGAAGCAAATCTTGGCACTTGCCAAGACCGCCACGGAACTCAAGGACGCGACGCTCAAGTTCAAAACCGTGACCGATGCGTTGCCGAAGGATATCCAGGACAAGATCGCCGCAGTGGTCAACGGCTTCGATGCACGCACCAAGAAATACGAGGCGGCCGAGGCGCTGGCGAACAAGACAATCACCGACGTGAAGGAGGAGCGCGACCGCTACGAGCGTGAACTCCGCAAGGAAAAGGAAAAGGTCGCGCAACTCCAGGACGACAACAAGCGACTTGTCGTCGAGGCGAGCAAGGGCGACCGCGAGACGTTTACCTTCGACGAACCGCAGGGCAAGATTCTGCGGAAGGTGCCGGGCACCGACGGCGTCGTCGAGATCAACCTCGGTTCCGCGGTCGGCGTGCGGCCCGGTCTCACGTTCACGATCCTACCGACCGACTTCCCGGAAAAGGGCCGGCAGTCCCGCGTGCGGATGCTCCGCGTGCCCGACGGCAAGGGTGCGTACAAGTCGGTCGAAACGTTCGTGCCGAAGGGATCGATCGAGGTGTTCGAGGTAGTGAATGAGCGGCTCTCGCTCGCCCGCGTCCAGGCCGGGTCAGAACTCGACCCGATCCGCGACGGTGTGGCTCAGGGCGACCTGCTCTACAACTCGGTTTGGCGTAAGGGCGTGGCCGACCACATCGCCCTCGTCGGCATCTTCGACGTGAACGGCGACGGCACCGACGACATCGAGACCGTGGTCAAGGACCTTCTCAAGATGGGCATCCCGGTGGATGCGTACTTCGACATGAAGAAACGCGCGTGGGTCGGGCAGGTGACCGAGCGGACCCGGTACATCGTCGAGGGGTACTTCCCGCTGAACACCGTGACGGACCCGAACCGCGACGAGAAGACGAAACTCCTCGAAGCGATGTCGAAGGCCATCGGTGAGGGAAAGCAGAAGGGCGTGAACAACGTCAACTTCCGAGACTTCTTTAGTCGAATGGGCTACAAGTTCAGGCTCGACGTGACCGACGACAAGGTGAACCAGGCAACCGCCCCTTACTTGAGCAACGTCGCCGTCGGTGCCCCGCTCACGCCGCCCCCGCCGCCGTAAGGCGGAGATCGGAACTAGCGACCACTGAAGACACGGATCAGACCAGAAGAATGAACCTCATTCTTCTGGTCTGATCCGTGTCTTCTGCGTTCATCTGTGGCTACACTTCTGCCCGCTCCACGCGCAGTGTCGCACTTCCCTCCACCGCTATCGCAATCGCGGCGTCTCCTTGTGCGGTCCACTCCGCGAGCGCCCACCCTACGCCGGTCAG
>SXGT01219693.1_pt1 | contig 83861 bp, 81 predicted proteins | sample 3176221 | NCBI WGS metagenome assembly SXGT01 (sample SAMN11356862, study PRJNA531348) | freshwater metagenome | isolation source: freshwater sample F1-120 | place: China: Fuxian Lake, Yuxi | collected 2017-12-25 | reverse complement strand
CGGCACGAAGTCATGAAACGGGACCGTGGCCAATGTACTTTTAAAGATAAAGTAGCTACCCCATGTCAGAACAAAACATGGTTAGATCTCCACCACAAAAAACCCATTGCGAGCGGTGGAGAGCATAGCCTTAATAATATTGTGACCCTGTGCCGGCAACATCACCGGTTCCTTCATCAAAGAATCTTTTAACGAATGGAGAACCCGATACAAAAATCATAACTAATTTGAAAAGAGGTACCGACTCTAAAAAAGAACAGGGACCGTAGCTTTACATAGCAAAGCAAAGGGTTTCTAAGCCATTACAAAATCATCCTAAGATTACTAAACTTGTTCGGCGCGGAGTACGGTACTTATTGCGCTAAGCGGCTCACTTTTCTGTTAGAGATCCCGTAAGTTTGACAAGGTTTTTGATGGAATGAGTTGCCTTATAGAACTGCAATTAGGGTTGTTAAGAGAAAATTTTTATTTAAGTTAAATCCAATCCCTACAAGACTTTTACACATAAAACAGACCTTTATTTATAGGGGGTATCTTCCCTCTTAAAAGGCTATAAAAAATCTCGTGGTAAGGTCTCTTAAGATGAAAGTTTTAATTTTGAAATCTTACCGTAAGAAAGAACCAAACTTACAAAGAAAATCCCACCATGTGGTTTTAAGGGATAGACTCCCCGTATTAAGACTTGCTAGAAATAAAAAACTGATTTCCACCAGCAATTCTCGGTGAGTCACAGCGCATGGTAAAAAGAGGAGTCATTCAAGAATTTGGATATGAAAGTGGGGCTACCAGCTCCAAGGAAAGTCGCTGTACGCCCCACTTTCATATCCAAATTATTGAATGAACCCTCATAAAATCACCCCAATAGCACACCGATATTTTGCGAAAAGGTTTTTCTAGTGCTTCTCAATTAGCCTCAAAATTTATTCACTGAGAACTGCTGGCCGCAATCTAAATAAAAATCTATTTCGCTTAACCGTACTTCGCTAGTTGGCTTTAACGCAAATAGACACCCCCTTAAAAATCAATTCATTGTAAGGAATAGAAAATATTATTATAATATTAATAGCTTTACTCAACTGGACTCGCAGTCGCCATCTTAGGAGAAAATATGACACTCACCAAAGCCGAACTCATCGATTCTGTATATGAAAAAGTGGGATTTTCCAAAAAAGAGGCTGCTGACTTAGTAGAGCTTGTTTTTGAAAGCATCAAAGAGGATCTCTGCAAAGGAGAGTCGATTAAGATCTCTGGCTTTGGAAAGTTTAGAGTTCGAGCCAAAAAAGCCAGAATGGGTCGAAATCCTCAAACTGGTCAATCGATGGAAATTTCAGCTCGAAAGGTTTTAACTTTTACCCCCAGTCGAATTTTAAGAGATGGAATCAATGGTAAATCTACAGTTCTTCCCAGTAGTGTGGCCGAAGGCAGTGACGACGATTCTGACGAATAAAATATTCTTTTCTAAGAACTGTGAAGCTTTCTAAAGTTTTTATAATTCTCATAGCCCTCCAGCTTCTCATTTCAAGGAGTAGTTGGGGGCAAAGCATTCTCAGTGTATCTACAGAAAATATAACTCATCTTAAACCTCAAAATCGGTTGGATTCCTTACTTCTTATCCTCTCGCAATTTGATAAGGCCTGGAATGGGGGAAAACCTCATCAGGCTCAAATGATTTTAGAATCAGGGTTAGCTCCCTGTGAATCATGGCTATTAGATTTGTCTAAGAAAGTTTCAGACGTTAATACAGCTCGAGAGGGATATCTTTGTCTTATTTTGGAAAGTGAGCGAATTAATCAGCTTTCTCCATGGAAAGTAATCAATGCCTCTGAAAGATTGGCTAAATATTTTGAGACTCTTGAAAATAGTCAAATTCCACAGGTTGAACGGCTCTATGCAGAAGGAAGAATCTACTCGAGTCTTCCTTCTCTGTATGGAAGAGATCTTAAAAAGGCTCTTATAGCTTTAGAGACGGTAAGACGTCTTGAACAAAATCCGAAAGCTAGCGTCCCTTGGATTATAAGAATTCGCAAAATACAGGGCAAAGATTTCGAAAAAGAGGAAGATGGGCTAGAGAGCTCGTATACAAAACGCAAAGAGACAGATGGCTTGCCTGTGGGTCTAACAACTGTTCTCTACGGAAGTTTTCCACAGGGAATTGGACTTCAAGTCAGAGGACAGGATCATGCCCTGTTTGATACCTTGAGAAAGCTTCAGGGAAGGATCTTTGCTACCCATCGAGGAAGTCTTGGAGGGGAACTAAAACTGGAAGATTTTCAAACCTTGGAGCCGGTGAAGTTTTTACTTCAACTTCAATATCTTCACGGAATTCAGGAGTATCACGGGATTGGATTGTTCTCATCTAAAGCTAGTACCGATCTTTATATTGATAAAGGAATTGCTGATCTTGCTTTTCAGAAGAACATTTTTAGTGATCTCTATTTGAAACTGGGATTAAGATTTCATTCAAGCCATTTAAGAAAGATTGAAGGGGGCGTCTTAGACTCGAATCTTGAGGGAATATCAAATGCCTTTGATATGGGCTTAGTCTCTGAAATCGGCTTTGATTCTAGAGATAGTGAAACAGATCCCTATCGAGGACAGAGAGTCTTCTTGCAGAGCTATCTCCCCAGAAAATCTATAGGCAGTTCCCGAAGTTTTGATAGATTTCTTGCAGTCGCAGAGAGCTTTTGGTTACTAACTCTTCAAACACAATTAAAACTGCAAGGGGTTTTTTGTACTGTGAGTGATACAGCCCCTTTCGGATTGTTTTCTCAGCTTTCGGGTACAGTTCCCTTTGCAGGTGTCCGAACTACGAGATTTTTGGACCGTTCACTTCTAGCTTTTGGGTCGGAACTACGGTGGAAAAAATTACAACCGGTTACCCTTTTTGCCTATAGCAATGCAGCTGTTATGAATAGTAAGGCTCAAAAACTATTGAGTCAGAAGGCTAAATTCGGGGCTGGGCTTGGCGGTGAAGTTCATTTAACTCGATTTAGAGGTCGAGCCTTTCGAATTGAGGCAGGCAATTTTGGGGGCGAGTGGAGTTTTAACTCGATGATCGGGATTTCTCTGGAGTAGTTACGGATTCAATAGGTTGATGAGGAGATTTTAAAAATATTTCTAAATTACGATGGTCTTTCGCCGCATCTTTCATTCCCAATTCTAATAAGGCATTAATATAACCAGGAGAGAACATTAAATAACTTAGAAGATCGCCCAACTCTTTGGGCGAGGCGGTTGATTTTAAAAACTGTCTAAAGTGAAAAGGAACTTCATTTAAGAAATTAACCGACAGAGCACCTAAATCTTGACTGGGTCTTAGTAGAAGTGCTGGAACTTTTTTAACATGAATTCCATCTGCGATTCTATTATTACGGGCCATGTTTTCATAATCAGCTTCAATACTATCTAAAAAAATGGAGTTTAGAACAGCCCCTGCAACAAAACCCATTCCTACGTGTTCAGGTCGAAATCCTAGAGGGTTTTGAGGAGAGGGGGAACGAATTCCAATGGCAAGTGCTCGAGTTGCCCCTAAGTGAATTGCAGGGCTAAATGGAAAATTAAAACGAAGAGAGCCATCACCAAAAAGAAAATCCCCGATGCGAACGGGTTCGAAAAGAATAGGAATGGAACAGGAGGCCATGACATGTCTTAAGTGAATTTGAGATCTAATTGCACGTCGAGTTTCTCTAATCCAAATAGGGATCTCTTTACAGGAGTCAAAAAAGACAGTGGTGTTGCCATCATGGTAGTTAGTGGTACTGATGGCTAAAGCTTCAATAAGACCACTACGAATAGCTCTGGAAATTTTCCAGAAGTGAATATGAGATAAAAGAGTATGCGAAAGAGGGCTAGCATCTAGCAAAGATTTTAAAAGTAATTTTTGTGTTACCTTTGAAACAAACATGTCATAGAGCCATCGTGAAGACATGGAAAAGAGAGAGTTGAAATTGGTTTTTAAAACGTGTTTAAATTCCAATTTGCTCCAGAGTTCGTAGAGCTGAACTGTGCCATTAAAGAAGGGCTGACCTTGGGCTAAAAAGCACGCATTGATAGAGCCCGCTGAAATTCCGCATAAAATTTTCGGGGTGAGTTCGGGAAAATGTTCTCCGATATATCTAAGCACGCCTACTTGATAAGCGGCTCTGGCGCCTCCCGCGGGGAGAACAAAAGCTAATTTCTCGGATTCGGGTGGATGAGTATTTAAGTCGGACACTCTCTTATTTTACTCGAGAAACCCCTTGAATGATAAGAATGAACTCCCCTTTTTTTAGGGATTGTTTTTTTGCTTCGCGCTGAATGCTCTGCACGAAACCCCAGAGAAGTCTCTCTTCAGCCTTAGCGATCTCCCAGGCTAGAAATATTGGGCGATCGGCTCCGAGCACTTCAGCTATTTGCGCTAAGAGTGGCTCAAAACGGTAGGGGGTATCCATTAACACGGTGTGATGCGGATTGTTTTTGATCTGTCCCAATTTAAGCTTTCTCTGTGAGGTGTCTCTTGAAAGAAATCCTTGAATTAGGAATGGAGGTTCCCATCCTGAAAGCGCACAGGCGGATCCCCACGAAGTTGCACTTGGGACTGAATGAATAGAAAAACCAAGTTCTCTAGCAAGGTTTAAAATTTGAGTTCCTGGATCAAACAATAAGGGCATTCCGGTGTCTGAAAAAAGTGCAACACGAGCGCCTTGGTTCGCTATTTTTTTAAGTTGTTGTTTTAACTCTTCCCAGTCTCGCTCTCTGAAGGGATCCAAAAAAAAGAGTGGAGTGGTCTCTTTCCTGTCGGTTTGCTTTAAGTATCGAAAGCCATTTCTTTTTGATTCAGCAATAATCAGATCTGCTTGGCTTAAACAATCAATGGCCTCTTTTGAAAGGAGCCCTTCATCACTGAGAGGAGTTCCTACTATAAACAAGGTGCTTTTTTTATGAGGATCTGGCAACTGAACCTCCAAAGTTTAGTTGAAAAAGAAATCGTGCATAGGTTTGTCGGGCTTGAGTTTGTCCGGAGAGTACACTGAGAGACCAGCAAGAGGTAGGTTTTGAAGCAAAATGGGCGCCCCATTCGTAACTTCTTAGCTCCCCTCGTTTGGTTGAGTAAGTAGATTTAAGTGAAAGATTCACAAAGATTGGAAGCGATTTGGTGACTCCTAATGTAATAAGTTGTTCATCTTGAATGGGGTCCAGAGCATTTCTAATTAGAGTGCTTAAGGAAACCGAGTCCTCTTGTGCAAAATCATAGGCTAATGTAGTTGTCCAGGTACTTTCATTTTTAGCAGGGCCCCCAGGAATACTGTCTTTTTCCCACTGGTAATAGCCTTCAACAGTCGCTGAGAAAGAGTTGATATTTAAATTTAAATAACCCTGAAGCGGACCCCAATGATGTTTTAGTGTAGGGTCGATTAATCTCGGATCGTTTGGATTCAGTCTGGAATTGTATTGATTGGAAAGTTGAAAAGTAACAAATCTTACCGATTGATTTCCGATAATTCTTCTAAATCTTTGAATCAACTCAAGTTTAAAATATTCAAAGTCGGGGATTAAGTCGCTTGAATCAAACGGAGGGTGAGAGGATTTAAAGAATGGATGTGAAGGAATGTCATTTTGGTAGAGCGATGAAGCATAGATAATTCGTGGTTGTATTAAATGGCTAAATTTTTCATTGCTATCCAATCCTGAATCGAAAGTTTTGGACAGATAAAAAGATAGAGGAACTTCAGTTGTTGCAAATAGACGATGCGAGGTTGTGGCATGGGGAAGAGTGAATTGATAGGCCGAAAGATTTCCTTTAATAATAGGCTGTAATTCTAGCCCTCTTGCAATTGGAATTTGTCCTATGAATCTAGGCTCTAATTGAAATCTTTCTCCTTCTCTTATGAAGTCCCCCTCCTGATAGGGGGCTCCTGGAGTAATATCAGGATCCCCGGGAAGAGGAATGTTATTGTCATAACTTTCATCGGGGCGCCAAAAGTGGGTGAAATTGCTATCCCACTCAAATGAGGCGTAGGGGGCAATAAGTTCGGTAAGTTTTTGCCCCGCTCCTATTTTAGGTAGTTGGGTGATGGCTCCACGATCTGCACGTTTCTCGGGTTGATTTGTGGGAGGCGTGTCGGTTGAAACAAGAAGGGATTGATGATGGGTAATCCCCCCATAAAAAAGGTGATCCTCTTTGGGATAGGTGACGGTCAGTAACGATCTTAAATATCCTAAATTGCTTTTGCTAAGTTCGATATCGTTAGGATAGTCCTGAACGTAAAAAGGATCGCTTACGTAGTTTATCGATTGAAGAGAGCTTAGGCCATTTTCCAGTAGGATCCTATTTTTAAGAGTCAGAGCTAATTCCCCGGCAAATCCCAAGATTTTTTTCTTCTGAATAAAAGAGGGATTTGCAGGATCATTGTTAATAGGAGAGGTGAGAATCTCGGGGTTGTTGCGAAGAGCATTAAACGGTTGGCTATTGTAAAACAGGGTGAAGTTCCCTTTTGTTTTGTTACTGTAGATATAATTATATTCAGCAGAACCATGAAGGCCAGCTTTCGTATAATAGGTAGGTGTTAAAGTTAGATCTTGCCATCGGCTCATAGCCCAGAAAAATGGTAAGGAGAAACCTGTTCCTAGATGATTACTCGATGTCACGGAGGCTAAAAGGATTCCCGTCTGTCTTTTGGATTTCGCTGGCGCTATAAATACCGGCAAGTAGCTTAGAGGCAGGTCTTTAGAGTAGAGTAAAACATCATAAGCAAAGATATAACCATCCAAAGTTAGATCAAATTTATGGCCATAAATTTTCCAGTCGAATAGACAACGGTTAGCGGTACGGTCGGTGATGGGAATAGTGTTACAGTTGGTATAGATTCCTTCCCGTATTTCGTAATGGTTAGGTCCTAACTTAGTGACGGTGGCACCGGTAACTACCATTTGGTCTACAAGTAGTGTGGCCTCTTCAAGAACGGCTTCAGTTCCATCCAAAGCATAACTAGCTCTATTACAGAAGATCTCTAAATGGCTCTCTTTTAAGTGAACATTTCCATTGGCGATTGCTTTATTGTTTTGGCGATCAAGTTCAATTTCGTCGGCCCAAAGTTCTCTATCTCCACTCTTAACCCAGGCCTTTCCATAACCTTTTTCAATTTTTTTTCTTAAATCTCTTTCGTAACGATCAGCCCGAAACTGTAAGCCTGTGGTTTGAGCCGTGCTCAGAGAGCAGGTCAGTATTAAAAATAGGGCTAAAAATATTGAGGTCGTAGAACCCAAGAGAATCACGCTCGAATTAAAAGAGCCATACCTTGGCCGCCTCCAATGCAAGCGGCAGCACATCCCAACTCAGATGAGGATTTTTTGAGCTGATAAAGCAAATGGGTGATTAGACGTGCCCCACTGGCTCCTAGTGGATGGCCTATCGAAATAGCTCCCCCCTCGAGATTAAGTTTGTTATCTGGAATTTCTAAAAGTTTTTGGCAAGTTAAAACCTGAGGTGCGAAAGCTTCATTGATTTCAAATCTAGCGATATCTTTTAAAGTCGTTCCTGTTTTCTTCATGAGTCCTTGAATGGCTGGAACAGGTCCGATCCCCATGATTTTAGGATCACAACCTACGACGTGAGAGCCCAGCCACTCTCCCAAAATGGGCCATCCCTTGCTCTCTGCTTTTTGTTTAGTAGTGATGATAAGAGCCGAAGCTCCATCGACCATTCCACTCGCATTACCAGGGGTAATGACTCCATCAGTTTTGAATACAGGTTTAAGTTTTTGAAGGCTTTCGATTGAGGCCTCTTTTCTAATATGCTCGTCGATAGAGACCTCTTTTGACTTCCCTTTCTCGGTTAGAGTTACTTTAGTTATCTCTTTTTCAAACTGTTTGTTCTCAGTTGCAGCCCATGCTTTTTTCTGTGAGTTCAACGCAAATGTGTCACACTGAAGTCTATCGATTCCATATTGTGTAGCTAAGTTTTCAGCGGTGATGGCCATAGGCATTTGAGCATAGGTATCAAAGAGTCCCGTCATTAAACTATCTTCGATTTCACTATTTCCCAGTTTGTGACCAAATCTTACTTGTCGTAGAACATAGGGGCTTTGGCTCATGCTTTCAGTTCCGCCCACAAGAACCACTGAGGCCTCATTGAGTTTAAGTCTTCGGATGCCATCTTCAATGGCTTCAAACCCTGAACCACAGAGACGGTTGGTAGTGACTGCTGAGACCGTGATTGGAAGGCCGGCCCTTAAACTGATATGACGAGCGAGGTAGGCTGCATCTTTGGAGGTTTGAATGACATTACCAAAAATCACATGCTCGATCTCTTTTTCAACTCCAGGTAATTCCGCAATTACACTTTGAGCCGCATGGACTCCCAAATCTGTAGCGGTCAAATCTTTAAAACTTCCGCCAAAGGAGCCAAAAGGGGTTCGTTTAGCGGCTACAAAAACGATGGAGTCCTTAGAGCTTAAAGACATAAAAAATATTCTCCTATAAAAAGGCTATTTAACGACGAGCGCCTAAAAGTACTTCACTGAATTGGGATGGGCAATCAATTAAGGAAAGAAATGAGATTCTAAGTGCGGCGCAGCAACCTAAATTTAAAAAAACTTGAAATTAAAACCCTCCATTTTTAAACTGTGGGGGAAGCTACGCCAAGCAAAGCCTATGTTTACTAAGAGGGGGCCTTTAGGGAAATGTTATGGAAATAAATGAATCGGAAAATCAACGGGAAGTTAAAGGGCAACCTTTAGCTGAGACTTCTTTAATGCGGCACTTAGTAACTCCTGGAGCTCTTCATAATTGTGTAGCTAGGTGGGGTGAACTGACGGCCAGAATACTGGATATCTCTTTTGTCCGAGTTGTTTTGGAAGAGCTGGGAGAATGGCCTGCTATTGTTGAGGAACAAAATATTCCCATGGGGTTTTCCGTGAACGGATTTAATTTTCCTGCTGAAATGAGAGTCCAGGGAAGAGGAGAGGGGTGGATTCGACTCCAGTTTCAAAAACTTGTTCCTAGTAGTAAGTCTCTTTTAAGATCTTTTTTGTCCTCCAAAAAAGTGGGCGAATCCATGATGGAGGATAGGCGTGTTTCTGATGTCCGCCATTATCATGGACTTAACGAAAGTGAATTGTGGTTCGACAGAAATGGAAATGTTCTTTTTACTTATTTGGATCACCTAGATTCTAAGTACCAGTTTTTAGTACAGATCAACTTAGAAAACTCTTCAGTTAAAGTAGGTCGATTGACCCGAGCTCATTATATGAATATGGGATCTCTCACTGGAGAACTTGGACTCATGCCCTTGAACGACAAAGAGAACTATACGCGAATGAGCGAGTGCCGTGATATTGTCACCAACTTCAGACCCGCAGGACAAGTTGAGTATCATTTAAAACAGAGACTTTTAAAGTTGATTAGTGAGAGCCTGTACTCGACAGGACATAGAGTAGATTTCCCTATGGTGAGAGCTGTTAGGTTTCCCTATCTCTCAACTGAGCATTAGCCTCTCGCTTAAAAACAACAATATTAAGAGCAGGCCTGACTTTGTAGCTTAATTAAAACTACTTGGTCAGAGTGCGTCCTGTAGGTTGTTTCTTGGAGCGATTAGAAGTTCTAATCATTAAGAGACCGTTTTTAGCACCTGGAACAGCGCCTTTTATAAATAGAAGGTTTTGTTCAGGTTTTACATCAACAACTTTCATGTTGTTCATTGTACGACGGACATCTCCAGTGTGACCTGGCATCCCTTTGTTTTTTAAGACTTTACCTGGGAAGGTATTGCTACCGTTGGATCCGCCGTGACGGAAGTATTTATGACCTCCGTGAGAGGCATCACAACCGTGGAATCCCCAACGCTTCATAACCCCTTGGAAACCTTTACCGCGAGTTGTTCCGGTCACATCTACGTGATCGCCCTTTTCAAACATAGCCACTGATAATGCTTGGCCAGGTTTGATTTGAGTTACATCGTCAGTATTTTCTAAACGAAATTCCTTGGTAACAGCTCTAGCTTGGACGCCCGCTTTTTTAAAATGGCCCAATTTAGCTTTCCCTACATTTTGAGGTTTCTTATCTCCGAAACCCACCTGGACAGCAGTATAACCATCTGTATTTTTTGATTTAATCTGGGTTATAAAACAATTTGTTGTATCGATAACAGTGACAGGAACGGTATTTCCTGTCTCATCGAATATTTGAGTCATTCCCACTTTTTTACCAACGATTCCTAAGTTCATACTTTTCCCTTACTCATTGACCGGAAAAAACTATTTCTACGGTAATTAAGCCAATGTTTATAAATGCAAGTTAGCTAATTACGCAACTGTTTTATTTAAACTTGTGTCAAAGTTTGTCGCAAAGTTTATTCAGTGGCAAAAAAACGGAGGAACAGTAACAAAAAATAACAGTTAGTGTTTCAAAAGTATCTTCGGAGTTGGAGTTCCAGTTTTTTTGAAATATTGTAACGGCGCGTCTATGTTTTATGGTAAAAGAAGGGCTCGATCATTATGGCAATGGATTTGTTAAAAAACATAGCAGTTGTGGGGTTGGGGATTAGCGGCATAGCCTTTGGCTATATCAAGCCTCAGTTTTTTCAACGAGAAATTCCTGTAGAATTAGATGGGGTTAAAGTTGCTAAGAGCTTGAAGAATGGATCTGTTCTTGAGAGCTTTAGGTCCAATCAACTTCAGTTCAAGCCTATAAGAGACGGAAAAATTGATTTGCAGATGGTCGGAGCGCGCCCCTTGGCCTTTAGTGGAATGCCTAAGGTTCCTCAATTATTACGAGTATTTAATGTGGATTCTACTCAAGAGGCCGAAGTCTACTTAGAGAACGTAGTTTTGGAGGAGACCACGGTTTCAGTCCCTATTGCTAAATCGGCTGAGGCCTATGTATGGGATTTGAAAAAACGACTGACTTTTCGTGAAGAGACTTCAGAAAGATACTTCCCTGGAAAATTGGTTCAGAGCCATCAATCTAAAGGCTCTCTTTTTGTGAACCTGTTTCCGGTTCAGGTAGATTTACTCACGGGTAGGGTTTTGAAAGTTACTTCGGCTGATATTAAAGTTGAGTATAGTAAAAAAACTCTAAGTCTTGCCTGGAGTGAATTGTTTTCGAGCCCTTCTCTTATCGTAACTTCCGCTAAGTTACAGTCGGCTGCTGAAGTATTAAAAAATTATCATGAGCAGAAACTAGGAGTTAAGACCTCTATTATCACAGTTGAAGAGATCGAAAAAAACACCTCTCCAATTTCAGAACAAGATTTGCCCCCGGGTTACAAAGAACCTGAGGAGCGAGATAATTTTATAAAACCTTACGACCCTGCAAAAGGGAGTGGGTATAACTATGAATTAGCAAAAAAAATCGTAAATTATTTGCAGAAGAAAATGGGGGATTCAAGTCCGTTAAAGTACGTCACTATTTTGGGAGACGCCGAAACAGTTCCTCCGAGTTACTATTTTGCTTACAGCACCAATTTAGGGAGAAATTTCACACCGACCGATATTTGTTATGGAGCCACCCAACATTGTTTAGAGCCCAAAATAGCAGTTGGGCGCCTACCGCTCAAAGATGAGAATGAAGTTAAAAGCTACATTAAAAAAGTAGAGGCCTGGAGAGCCTTTTCTGAGAATAACTTTGGTGAACTAACTCTATTAGGCGGCAAAGCCTTTCCCAATTCTGATGTCTATGTAGGAGAACTTGGTGTTCTCAATACTATTCAGGATAATAAGTTGGATTGGCTTGGCGTGAGAAAAAATTTCAAAACTCAAAAAAATTACTCAAAAGAAAAACTGATGGAGGTAGCGAAGGGTCAGTCCTCATCCCCTTTTGCCTATCACTTAGATCACGGTACCGGTAATCAGTGGTTTGCAGAAAATGAGTACGTTTCTTCTAAAGAGATAGCTGCCATTAATAATACCTCGGATAGTTTGCATCCTACTATTATGGTTTCTGTGAGTTGTACCAATGGGGCTTTTGATGAAGCTCTGACTAATGAGTCGATTTATGATGATGATTCTTATGGCGAGTTATCGATTGGAACTCAACTTATTAGGTCTAAAGCGGGGGTGGCTGCCTATTTAGGATCGGCTCGTCCAGCCATTGGAATGCCGGTTTATCAGATAGATGGCTCGGGAAACTTAGAGCTCACTGGGACCAATTACGGACTTCAGATTTTAGATTCGTTTTATCAAAAGTATGGGCTTCTAAGGCAGGGAAGACTAGGGGACTTTTCGTTGAAAGCTCTTCAAGCTTTTGTTTTTGAATATGGAAATGATATTCAAAAAGATCAAAATTCTTGGAGTTATTTCATTACTGAGCTTCTGGGGGATCCGGTAATCCCATTGCCTAACCGTTTAAAAGGTGCGGATAGCTTTCAACCAGGAAAGTCGATTTTAAAACTTGATAACTCAAGTGGCTTTGGATTCCCAGTGTTACACTCTAAAGATTTTGTACAAAATAATTTTCCGCTTTCGTTAGTTCAAACTGTATCAGCCACTCTGATGAAGGTTTTAAAAAATGATTTCGGAGGCTATTTGGGGGAAGACTTGATAACTTCTCAAATAGTTCAGCCCGGGAAAGATTCGCAGTTCACCTGGGACTCTCAGAAGACGAAACTGACTGAAGGGACCTACTTCTTAAGATTGGAAAATATAGTAGGAGTGCCCCGAGAGAGACAGATCTATTTCGTTGTAGATTAAAGTTTTCAGGAGCCTGGTTTAACCACTCTTAAAAAACGCTCTAGAAATTCGGAATCGGTTTCCTTGATGGTTTCCTTAGATTCAATGTCGAGCTCTTTTGCAATCTCAAAGAATCGATCTTCGCTCTCAACCCCCTCTTTAATTTTTTCGATGTAACTATCCGGATATTTTTTCGCTAACTTATCCACAAAATGATTTAATCTAGCCTCTGCTTTGAGTTGATTGTTTAATTTAATTCGTTTCCAGTTGCTGAAATAGTGTAATCGACAATACCCATGGGTTTCAGCAATGGCTTTGCATTTAACCTGTGTACAGGCTTTAGCGGTTAATTTTTTAACAGGCTTTGAATCTTTTTTTTGGGCGGTTTTCATAAGATATCTCCTGTCTTTACCCTAGCAATAAATTGTGAAGGAAATATGGAGAGATTGTGCGAATGTGTAATTACCCAGCGATACTGTCGGGATCTACTTAACAAGGGAAAGTGATGGCACTTAATGACCTAGGGACTGGTACTGGGCTAACGGGTTAGTGCTATATTCCCTGTTTGATAGGCTGTAATGCTGAAATTCTATCTGGAGCTGTTTTGAGGATTCTTCTGAGCGTTAAAAGCTCACCCAAAAATTCAAAACCAAGATTTATCAGATCGTAGAGGGTGGTTGAACTTTTTCCCAGGGCTCTTTTTCGAAATGGAATTTTGACCTCAATGATTCTTTGAGGAGTTTCTTTACTGACATAAATGGAAAGAGCCAGGTTGGTAGATTTCCATTCTGGAGGCAAAATCCGTAGAAATTCTACCAAGGGTTCTCTTTTAAATAGTCTGAAGGGAACATTGGGATCTTGAAGTTGAACTCCAAAGATCCAACGAGTCAGCTTTTTTAGTGAAGAGGAAAAAACTCTTCTTGGAAAACTATCTAAGCGATGCGTTCGATGTGCAATCACGAGGCGATGATTGGCTTTGCAATCCCAAAGTCGGACGAAGTCCTCGGGTTCGTACCGGCCATTAAGGTCACATTGCAAAATATATTCTCCTCGCGCCATCGAATAGCCTCTTCGAATCGCTTGGCTGTGTCCAGTATTCAATTGATGAATAACCCGTAATTGGGGAATCTCTCGACGGAGTTTATCTAAGACTCTTCCAGTTCCATCGAGTGAGCCATCATTAGTCACAATGATTTCATAGGTTAGCTTGTTTTCGATTAGAGTTTGATTCCATTCATGAAGAACAGATTCGACAATGCTGCTTTCATTAAACACGGGCATCACTACAGAAAGGTCGACTGTTGTGTTCTCAGAACGGTATGAAATGCGATCAAATGGGTAGTGTGGATTTTCCATAGTCTCTTTGTGAGTGAAGGTTGTTTTGTATTATATCTTTTTTTATGGAGATTCAAAAGGGAGAGTCTCTTGACGTGGACTTAATTGAGAAGTAACTTAAAGGCACTTTGAAATGAAATCTATCGATTCATTACAGGAAGGTCTTACATTTGACGATGTCCTTCTTGTGCCTCGCTTTTCAGAGGTCCTTCCCACTGAAGTTGATACTGAAACCTTACTCACGACCCATATTAAGCTTAAAATTCCGTTAATTTCTGCGGCTATGGATAAAGTCACGGAGAGTCAAGCGGCTATAGTGATGGCGCGGCATGGTGGAGCGGGAGTGATTCACAGAAATTTGTCTCCTGAGAGACAGGCTTTTGAAGTGGAAAAGGTTAAAAAAAGTGAAAGTGGGATGATCTTAGACCCCATTACTTTAGAGCCGAATCAAACTGTTCAAGAGGCCATTTCACTGATGAAAAAGAACGGTATTTCTGGGTTCCCAATTACAGAATCTGGAAAACTGGTGGGTATCGTTACCAATCGAGATTTAAGATTTGAAGAGAACTTAAGACGTCCTATTCAAGAGGTCATGACTCCCGGAGATAAGCTCATCACTGGAGCTGAAACCATTTCTATGTCGGATGCTGTGAAACTTATGCACAAGCATCGAATCGAAAAGCTTCCGATCGTTGATAAAAATGGCAATCTAAAGGGGTTAATTACTATCAAAGATATGATGAAGACCATAAAACATCCTCTAGCTAATAGGGATGCTAAAGGTCGATTGCGTTGTGGAGCTGCGGTTGGAGTAGGTAAAGAGGCCCAACTTCGAGTTGAGTTGTTGAGTAAAGCGGGGGTGGATTTTGTAGCGGTAGACACGGCCCACGGGGATTCGAAAGCTGTTTTAGAGATCGTTAAATGGATCAAACAGAATTACAAATCCCTTTCAGTCATTGCTGGAAATGTGGCAACAGAAGAGGGGGCTACTCACCTCTTTGAAGCCGGTGCTGACGCCATTAAAGTGGGAATGGGGTCGGGTTCTATTTGCACCACTCGAATCGTCGCAGGAGTGGGGCTTCCTCAATTTACGGCTATTAAAAACTGTGCTCCAGTGGCTAAGAGGTTTGGAAGATGTCTTATAGCTGATGGCGGGATTAAATATTCAGGTGATATTGTGAAAGCTCTGGCTGCAGGGGCGGATGTGGTCATGATTGGAGGTCTTTTTGCGGGAACCGATGAGGCTCCAGGAGATGTGGTTTTTTATCAGGGGCGAACCTATAAGACCTACCGAGGCATGGGTTCATTAGAGGCGATGAAAGATGGAAATCGCGATCGTTATGGGCAAGGTGCTGTAGAATCTCATGAGTTGATTCCTGAAGGAATTGAGGGAATGGTTCCTTACCGGGGGGAACTCGCTCAAGTTATTTTCCAGTTAGTGGGTGGAGTTCGAGCAGGATTGGGGTATTTGGGATGTGAAAACTTAAGAGAGCTTAGAGAAAAAGCTGAGTTTGTTAGAATCTCACCACAAGGATTGAAAGAGTCTCATGTTCACGACGTCTATGTCACAAAAGAGGCTCCCAACTATCGACCTAATGAGTAAGCTAGAGAACAGTCACGAAGTTCCAGTCGTTATTTTAGATTTTGGTTCGCAATTTACGCAGTTAATAGCCCGTGCAGTGAGATCTGTGGGCATTTATTGTGAGATAGAACCTTTCTCGATTGATTTAAAAAAGCTTAAAAATAAAAATCCCAAAGCCATTATTCTTTCGGGAGGGCCTGCGAGTGTGAGAACTCAGGCGGCTCCTAAAATTGGAAAAGCTCTCTTTGAATGGAATTTGCCAGTGCTTGGAATCTGTTATGGAATGCAACTTATCTCCTTTTTAAAGGCCGGTAAGTTAGAGAGCGGCAAAGCTAGAGAGTATGGTTTTTGTGAAATAGAAATTTTACAGAACTCCGGTCTTTTTCATGGTTTTAAAAAATGGGAAAAATTCCCAGTATGGATGAGCCATGGAGATAGTGTCGGAGCCGTTCCCGATTCGGCGCAGATCACCGCTAAGAGTGAAAAATGTGTTGTGGCTTTCCAATATGAAAATCTCCATGCTATTCAATTTCATCCTGAGGTGGCTCACACTCCGATTGGAATGAAGGTGCTTTCCAATTTCCTTTTTGAAATAGCCAAACTTTCTCCTGGTTGGAAAATGGAGAGGTTTTTTGAGTCTTATCGGACACAGATTTTAGATAGAGTAGGTGAGTCTCAAGTTATTGGTGGCGTGAGTGGAGGGGTTGACTCTACAGTTCTTGCGGTATTTCTCGGTAAAGTTTTGAAGAAAAAATTTCATCCTATCTTGATTGATAATGGGCTTCTAAGGAAAAATGAAGCTAAAGAGGTTGCCTCCTTTTTAAAGAAAGAGGGTGTTAACCTTAAAGTCATCGATGCAAGTCAGTTGTTTCTGAAAAAACTCAAAGGGATCACCGATCCTGAAAAAAAGCGAAAGATTATCGGTAAGACCTTTATCGATGTTTTTGAAAAAGAGTGTAAAAAAATCAAAAACGGGAAATTTTTAGCACAAGGGACTCTGTATCCCGATGTGATTGAAAGCCAGTCGGTGAAGGGGCCCAGTCATACAATTAAAACTCATCATAATGTGGGTGGTTTGCCTAAGAATATGAAGTTGCAACTTATTGAGCCTTTTAGAGAGCTCTTTAAGGATGAGGTCAGAGAGTTGGGTCGGCAGTTGGGAATTCCGAATGAAATTCTCGAACGTCATCCTTTTCCAGGGCCTGGTCTTGCTGTTCGAATTTTAGGCAATATCACTGAGAGTAGGCTAGAGCTTTTAAGAAAAGCAGATGCGATTTTTATCGAGGAGTTGAGAGATAAAAAACTCTACGAAGAGATTTGGCAGGCCTTTGCGGTTTTGCTTCCCGTGCAAACTGTAGGAGTGATGGGAGATGCTAGAACCTATGAGTCGGTTGTATCCTTGAGAGCTGTAACAAGTCGAGATGGGATGACGGCCGATTGGTATGGATTTGAGAAAAATGCTTTAGGAAGAATAGCGAATAGAATTATCAATGAAGTCCCAGGCATTAATCGAGTGGTTTATGATGTCTCATCGAAACCCCCTGCTACGATTGAGTGGGAGTAGTTTATGGAAAAATATAAAGTTGAACCTGTTTTTTGTCCTGAAGCTCCAAACCCCTTAGGGAATTATTCTCACGCCGTGATTTATGAAAACTTGATCTACGTTTCGGGAATTGCTTCAAGAGATTTTGTAACTAATCAAGTTCCTGGGTTAGTCATGGAAGAAGATGGAAGAAAGAGATCTTACGATATTCGACTTGAGACCCAAGCGACTCTAGAAAATATCAAAAAGATTTTAATTGCTGCGGGTAGTGATTTGGAGCATGTGATTGAGGTTAATGCCTTCCTTCTCGATATGAGAGATTTTAAGGTTTATAATGAGGTGTTTGCGAGCTATTTTCCTTCACATCGTCCTGCTAGAACAACGATTGGAGTTGCGGGGCTTCCTGGTAACATAGCCATTGAAATGAAAGTGATAGCTGCTAAGAAGTGAGTTTTATGGAAACACAATTTAAAGTTTTAGAAGATGAAATCATATCTGGTAGAGACATCGTTGTTCCTGAGTTTTTAAAGAGCTGGCTCTCAAAACCTAAACTTAACTTCATTGGCAATGAGCCTTGTGAGTCCAATTCCAAAAAGGTTTTCTGCAACATCAATCCTGCGAGTGAAGAAGATTTGTGTTGGGTTGTGATGTCCGACAAAGTTGACGTGGAGAGGGCGATAAAGACTGCGCGTGAGGCCTTTAATCGAGGTGAATGGGCACAATTACCCCAGAAGGAGAGAGCTCGGATAGTTAAACGGCTTGGCGATCTAATTTTAGAACATAGGGCTCCCTTAGCGATCTTAGAGAGCTTAGATACTGGAAAACCTATTTTTGAAACTTTTGAAGGGGATATCCCTAGAGCGGCCAATAATTTTCATTTTTTTTCTCAGTTTGCTGAAGAGGAAGAAAAACTTGTTTTCGAAAATGGGCAGGACGAACATACTTCATTTAGAGAGCCCCTAGGTGTTGTGGCTCTAATAACTCCGTGGAACTTACCCCTCTATCTTGAGACATGGAAAATAGCCCCAGCTCTTATGATGGGAAACAGTATTGTTTTGAAACCCTCGGAGCTCACTCCTTTAACGGCCTGCTATTTTGCCGAATTAACATTGCAAGCGGGACTTCCTTCTGGAGTTTTTAATGTTATTCATGGTTTTGGGGATAAAGCTGCGGGAGAGTTTTTAGTCAGTGATCCTGGTATTGATGCCATCTCTTTTACAGGGGAAACTTCAACCGGTAGGGCTATTATGCGATCGGCTGCTGTAGGACCCACTCGAATCTCCTTTGAGTTAGGAGGAAAAGGGGCCACCGTTATTTTTGAAGATGCAGATCTTGAAACGGCTGTTCAAGAAACCTTAAGAGCTGGCTTTAGAAATCAAGGGCAGATATGTCTTGCGACTCCTAGAGTTTTTGTCCACGAGAAAGTGTATGGAAAATTTAGAGATCTATTTGTGGAAAAGGCTAAACAGATCAAAGTGGGCAATCCCTTAAACTATATGACCCGAATGGGGGCTTTGATTGGCAGAGAACACTGGGAAAAGGTCATGGGTTATGTCTGTCGAGTAGAAGCGCCTATGAATATAATCACAGGAGGGGATAGACCTCGTGAAATCAAGCGAGGGGCCTTTTTAGCTCCGACTGTTATCGAGAATGTGCCCTTGGATCATGCCATTAGTCGTGATGAGATCTTTGGACCTGTGGTGAGTCTCTACTCTTTCAAAGAAGAAGTTGAAGTGGTTAAAGAGGTCAACTCGACTCAATACGGGCTTTCAGCCTCTATTTGGACCCAGGATATGAATCGAGCTCAGAGAGTTTCTAAAGCTATTCATGTCGGTTTGGTGTGGATTAACTGTTGGTTTGCTAGAGACTTACGAGTTCCCTTTGGGGGACAAAAACGCAGTGGGGTCGGGCGCGAAGGTGGAAAACATAGTTTAGATTTTTTTAGTGAGTGGAAGAGTGTCTGTATAAGGAGACTAAGCTAATGGGACTTTCTAAGGATCAGTTGTTAGAAATTGCGGATAAACTCGATAAAGCCGAAGCTACCTGCATTGCAATTCCCTCACTTGTTGAAAACTATCCTGGCATGGATGAGAAGGATTCTTATCAGATTCAATGGATGGTGGCCTCCAGAGCTCTGAGAGCTCAACGCCATTTAATTGGATATAAAATTGGTTTGACTAGTTTAGAGGCTCAAAAGCATTTCAATGTCTTTGAGCCGGATTATGGGCATCTCTTTGATTCCATGGCTGTTAATGAAGAGAGCGAGATTTATCTCTCTAAATTAATTCAGCCTAAAATCGAGGGGGAGATGGCTTTTGTTTTAGGTAAAGATTTGAGAGGTCCTGGAATTACACTGAGTCATGTGATGAGAGCTGTGGACTATGTGACCACGAGCTTTGAAATTATTGATAGCCGAATTCAGAACTGGAAAATCACTGCGAAGGACACCATTGCCGACAACGGTTCTTCTGCACGATTTGTGTTGTCAGGTCAAAAACGAAGACTAGAGGGTTTAAGTCTTCCTCATCTTGGAATGGCACTGTACAAAAACAATGAAGTTGTGGTGACAGGTTCTGGAGCTGCTGTGATGGGAAATCCACTCAATGCAATTGTTTTTCTTGCTAATACTCTCGCCAAACATGATCGAGGATTATTGGAAGGGCAAGTGATCCTATCGGGAAGTATAGGGGGGATGGTTTCAATGGCCCATGGAGACCATTTCAGTGTTGAGATTCAGCGTTTAGGGCGAGTCACTATTCGCTGCAAAGGAAAATCCAATGAATAATCAATCTATTGCAGAGATGTTAAGACAAGCGTTAATGAATCAAAGAGCTGTGCCTCAGATAAGTAAAACGGAAACTCAATTTTCTTTGAAAGATGCAAGGGAAGTCCAGGATTTAAGTTGTATTTTGGCCCAGGAAGCCGGTGAGAATTTAGCGGGTTATAAAATGGGACTGACCTCAAAAGCTAAGCAAAGAGACGTGAATGTGTACGAGCCTATCCGTGGTTATATTCTTAAAAGTTTTGAAATCCCAAAGGGGGGAACTGTTAAGATGGGGGCACGAATTCATCCACGTGTAGAGCCCGAAGTTGCTGTGGTATTAAATCGAGAATTAAAAGGGCCTGGAGTGACATTAAGGGACGTGGTTTCAGCCTTAGAAGGGATCTATCCTGCTTTGGAAATAGTCGATAGTCGGTACGAGAACTTTGTTTTTAAATTGGAAGATGTGATTGCAGATAATACATCGGCGGCTGGTTTTATGGTGGGACGAGTGAATTTACTTTCCGAACTAAACGATCTTAATCTTATGGGAATTTGTGTTAGGAAAAATGGGGCGATTGTTGAGACTGGGGCCCCCTCTGCCGTTCTGGGAGATCCTTTGCTTTCCGTAGTTTCATTGGCTAATAGTTTAGCTGAAGAGGCAAAAAGTATTTTACCAGGCATGGTGATCTTGACAGGTGGGATCACTCAAAGTGTGCCCTTTAAAAGAAACGATAGAATTGAAGTTGAATGGCCTCAAGAGGTTCTAAGTTTCACTGCAGAGTAAGAGATATTTATGTGGGATAAAACTCGATTATTCTCGCTTAAAAGAGACGGTTGTACGGAAATCGTGGTTCATGGCGAAATCGTGGTTCACGATGGAAATCGAGTGATATTTCAAACCCGAGATTCTCTAGGGCAGTATCCTATGAGATCTCTTTTAAAACCTTTTCAGTTTCTAGCAACGGGAATTCATGCAGATTCAGTGACCGATTTGAGATATGTACCGTGTTTGGGATCTGTTTCGGCCTCTTTAGCTCAAGTTGAACAACTTAAAAAATGGTACGGTGAGGCTGTCCATTCAAAGTTTTTATCAAAACTAAAATTTATTCCAAATTATCCTTCCGATGAAGAATCGAGAGTCTATTTTAAAAATAAAAAGGAGGTCCCTTCTCACTATTTTCATATGTGTTTTTCAAAGCATTTAGCGATTCTAGAAGCTTGTGAAAAAAATGGATGGGATTTGGAGAGCTATAATGAGATCAATCATCCTTATCATAAGAGACTTATTGAGATCTTAGCTCGTCTTTTAGATTTAAATCTAACCGAGCCAAAAACTGTAGTCGATGGATGTAAGTTGCCTTCACCTGTTTTGAGTTTGGGGGAGATGGCAAAGTTATATCAAAGACTGGCTCAGGCTAAGCCAGCAACCGATTTGAAAATAGTTCAGCAAATGATGCTTAACAATCCAATGTGGATAGGCGGACCCGATCGAGTTGATACCCTGCTTATGCAAAAAAACTTAAGCCTCATTGCAAAAGAGGGGGCCGATGGCTTATTGGGGCTAAGTATTTTACCTAATAGTAAATATCTGAATGGGCTTGGTATCGTAGTGAAGACTTGGGCGGGATATCACCCTAAATTAGCGGCTTTAGCTTTAGCGCCTCTTCTTAGAGAGTTACATCTTAATCCCGTAGAGGATTATTCCCCGGACCATGAGATCACGTATCACTATCAGCCTTTTAAAAAAGAGATCAAAAAAGTTTTCGATATCAGTCCTGAGTTAAGTGAAAAGATAGCTGTTTGGCCTGGGGATGTCGGATTTAGAAGAAACGTTGCAATGGATACACTTAAAGGTAATCACATGACGTTATCAAGCTTTGAGACCACGGTTCATGTAGGAGCCCATACAGATGCAATAAATCATTTCGAGAAAACCACTCAAGGAATAGAAAGTCATGAGCTTGAACCTTATTGTGGAGAGGCCCAGGTTATTCATTTAAAGAAAACACGAGGAACGTGGGTTGAGAAGAAAGATTTAACAGGAAAAAATATTTTATCTCGACGAGTATTAATAAGGACAGATTCTTTTCCTGATCCTAATCAATTTAATCAGGATTTCGTTTGCATGTCGAAAGAGGCTATTGAATATTTAGGAGAGCAGGGGGTTGTTTTGATAGGGATAGATACCCCCTCGATAGATTCCTTTGCTTCGAAAGATTTTCCGGCTCACCATGCGACAGTGAAAGCGGGAATGAATATTCTTGAGGGAATTGTCTTAAATGGAGTTGATGAGGGGATCTATAGCTTCTCTGCTATTCCGCTGAGAATCCAAGGGGCTGATGCTAGCCCTGTTCGAGCTGTTCTTACAGAGATGGTTAATTGAGAGAATATCGACTATCTATTGTTGTCACTAAACTGTGAAGAGAGACTTAATAGCCATTAGAGAGATGGGTTCTAAGCTCCCAAAGCTCTGGAAAAAAACGCTTGGTTAAAGTTTGCGCAAGGTATGAGACTCCTAGGGAACCACCAGTTCCTTTTTTCATTCCAATCATTCTTTCAACCATTTGAACATGACGAAATCGCCAAAGAGAAAGTTGCTCATCATAGCTTAGAAGAGCTTCGCAAAGGGTTTGGAGGTCTTGGTGCGTTGGGTTTTGGTAAATCTCTAAAAGCCCTTTTCGAAGTTTGTCAGGTGATAAATCTTCTGTAATTTTTCTCTTTAAAAGTAAATTTTTAAAAGCCTCAGGAAGATTACCTTGGTTAGCTAATTCCTGGAGTTTAGGGAGCCATTCAGGCGCTAGTGGGGCAAATTTTTGGTAATCTGCGATGTTAGCTCCCGAGATAATCTCCAGTTCTCTAAATTGTAAACTTTGAAAACCACTCGCAGGATTTAAGCTTGAACGAAATTTATTAAAGTCGGTTGGGGTCATTGTTTCTAGTATGTCCAACTGCTGAATCAGAACTTTAAAAATTTCAGAAACTCTTTTTAAGGCATGAAAACTCTGAATGAGGTTATCTTTCTCTAGATAAGAAATCAGCGAGCGTAATTCGAAAAGAACCAACTTAAACCAGAGTTCATAAACCTGATGAATAACAATGAATAATAGTTCGTCATGAGCCACAGGTTGAGAGAGGGGGGTCTGTAGTGATAACAATTCTTCAACTTTTAAGTAGGAGGAATAGGTTAGCTCTTTATTTGGTGAAGGGATTTTAGGATTCAAGATTGCCTTCCCATCCGCCATGTTCTCGCGGATTGATGTTGTACTTTTTAATTTTTCTAAGAAGAGTGTTCTTGGGAATATTTGCAATTTCGGCTGTTAAATTAATTCGGCCACTATTTTTCTTTAGTGCCTGAACGATGAATTCCCTCTCGAAACTCTCTTTTCCTCTTTCCCAATCTAAGGCTTCAACCTGAAGCGTGGTTTTGTGAGGAGAGTGAGCTCTTCGAGTCGCTCTTTTTATGTAATCGGGTAAGCTCGCAAAAGTTAGAAATGATGAGGATTCAACTACAAATCCATGCTCAATGGCGTTCTCAAGTTCGCGAATATTACCGGGCCAATGAAAATTTTCAAGGGCGCTTAGAGCCTCTGGAGATAGGGTTGTTATCCTTTGTCCGTGCTCTTGATTAAATTTTTCAATGAAATGGTTTACTAAACCAGCGATATCATCTCTTCTCTCTTTTAGAGAGGGGAGAAATATAGGCATCACATTGAGACGGTAATAGAGATCTTCTCGAAATTTTCCTTCCCGAATCATTTTTTCTAGATCACGATTTGTAGCCGCAATAATTCGGACATCAGATTTAATCTCTCGGGAACTTCCTACCGGGGTAAAAGCATGTTCCTGAAGAACTCTCAAAAGTTTTACTTGGGTAGCTGGGCTGGTATCGCCAATTTCATCTAAGAACAGAGTTCCTTTGGCCGCGGACTGAAATTTACCAATTTGTCTTTGATCAGCCCCAGTGAAAGCCCCCTTTTCGTGTCCAAATAGTTCACTTTCAATCAGTGTTTCTGGAATTGCTGCGCAGTTCACCGCAACAAAGGGGCCATCTTTTCGTGGACTGTTAAAATGAATAGCTCTGGCTACAAGCTCTTTACCGGTCCCATTTTCTCCTCGCACTAAAACAGAGGTGTTGACTCGGGTTAGTTTTTCAACGACTTGGAATACCCGTTTCATTTCTTTGCTTTGACCTACGCACTCTCTACCTTCCCCGGGAGTTAACATAGGGGCAGAGAGAGTTAGCTTCTCAATCATGTCATGAGCTTTTTTGGCCTTAGCTACGATTTCAAGCAGTGTAGCCTCTTTAATAGGCTTTTCGATGTAATCAAAAGCCCCTTCTCTCATGGCTTCAACAGCATCTTTTATATTAGCGTGCGCAGTGATGAGCGCTACGGTAGTAGAAAATTCGTGTTCACGAATGTGTCTGAGCAATTCTAAGCCCGTAAGTCGTGGCATTCTTACATCGCAAAGAGCCAGAGGGTAGGGATGTTGTGCTATTTTCTGGGCGGCCTCCATTCCATCGCAGGCCTCATCTACTTGGTATCCATGAGAGATAAGCAGACTTACGACCTGTTTTCGTAAAGCCTCTTCGTCATCTACGACTAAAATCGAATACACTTGATTAACCCCAAAAACAGATAATTTGTTTAATCCCAAAGGAGAGTGCTATATAACAGAATTTAACTTTAATCGCAATGGAAACACAGGTTGGATTATTGTAAGTGTTTGGAATTGCTTAATAAAGTTTGTTACGCATATTGTCAAATTGAGTGTTTCTGAGTTCATTTTGTTTCGATAGGAAGTGAGAATTTTACTTGGGTTCCTAGGCCCAACTGACTTTCGATAGTCATTTTTCCTTTGTGGAGTTCAACAAAATAGTTAGCGAGATATAGCCCTAAACCAGTCCCCTGGGTTGTATTGATAGTGTTTGAGCAGCGAAAGAATTTTTCTTTAACTCGTGGAAGATCTTCAGAACTAATTCCAATCCCTTGGTCGGTGACCGAAACGGTCACAAAATTATGGGTTTCCTCAGTCTTGATGACAACCTCTGAATTGCTAGGGCTGTACTTAAGAGCATTCTCAATCAGGTTTGTAATCACCTCTTGAATTAATTTTTGATCCCCTTCGATTGAGAATAAAGGCTCTAAATCTAGTGTCATTTTTATCTGTTTTTCGTCCGCTAAAAATTTTAAATCCGCTGCACTGGTTTCTACTAGTCGATTAAGATCAATGACCTCTTTTAGAGTTTCTAAAGACATTGATTCTAAGCGAGTGATCTTTAAAATGTCTGAAATCAACCGGGCTAAATCTCCGCTTGTTCTGTCGATTCCCTTCAGGGCTTCAGTGATTTCGGTGGGGAGTTGCTTATGTTCCGTCATGACTCTGTGAGTGATAGCTTTAATCTTTGCAATTGGGGTTTTAAGATCATGGCTAAAAAGAGAGATAAAGTTGTTCTTAAATTGGTCGAGTTCTTTGAAGTACTTAGCTTCTTGTTCTAGCAGCCATTGAGATTCCTCTTGTCGTCGTAATGTATAACCTAAAAGGATTAAATGAGTTCCTAGTACTGTGGCTATTACATTAGAAAACCCCAGCCAAAGTTTTAACTCTGAAAACATGAATAAATTGATAAGAACAATAAAGGAGCAGAAGAGCAGAATCAAAACCCATGCAAGGGTTAATGGATAATATAGAACAATAAATCCGGATATTATTAAGGAAATGGCAGCAATGATTAAACTGTAGGAACGAGGTAAAATATTTATTTCATGATGGTTAATAAAGGTATCTAAAATATTGGCCTGAACTTCTAGACGAGCCATCTTGCCAAAGGGGGTATTAAAGTCTGAAGCCGGAGATCCTTCGTGGCCAATGAGAATAATTTTATTTTTAAAAAGATCGGAATTAATTTTGTCGGAGTTAAAAAGATCCCAGGCATTAAAACTGGGAAAGCTTCCAGTGGGGCCTCGAAAGTCTATTCTCAACGGTTCTAGTAAGTTTCGGGTGATGGGAGTCCAACTCATGGCTTTTTGTGCTGCAAGTGCTAGTGAAGCTCCATAGGAATAAAACAGATAGCTTTGTCGAACTGTATTATCAGAGTCTGGGAACAGATTATTGAACCCGTAATTATCTCCGAGAGTGAGTCTTGTAGGGGGAATTAGACGGTTTTCGTCATTAATCGTTCCTGAATATACAATATTTTTAAGATTAAGATTTCCAGGTTTTCTATGGTCTACCCAATCATAAAATTGAGTAAAAACTAAAAGCTGGGGCTTTGTTAATGATAACTTTTTAATAATCTCTGAGTAAAAAGGACGAAGCCATAGAGATAGATTTCCGTGTTCGATAGCTAGAGTGTTTGTAGATAAGGTGGCCTTGTCCTGCTGCAAGAGTTGGTAAACTTTGGCATCACTCACCTTAATTAAAACAATAGGGGTTTCTCTTTTTTGAACTCCTCTTAATTTGAAAAATTGGTCGTACAGCCATTCATCTAAATTGCCTAAGGGGAGAAAAATCAAGGCAATACAAACTGCAAGACGGAAAATAAGATTAAGCCTGAGCATGGCGGGGCACTATAGCAAAAATAAGAATGAAAACAACCTATGCTTAGAGAGGATAAAGCAGAATTTTGAGTGAATACCTAAGTTTTTTAGAGCCTTATGCCCAACATAAATTCTAGGCCATTGATGCTGGATTCGCTGCCTAATCGGTTAATTAACCATTTGAGTTCGACCATCAAGGGGTTAAACTCAAAACCTGTCTCTACAATAAAGCTAGGTAAAAACAGGGTTTCTTCGTAAGGAGAGTTGTCTGTCAAAGCTCGGTACCAGAGGGCGTTACTGACCCCAGCCCCTATTCCGAAGGTGGCCGAATTAGAAAACTGCCACATTCTTCTAACTATCCCCTCGACATCAAAAACATGCACCGATTGTAAAACATATTTGTATCCTACAAAACCTCTAAGCATAAGGGGAATATTCTCTGTCATTTGAGAATAGTCGTAGTCAAAATAGACTCCTCCGCCGAAACCAAAGTCATTAAAATATTCACCGATAGGGGCTTGAGTCGTGGCATCAACTTTAGGCTCAATAAAGAAGTTTCCCCCTCCTGCAAATGCGACATGAAAAATTCCGGCATCTATTCGAGGCTCTTTTTCAGTTCCAAAATAGCGTTTCTCTTTTTTAGGTGTAGGGGCGCTTGGGGTTTGGGAGATGGGGATCTCTTGTTGAGCCGGTTGGAGTTCCTCAACAGGAGTTGCATTCTCTTCCTCAGCGAAACAATTAAAAGAAAAGATAGCTAAGATCAGAATAAACAAAGATGAAATGGTTGAAAATTTATTTATAAGCATGAGAGGCTCCGAGTTACGTTTATTTTATTCTAACATATCGACTCAGAAATGAAGATAACTCAGCGTACCACCCTTGGAGTCGGGTTATTATTTTTGAGTGCTATTACTCAGATATGGATTTTGTCTTTTGTTTATCATCTGCTTTGAGCTAAGAGCTGCTGGGGACTCCTATAAAAAGGGCATTCATATTGATTTAGGAGGATACCAAACGCACCTCAAACAACGATTTGAAGCTCCATCAGGTTTTGAGAACCAAGTGAGCTCATTCTCAGGTTATGCCAGGATTAGAGCTACCCTACTTTTAGGAAAAAAGTTGGGATGGGAACCCTCTGTAGGAACTCTCATCCCTTGGAAGTCTGGCAAAGATGGCAATGTGAGGAAATTTACCAGCCATCTTGATCTTACTTTCACCTATCCTTTCGCTAACTGGTTACGATTTAGGTTGGGGCCAGGAGTTCAGTGGTTACTCTCTATTGCCGATGGGGGGCCCGTTGAATTAAATAATGGAACTTCAACCTCGACCTTTTATACGCCTGGATATGCGAGCCATAGTTTTACTCTAACCGCTCAAAGTGGTTTAAGTTTTTTATTGGATTCTAAGGTTTCCCTTAATTTAGAAATTTATGGTTCTGGACTGCTTAATAGATTACGTCGGAATTTTGATATAGCAGCTACATTAGGGTGGAGACTATGAAATGGATATCTCTGTGGATGGTGATTTCATCGATTGCTTTGGGTTGGACCCATGTAGGAAATAATATTCGTGGTTGGAAACAGGCACCGGTTACCTTTTATCTAAATCCTGCGAATTGTCCCATATCGGAATCTGAGCTTAATGAAATTGTAGATGCTGCGATTTTAGCTTGGAATGGAGTGACCGATTCGCGATTAGTGGTTGAGAGAGCTAGAAGTTCAGTCTCGGTCAGTGAGTTTTTAGCTGGAAACACAACTCAACTTCCTATTATTTTATGTGACACCGACTTTGCAACTCAGGTGGGGGCCTCTGGAGTTCATGTGATTCCCGCAGCTACTTTCAAAACCGCTACGGACGACAAGGGAAATCTGATCTATTCAGGTATTCTGCTTAATTCTGCATCGGGTGCTGGTGCCAACATAGCCTATTTATCTAAAGGGCAAGTAGAGCTCACTTTAGCTCACGAAATGGGCCATGCCTTGGGATTGGGGCACAGTAGTCAAAGTGAGGCTTTAATGTATTACAGCTTGGGATCTAAACAACAGGCTCTTCTTACAGAAGATGATCTTGATGGCATCGTTCATATCTATCCACGAAATGAACTTGGCGGAGGAGTGATGGGCTGTTCTGCCGTTAAGTTCCCAAGGAACGGAGAAGGTCCGGCCACTCATTGGCCTATGTTGCTATTGGGATTACTTTTTATTTTAGGTGCTATGGGGTGGGGCCGAAGAGCCAGTCGGTTTCCCTTTTAGTAACTCAAACCTGAACAACCTCTTTAATCTGAGGAATAACCTCTTTGAGTCGAGTCTCAACACCCATTTTTAGAGTAGCCACTGAACTAGGGCAAGAACTGCAAGCCCCTTGCAGATGTAGATAAACAATCCCATCCTCATATCGACCGAATGTGATGTCCCCTCCGTCCATGGCAACTGCAGGACGGATTTCGCTATCTAATATTTCACGAATTTTATTTTCGATTTCAGCTGTTTCGCCCGTGGCTATTACAGGAGATTCGGGAGACCACTCAGGAGAGAAAAATGGAGAGCCTCCTAAAATAAACGCCTCAACTGTTTTTGGAACTTCGTCAGCGATGACATCCCAATCGCCCTCTGTGGCTTTGGTGATCGTGATGAAGTGGGTTCCAATCATAACCCCTGCGATTCCTTTGATTTGAAAAAGCTTTTGAGCTAGAGGAGAGACTGAAGCTTTTCCCACCTCAGAAAAATTGGCAGCCCCTTTATCTAAAAACTTACGATTCACCACAAATTTTAGTGTGTTAGGGTTTGGGGTAAACTCTAAAGTGACTGTAACAGGTTCATGGGTCATAAAAATCTCCCTAAATTAGAACCCTACCATACTCTAAAAAGCCCCCTAATTTCCATAGGGAAGTTAAGAACTTAAATGGGGCTAAAAGAATTAACTAGTTGAATATTTAGTTGCATGATAAATGGCCCGAAGCATGTGGCGGAATTTGCAAGTAGTTTTAAGCCTTTTGTGTCTGGGGTTAGGGGAAGTTAAAGCCCTACAAAGCACTGCCGAACAAACGGTATTGAGCCCTATTGAGGTCAAAGCTAAGAAGAAAGGGCATGCGAAATCGATCGAGATCTCTGAGAGTGCGTCTGAGACCTTAGAAGTGGGGCCTAATCCGCAGCCCTCATTGGCCCAAGTCTTACAAAATTCTAGCGCAGTTTTTGTTCAAGAGAGTGGTACTCAAGGGGCCCCACATGTGATTCTAAGGGCTCAGGACCCTTCGGAAAATCGCTATTTCATCGAGGGTGTTCCCTTAACAGATGCTCAATTTAATTCAGATGCGATCGCAGTCTTACCTTTTCAAAGCGTGGGAAGAGTTGATGTTTATCCAGAGGGGGTACCCGCAGGTTTAGTTTCGGACGGATTAGGTGGGGCCATAGATTTTCATTTAGAGGAAACACCCCAATCTTCAATTGGATTAAAAACGGGAAACTTTGGATACTGGGAGCTGTTCGGTAAAAGTTCATTGGGGGAGCTTAATAAAAACTTAACAATAAATTTCACAAGATCGGATGAGAACTATACCTATTATGACGATGGGGGAACCCCCTTTAATACGAGTTCTGGAACTTTTAAAACTAGAGAACATAATCGTTTTTTGCGATTAGGGTTAGTTCCTATCATTCCCCTCTATCGAACCACCCTTTCTAGTATTCGCTATTTTGGAGTCAATAGTTATCGAAATCTTCAGACTCCCGGAGCTATTTCTCTTCCTATCAATGGAAAGTTAAGCCAACTGTTTCATCTCTCGGCCTTAACAGGGGAAACCTGGTTAAATAGTCAATGGAAGAGTAAATCTTTAATCTATGCTCGTCTTAACTCGGAGGAATATCGAGCTCAAAATAGATCCAAGTCTCTTTCAACTCCTAATTCCAATGAAAGTAGGGATCGAGCGATAGGTGTAAGGCATCAATTGCAATACTATTCCTATTATCCTATTCGAATCGAACAGACTCTAGCAGGAAATTATGAAACTTATCGTTTGAACTCTTTAGAGGGGGAAAACAAAAATATTAATCATGAAAGATGGGATGTTCCCATTTCTTTAGCGGCAATAGTTCCCTTTAATCAATGGGAGCTAAGGCCTGCTGTGATTTTTCAGTCGGTGATTTATCAAGGGGAAGTTGAAAAAAAATACTTTCTCGGTTCTCCGCGTATCGGAATGGGGGTTAATAATATAGGCAGTATAAAAAATCTGACTTGGGAAACCCATTGGGGAAAGTTTTATCGAGCTCCAAGTATGCAGGAGATTAATGGGACTCCATTTGGTTTAGCTTCATCTTTTTCTCTGGTTCCTGAGAAATCGGATAAGGTTTCTACGGGCTTAACGTATCAAAGAGATGGGGCTGATAGTTTTGTATCGGAGTTTAGAGTGGCCTATAACTACTCGATAGCGGCTTCAAAAGAGTTGATTACTTATATTCAAAATTCTCAAAATTCTCAGGTGGCTACTAATGTAGGGGAAAGTCTTATTCAGTCTCATGAAACCTCTTTAGAGATGAAGCTTTTTCGATTGGGAATTTTTCAGACGAGGGTTACCTCTCTCAATACTGAAAACTTGAGTGCTTTGCCCTATTATTATGGAAAAAAAATCCCCAATCGTCCTGCTTTTAGATTATTACAGAAGTTGGGTTATCAGAACGACCGATTTGGGGTTTCATATCAATTGCAGTGGGTGGGGGAAAGATATTTAGATCTGGCGAATACTAGAAAGTTGAGTGCTACCACAGATCATGGGTTTTCCTTGAATTATAATCCACAAGGTTGGGGACAGTGGGGGCTAGATGTACTGAATATTTTAGATGCGGTAACGGCCTATTCCTTAGTTTCAGGATTTCAGACGATTGATAATACTACAGGGTACTTAGGGTATCCGGCACCGGGTCGACGAATTTATTTAAGTTGGAATTACCAACTTTAGAAAGAAGAGGAAAGTATGGTTGATAAAAGATGGGAGCAGGTAATTTGGAATGTTTTATTTTCTATTGTCGTCATTATAACTTTATTGGGTTGTGATCGAATTAAGATTGTTCCTGCGAAGCTTCCGCCCTTATCTTCTGAGAGATTTAATCACCTGCTTGTAGCTACCTCTGATTATCATTCAGGTGTTTTGGTAGGGGTCGACTTACTTCAATCCGAATTACAATCCTTTGAAAGTTCCATTTATTCTGATGCTATTGTTCGTTCGCCTGAAAACAGTCCCTATTTTTATGTTGTTAACCGTCTTGGGGCCGACAATATCCAGTGGGGACAGAGAAATAAAAAACAGGTATTAGGACAGTTTAGTGTGGGGAGAGGGACTAATCCTCAGGATATAGCTGTTGTGAGTTCTAAGGTAGCCTATGTGAGCCGCCTTGAAAGTAAGATACTGCTTAAATTAAATCCCACTACAGGAGAAACCTTAAAAGAGATCGATCTTTTTGAATCGGCCGATAGTAAGACCCTTGAAAGCACCGATCCCGATGGGTTTCCTGAAATGACATGGATGAAATTGCTCAACAACCAGCTACTCATCCTCATGCAGCGGTTGAACTCTGAAGAAGGATTTAAACCCTCTAATAAATCTCAGTTGGCTGTACTAGATTTAGCTACTGATAGAGTGCTTCAGATCATAACCCTTAAAGGAACCAATCCCGTAACTGAACTCAAAATACTTGAAGGTGAGTTGTCGGTAGGGGAAGCGGGAAAACTTGGGGTGTTGTATGGCGGAGTCGAGCTCTTTGATTCGAACTTAAAATCTTTGGGATGGGTTACGGATGAGCAAAAGTTAGGAGGAGATATTATCGATTGTGCATTGCTTAGTAAGACTGTGGGAGTAGCGATAATTGCTAAAAATATTTACGGAATGAAGCCTGAAACTCAATTAGTTGCATTTAGAAGGAGTGACGGAAAGGTGATATCTATTTTAAGAGATCCTGGAAACTACTCGCTTCATCAGATTCTTATGGATGAAGATCGGTCCTTTTTTTACTTGAGTGATAGAGATCCTAAAAAACCAGGGATTTGGGTTTATGATATAAAGACATTACAGCCCGTATTTAATACCTACTATGAAGTGGGCTTACCTCCATACCATATGGTATTAGCTAATTAAGATGAGTTTTATTGCTCTTATTGTTTCGCTGGTACTTCACCTCTTTTTTTTAAAGGGGGTGAGCCCCTTTGGATTTACTGCGAACTTGAAAGCTGAGACTGTAGCCCCTGTTTTTGTGACTGGAGTTCATGGGATTCAAAGAATAGAGAAGAAAAAACTTCAACAGAAAAGAACTGAGAATGTTTTGTCTGATTTAAAATTAGATTCAAAGGATAATAGATTCTTGGGAGTTGCAAAAACCCTTACTCCGGAAGAGATAGTCAAAAGCGGAAATACTTTGCCTGTTTATCCACAAGAGGCGATTGATCATGGATGGCAGGGAACTGTTGAACTTAAACTTACTTTAAAAACTAATGGTCAAGTTTCTCACACTGAAATTCTTCGGACCTCTGGGTATCCTTTGTTAGATCTAGCGGCGATTCAAGCCAGCAAAGAGTGGAAGTTTGACCCGCTTTTTAAAAAGCGAGTTCTTGTGGCCCCTATTAAGTTTGTGATCGAATCGTAAAAGCTGACCCTCTCAATCTTATTTCAAATTTCATGGCTTCTGAGTTGCATATATTAATTTTCTAGGAGGAAGCTATGCCTAAGACGATTCTTGAAATGCCACAAGTTACAAAGTGTGATGCAGTTGCTTGTGCTTACAACACGGGCAATACCTGTCATGCAAAGGCCATTACTATTGGAGATTTTATTTTTCCAGACTGTGACACCTATCTGCCCGTGGATGGTCATGCTGAGCTTATTACCCCTCTAGCGGGAGTGGGGGCGTGCAAGGTTAAGAATTGCAAATTTAATCGAGATTATGAATGTACTACAGAATCGATTCAGGTGGGGAGAATAGAAAAAACCATTCGATGCATGACCTATCAACCGAGATAGGTTCGTGGAGATTGCTTTTGTTAGTAAGGAGGGGGAACACTTCCCACATTTCGAAACTGAATTCTGGGGCTATTATCGGTTGTGAGAATAAAGTCCCAATTGATTCTTACAAAACCGTCATCATCTAACATTGCTTTTGGAGGGTTAGGAAAGGGGGCTGCGGTTTGAAATGCCTCTACGGCGGCTTCATCTAATTCGATATATCCTGAACTAGTTAGTTTTGAGATTTTACTGATCTGTCCTTTTTCATCTAAAAGGACTAAGACTCGTGTTACAAGCTCATCTTCTTTAATCTGTTTTCCTTTTCCCCAAATTCGAGCCATCTGATGTTCGATATTGGGTTTCCAGTACTGTCGTAATAGCTCTTTGATTCTTTGATAGTAACCGAAAAACTTATATTCTCGGGTACTGAGTAAAGTTCTCTCTCCGCGATCCACATCAAGTTTGTCATCAGTTGCCGCCGCAGCTCCTCCATCACCTTCGATGCTGAGATCTTTTAAAGAGAGCGTTTTCCAATCTCTTTTGATTCCGGTTTTTTGTTTTGAATTGGCCTGACTTGGGAAATCTCCCTCCTCTGAAAGTTCCTCTTCCTTACCTAGTTCCTCTACAGTGGGAGGGATGGCTTCGACCTGAGTAGGAATTCCCTTGGCTCCGGTTCCTTGTTGACTTCTAAAATCATCAATTCGACTCGCTCGCATCTCTTTCTCTGCACTTTGATTTTTGGCCCCTAGGTATTTTGCATTGGGATCAATATTTCGATTAAGAGCATCCTCTGTTTCAGCGATTTGAGACTCAGGTGTTTTTAATTTGGGGACAACTTGTCGAGATGGTTGTTGGGAAGATTGTGGTAAAACTTCTCTGTAATCGATAATTTCAATAGGTTCCTGCTTTTTGGATTCTGAGGTTTCAGCAATAAAGGTGGGAACGTAAAGGAAAAGTAGAGCAGAGTGCAGTAGAACGGAAATAATAAAAGTAAACCCAGCTCCTCGCTTGGGGGTACTATAAAAGTCATCGAAATATCCGTTTGAGGAGTTCAAAAAATATCTCCAGTTCTATTAAGGTGAACTAAGTTCATGATAAACCTTCAGGGTCTCTTGCGCATGAGGTGACAACCCTGCATTTTTCATTTTTGGGTTTTCGTAATTCCAAATATTGCTCTTCATTATTTCAAAGAGCATTCTAGCCTCAGGAGTCCTGGGGCTTTTTTCTATGGCAATTTCAAAAGGTGCCCAAAGCTCAAGAGCTGCTGATTTTTCAAAGTTTGAGTCTGACAAAAGTTCTGGAAAAAAATAGAGAGCGATATTGGAAGCATGAGTCTCTTCATCTTCATTTCTGGGATCATTTAAAATTGTAGAGATGTATTTTTTTAGTTCACTTTTATCCTGTTGAAATTTCGAGTAACCCCCTTCGTTTACAGATTTTAGCAGGGTTAGGTAGCTTGTTGATAACGGTTGTCCTTTAAATTGTGAGAGGGTTGAAGAACGATAGAGCAAAGTAAAGGCAAATGCGGACACGAATAGAAATAGGATAGTCACACCCTGAGGTGTAGAGATGAAAAGGTGTAGTTGTTTTAAATTTAGGTTTTGGAGTTTCATGGTCCCACCTCGGTTAATGAACGGGTGGTTTGCAGAAGGGGGGATATTGCACAGGAGGAAATATTTCGGGTGTGGATTCGTAGCTCATTTGCATAAGGAATAGCTTTGGTTTTGTCCCAGATTTTTATTAAGGACTTGGTAAGAATGCTTGAGTCATTGATAGTATTCTTAAAATATTCATAGTCGTTCAGAAATTGGTTAAATTTCTCAGTTCCTCTTTTTCGATGGATAGTATTCCAAAGACTTAATACAGAACGAGATCCTTTGTTGTACGCCATCGCGGCAAACATCCATAGTATTTCCGGATTGTAGGCAATTGATCGTTTATCTAGAATTCGAGATAGTTGATAGTAGCGATTGTTCAGAAAAATAGCCGAAGAGGTAACCGCAGTTGGAATCGAGTAGTAGGAGGAGGGGCTCAAGGGGTCCTTGCGTTTAGCTTCAATGGGTCTAATGTCTCGGCCGAATGTCAAATACAGTAAATTTAGATTGTTAGGACTGTAACGTTCTAGTTGATAATTAATTTCAAAAAAACTGAAACGTGAAAATTGTCCGAGACCAGAGGAAGATTTTTCGGATTCAATTCCCTCTAGATGGTTGAGCCGACTCTCCTGAAATAAGAGGCACCAGAGTACTGAGGGAGGAATGTCTAGGTAATCGGTGGTGGCAAGGAGACTTCTTTGAATTTCTAACTCATCATTGGGTTTAAGTTCATTTTTATTTTTAAGCTCTACAAGCTCTCGTTGAAAGTTGCTATTTGCAGGGTAGTTCGTAGAAAAAAGGGAATGCTTGTCATTTTTGGTCTCTGGTGGATAGTTCTTGGGCTGTATAGGTGTTAGAACAGTCCAAATTAACGCAGTAAGCCCTGAGGAAATTAATAGCACAGAAAGCGAAGGTAAAAAGATTTGCCTAAGTCTCTGACTTAAGCCTTTTGAGTTTTTTCGGAAAGCCGTGAACACTATAGAGTTCTCCACTAAATGGTTCGGAAAAACCGAAGAAAAAGGTGAGAAACTTAATAGAGTGACTTGGGGCAGAAAACGATTATGAATAAAGAAGCATTTTTTGCTCTGAAATCATTGAGGAATTAGAATGTTTTTCGGTAGGGAACTAAAAAGTTTTTAATATTTTTAAGAATTCCTGAGAAGATATAACACCATGTACTCTAGGATTTTTCAGGATTTTTCCTGCTGAGTTAATGAACACCAAAGTGGGAAGGCTTAGAATTCCATATTTCTGTAATATTTTTTCATTGGCGTCATTGGACTCAGTGACATCAATTCGAAGAGGCACAAAACGAGAGTTTAATTCAGAAATCACCTCGACATTTGTAAAGACAGTTTTTTCGATTACATGACAAGCTTCACACCACTCAGCTGCAAAGTCGACGAAGATAGGAATGTTTTTTTCTTTAGCGATTTTTAGAGCCTCAGTTTCATTGTTTTTCCAGTGAATATCTGAGCTGACTTGAGAAGTGTTGGGCTTAGGGGAGGGGCCTAAGGCTTTGTGATACCAGAGACCTCCATAATAACCTGCGGCGAGTAACATGAGGGTGGCTAAAAAGCGATTGATGTTCAACATCCAATTGCCTGATCGTGGAAGTTTTGCAAGAACCCCTGAGAATCCACCAATTAACAGAAATAAAACCCCTAACCCCAATGAAAAACTTAAAAAGTAAATGAATCCGCGCCAAGCATTTGAGGTGTCAAAAATAAAGGCGAGAATTCCCGCAATGACCGGGCCGACGCAAGGACTTATAATGAGTCCTGAGAAAAGGCCCATCAAAAAAATTCCTGGCAGGCTTTCAGAATCGCCTATTCTGGAAAGTTTGGTTTGCCATGAAGCTGGTAGAGCAATCTTAAATAATCCCCATTGGCCTAGGGCCAATACTAAAAAAAGAATAGTAAGGAAACCGAGAGTAAAACTGCTTTGAAGAATTTTTCCAAATAAGGAGCCTGTCATTCCGGCGACTAAGCCCATGATGGAATAGGTAGTGGCCATTCCGGCTACATATACAGAGCTTAAGAAAAATGTATGTAGGTTGAAGGAAGCTATTTTTTTATGAGCCCCTTGTTTTTGAGATGCGCGTCCAAAAATATTAATTGTAATGGGAATCATTGGATAGATGCAGGGGGTAAGACTGGTTAAAATACCTGAGCCAAAACACAAGAGAATGGCTAGCCAGCTTTGTTCATTGGCAATGGTTTTAATTTGGTTGGAATCGACACTTCTTAGAAGGTGCCAAAAGCTGCTTAGGCTTGCCAAGATATCTGAAGACACAAATGGTAAAGACATTTTATTATTTTAAATCTATGCAGCCTAAAAAAGCAAAATTCTTTCAGCGATTCTCGGTAAGTCACAGCGCGCGATAAAAAGTGGAGCCATTCAAGAATTTGGATATGAAAATGGGGCTACCAGCTCCAAGGAAAGTCGCTGTACGCCCCACTTTCATATCCAAATTCTTGAATGAACTGCCATAAAATCACCCCAATGGTACAGCCGTATTAACTCGCTAAGTCGTGCTTATTAATTCCCACAACAATCGTCGAAATTTTGGAGTATAGAAAATGATCTATCTAATCCAAAAAATCAAAAAGGTTACTACTTTACTTCTTGTTTTAGGGGAAACTAACTAATAAAATAAAATGCAGAAAATGGGAGGATTTTGATGGTAGCAAGGACCGGACTAATATTTTTCATTATCATTGCAATCTTCGTCAGTTTAACGGGGACAACTCAAGCCGATGATAAGGAAAGTGTAAATCATGGAGCCAGTAATGATCCTGCTGTCTCCGGAAGTTCGCTAACCAGACCAATCAAAGAAGCTGATGCACCCCCAAAAAAATACAAATGCTGCTTGAAAGATTCCACCTGTGGAAAGAGTGAATACTGCGATCTCGATTGGCATATCGATGAGTGTCCTAAAAAGGGCGTTTGTTCAAAAGGAATGTAGCTTTTTGTTTTTTTGCTAGTCCCACTTTTATATTTAAACTCTTGAATGACTCCGCTTTTTATCATGCACTGTGGCTCTTCGAGAACTGCTGCACCTAAGTCATCTTAATTGTGAGTTAATTCGTTAAGTAGAATAATCACAACAATTCCTAAACATTAGAGAGATCTTTTCCGATATTTATGAGGTTAGGGGTTGTTAAAAAAAAATGAGGTTTAAACGAAAGGATTTTTATGTATGGATTGGTCAATAAAGGGCTTCAAGATTTTGTGACTAGTAAAGTAGGTAAAGAGGGGTGGAATAAAATTCGAGAAAAGGCAGAGGTCAGTGAGCAAACCTTTGTCAGTATGTTGCCCTATCCGGATGAGATTACCTATAAACTAGCAATCGCTGCTGCTGAAACATTAGGTGTCTCCTTAGAAGCGGCTCTTGAAGGATTTGGCGAGTATTGGATTCTCTTTACTGCAGATGAGGGCTATGGGGATTTAGTGAAAATGTGCGGAAATAATGTGGGAGAGTTTTTATCTAACATGAATAATCTTCATTCTAGAATTAGACTGACTCATCCCGCTCTTATCCCTCCTAAAATTATTTGTACCGATCAAAAAGAGCATTCTCTCATTCTTCACTACTACTCCAATCGACCAGGTTTGACTTCAATGATGATAGGATTAGTTAAAGGATTAGGAAAGCGATTTGAGACACCTGCGACTATTCGTTCAATTAAAAGCAAAAAAGATGGTCATGATCATGATGAGTTTGAAGTAACTTACTAAAATGATAAAGACACTCAACATCGAAAAATCCACTTTAGAAAAGATCACAGCCTTTTATTTTCTTTTTGATAGCAAACAGGTGATTGTGGAGGCTAGTCAAGCCATAAAAAAAGCATGCCCTAAAATCGACTCTCATCAAACGGTATCGAATTTATTTCAAATAGTGGTTTCTGAATCAATGCCAGATAATGTGTTGATCCCAGAAGAGATGATAATAATTAAATATAAGGCTAATGGATTTAAATTCAAAGGTCAGGTAATTTTACTGCCTTCTGAATCCTATACGATATTTGTAGGAAGCCCTGTTGTTGAACATCTCGAAGAATTAACCGCAAAAGGAATTTCTCTCTCCGACTTTTGTATTCATGATACACTTTTTGATTACCTTATGTTGGTGCATACAACAGAACAGGCATTAATTGAAAGTAGTCACTTTGAAAAAGAGTTGACTACTAAAACAGAACAAGAAAAGTATGGTCCCGCAGGAATTCCTTCAGAATCCCCTTTCCCTATATTACGGATCGATTTTAATGGGTATTTAAACTATTTCAATGCGGCAGCAATGCCTATAGTTTATGTGTGGAATTGTCAAAAAGGGAGTCTTGTCCCGCCACTTGAACAAGAGGTGATTCAAACTGTTCTCAAAACTAATGAGATCCAGCGACAGGAGATTTTAAGTTCGAATCAGATCTTTTTACTGGAGTTTGTTTTTAATAAAAAATCTCAATCTATTGATGTTTTTGGAATGGATATTACAGAAAAGAGGGCCGCAGAACGGCTAGCCTTAGAACAGAGGATGCAACTGATCTCAACTAATCGCTTGTCTGAGATTGGAAAGATGGCCGCTGAAATTATGCATGAGATAGGGACCCCCTTAGCAATAATCACGAGCTATTCAAATCAAATTCAAGAGATAGTTAAAGAGGAGCTTAGTAATTTGCCAGTTATTATTGATATGGCACAATCTATAGAAAAGAGTGCATTAAGAATTTCTAGTGTAATGCAGGGTATGCGTCGACTCGCTCGCGAGGGGAAAAAGGATCCTTTCATTAGTACCTCTTTACAATTGATTATTAATGAAACTATAGCCTTGTGTCGACAAAAGATTAAAAACCATGAGATCTCTTTAAAAACAACAGTTATTTCAGATCAGTTGCTGATAGAGTGTCGTCCTTCACAAATATCTCAAGTGCTCATTAATCTTATTAATAATGCCTGTGATGCGGTTGAAACATTAAATATGAAATGGATTGAGATCGATATTAAAGAAAAGGAAGAGCATATTGAGATTTCAGTGATAGATAGTGGAGCTGGCATTCCTCAATCCTACAGGAGTAATCTCTTTGACCAGTTTTTCACTACAAAAGAGGTGGGAAAAGGAACTGGTTTGGGACTAGGAATTTCGCGCACTCTTATTATGGAGCATGGAGGAACTTTAACTCTAGATGAGACCTCTTTAAATACTCGATTTGTAATTTTACTTCCTAAAAACAAAAGTAAATCAAGTTCAATTCAAGTTGCAGCTTAATCCCTGAGTTCAGTTGTATTTAGTCCAGACCGGCGGTTTTTGGTCGCCGAGCTTTGTTGCGCCTCCTACGAGTACCAAGAGTACACGGTCGTTGGAGCGCCTTGTCGCCAACCAAAATCCACTCGTCGCTGGACTACATGCAACTGAACTCAGGGATTAATTGAATATTTTATTTTCCTTAGCCTGTAAATCAAGTCACAAAAAAGTATCGTTTTAACGATAAGAGATTTATGAATCTAGTTTCTTGGATAAGCACCCCAGTAGCCCTCATTTTTAGATCTCAAGAGATTAGCTATGTTTTTTCTAGGTATGGGATTGCAGGAACGCTTAAAAGCCTTGGAGTTGAAATCGGAAAACGAGGAGTCGCCAAGGTTAGAAAATCCAAAGGGGAAGCTAAGTCTCTTGATTTTGTCCTCGGAAAAAATTTAGCTACAACCTTTGTGGAGCTTGGGCCTAGTTTTATTAAGCTGGGTCAATTGTTAGCTCAGCGCCCTGAATGGGTTGGAGACTCTGTAGCCACTGAACTTAGGATTCTATTTGATAGAGTTCCCCCTATCTCTTACCGTAAAGTAGAAAAGATTCTTAAAACTGAGTGGGGAAATAAAAAGTTTAATGAGGTTATACAAAAGATTGAAAAAAAATCTTTGGCTTCAGCCAGTCTAAGTCAGACCCATATTGCTATTTTAAAAGATGGAAGAGAGGTTGTTTTAAAAGTTCAAAAACCAGGTGTGGAGAAAATTGTTACCTTGGATCTGCTGTTGATTGAAAGTGCAGTGACTATTTTTGATTCTCTTTATCCTAAGTTGAATTTAAAGCTCGCATTCAACGACTTTAAACAGGCCACTTTACGGGAACTTGATTATCAAGAAGAGGCCAAAAACATAGATAGGTTTCAAAAAAATAACCGAAGTTTCTTTTCGAATTCATCAGTAGTTTTTCCAACTTATGAAAAAGACCTGTTAACGAAAAAGATTATCGCTCTAGAGCCTATAAGAGGCAAAAAGGCATCTGAGATAAAAGTGAATTCTAGAACCGCAAAAAGGGCGGCATTTTTAAGCTCCTCGGCAGTATTGGAACAGATTTTTGAATATGGTTTTTTTCATGCCGATCCCCATTCTGGGAATCTGTTTTTTTTGGAAGATTCAGGCAAGATTGCTTTCATTGATCTGGGATTGGTCGGACAATTAGAGGGTGAGGACCGAAAAAGATTTATCAGAGTCATGCTAGCGATTATACGAAGAGATCGGAAAGACTTATCTAAAGCGCTTTATCAATTAGGTGTTCCTGGAAAATCCAGTGATTTTATAAGATTTGAAAATGATATTGATAAGATTCTTGATGAAGTAAAAGAAATGGGTGTTAGAAATATAAAAATCAAAAAGACAATAGATCAGCTGTTTAAAGCGGCTCATCAAAACCAAATTTTCATTCCTAATCGGTATGTTCTTATGATTAGATCTTGCTTAATGGTAGAAGGAGTTGCCAAGCAGCTAGATACTAAAAGTTCTCTTCTAGATGTTGCAGTTCCCATTTTAACCAAAAGCCTTCTTCGCAGTTACAGCCCCTTTAATTTATTTCGTTCAGGCAAAAGATAAAGTTTTAGAACTTTAAAATAGGTTCGAAACAGTAGTTTAGAACTGGCAAGCCCTTTGCACAAAGTGCTCTGACATTATTTGGACTCAGTGACCAGGGGGCAAGTTGGAAAAACGACAACTTAATACGATTGTGGAGTTTGGGACTCAGAAACTTAAAGTTCTGTTTTCTCATGAGAATAAACGCCTTCATACTACGATGGTGCCTCTCTTGAAGGATTTTTTATCCAGGGAGCTGGGACAAGAAGTTGAAGTGGTTTCAAGATTTACTGCTTGGGAGACCCTTTACAGTGCTACCGATAATGTCTTTGATCTTGTGATCTTAGCTGATTCATACGCCAATCAGGATTTGAATTCTAAAGAGTTAATTAAACAGATTAAAAAGCTCGATCAATGTATTCCTGTTATTCAGTTTTCATCTCATGAAAATGGGGGGATTAAAAATGCCGAGAGCTGTTTTCCGCTTCCTCGGACAAGGCAAGAGCTAAAACCACTCACCCATTTTTTTAGAAACCACAGTAGGTATGAGAAGAAATAACAGGGCCAATTTTTGTTATTACAGTGACGCTAAAGGGCGTTTTTATAGGGGGATATGAAGAGCAAAATAATAAGTTTATTGATGCTATTTACCCGATTCTCTTGGGCTGCCGAACAGGTTGAGAGTCCTGAGCGTCATTCCTTAGTGGATATTTTTTGTACGGTTGTAGTGGAGCAGAGTTACAGAGAAAAGCCTAGCAAGAAAATGGAAGATGCTTGGCCTGATTTAGAGCGGTATTTTGAAAGCGGAAAGCTTTTTTCACTGCTGTTGACGGATGAGCAGCTTGAGTCTGAATTTAAGAAAATTAAAAATACTCTTATTTTTAAGAAGTGTCTGGATGAAAATAAAAAAGAGTTCGAATATGGGGAATTTATTCTTTCAGGAAAGAAAATTACTAGAGATACATTACAAGCCTACAAAACAACCTCAAAGGCTAGTCTTTCATCAGCCTCGTTTCAATTGGGGGAAAGCTACATTTTGCCAAGTGATCTCTCCTTAAATATTTTAGTAAGCGAGAGTAATTTTCCAGGGGACCAAACTTTCGAAGTCGTAGCGCATCGAGAAAAGAAATATAATTCATTGTGGCACCGTTTCATAGCGGATGTTAAAAATAGATCAAAAGCACTTCAGTTTTAGTCATCACTCTATCTAGTTGAAAGTATAGATAGAATCGAATTCTGAATTATGTAAAAAAACACACTTTTCTCTAGTTAGCTAAATTTGTCTCTGTGCCGAAAATAAGAGAGACGAATCCTCTACTAACCTAGGGTGTGCTATGCAGTTTAAATTATTTCTAAGTCATCTACTAATAACCTGTTTTATGGCATCTGCCATTTGGGCGGATTCTATAAAAAACAAACAGGAAAATAATGGCTCGTCTGATATCGCTAAAGAGAGTGAGCTTCAGGGCGGTGATGATGGAGAGGCTGAGTCAGATTATCTTAAGGCTAAAGACAAAATTTTTGAGCAAAAATATGCCGAGGCTATTGTGTTTCTGGAGAGAGCTTTACAGCGAGATCCTAAAAGTGCGCACCTTAATAATGAGCTTTCAAAGGTGTATGCTCAGATAGGGGCTTTAGATAAAGCGATTACTACAGGAAACAAGGCAGTCGAAGCCGAACCTAAAAAGGTTGAATTTAGATTTAATCTAGCTGAAGTCCTGACAGCTAATAAGAATTATTCGGCGGCAAGAGAGGAATATGCCAAGGTTGTGGAGCTAGATCCTAGTAATCAGAGAGCTGGGTTGTTAATTGCTATGTTGGATTCGGAAATGGGGGAAACTGCAAAAGCTATCGAGCAATTAACTAAATTAGTTAAAGAAAACCCTGACAATCCGCTTGTATTTTTTTATCGCGCTAGAATTTATATTGAAAAAAACCAAATCGATGAGGCCAAAGCTGATCTTGAAAAATGTTTACAGCAACGTCCTTCATTTGTTGAGGCGGGAACTGCATTGGGATTGATTTTTGAGAAAGACAATGAAATCGATGAAGCAATTCGGATTTATTCAAAAATACAAGGACAAGGCCCATTTAAAAAACGATTAGCTTTTCTCTATATTCAAAAGAATCAATTGGCTCAGGCACTAGATTCTCTTTCTGAATATGAAGAAAGCCAACCTGATGATTATACGGCCAGGGTTAAAGTTGGTTTGTTGCATTTTGAGTTGAAGAACTATGAAAAAGCTAAAGAGAAGTTTTTAAAGCTTTTAAAAGAACAACCGGGTTCGGACAATGTTCATTTCTATTTAGGTTGGGTTTATCAAGCTCAGAAACAGTGGGATTTGGCTCTGGGAGAATTCAAGAAAGTCTCTTCCGAATCCTCTATGTTTCAAGAGTCAATGTTGCATGCGGGATATATGTTCAAAGAATCTAATCGAATTAAAGACGGATTGGCATTCTCTAAGGAGCTAATCCGAAAAAATAAAGATGTTCCAGAGTTTTATGATCTAAGAGCCTCTCTTTTTGAAAGTGAAAAGAGGTATTCGGAAGCATTAAAAGTTTTGAAAGTAGGATTAAAACAGGTTAAAAATGACGAAAAGCTTCTGTATTTTCAAGGGGCATTACTCGATAAAACAGGGAAATCAAAAGAGGCCCTGATGGTAATGAAGCAACTTGTTGAAGCTAATCCTGAACATGCACATGCTCTAAATTTTATTGCCTATTTTTACGCGGATAGAGGTGAGAATTTAGCTGAAGCCGAAGAAAAGGCTAGTAAAGCTTTGAGCATTCGTCCCAATGATGGTTACATTACAGACACGTTGGCTTGGGTGAAATTTAAGAAAGGTGAGATAGCTGCAGCTATTGAGAAATTGGAAAAGGCCGCAGAAATCATTCCGGAAGAGGCCATTGTCTTTGAACACCTAGGGGATGTTTACTCAGCTAAAAATGACATAGACAAGGCTGTTTCCGCTTATAAAAAGGCAGCGAGTTTAGCAAAAGGCAAAGATCCAGATATGGTTAAGAAAATTGAAAGTAAGGTGGCTATTCTTGAAGTTCCCGCTGAAGCAAAAAAAGATAGCCGTGTGCCTTCTGCTGAGAAGAGTAAAAAGTGAAATCTGTAAGGAGCCTTCGGCGAGAGTTGTTGAAAACTGCCTATTCGATTAAATATCCACTAAGAATACTTACAAGAATACCAAAACAGAATGCGATTAAGCGTTTAACTTTTTCTCCATCAGTGCGATGAAGTTCTGGAAGTAGGTCACAGGCACCGATATATAAAAAAGTACCGGCCGAAAGCGATAATAGAATCCCAGCAGTTGCAGTATAGTGTTCGTTTTTTAAAATCCAATAAGCTAAAAGAATTCCCAATGGACCCGAGAGAGCAACGCCCAATACGAACTGCAAAATTTGCTTTGGTTTTTTATGGGCCATTTTCAAAATAGAGGTTAAGGCAATTCCTGCCGGAGCCTTGTGAGATACAATGGCTATCAATACTAGAGGCCCTAAGTTGGCTACCATTTGACTTGAAGCCAATGCAAAGCCTTCAATAACACCATGAATAGTGAGACCTACAAAAGCGGCGATACCTATGGTGTGATAATGGCATCCGTGCTCTTCACAAGCATGGACCATGATAAATCTTTCCAGAAATAGCAAAAGACAAAAACCCGCTAAAAGCCAAATACCAAAAGAACGCGGTAACAGCTTAAAGGCTTCAGGTATCATGTGTAGAAAAGCCATTGAAAGTAAAAGCCCAGCACCAAAACTGATAAAGAGTTTAAGATGGTTTTCATTTTTTGAGTTTACCCAGAGTGGGAATAGCCCACCGATAAAGGCAGCTAAGAAAATTAGAACTCCATAGAGTGATAAAGATAACGTCATGTGTATTGTCTCAATTTATTTAGAGAAGCTAAAGGCTTCGAATTATAGGGCTCAGAAAAAATAAGTTTTGAAATAGGATCTAAAGTAGTTGGGGGGAGTAGAAAAAGTGGGCTCAGACTCCACGGAGTACGAAGTGCATTTCTGGGGGCTGACACCTCTAATAATCGATAACTCTCAGCCAAGTCTTTTGGTAGCTGAGTAAGTTTTAAAGATTCTAGGTCTAAGTTTGTTGAACGGCGAATTCCTAAGAGCAAATATTGAGGTATTAAAGCTATAGGCAAAAATATAATTTGGGATAAGACCCATTGAAGAGAATAAAATCTCTTCCCCTTTGAACTCTTGGCTAAGAGGTGGGAAAGAGAGATCTGTTCAATAACAGCCAAGAATCTAGAAAACCAAGAGGATAGAAAAGTATCTCCATACCAAATGGCAGTAAGCTCTCGTCCCAGAAGAGCAGAGAGCTGGGGACGACTCATTGTCTTTAAAAGCCCTTCGGTCAAGATCACGACGCTTTTTTTTCGACTCAAACCAAAAACCCCGATATTTAATGATTCAGTTTTTAGCTTTGCAATTTTAGGAGGTGGAATATTTAGTCTGCGACTTAGTTCCTTAATTAGGTGATGAACTTCCGGAGCTTCAGCAAGAGAAAGGTGGGTCAAATTAAGTTTCTTAAATACTTTTTCTTCTCCCCGAAAAAGCAGTAAAAAAAGGGCAAGAGAGGAAAAGGTTAAGCCTAGACCCAGCCCAAGATAGCTTCCCAAAATAGTGACAGGCAGTGTGAATAAAACTGTCAAATAGAGTGCAAAAAGCCCCCATCGGATAAACCTGTTAAAAGCTATTTTCAATCTCACCCTTTCTTTTGACGGCTCTCTTGTTTAGAGTTTATCTCTTAACATTGAGTTTGGCGAAGTAAGGAATTAACATTATGAGGTTCTTCTGAGCAATAGTAATGGTAAACTATTAGCCTTATTTGAAAAAGGTTTCCTATGCTTATTGATTTAAATGCTGATCTTACCCCTATTAGGTTTACAGTGGGGCCGATAACTCAGGAGAAATTAAGTCAGTTTAATAGAGCCGTGAGAGCTGACTATAGTGTGGGGACGGCTCCAACTTTCGCAACAACTTTGCGAAAAGGGGAGTTTGAATTCTTAGAGAGGTTGCGCGTTAATTTAATGGGTTTGCTTCATACGGACCAGGAGTATCAATTTGTAGCCCCTATATGCGAGGGGGATCTCTTGGAAGTAGAAACAAAACTATCTTCAACACGACAAAAAAGGGGCATGGTATTTGTTTCCCTTGAGTCGGAGGTTAAAGTTGGAGTTCAGGTTAGAGTTCGAAGTGTTTCATCTTTTGTTCTAAGAGAAACAGAAAAGGCTAAGTAATGAATTGTGAACTAAACCAGCTATTAAAACCATTAGTAAAACCTTCAATTACTAGAGAGCAGTTGCAGGAATATGCGATCGCTTCGGAGGATAATAATCCCATTCATTTGGATGAAGTCTTTGCTAAAAAAGCCGGATTTCCTTCGGTCATTGCTCATGGAATGCTGTCTATGGCGTTTCTTGGAGATTGTCTGAATTATAACTTTCCACCAGAAAAATTTGAGCTTAAAAAATTTAGTTGTCGATTTAAAAAAGTAACATTCCCAGGCGATATCATTACCTCTTCTGGCAAGATTAAAGGGGTAAATCCTGACGGATCATTGATTGTAACCTTGTGGAGCGAAAATCAATCGGGTCAACATACTTTAGAGGGGGAAGCCCTAATGACTCCTCGAACTTAACCTCTTCTCTTCAAAAGTTGCACAACATAATACATCGTGTTATTCCTGGGGTTAAGGTTTGGGCCATGAAGCAAATAAAATTTCCTCGTCACTTGAGGCTAGTCACTGAAGCCGATCGTATCTTTTGCGAAGGCCCTATCACTAGATTGGGGCTTTGGTATCGATTTGAGCCCGTAAATTATAAAAAAGTTGTTAGAGTTTTTGTGACCAAGGTGTTGTTGTTACGAGCTTTATTTTATTGGGGCTTCCAGTTCTGATAGCATTGGTTATTTGAGTATTAATTTTAGGGCAGAAACGTAAGTTTCATGTTCTAAAGGTAAAAGTCTTAAGCTTAGAGATTCTTCAGTGTCGTTGGGTAGAATAGGGACTCTAGCTTGTAGAATCGTAGGTCCTTCATCTAATCCTTCAGTCACCCAATGAACGGTGCAACCTGTCTCTTTTTCTCCATTTTCTAGAGCCTGTTTCTGAGCGTGAAGCCCCCGAAATTTAGGGAGTAGGGAAGGGTGAATGTTTATAATTTTTTTTGGGAATGTTTGAATAATCTCTTTACCTAAAACCAGCATGTAGCCCGCAAGTAAAATGAGGTCTGGTTTTAATGATAGGAGTAAGGATAAGAGAGGTTTTTCATAGGTAGGTCGATCAAATTTATTATTTGCTCTGTATAATTTGGATTCAATTACATGGTAAGAAATGGCACGTAATTTAGCGTGACTGAGGGCTAGGGCATCTGATCTATTCGAAATTAGCCCCACAATTTCAGCGTTAGGAATTTTCCCTTGAGTGATCCCATCTGCAATTGCACAGAAGTTGCTTCCTCGTCCTGAAGATAAAACTACAATACGGTTTTTTAATCCCATAGCACCGAGGCATCGTCGTTATTTTGGCCTTTTGATGAGGGCTCTACACTTCCTACAATTTGTGCTTTTAATGAGTTTTCTTTGAGTGAGCGGATTAAGGTTTCTGCATAGTTGGAACGGCACGCCGCAATCATGCCGGTGCCACAATTAAATGTTTCAAGCATTTGAAGGGTTGAGATACCTGCACTTTTTTGAATCCATTTAAAAAGAGCTGGAAAGAAGATCTTATCTACAGAGATTTTGGCTTTTGTTCCCTTAGGTAAAATTCTTGGGATGTTACCCGTAAGTCCTCCTCCTGTAATGTGAGCAAGCCCCGTGATTTGAGTTAAATGACTTTTTAGATTTTTCACATAAATCTGAGTGGGTTTAAGGAGCGTTTCGGCCCAAGTGTCATCTGAAAAAGAGCAGTGGCTACTCGGTGATAGGCTCTCTTTTTCCACGAGCTTTCGAACTAAAGAGTACCCATTGGAGTGAAGTCCGCTCGATTCTATTCCAATAAGATAGTCTCCAGGACGAACTTTGGTCTCTCCTAGAATGTTTTTTCGATCCATTAGTCCCACGCTAAAACCGGCAAGATCAAAATCTTTTTCCTGATAGAGTCCTGGCATTTCAGCCGTTTCGCCACCGGCCAAGGAGCATTCCGCCATTTCGCACGCTAGCTGAATGCTTTTAAGAAGAGATAAAAGTTGAGCCTTCTCTAGTTTTCCACAGGCGTAGTAATCAAGAAAGACTAAAGGAGTTGCCCCCATACAGAGAAGATCATTCACGTTCATGGCAACCAGATCTTCTCCTAAACGGTCGATCTTATTCCAATCAAGGGCTAACTTGGCTTTTGTTCCCACCCCATCGCAACAGGAGACTAGAAGCGGATCCTCATACTTTGTAAGGGTGTCTTTTAAGGAAAAACAGGAGGCGTAGGGGCCGATTCCTGATAGAAGTCGAGGGTCTTTAGGTCTCGATTTTAAAAAGTCAGAAAAGCTATCAATGATCTGTTCAGCTTTGTTTGCATCGACTCCGCTTTGTTGATAAGTTATAGAACTCATTCAGGGTTTCTCTGTAGGTTTTTAGGAGTTACGCAGGTTCCAGTCGCTTTTACGACAACTATTGGACTCTTTAAAACTCGAGCGGCACTGGGGGCAATGTTGGGTTCGGGTTCTATAACCTTTTTGGCTTCAAAGGCCATTTTTCGAGAGGTATTCCCGATTTCAGTGATTTCGCCTTCAATTTCAAGATAATCTCCACCGTAAACCGGGGCCAGAAATTCTATGTTGTCATAGGCTCGAAATAATCCCTCATCTCCATCTAAGCGGATGAGAAGTTCGGTCGCAACATCTCCGAAATACTCTAGTATTTTGCTTCCAGAAACCAGGTTCCCTCCATAATGGGCCTCACTATTGGGGATTCTCAGTCTTAAAGAGGCTCTGAGGGGCTGGGCTCCCCCCTTTTTTTTTACGGAAGTTGTGGATTTTTTTGTATTTTTTGGCACTGTAGGGACCTCTCTTTAACGAGTTAGTCTTTAGCTCTTCGATAGTAGCTGGGGCTCTAAAGAGTGTCAAAGGGGCAACTGAAAGAGGAGAGCTTTCCAAGTTGTTAAAATCTCAAGGTTTTGTGACCTGGGAATCCCGAGAAATCACTTGACTAAGTGTGGCTACTTTTTTAGATTGCCCGTTTTGGAGAAATTGAAAATGCAGAACCAGATTTTAGAAACGATCAATAAAGCTCAGGAAAAAAAACGACCTTCTTTTAGAGTCGGAGACCGAGTTAATATTTCAGTTCGACTCAAAGAGGGTGAGAAAGAGCGTATTCAAGCTTTTAAAGGACTTGTAATCTCTAAAAGCCCTAAATCTGGCAGAGGTCCTAGCGCTACATTCACTGTCAGAAAAATTTCTGAAGGCGTAGGCGTTGAGAGAATTTTCCCTGTTCACTCTCCATTTATTGAAAAAATTGAGATAGAAGCTTCAAGCGAAGTTCGTCGTTCTCGTCTCTATTTCTTAAGAGAGCTCAAAGGCAAAAAAGCTCGCTTGAAAGAATCTAATCGTTTTGGAACTGAAATGATCCAAGAAACGGCTCCGGTTTTAACCGGAACTGAAATTGGCGACGCTAAAGCTTCTGAAGCGACTCCCAAAAAAGATAAGTAGTCTTTTAAATAAAGAACAATTCAACATTGAATCCCCGATGGAAATACGAACTTGAGTGTTCCGCAAAGGGGTACAGGTGTATTTCTGGGGTTGATGAAGTAGGTATGGGCTGTTTGGCTGGGCCTGTGGTGGCGGCGGCAGTTATATTAGACCCAAATGACATTCCTGATGGAATTGATGATTCTAAGAAGTTATCTGCCAAAAAAAGAGAGCAGATAAGTTTAGAGGTGAAAAAGCGCGCTTTGGCTTTTCATATCGCTCAGGCTTCAGTTGAAGAGATAGATTCCATTAATATTTACCATGCTGCTAAGTTGGCCATGAAGAGAGCTATCGAAGGTTTAAGTCTTAAATCCGATTATGTGCTGATGGATGGAAGAGGGAGCTTAGAGATCTCTATTCCTCATTTGGCCATTGTGAAAGGCGACTCACTCTCTCTTTCAATTGGAGCTGCCTCGATTATTGCAAAAGTCACTAGAGATCAATGGATGGAAGAATTTGACCAGACAATTCCAGGTTATGGTTTCTCCAAACATAAAGGCTATGGAAGCGTATTTCATAGACAATGTTTAACTGAGATAGGCCCTTCTATTATTCATCGAAAAAGCTTTTCCTGGACTCCAGTTTAAGATTCTATCTTTAGAGTGGCATTGCAATTGAATAGGATCTGAAATTGCTTTCAGTCTGTTTGTGAACAGAAAAAACAATCTTCAAATCAACTCTCAATTTAAAACTTCACTTACTTCCTCAGAGAAGGGAAACCTCTATGAAAGATGCGCCAGGGCTTATTGTCGCAAAAAGGGATTCCAGATTCTTAAACAGAATTTAAGGGTTAAAAACACTGAAATTGATTGTCTCGCATGGGACTCTAAAAGAAATATATATATTGTGATTGAGGTTAGGGGACGATGTAATAGAAATTATGCCCCTTCAAAATTTCTTTCACCTAGGAAGATGTTAAAGCTGAGGCAATTTGCAGTATCGTTAGCTCAGCAAAAAAAAAGTTCAGTTAGAATCTTTTTATTGGAGGTCATAGGCCCACTTCCTCATGCCTATTTACGATGGGGAATTGAGTATTTTCCTGAGAAATTAGGCCTGTGTATAATGGATTATGAAATTGCTAATTAGATTCTGTCGAGTTTCACGTTCATAACTGGTCACATAGCGCAACAGGGTTTAATTAGTCTATTTTTCATTCCTGGTTCCTAAAAGTATCTCAATCCGTTGCTTCCATATTTTTTTTGGAAAGGTATCATGACGATAGGAGGCAAGTTTGTAAGTAAGTCTATAAAGGTTATGATTTCTCATCCATGAGTCTATCCGCCGTTCAAACCCCCACATACCGTACTCCGGAAAACGCGCGGAGGCGTCATTCCATTCTTGATAAATTGGGCGACGAAAAACATCACGTTTAATCAAATAGCATTGATCTGAAAAACCGAAACCGATGTAAAAATGTTCGATTTCACTTAGCGATTCGCTTTTGGCGCTCTCGTAGTTACTGTCCCAAACTGGATTGGCAACGACAAACTGATTATTTTTATTTAGCTCTATGAAAGAGGGTGAGATCCAGTCAGTTTTTCTAGGGAGAATTACATCTCCTGTATGATGAAGCAAATACTCTGTTTTACAAAGGTATAAAGATGTTAACGGTGGAATAGTGTATTTGTAGCTTTGTTTTAGTTCTTCAGATGAGAGGCCAAAAAACTCTAAAGTCTCTTTTGTATAATCCTGAGCCATGAAGTAGGAGGTTAAAACTCCTTTTTTAACCCAATAATCGGCGTGTTTTTTTACGATTGAAGGATTATTTACGTTGCTTATACAGAGAATTTTTTCCTTAAACTTAAAATTATTATTCTCGATCATATTTTGGAGACGAGGGGTTTTAAGTAGATAACGCCAGTCACCCTCCCAGCAATTGGTAAAAAATGTAACTTCTGGAAGCATATAGAGCCTTTTTATTAAATAGGTGTGGAAGTTATTTTAGCATTGGGCATTTAAACTCAGAAGGTTTAAAGTGACAAAAATAAGTTAAAAATCAGGAATATATCACATTTACTGTTCTAAATTTGGGGGCTCAGGGCTTTTTTTCTTTTTAGTTTTTTTAAGTTCAGGAGCATCAAAGGCGATAAGGGCCTGATCCATATTTTCATGAACCACAAAAGGATATTTTGCAGTTCTGTAAGCATTAAAAATTTTATCGAACTCGGTTGAAACATGGATCATTTTAGGAGTCGGAGAGAGCAGTAATAATTGTTTCATCGTGGTAATAAAGTGATTGATTCCGCTGGAGCCTACAAACTTTAATTTTTTAAAATCAAAGACAAGACGACTGTCGGGTTGTTTAGCTAGAATATTTTTACAGGCATCTTGAAACCTAACTGTAGTTTCAAATTCAAGATGTCCTTCAAGTTCAAAAACAACTACTTTACCGTTTTGCTTAGCTCGCATTATCATGGGGATTCCTTAGGAAGAGAGAAGTTAAGATGACATCTAAATTATACATCATTGCGACCCCCTTAGGAAACCTAGGGGATATAACGCTTCGAGCAATTGAACTCTTTAAAAGTCTGGATGTTTTTTTCGCTGAAGACAGTCGAGAGTTTCAAAGGCTTCTGATGGCTCTACAGATTTCCAGTGAGGGTAAAAAGGTTTTTTCTTATGCGTCGCACAACTTGAAGGAGTCAACTGAACACGCAATTAAGCTGTTATTGGAAGGAAAATCTGTGGGCTTGGTGACCGATCGAGGGACCCCTGCGATCTCAGATCCTGGCGCTAGACTTGTTAAACAGGCTTATGAAGAAAAAATTCCAGTGATTCCAGTCCCTGGAGTCTCTAGCCTAACAACACTGATTTCGGTAAGTGGAATGGATTCAGGTGAATTTGAGTTTGTGGGCTTTTTACCTTTTCAGGAGAAGCAGAGAACTCAGTTGTGGGAAAGGGTCGCAAAGCGAAATATTCCTCTGGTTTTTTTTGAATCTCCAAAGCGAATCCGAGAAACTGTATCAGAATTAAAAAAAGAATTTCCAAAAGGGGAGCTGTTCATCGGTCGTGAAATGACTAAGAAGTTTGAAGAGTATCGCTGGCTATCTTTAGAAAATGTGGAGAGCAATTCACTTACCGATCTTGGAGAATATGCAGCGATTTTGGTTCCAGGCCAAAAGGAGCTGGAGTTAGACTGGAAAAAAGAGATCTCTCTTAGACTTGCTACGGATAAAGAGTGGGCAAAGGAGATGGGGCGTCGTTTTGGAATGGCCTCTTCAGAGATATACAATGCGTTGCAAAAGATAAAATCAAATCGAATGTGAAGAAAATTTCATATTTTGTCGAAAAGAGGGATGTGAAACACTTAATCTCTCTAATGGTTATTTCGACTCTCTGGGCTAATCTAGCTCATGCTACGGTAACCGGAACTATCATTCAGGTGGCAAGGCGCCTCAGAATGAGCTACAGCGAGCCCTTACCTCCCAAGGATTATTTCATCGATTTAGGCGAACGAGATGGTTTAAAGGTCGGAGATATCGTTGAAACTTATCGTTATGTACCAGTCCCCAATCGCATGGCCTCTAGTGATTGGCATGTAATGAAAGTGGGGCTGGGAGAATTGAAGATAAAACAGGTGGGGGAGTCAACCAGTGTGGCTAGATTTGAACGGGAGAGGGAAATAAACGCTCTTCCAGCTATGGATTACCAGAGTTTAATGTTAGGGGATCAAGTAATACTTAAAACTGGTTTGCCTTTTAAATAAACCTTTTTACAATAAAAGTATTCACATGCATCACACTTTGCTTCTTAATGCAGGCTTTGAGCCTTTACGAGTGGTTTCTTGGCAACGGGCTTTCATTTTAGTTTTTCAAAACAAAGTTGAAATTTTAGAAGAGTATTTCACTTCAGTGAATACTGTGAATCGAAGTTTTAAAATTCCTGCGGTTATTAGACTTCGTCGTTGGGTAAATCTAAAAAAACAGGGACCTGTCATTCGATTTTCTAGAGCCAATCTCTACGCTCGGGATGAGTATCACTGCCAGTATTGTTATAAAAAGTTCAGTGATAAAGAACTTACGATGGATCACGTTAAACCTGCTGTTAAGGGAGGAAAAAAGACGTGGGAGAATATTGTCACCGCTTGTATTAAGTGTAATCAGAAGAAGAGTGATAAGAGTCTTGAAGATGCAGGAATGAAACTTCTTACCAAACCTCGAATTCCTGCTTTGCTTCCAGGATTCTATAATACTTTACAGACACGCACTGCCCATTCTCTTTGGGAGCCCTATTTAAATTTGATTGAGAAAACTCTATCGCAAGTCACTTATTAACTATCGATACCTTCAAAAACTCGATTGGAAAGTATTTTAGTCTGGCTTGCAAATTCTGAAACTAAAGGTCGATATTTTTCTTCGCTTAGTTGGGTGTAAAAAGTAGAAGTTAGGGTTTTGTAATACCAACCGAGATCTCTTCCGGGAACAGGATAGTTGTTCCATACTGAGGCCCCGAAATATTTAGCATCATGTATGATAGCCATAAGCTCGTGTAGCTCCTCGCAAGCAATTACAAAAATAGCTCTAGGGGGAAGATGTTCAATTTTTTGAATGTAGCCCCTTTTACTCTGAGCCCAATTCATTTTTAATGCTGCAACCTCTGGAGGGTCTTCAAAAGCTTTTACTAAGTTGGCGACCTCTATTCCAAACTGGTGGTGAATTTCCTCATAAGTAACCCCTTCTGAAAGGGTATCGTGGATAAGAGCCGCCTGAACCTGTTCTTCATCTCCTCCATAAAATTGAACAAGCGACGCCACTCCAAGTGGATGATGGAGAAATGCTCTCTCTGTTTTTTTCCACTTCTTATGTTGATGGATCTTAACCGCTAAACCAAAGGCTTCGGTGAGCTTAGGGCTCTTCATACTTAAATTAGGAAGCTGCTACTTTAGAAAGCATCATTTTGATCTTTTCTTTGGGCTGATTTCCGACAAGTTCATTCACTTTTTTACCATCTTGGAAGAGGATTAAAGTAGGAATTCCTCTGATTCCGAATTGTCCAGGAACCATCTTACAATCATCAACGTTAACTTTAGCGAATCGAACTTTGCCTTGGAATTCATTGGCCAACTCATCGATGATAGGAGCTAAGGCACGACAAGGCATACACCATTCGGCCCAGAAATCGACTAAGATTGGGGTGGTGTTTTTTTCTACCGCATCAGAAAAAGAGTTGTCGTCCAAATTAATAATATTTGCGTTTGCCATAAGAATTCCTTCCATCAATTAAATCTTTAAACCAATTTTATTATTGAGGGTTATCCTCTCAAATTCAAGTGATTTGTGGTGTTACCGAGCTCTCGTCATCCACTCCACTAAATCGATCTTGGTGACTATTTTTTGGGGGTGTTTTTCTTCATTTATGACTACTGCACAATGGCTTCTCATTAAAATATCGTGAAGTGCATCTAATGGAGTAGCCCCCTCAACACAGGCCACAGATCTATCGGTGACCATGTAAACATAACTTTCTCCGTTGACCTGTTTGGTGGAAAGTACCTGTAAGATATAATCTTCAGTCAAAAGCCCTAAAAGCCATCCATCTTGGGTTACAGGAATTTGGGAAATTCCCTTGTCCTTCATGATAGCTATGGCTTTTGAAATTTTCTCGGTGTGTTCCAAAGTGATTAAACTATTTTTATCTTGCTGACTTACAAGTTCAGAGACCGTTCCGTGAAGCGAGGAGATGCTTGAAAATTTATTTTCTTTCATCCATTGGTTATCAATAAATTTGGTCATATAGTTGCGAACTCCGTCAGGGAGTATCACAACGCAATTTTGGCCTTTTTTCAGTGAACTTGCGGCTTCAAGGGCTCCATACATTGCAGAGCCACAAGAGCCACCGCCAAGGAGTCCTTCCTCTCTAATCATTCGTCGGGCCAAAATGAAAGACTCTCGATCTGTGGTCTTAATCCAGCGAGTCACTAGGGATCTGTCTAGAACATCGGGTATGAAATCGTAGCCAATTCCCTCAACTTTATAAGGGGCTATTAAGGTGCCCCCTCCCAAGATAGAACCTACAGGATCCACTCCTATAACTTGAATTTGAGGATTATGTTCTTTTAATTTTCGAGCAACCCCCGTTAAGGTTCCACCGGTTCCCGCAGTCATGACTACCATGTCAATTTTTCCATTGAGATCCTGAATGATCTCCTTTGCTGTGGTTTCGTAATGGGCCTGTGGATTAGAAGGATTGGCATATTGGTCTAGAATATGGGCATTGGGCAACTCTTTCTGTAGTTTTTTTGCGACCCCAATGTGACTCTCTGGAGAATCCCATGCAGCTGCGGTTGGGGTTCTAATAATTTCGGCTCCTAGAGCCTCTAGGATAACCTGCTTCTCGCGACTCATCTTCTCGGGCATGGTGATGATAACCCGATAGCCTTTAACGGCACCGGCTAAGGCGATTCCAATACCTGTGTTACCGCTAGTGGGTTCAATTAGAGTGTCCCCTGGTTTAATTCGTCTGGATTTTTCAGCGTCTTCAACCATTCTCCATCCGATTCGATCTTTTACGGAGCCCCCTGGATTCATGAACTCGCACTTTGCATAGAGATTACAATCCAAGTGGGAAGCTAATCGGTTAATTTTAACTAGAGGGGTATTTCCAATAGCACTTAAAATATTGTTATGTAGCATTTCGGCTCCTAAATTAAGCGAAGCCTACCAAAAATAGTGAGACTAGGCAAAGGTGACGATTAGATTACAACGATTCTCGGTGAGTGCCATCTGCTCTAGGGACTGTGTCTATGGCTCAATAAGTTTCGCGTTGGGAATTCGGGTTCGGAAAGCGGCTTTGGTAATAGCCGTCTGGTGCATTTGAGGGATATCGACTGCTATTGACGAGTCGGTAGTTTACGTTTTCAAGACGCTCCCCTGCACGCAATTTCTGTCTTGGATGGAGATCCCCCATGAACTCTTCGGGATCTGGAACGGCCATTTCATTTAGACGAAAGGATATAGTAGAGATTCCATTGGAATCGAAGCGAAAAGACCACGGGATGGTAATTTTTTCAGGCGCGTTTTCTGCTGCTTTTAGTTCGACCGATCCTGAATAGTTTCCATGTTCTCGTACGCAGGCGACCCCTATTTCTCCTTCACCGTTTTCGGTACCATTACTGATGTAGATGGGATGAGTTTTTTGTGGCGAGCCAATTTCAAAGAAGGACTTGAAAGAAGGAGGTTTTGAGATTGGCGGAGTTTCTATTCGTCGTCCATTTCGACGAATTTCATCCGTTATAAATTGGGTGGAAGTGCTTGCACCTCCCGTGGCAATCTTACCGTCATTGAATAGGCGTAACGAATCAAGTCGACGGCGATAGTAGGTACGCTTTGATGCGTATTCAGCAGCCAGACTAAGCTTGACTTGGATGCAGCGGGGGGCTCCTGGAGCGGTTTGAAAGGGGACTGCTGTAAATCGAATTTGAAAATGAGCATCTTCGGTTTCACCGTCTTGGCTTCTAGAAAAATTTTGAAAAAATGTTCTAGGCCATTGGGCGGAAGTGGCCGTATGGGGCGTATTTTCCTCTCCACTAAAAGTTTTTCTTACTGGCGGTGTCGTTTTGGAGTTTACCGATCGTTCTGATTGAACGGATAGATGATCCCCCAAAGAGAATGTTGCGGAACTGAGTGTGACGACGATTAAAAAAAATATAAGGAATTTTAGTTGAACCACACCAAAATCTTCCCTTGCCGTAGATTTAAGATTTTCTATCATAATTCAGTAATTGTACACTTTGTGTCGGAGAAAAGTATGCCTAGATTTTTTTTATATTGGAGATTTATTGGTCGCAAAGCTTATTCCTAGGTGATATCTGATTTCGGCATCGCGGCAAAACCGGCATACCGGGTTGCGGTCAAGGCACCCGGAATTGCGTATGAGTTTGAAGACGCTGAAGTATCTCGTTCCTCTTCGTTAAATTCATCAGGTTCAAGTTGAATAATGGCCTGTATCTCTCTGTGACTTCCAAAAGCGATTTGGAAGAACCTTCGCCTATCTGCAGGAGTGGCTCGCCCCCAACCTTCAGCCAAGTTCAAAACCACACTTGAAGCCGCTCGTTGCAATTGCCCCTTTAACGGTCCTGGAATTTTCTTAATTCGCACCAAGCGATAAAATTGAACGGCTAATTCGTAACATCAGATTAAAATATTCAGAAATTAGGGTTAAAAAAATCAAGCAAGAATTGCGAGTTAGATTAACCTTTCAAATTGACGGACATAAGTTTCCCAGCTCCAATCTCGGCTGGCAAATTGGGCTTTACCCTCCTGGATAAGCTTAGTTCGGGTGAGGGGGGCAAACACCGATTTAAGTTGCTGGGCCATGGCCTCTGAATTTAAGGGGGAATAGTATAGAGCCCCCCCCTGACAGATCTCTCGGTTTACAGCGGTATTGGCGGCGACCACCGGTTTTTCGAAGCTCAAGGCTTCAGCCAAGGGGAAGCCAAAGCTTTCAACTAGGGATGGGAAAACGACTACATCTGAGTTCTTATAGAGATAGGCCATTACTGAATGAGAGACCGATCCGACCAGTTTAACCTCATCTTGTAATTGCTCTTGTTGAATGAGGTTTAAAATAAGCTCTTTCCCTTTGGGCCATTCCTGTAGTGAAGAGGTTAGAAGACATTGAAATTGCACCCTATGAACCCTTTTTAAGCTGCCTAGTGCTCTAAGCAGAATATCGCAGCCTTTGTACGGGGCTAAGTGGGAAGGGTAGAGAAAAGTTATGGTTTTTTTTGGAAAGAGATCTATCAAATTTTTTGGAATTGAATTTGCCTCATTTTGTTTTAATTCAAGAGCATGTGGAAAAACGGTGAAAATATCGGGGGCCAGTGAGGGGAAAGTTTGAATGATACTTTCTTTCATGGCTTGAGTTGGTACGAGAGTCATTTTCGAGGTTTTTATTAATAAATAGCTGTAATATTTTCTGGTTAGATAGGGAATCTTGTCTTTAAAAGATAATTGTTGATAGTACCATTGGGAAAAGTAGAGTGCATTTCTCTGGAAAAGAATATGATTTTTAATTCCCCAAAGAGGACCCGAATTGGTCAGCGTAATGACCGTCTCAATGCGCTTTAGTTTGAGATATAAGGGCAAGAAAATATTATCAAACAAAAGCCGAAGTAAAAAAAAGGATCCTACACTGTTAGGAAGATAAAAAAACTTAATGTGGGTAGCCTTGGTATGGGTTCTTAATTTATTTCTTAGCAAAATAATATATTGAGGGGGCGGAGAAAGTTCAGATTTTAAGTTGGCAAGTGCCGGAAGAAAATGGGTGAGGTGTCTTACAGCCCCCCCCATATCAGCACCTAATGCATGTATGAGTACTTTCATTTAGGTTTGAAATCCTAGACCTCTCTATTGGATGAGAGAGATGAAATTTATATTTCTCTAAAAAGTAATTTGAATTCCGAAATTTTCTTAAGTGTAACAGGTTTTGTTATTGTGGGTTTAAGTTTTTTTATTCGGAAAACTGGTGAAAATTTTTCGGAAAGTCCCTAACATCTCTTAGCAGGCCAGCATCCCTAGGATCTTTTCTTAGCCTTTTTTTGAGTCCATCGGTAATGGGCTCTTCCTTGGAGTCTTTTCGCCACTGGTAGACTCTCACAAGGGCTTCATCTAGGGTTCGATCGGGATCGGTCTCATAATAAACTACAAATAAACCGCGTCCAATGTATACGATATTACAGCCTTCTAGTCCATTCTCTTCGGCTGATTCTTCATCAGGATTTTTTATCCATCCCCAATCACCAGGAACCCAATGATTAGAGGGAACTTTAAAGTGCCGATCAACTAAGGTTCCTTCTTGGACCCTATCTATTATGGAGGTACCGTGAACGGTCATTTCCATCGTATCAAGAGGAGTAGGAGCTGTAATTCCATCTAAATAATCGATCATTTTTGAATCTTTTTTAACATTTTTGTAAAAGTCTAGAATTCCTTGTGCCATGATTTTTTGGCAGGCTTTGGTGCAGCCGATTTCATAATTAACCTTTCCAGTAAAGGCATCGGAAATAGCTTCACTACTTTTAACTCCAGGTTGAAGTTTCCAGCCATGAGCCCATAGTTTTTTATTGTACTGGGTTTCTCCTTCCGGAAATTTCCACATCGCGCGGATTCCCCATTTGATAATGTTTTTTCGAATCCTTACATGCTCCATGAATTTATCAAAGGTGCAGAATGTTTTATCAAACTTGAAAAGACGACCATTCTGTAACATGGAGGTTATAATTTCTTGTTGGCTTGCAACTTTGTAATCGTGTTTAATTCCGGCTCGATCGACAAAGGAATCAATTTCAGGTGTGATCATGAATTCGGGACGGCTGTGTAGACTTAAAGTGTCGGTATCGGATACTGGAGTGTTTAGGTTTAAATAGAGTTGTTTATTATCTGAAGATAACCTGATTTTAGCTAAGGAAGAAGGAAAAGGCCTTATCCAACCATAATCAAGGAATAATTTTTCAAAATCTTTTTCTAACTCTTTTATTTGCTCGGCCGAACAAGTAAATTGAATTCCAGAGGGGGTTGCTAACGGTGCCACAGCTCTTGTGTGAATCGGGATAGCCCTTGAATTTGTACTTTGAGCTTCAGAATGAGTTTCAGCATGAATTCCAGAGGGTAGTAGCGCAATACCGGCTAAAAGTGAAAATAAACTAGAGCGTACCATCAATTCCCCACTTAACTTATGTATTCTTTGATTCCACACTGGCTCCCAGAATTTGCAAAATAGATTCCAGGTTCAAGAGAATGTTTTTATGGGAAAAAACTAGGAGAGTGACAATGAAGGTCGCTCAAGTGTCTATATTCCAATAGAATACTTGGCTTTCTATAAGAGCGCAGGAAGCGAGAGTGTGATTAATCTAAGAAGTGAATCTATTAATCTTTTGTTCTGACTACAAGCATACGAATTTCGGTCATGTCTTCCATGGCAAAACGAATGCCTTCTCTCCCTAAGCCACTTTCTTTAACTCCACCATAAGGCATATTATCTACTCTCCATGAAGGCACATCTCCAATCACAACCCCACCCACTTCTAATTCGTTCCATGCCTTCATCGATTTATAAAGATCTCTAGTGAAAATTCCGGCCTGCAATCCAAACTGACTTTGATTAGCCTCTTTCAATGCCTCATCAAAATTTGAAAAGGGAATCAAGAGAGCTACAGGACCGAAGGCTTCCTCCGTACAAACTTTCTCTATTCGAGAAACATTCTCTAGTAATGTAGCTTCTAACATCACCCCTTGACGTTTTCCTCCACACAAAAGACGGGCCCCATTTTTAACAGCAGAATTAATCCAGCCTTCAAGTCGAATGGCTTCCTGTTCTGAAATCATCGGTCCAATAAAAGTAGATTCTTCTTTTGGGTTCCCCATTTTTAATTTTTTGGTTTCTATTATGAGTTTATCGCGAAAAGTATTATAGATTTTTTCATGCACCAAAACTCGCTGTACACTAATGCAACTTTGACCCGATTGATAAAAAGCTCCAAACACTATTCGTTGTACTGCATCTTCAAGATCGGCATCTTCATCAATGATGACTGGGGCATTTCCACCTAATTCTAAAATGACCTTCTTTTTGCCTGCTCGTTTTTTTAAATCCCATCCGACCGAAGGAGAGCCAGTAAAACTTAAAAGTTTGAACCTTTCATCGGTAGTAAATAAATCGGCCCCTTCACGATGACACGGTAAGATCGAAAAAGCCCCAACAGGCAACTCGGTCTCAGCAAGCACCTCTCCAATAATCAAAGCGCCAAGTGGAGTTTTGCTTGCGGGCTTTAAAACAAATGGACAACCTGCTGCAATCGCAGGGGCTATTTTATGAGCTGCAAGATTTAAAGGGAAATTAAACGGTGAAATAAAAGAACAAGGCCCAATAGGAACTCTCTTCCACATCCCAGTATAGTTTTTGGCTCTCGGAGAAATATCAAGTGGCATCACTTCCCCCAATACTCTTACCGATTCTTCAGCTGCAATTCGAAAGGTATCTATTAAACGACTAACCTCTCCTCGACTGTCTTTTATGGGTTTGCCCGCTTCTACACACAGACTATAAGCAAGTTCCTCTTCTCGCTCTTTAAAGCGGTTGGCACAGTGATTTAATACATTTTGTCGACTGTAAGCTGGCATTTTTCTCATGGGCTCAACAGCTTCTACACTTTTTGAAATCGCAAGATCAATAGCTTTGGCATCTGCCATTGCCACTCTTGTTGCAACTTCCCCAGTAAACTTATCAGTGACCTCAAGATCAAAATTGGGTTGATGGGGCTTATTTGCTAAATAATAAGGATATTTCGTTTTTAACAAGATTCACCTCTAAAGAGATTAAATAGCACACGCAATATTGCCTAGACGCTGAGTTAATAAAGCATTTTCTCTGTAATCAATCGGAATACTAATTAAACAAGGGGCATTCAGCGAAAAAGCTTTATCAAGAGCAGGTCTTAAGTCGATGGCATTATTAATTCTCATTCCAACCCATCCAAAAGAATCGGCGAGTTTCACCCAGTCAGGATTTTCGAAATTCAACTCAGTGTGTTTACCAAACTCATTATTTTGTTTCCATTTAATGAGTCCATATCCACCATCTTCCCACACTAGAACTACAATGTTTGCTCCCATACGTTTTGCAGTTTCCATTTCCTGTACGTTCATTAAAAAGCCTCCATCCCCACAAATTGCAACTACTTTACGATCGGGATAAACCATTTTTGCAGCAATCGCACCTGGCAATGCAAATCCCATTGAGCAGAATCCATTAGAAATAAGGCAGGTATTAGGTTCATCAGCTGCGTAATAGCGTGCTGTCCACATTTTATGCGCCCCGACATCACTTAGTAAAATATCTGATGGGCCCAGTGCTTCACGAACGTCCCAAAGTGCTTTTTGTGGACGAATGGTTCCTTCAGTGAGATCGTTTTTGTACGCAGAAATCTCTTCAAGCATTTGGGTACGTACCACCCGTTGTTGTTTTAAATTATAGTTAAGTTGTTGCCCTTTAATACGTTCATTGAACATCCAAAGTGTGTAAGCGATATCACCGACAATTTCCACTTGCGCAAGATAATGAGCATCAATTTCAGCAGGTAAAAAATCCACATGAATAATTTGTTTGTCACCTTTGGAATTCCAAAGCCAGGGATGGTATTCAACTAAATCATAACCAATACAGATTACCAGATCCGATGCATCTATGGCACAATTCACAATATCTTTCGCTTGTAATCCCACTGTATAAAGACATTGGTCCGTACTGCGAGGAACAGCCCCTTTTCCCATAAACGTGCTGATTACACCTATGCCCGTTTGAGATGCAAAAGCTTGTAATTGTTTACTAGCTCTTTTGCGAATAGCACCGTTACCCGCTAAGATAATCGGACGTTTAGCATTTAGAATAAGAGCCATCGCTTTATCAATGATCTTATTATCGGCTACGGGACGACGTAATCGCTCCGGCGAAATTGGCAGTTTTTCACTAGATAACTTCATGATGTCTTCAGGCAACTCAATATGACAGGCCCCGGGTTTTTCAGTCGTGGCTAGCTTAAATGCTTTTCGTACGACTTCTGGAATATTATCTGGATGAACTACCGTAGCGGCCCACTTTGTGATGGGCTTAAACATGGCCACTACGTCCATGTGCTGATGACTTTCCTTGTGTTGGCGTTGCATTCCGGCTTGAGCCGTAATCACTACCATAGGAGCACGATCCATATTTCCATCGGCAACTCCTGTGACAAGATTAGTTGCTCCAGGGCCTAATGTTGCAAGGCACACACCCGCTTCACCAGTGAGTCGGCCGTAGGCATCAGCCATAAATGCAGCCCCTTGCTCATGGCGCGTAAGAACAAATTTTATTGAAGATTTTTCAAGTGCCATCATGAGATGGGCATTTTCTTCTCCGGGAACCCCAAAAATAGTAGTAACACCTTCTCGTTCAAGACAAGAAACAAATAGTTCAGCTGCGGTCATGAGGGTTTAACTCCTGAAGTTTTATTTTTATTAATAGTACTTCAGAATTGTAAAACGACCAACTTTCTTCACTTTTTTTTAGCGATTCTCGGTGAGCCACAGTACATGATAAAAAGCGGAGTCATTCAAGAATTTGGATATGAAAGTGGTGCTGCCAGCTCCAAGGAAAGTCGCTGTACGCTCCACTTTCATATCCAAATTCTTGAATGAACCCTCATAAAATCACCCCAATGGCACATCGAGACTTTGCGAAAAAGTTTTTCTAGTGTTCTTTAATTGGTCTCAAAATTTATTCACCGAGAATAGCTGACTTTTTTTAGGGTTTTTTAATACACGACACAACCAGGAAGTGGATCTGCCAAAAGAGTTTTACTTTTTGATTTAAATTCAGAATCTTGTGTTGCCACTGGAGCATTATAAGAGTCTTCAAAATGGCTTTTAAATTGGACTGCAGAGAAACTATTCCAGTCAGAGCAGATGACTGCATCCGCAGCTTTTAAGGCTTTGGAAGAAGAGCTTTCTGGATTATTGATATCGTACAGCTTGTGACTCACTTCCTCTGGGATATTAAATAAGCGGGTAATTCCTTGCCCGTATTCGCTGTCGATTAAATCAGTTCTTGAAATGTAGACTACTTTTTCACATCCAATATCTTCTAAAACGGGAATGGGATGCAAATCGCTCCAGCCGCCGCTGGAGTACATTTCATCTCCCATAGGCACTAAATTTGAAAGCCCAGGTTCAGCTGGGGATCTTAGTAAAACATATTCCCAAGAACGAGTGCCAAGGCTCATAAATAAAGAAGACTTCATATCATCTTTTCTAAGAGAGGTGGCTTCTTCAACCTGTTTTAATTCTGACTTGCGACCCCAATATCCAAAACGAACCTCTTTTAGAAAATCCAGTTCAAATGGAATCTCCCCTACGGCAGCTCTAAATTTAGGATAGTCAGTTTCAAAATTTGCATAGCTAGGTCCATTATCAATTAAGTTGCGATACTCGAGGTAAGCTTGATTATATTTAGTGACCCCTTCACCGATAATAACAGAATCTGAAATCAAAGAATTTAAATGGAAACCCACAGGATCTTCTAGTCGAGAACTTTCATAACCCGTTTGGAAAGTGGTTTGAGTATAGTTAATGAAAGCTTCAGTAAATTCTCTTTCACACGCCTTGCCTGTTGTAGAGGTTATCATCTCTTCCCATGTTTTTTGTTTTGCAGCTTCTAGGCAATCGTTAGAAAGCATGGTTTCCCAAAATTTTGGATCGATAGGGCCACGATTTGCGTAAAAATCTCCAATTCGTCCAATGATATTAATTAGAGTAGGATAACTTAATAAACCTTCACGAAAAACCAGAGAGATATTATCAGTGTTAAAATCAAGCCCTTGAGTTGCTAGTAAAATTTCCCATCGACGATAAGGGGGGAGGTGTAATCCGTAATCCTTTAAAGAATCTTTGTGTTTTTGATTAATGAGTCGACCCAAAGTACTTGCTTCAAACTTAGATAATTTTTCATTCATGATTCGGTTTGCAATGCGTTCGACAAGTCGTCGACGTAAAGGACCTCGGCCAGGATTATCAAATCCATCTTTAAGATACTCTAGCATTTCCCCCATTTGGGTAGAAGAGGCATCGATTTTCCCGAACCCTTCAATCACCTCTTGACCTCCAGCTAAATCGATAACGGCAGCCACTCCGCCCATCATTGATTTCAACATCAAAGCCAGACGAGGCTGCACCTCTTTTTCAGTACACTGCCTATCTCCACACTTCCAAAGCAGGGGATTTGCAAACATGCTTTCATAAAGGAAAATAGAGATCGAAGCAGAACTCCCACCTGAGGCTCCATCAACAATACCAAAGTTTTCAACGATGGAAGCTAGCCCTCCAAAGTGAGCCATGAGATGGGCACCATTACCTCTGATTGCTGCACAAAGTTTTGGAGATGAAGAAGAAATAGGTGTAAGGGAATCTGAAGAGGCCACAAGATCTCCGTCACTATTAAGGACTTCCATGAGGTTCTCTTTTGCTGAAACCATGGTCAGAGTAAAAAAGATTCCCATTATCATCAATTTAAATTTAGGGTTCATTTTTTCCTTCTACTGGGGCCCTTTTTTCGACAAAAATATTGCTACTTTTGTGTTTTAAGAGCCTGTGTTCTTAGAGAGAAAGCTTTTAGCTATCGCAACTATTAGCCTTCTGTTTATTCGATTTTTTTATTTGTTTGGGCTTAACCTGTGAGGAGCTTTATACACGTGATGACGCGCATAGTCTAGATGTAAAAACTCTAAAAAGGAGGGTTTTAGGCATGGATTTTTAAGTCTTTAAAATCAAAGAAGAAATTAAAACAAGAGATTCCGGATTCAGATGTGAAGTACCACTCTTTAACCTTGCCAATCAACGATGCCAGTTCCTGACCAATGACCAAAGGAAGTAATATCCATCTTAGGAAAAGTGATATTTCTCCAAATAGATAACATTTCCCAAAGACGGATATCATCGAATACTAACAATGGTTTTTTGGGTAAAGTTATTTGCAACATTTGATCCATTAATTGCTGCTCAAAATATCCATCTTTTGGAGCGTCAGAGAAGATCAAATCAGCCTCTTGGAACAGATGTTGATATTTTTGAAAGACTTCAGACTTCGATAGATCACCAAGAATCTGTTCTATTTTCCCCTCTTTAAAATCAGAGTCTTTCAATACAGTATCCCAGAAATTTTTCCAGGGTAGGATATCAAAGGTGATTAGCCGACCCTCTTGAGGCAGGTTTTCTTTAATCGCTAAAGCAGATAAACCAGAGGCAGTTCCTATTTCAATTACTAACTTAGGTTGAAGCACCTGCGTTAGGGCGCCTAAAAGTTTATAATGTTCTCCAGGCCACACCTCAGGAAAGTAGGGTTTAGATTTCATTAGTTGTGTGATCTTTGCCATAGATAGAGTTCTTGCTCAGTTGATTTAATGGCGACACATTGGAAAGAAAAATGGGATGTGATTTTTCTACTTGATGTGGTTGAACATTGTCCTGACGATGTTTCTATATTCAATCAAGCCTATGAATCTCTTAAGCCTGGTGGCTTGCTATTTGTAAGCACCCCAGCTCTAATGTGTTTTTGGTCCTATAATGATGAATCTATGAATCATCTAAGACGTTACAGCCTATCGGACTACGAGAAACTGGCAACACTTACTAAGTTTAAGCTTATTGATGCTCGTTATTTCATGTTCTTTCTCAGTCCGCTCTATTGGCTATCCCGTAAAGTAAAGCCTAAAGGACTGTCTAAAAAGGAGATCGAGAACGCTATTGAAAGAGAGCATAAAGTTCCCAATTCCTTTATTAACTTCCTTTTATCCAAGATATTTTCTGCTGAGAGCCCTATTGGGCATTATGTTCGGTTTCCTTGGGGAACTTCCGTTCTTGGAGTTTTTGAGAAATCTTAGAAATTTCCTTGGATGAACTGGTAAGCAAAGCATTTCTTTTTTTTATTTAAAATCAGTCTCATTAACAAATTAAATAAAAACCATCCCGAGATACTGACTGAAAGACTGGTTTAAGAAAATAAATTCTATTTTTCCATTCTTTAAAGTTCATATCTCGGGATAGCCTGTGTTGCCTATTGCAACAATATAGAGTTCAGTTCAGTTTAGAACTTAACCCAATTTTAAAATGGGCATTGTCGCCATTGAATTCCATAGATATGTCTCACTTCGCCATCAATAGAATCAATGGTCATAAGTGCTTGAGCCCCACGACGAGCGCTGACCTGGACTGAACTATCAATATTAACAGCTCTACTTGCTCCGCAAGGGGACCAGATAACCGATTCTAGTCCTAACCTATCACGAATCATGTAGTCATCATTGAAGGGACCAGTAATTCTAGTTCGTAAAGGAGCTTGACGTAAACTCCCTTGGAAATAGTAAAATGAACGTTGCATTCCCCAACTTCCAGGATCTAATTGAGCATATCCTCGATAATCCACTGTCATGATGGAGTATTGCCATCCTTGAGGAAAATGAAGATCCACAAGAAGTCGACAATTTTTTCGTCCCGCTGACAATGGAATTCCTGGACCCGCTTCAGCGATAAAGCTATTAAAAATTAATGTAAAGGCTTGCCGATCTGAAGCTAAATTTCCAGCTACAGTTCCAAGCGGACATCCAGAACCATTGTAAGCAATTTGTCGAATAAAGATCTGATTAGGATCTGGCATATCAGCCAAGCTGATAGAAGACCCCATAGCAGATAGTATCCCCAATGAAATAAATGTCAGAGATTTTAAATAAACATCTCTGACTCGCTCTTTTAATTTAATTAACATAATAATTCCTCCTTTAAATGAAAGTAAATGCACTTATCATTCCTTTGATATGACCTTTGAGAAGAGACACTTTTTTAAATTGTTCACTAACGAAGTGTTTGGCTCTTTTGCCGAGTAGGCATTCATGCTGAGCCTTATGACTGTCTTAATCTTACTTCCAAATTTTATCGTTCCAAAGATCATTTAAAAAGTGGGCAAAGGGGTAAACTTCAATTTTCCCCACCTTTCGATATCGTTGATCTCTGCTAACAACGATAAGACGCTTTAACTTGTGTTCATCTGCGAACGCCATTAGTCCACGAAAATGTTTCTCGCTTGCAAGTTGAGTTGCCTTAACTTCCACCGCTATTTCTCCATCCAGAACAAAATCCACTTCTGGTCCCTGGTGGATTGCCCAGAAATTTAATGTGCCGTCAGTTTTTTTATAGCAACGATAAGTAAATAGTTCTTGGAAGATGAAATGTTCAAAGGCCTTTCCGAATTCATTGCTTGCTTCTGGTAGGATTTTTCTTCTTAAAATAGCGTTCGCTACTCCAGTATCAAAAAAATAAAACTTCGATTTTGCAACGGCCTTGCGTGTGTTGCCTTTTTTCTTTGCAAGAGGTTCCAGTAATGTTCCCAGAAGAGTGTCTACCAAGACTGAATAATACTCACGCACCGTACGAGCTGGCACTTGAGCATCACTTGCCACCGATTCAAAATTGATGATTTCTGTGTTTGTGGCGGCGGCATGAGTAAGAAATCTCGAAAAACCTTCTATGTTGCGAGACAATGCCTCGGCTTGAATCTCATCCCGTAGGTATTCACCCACGTAAGTTGAAAGTTCATCCCAGGGCTCTTCCGAAAGCCAGACAGGCGGGAGGGATCCGAATGCTAATCTTCGGCTCAAATCAAAATGAGAGAGTTCGGCATGAGAAAATGGCATAAGGTGTAGTGTCTTTGCCCGACCTGCCATTAAAGAGGTGTGGGTCCTTCGTAGCTTTCTAGCGCTGCTGCCAGTTAATAGAAATCGAACCCCGTATTCCTCGATCATAAGATGCACTTCATCCATAAGATTGGGCAGTTTTTGAATTTCATCGATAACAATGAGATCCCCTCGTTTCGCGCTTTCGCGAATGAGACTGGGTCTAGAAATAATATCGCGATAGGTGTCTACTTGCAGAAGATTAAAAACACGATCGGCTCGAATCTCATTCCGAATTAGACTGCTTTTTCCCGTTCGCCTCGGACCCAGGAGGAGGACACTCCGTCTCTTCAGCTGTTGCGCCACGGGTAGCAGTCTGGCAATGTAATTCATATTAGAATTTAATCACATTTAAAGCTTAATTTCCAGGAAATTCCGCAATAGAGTCCCGAAATGTAATTCTTATTCTAATTTTTATTTTTTTATTCGTGTTGCGACGACAAACAGAATTCTTTCATATTTCAACGAATTATCTTGTAGTAACGTGTGTTTCCAACGCTGTAAAGAGCCTGACTTGAACAAGAACTACAAACCCTAGTTCTGGAATGTACGACTAAAAATCAGGAAGATTCTTCATTCCCTTCTCTTATCTATTCCGATAAAATACGATAATGATTTGGCTTTATTATAGAGAGGTCCTCATACTTTCTTTGCTCTCTTGTCTTTCTCTATTTGGCGAAAAGAGAGAACAATATAATTGTGTGCAAGCCGGAGGATCTGAACACGCAGCTGATCCGACTAAGTGTGTAATCAATCAAATGTCGGGGATGGAATCTCGCCCCTTAAGTAAGTCCCCCACTCGGCGTAATTGCTGTACCTGTCTCTATCAAACTGATCACGATGCTGCTTGTTCGATTTTACCTAAGCACAAATGCAGCCCTAAAGATCATTGCGGCTGGCATGCTAGCTCCAGAAATGGTCAGGGACAATGCTTTGATGATACCCACTCTGCTTGCTTAGAGTATTGGGAACTTCACGGAAGTAAGTGTAACGAAGGTGGTATTTATAAAGAGATTAATTTTAACGCCGAGAAAACATTTACGCCCGCTTGTACCCATGTCTATCTTGTTCGTGGAGGGCATTCAAATGAAGAGTACTGTCATCAATTTACCAAACAAGTAGAGTCTTGTGTGGGGCCCAATACGGTCTGTGTAGATGCCTTTTTTGGTGGTTGCAATACCTTCGCAAACGAGGACTTAGTACGAAAATGCGGCGCTAAAATAGAAGCTTGCCTTAAAAAACTTCCACAGGAATGTGAAGTGACTATGAGGGCCAATACCTGTTATGGCCCCTACAATCAAAACTCTTGGTATTCTGCTATGCCAGCGAAACTGAAGGTTCAAAAAAAGGGGCAAACTTTCTTTCTCCCTAGCTGTACTCCTGAGACCCATTGTTTTGATTTGAACCAGGGAAAAAATTATCAATGTATGGATAAAGACAGCAAGGAGACTGCTCAGCGCTGCTGCTGTAGGGACCTATCGAAAAAAGCCACTTATCTATGGGAAATAGGAGAAACCTGTTCTCAAGGAGAGGATTTTATCGAAGGCCATGTTTGCTTTAAGTCCAAGAATTTCGGCTCCATTTGGGATTACGCCCGCCGCAGGGTGCTGGAAAGGCGCGATGAGCGTCGTCAAGAAGAGTAAATGCCGTGCTCTCCTGATCCCTGTTTGGGATTTAATCTACCCACCAATCAAAGTTAGAATAGATGCCACTTGCGATGCCAGTCTTAAGTAAACTTCCGCTCATATCGTAAGCCTCAAAATAATCGCTTCCTTCTTCAGTGTCCTCAACTCTAATAGATTTGGTGCTTTTTGCATCGATATAAAATGTTCCCACATATCTACCTTGGGAGTTATTAACTGAAACTGTAATGGTTTCAGTTCTCGAATTATGCACCACTAGAGAATTCTTAATCATGGCGTTTGCAACAGGAGTTAATCCCCATAATACGAAAAGCCCGCCCACAAAGTAAGACCAGTTTTTATTTGAGTTAAAATATCTTTTCATTTTTTTTATTTTTTATATCTCTCTTGTTCTTTACCTTTCACTACAGGACTAGAACTAATCAATGCATCGAAAATGCCAAAATGGATTATTCATTGGTAGAAAAACTGGCCGGTACCCTGTCGAGTTTGTTAGGCTTTAGTTAGGAACTTTAAAGTACCAATTTATTATTTACCCCTCTTTGTCCGACTCCATTTGGTCCGGATACATCGAACCTAGGGGTGTTTCCTTAAGAGGTGTAAATAATGGCTATTTAAACCATGCCCCAGATCGAGCTCTTTGGGTTCCGCGCTACTTCGAGAGAAAATTTTAGAGATGTGGACTGTTTTCCAACTTTTTCATTAGGAAATGGCAAGAGCTACGATTTTGTTGTTGCTGCTTATGAAATTTTGAAGCACTAACTAAATCTTCGATACTTTTCCATCCTCGATAAAGAGCCTCTTCAACAGAGGGGGTTCCTAGATTGTTTTGTGCAAAGTAGATGTTCCCTACAGGGGTAGATAAAACTTTGACTCTCTCATTAAAATGGCCTGGAGCTGCAACATGGATAGAATAAGGCCATCGATTGGCTTCAACTGCAAGAACTTGAATAGGTTGTTGATGGTTTTTTGCTAGGATTGGGTTTAGAGAATCTAACATTTGTCGAACAGCTTCTTCAGCTAGTTGTACAGTTTCTTTATTTGTAAAACCTTTTCCTGTTTTTTCTTCCGAAATAGGAAGGTAAACAGTCAAGACCCCTTTATCATCGGTACGAACAAGATGTTTCCCCTCAAACTCAACATAACGACCGTCTATAATATCTGTAATTTTATCTTTGGAATAAGTGCTATCATTTCTTACCCATAAATCGAAAGCCTCTTTCCAGGGATGGCCTTGAACATGAACATTCACTACTAAATAATTACGATAATCTAGTTTCTCTAGAGCTTTAACATGTTTGGGGGCTGTACGCTCAAAATTTTCAATTAACTTAGGAGCTAGTTTTAATTCTGCTGCAAAGACAAGATTGGAAGCTTTAACTTGATGAATCTCTCCTCCACTTCTATAAAAAACCTCCACTCCATTGGTGCTATCAATAATTTTAGCTACTGGAGAATTTGTTTTAAGCGTGAGGTTGCTTCTGTTTTCAAGCTGTTTTAAAAGTTTCTCAGTAATGATCCCTGTTCCTAAACTTCCTGTTAATCTCTCTGAAATCTCGGAAATATAAAAATTAATAAAGGCTGCTGCTGAAACTTTATTGGGATGATCTCCTAAAGCAGATCGCCCATATAACTGTAAAAGCCCTAGTACTTCTTTCATTGGATTTAAGGGGTCCACCTTAGAATCTTTCTTGAAACGTTCCAAGATCTGTTTGGCATTCCAATCGCCGTTCTTAGCTAAAGTCTCTAATTGCTTAGGCACTGAATTAACCCATTGTTCAAAAGTTAGAGAGTCTAATTTTTGAGTTGCAGGATGATTCTCAAAAGGCTGTACTGGAATCAACCCTTTATTATCGAGATCTTTTAAGACATAACGAAAGGCAGAAAAACTTGCAGGTAGTTTTCGCATAGCTGAATCACTTTCCCATAATCCACGATAATATTTCCCATTCCACAAGTAACTATCAATAGGGTAGGGAATTTTAAATTCCTTAGAGCCTTCATGAATTCCTAGATCTTTAAAGATCTCTTCAGCTTTACCTGAAGCATCTGTAAAATAAGCCCCTCCACGTCCGTAACGGATAGTGCCTGAACTTGAACTTCCAACAGCTAATCCCCCAGGTTGATTTTCTTTTTCAAGAACTAATACTTTTAGACCTTTTTCAGTAGCATATTTAGCACTTGTTAATCCTGAAAGCCCACCTCCTACTATAATTAAATCGTAATGTTCGGAATTTTTTCTTATGGATTCTGAATTTGCTTTTGGAGAAAAACTAGCTTCATCTCCACCTCTAAGAATGACAGGGTACTTTTCTCCCCAGGTAATATCAGAAGGGAGAAATCCATACCTCTCTTTCAGGAAATTTGTATATTCTGGAGAACTTTGAAGAGGAGGAGGATTTCTCTCTGCAAAAACAGGCGGAAGGGTAATGAAAATAAATAAGAAAACAAAAAAAGAGAAGAACAGACGTGTCATTACTTTTCCTAGATTCAGCCCCTTACCCAAATCTATGCAATAGCAATATTTAAACCATAATCAGTATTCTTAAAGTATTCATATCTAGGATATTAAAGCTTAATTTCCAGGGAATTCCGCAACAGAGTCCAGAAATGCAAAGTTGGAGTCATAAGAGGGCCGAATTCTTTCATGAAAATTTTACACTCATTTAGTGTTTTGACAATTCGCAAGCCTTGTCATTCTTGGTGAATACCGCAAGAGTAATCGTAATTTTCTGCCTTGCTTAGAAATTGGGTAATGGCCACCTCTTTGCAATCTAACTCTTGTATACAAAGGGGAATCGGAATGGCTTACCTCGGATGGCAAAACCTATTCCCTTCTGACCTATCCTCACCACATTCAGATTCGTATCAGTCCGGTGCTGAAAACTTTCGATGATAAGGCGCACCTGCTACTTGATCCTGTAAAAGGAATTCCGAAGATTGTGAACAACGAGGGTTGTCATGGTCCTAATCGGCTTTCGGATAACCAACTCGTTCGTGATGTGGCTGAGCGAAAATTCGTGCGCGTAAGACCGTCACTAGATTTTACCCCGGGAGGAAAAGCTCGAGAATATGAATTGGTAGTAAATGGGTATTTCGGAAGTAACCCGAATAAAATCCGCGTTTCGGAACATGGGGATATTGACGAAACTATTTTGAATTTTAAATTCCTTGCGCAACATTTCGAGATTCCCGATTTAGTGAATGAGTATGGGGTCAACTATCGGGAGTTTAGTAGGATCTCGCCATGACCTTTGCGCGTAATATCTTACTAAGTTATGACCGATATCAGAAAAGGGACTAGATTATGAGCCCTTGATCAAGGAATCCCCAGTCTAGAACGGTAAGTGCAAGGCTCATCTTAGGAAAAGATTTTTGTGTTACAGAACAGAAAGGAGCTATAGCTAAAGAAATCTAACGACACCCCTATAAAAAGCTGCTAGAAATTTAACTGCGGAAAATCATAAATATAGGAAACGCCTTTTGCGTTCGTTAGTTATAGTGAATAACTAAGTCTATATACAAGAGTAGACAGCATGGTTAATCCGTATTTACAAGCGAAACTCGATGCGATCTTCAATGCTCATATGCAGGCGGAATTGGCCGGCGATCTCGACCAGACTCTTGCCACTATGGCGTCGAATCCGCATCTTGTGAACGTACCCACTATGGTGGGCGGTCAAGGCCCGCGAGGGGTCCGAACGTTTTACGAGAAACGTTTGGTCGGGCAGTTCTTTCCGCCTGACGTCACATTTGAAACGGTGTCGCGTACTTACAGCGAGGAACGGCTCATTGATGAACTCATCATCTCGTTCACGCACACCAGCACAATGGATTGGATGCTGCCAGGAGTCGAGCCCACCGGGAAACGGGTCGAAGCGATATTCGTGGTGATCGTCGGGATCGAAAATGACAAGGTTGCTTACGAGCACATCGTGTGGGATCAGGCGAGTGTGCTCGTACAGATCGGCCTCCTCGATCCGAAGGGGCTCCCGGTCACCGGCGCAGGTGCCGCGGCAAAACTGAGAAATCCAGCATTGCCGGACCCGTTCTTCAATGAGGGCTAACGTATAAGACTATGGCTTCTCCTTCCATATTGCTGTAAAAACAGAAACCCTATTTTGCGAATTTACAGAAATATGTCATGATAGAGTTATGGTACATTTACGCCGTAGGCACATTACTCAAATAATAAAAAAATCTTTATCCTTTTCTCCAATTGTAGGTATCTTTGGTCACAGGCAAGTCGGGAAGACTACTCTTGCTGAAATTCTAGCAGAAAAATACCTAACTTTAGACAACTCTGCTGTTCTTGAAAGAGCCATTGAAACACCTGAAGCTTTTCTATTTTCGAATTCAGCCTATCCTTTGGTGATAGATGAGTGTCAGTTGGCTCCAAACCTATTTCCAGCACTTAAAGATAAGGTTAGGCGGGATAAAAAGCCAGGGCAGTATCTTTTGACGGGATCGGTTCGATTTTCCAGCAGGAAGGCTATTCGCGAATCATTGACAGGTCGAATGATAGCTTGGGAACTTCTACCCATGGATTTTGCTGAGCGACACGGGATTTCCCTAAGCGCATCCCTGCCACGGCTTCTTCAATCCAAAAGTATTCGGGTCGAGTTAAAGCAACGTATTGAAGCTGTCTCTAATGCGTTTGATAGTTGTTTGGAAAGTGGTGGACTCCCTGGCATTTTTGCCATTAGAAATTCAGCCATACGGATTCAACGTTTTGAGACACAACTTGGAACGATTTTGGAACGAGACCTTCGTTTACTTGTTCAAACATCGTTAAGTTATCGAACCCTAAAAACCCTTTTTACTTTGGTAGCAAAAACTCAAGGAGAACCGGTTCGATTGGCAGAGCTTTCTCGAAAAAGCCGTATTTCAATTCCTACTCTCCGCAAACTGATTGATGCTTTTGAGTCGATGTATCTTTTAAGGGTAATCCCGACTGAAGGAAATGAGAAAAGGCCAGTGATTTGGTTAGAGGATCAAGGGGAGGCAACTTTTTTAAATGGAGGTCGATACGATCTCTTAACTGATCTGACTCGTTTTCTTTACTCAGAACTAAGAAGTCAGTTTCACTATCGACCTGAGTTACGCTGCAGACAATTTCAGTTTCGGAATAGAGGGGGAGCTTTTGTCCCCATTGCCTTCACCAATGGTAAGGGAACATTAGGAATTATTCCATCGATAGAGGAAACCCCTAATCGCAGTGCAACCCAATCGGCCATTAGTTTTTTAAAGAACTACCATAACGCCAAAGTTTTGTTTGTTCATATGGGAACTAAAGATATGACAATCGATGATCGAATGCGTTCGATTGGGTACGCTAAGCTTTTGTAGTTCAGGAGGCAGGACCGGTGTTGCGGTAGGGAAGGGGGGAGGAAAAGTAAATTGGCGAAAAACTTAAGCAAACGTATAAGAGTTATGAACGATCTATGATCTTCCTCAAAAAAGTGGACGCATAGAAAAGAGCAGCTACGTTTGGGTGAATGATGAGTTTGTCCCCCCCTCATTTGTTCCCAACCAAGGAATGGGCTTTTTATTTAACCGCGGCCGAACACAACAAAATGGATCCTTAACCCATGCCCAAGAACACTCGGTATGGCGCCTTTTGCGTTCGTTAGGCCCGAGTCAACCAAAATACCTGGCCCACTTGGCTGCCACTATGGTGGGCGGTCAAGGCCCGCGAGGGGTCCGAACGTTTTACGAGAAACTGCTTTACACTACCAAAAGGTCAAGGCTAGATGCGGACGCGTTGGCGCGATTAAGCAGCTTTTACATCGACTTTGAGTCTTAAGCCTGCTTGATCGTGATTTAGAAATTTTTAGAAATTTAGCAAATTTGGGCTGGGTCATCTCTTCTCTCAACCGAATGGCTTCAAGAAGCTTTCCGAAAGTTATGGGACCTCCGAACAGCATCAGTTTTCTTTTTAGTATTCATGTTTATCAATGACTCCTTTCATGGAAAATTTGCACAATTCTGCTTCACAATTCAAATTCTAACGGATATTCCTCTACTCATAAGGAAATCATTTTGTATTCAATTAAACTAAGAAATACTACCTATCAGTTCAAAAACCTTAACCTCCTGATGGGCAAGGCGAATGAATTACGCTCAGGAGATCAAAGCATCGGTCTAGCTGCAGATACCGAATTAGAACGGGTCGCAGCCCAAAGCCTGTTATCCGAACTTACTTTAGATACATTTTTTGAGAACCCTGCTGTTTCCTATGAGTCCTGCGAAGTTACTCGTGCCGCAATCGATAATATTGATCAAAACTCTCTACGACTCGTCAAAAATTGGACTGTATCTGACTTTCGAGAATTTTTACTTCGAGAGACTGCACCCAAAATCCAAGAAGTTCAGCAAGGTTTTACTCCAGAAATGGTAGCAGCGGTCGTAAAGATTTGTGCCAATATGGACTTAGTTTTTATTTCTCAGAAACTACGCTACACGACTCAAGCAAAAACAACCATCGGCCTTCCGGGCACTCTCTCTTCAAGATTGCAGCCCAACCATCCTACAGATTCAATCGCAGGGATATTAGCACTCGCTCTAGAAGGTCTATCCTATGGTTCGGGTGATTGTATTATCGGTGTGAATCCTGCCTTAGATAGCGTCGAAAATGTTACTCGAATTGCAGAAGCTCTCAGAGAACTTATTGAACGCCACCAAATTCCAACGGTAAATTGTGTCCTTTCCCATTTAACCACTCAAATGGAAGCACTTAAAAAAGGCGCTCCGATAGATATCTTATTTCAAAGCCTAGCCGGAAACGAAGCAACGAATAAACATTTTGGAATCAATATCTCAATGCTCAAAGAGGCTCTAGCTCTCGGCAATGCAACTCATCCTACCTGGCCCAATGTTCTTTACTTTGAAACCGGCCAAGGCTCCGAACTTTCCTTAGAGAGTCACCAAGGAGTCGATCAAGTGACACTAGAAGCGCGCACTTATGGACTGGCGCGACTCTTTAATCCTTATATGGTAAACAATGTCTCGGGTTTCATTGGCCCAGAAACTTTGTACGACGGGAAACAAATGATTCGGGCAAATCTGGAAGATCTCTGTATGGCTAAGTTAATGGGTTTACCCATGGGCATGGCTCCCTGCTATACAACACATGCTGAAATTGATCAAAACGACCACGAAGTCGCGACGATGCTTTTGACTCTTGCGGGTTCAAACTACTTTATGGGCCTCGCTCAAAATGACGACATCATGTTGAGCTATCAAGACACGAGCTTTCACGATGTCGCATCACTTCGCAAAATGTATCAGCTAAAACCCACACCCGAATTTGAAAAATGGCTACACACAATGGGACTCTATCAAGAAGGTGCCCCCTCGGAACGTTTTGGAGATCCCAGTGTCTTCGCCTAATATTTTTTTAGAAACTTTAAAGAAAACGACCGGAGCCCGCATTGGAATCGGACGCGCCGGTCTTCGCTACCCAACTTCTGCCCATCTCAAATTCAAACAAGATCTAGCGACCTCCCGCGACGCTGTACGAAAAAATGTCTCTGATGATTGGGTGAAAAAATTGGGGTTCTTAAGACTTTCCTCACAAGCTACTACGCGGACAGAATATTTAATGAATATTCAGATGGGGCGAAACCTTTCTGCTGAGAGTCTAAAAACACTTAAGTCACAATTACCCCACTCATCACCTGATATTGTAATCATATGCTCAGACGGCCTTTCCAGTTTAGCTTTTGAAAATAATGTTCCCCAGATGCTGGAACTCATGCGAACTCACGTAAGTGATTTCGGGCTCACAATATTTCCACCCCTTTATATCGATAGAGCGAGAGTAGCAATTATCGATCAAATAGGAGAGATCTTAAAACCTAAAGCCGCAATTATTTTACTAGGAGAAAGACCAGGTTTGGGAACTGCGGATTCCCTCAGTGCTTATTTTGAATATTCCCCGTGTTTAGAACGCGTCGAATCAGATAGAAATGTACTTTCAAACATTCATCTCAATGGTATCCCCCCGACTGAAGCTGCGTTAATGCTAGCCGAAGCCCTTCATCACATCATTCAAATCAAAAAAAGCGGAATGAGCGTCCGTTTTGAATTCACATGATTTGTTATGGAATTGATATCGGAACTACTACTATTAGGATGATCGTCAGCGAAGTAACGTTTAGTTCCGGCAGAGAAAGAATAGTCTCTCTACTCTCTAAAAAGCCACTCTGTGAATATACTCCTTTTAATTCAACTCTATCTCTAAATATTCCGGCAGTCCTTCAGACGATTAAAGCCTATGTCGAATTGGAGCAATTTCCTCCGCCTGATACCGGAACGATTCTTTATACAGGGGAGGCCCAACGTTCCACCAATCTAAGTGAATGTACTAAAATCCTAAATTCGCTCTGGCCCAATCTGCTATCGGCACAACTCAGCCCAGAGGTAGAAAGTCGCCTGGCGGCTTATGGCGCAGGAGCGATTGAATACTCCAAACTACATCCCGGAGTCCCAATCATACATTTAGATATTGGTGGTGGCACAACGAATCTTGCTCGAATCGAAAACGGGGAAATTATCGACACCGCTTGCCTAGATCTCGGTTGCCGCAAATGGATTTTGGATCCATCAACACTTCAGGTACTCCATCGCGGCCATTCTGCTGAGATATTGGAAAAAGAACTATTCCCAAATCTGCACCCCATTCAAGTGTTTAATTTAGAAATAGCGAAAACTATCACCGCCCACATAGCCGACTTGCTGATGAAATATTGCGAAACAGTCAACGTCTCCCACTTTCCATTTGTCGTAGTTCCTTGGAGCCGACCTACAGCCACAAACCCAAAAGTAATTTTTTTTCTTTCAGGTGGAGTTGCAGACTGCCCGTCCATTGAGTCAGCCACGCCTTTTTGTTTTGGAGATTTGGGTCCCCTACTCTTAAATTCCTTAAAAACTAAATTGCACAGTGAAAATCAGCAACTCCTTATTGCCCCCAGCACAGGTCGAGCGACCGTCTTAGGTATATCGGCACATAGTTTTCAGTTGGCAGGCTCTTCTATTTATTGCTCCGCGGGCTTTCGATTTCCGGCGAGAAATATGCGTCTTATTGAAGAGAATGAATTCCAGATCTCTAAAATGGACCAAGGTATATCATCGCTCGCTATCTATGTTCGTTCCATAAATGAACCTTCTCTGAAAAACATCGAATCCCGAGTGAAACGGCTCACTGCCATTTTGTCCCAACTCCAGTTTAAAAGCCCCTTCAATATTGCATTTGTTCTTCAAAAAAACATTGCCCAAAGCTTTGGCTATCTTTTTCAAAAGCAACTCCCGGCTCAAGTGAAAATAGAATTTTGCGTACTCGACGAAATAACCCACCCCACTAAAAATATAGGCCTACAATTACTGGACTTATCAAGAGATTCCGAAACGAAACGAATTCTAGTACGCATTTTGGAATTTACCCGCTTCTAGTCTGAAAGAATTTGATTACTGAGGTAGTTTTTGTACGGATTTGGTAATTTTGTCTTTGGTACCCATTCTGAGTTTATAGGTATTGCCGGCTTTCAACCCCTTGCAGAAACTTTGATTTTTAAAGGGCCCAGTTTTCGCCTCAAAGGAAAGATCCAAATCAGGGAGATTAACGTAGGGCAAATTAAGCACTAGAAAAACAGTCTATCAGGGGGCTATTTAGGTGAAACCGTAGGGGGCTGGTTATGTGAGACTCGACATTCTCTGGGAAGAGTATGACTTAGAGTTGGTCTCGGTGGTAATGTCACGTGTCGGAATCTTATGGAAAAGCGTAACATTCAACAGAAGACTACTGGCAAGAAGAAGCGTCGTAAAAAACTTCATCCTCTATTCGGTCCACTGCATCCGTGGAGAGAGTGTCCAATAGGCCAGCATTGGGTGCGGCCCCACCTGCGCGTAGGCACCAAGGGAGTAAAAGGATTTTGCAGAAATAATTCCTCGGGAAGAGATCAAATCTATGTTCCGGAAATTAAGAAAATTACGGAGAATGAGTTCGGAAATCTAAAAGGACCGCCTTGCTCTTATGATTTAGGTTTTTCCGATGGTAATGAATATGACTTGTTAATTCGTGGCTGGGCTAAATATTGGAATGAGATTTTTCAGCCCACCGATCCGTTAGATCCTGATCTAGTGAAGGCATTGGTTGCGACCGAGTCGGGATTTCGGTCGAATATAAAGAAACGGGCTGGGAAAAGAGCCGGTTGGGCTCGAGGATTATTGCAAGTTACGGATTGGACGCAGGAGATCCTTCAAGATGAAGAAGGGGAGCTTGGAGACCACCTTGTAAATGTGGATCAACAGGACATGTTCGAACCTAGTGCAAATCTCGCGGCCGGAATAAGATGGCTATTTAGAAAGAGGGAAACTGCATCCACGAAACTTAAACGTCAAGCTACCTGGGAAGAGGCCATTGCGGATTACAAGTCATATCTAAGCGACATGAAAAAAGGAAAGATACCGCGCTCGATGAAAGACCTACGAACGTTTTATGAAAGGTTGAAAGAAAAATGCAAAGAATCCGTCGAATAATCATTGGAATTTTATGTTTAGTACCCATTTTGATTCTGGGAGATGTTCATTCTTCATTACTTTTAACTGAAGCAGACTACGAAATCGAATCTCAACAGGAAGAACCTGCACTTAGCAGTTCCCTGGCCTCGAAGGAGGAATGGGAATCTTACAATGAATGGCATTGTTATCCCATTGCTGCCGTTGAGTTAACATGTATTGAAATTGACTATGGGAGTAGGCGGAGGACTCCGACAATCGTTGCAACGTCTAATACTGAACATTACGAATATGATCTTGATCCGACTTTTAATTGGGACTGTGAATTTACTCTCAAAGAGTGGCGGGGCTTGCTTAATAATTCATCGCAAGTATGTTTTTTCGGCGCATATCTCCAATCTTTGGGTGAGAAGGAATCGCTATGGGTCCTTTCCCAGATCAAGTCAGAGAATGGTTACTGGAAGGAATACGAAAGCGAAGCTTATCGCTACGCCCGGCGTAAACATGAAGATTTTGAGAGTGAGGGGCAAGAGGGCAGCGAAATGTGAAAACTCTCTGTTAAATTGTTCATAGAAGAAATTTGCCAGTAGTACTATTGCGTCGATAAAGAACCCTGTCGGACCAATCAGACCCAGGTACTGGAAACGTGCTTCACGCAAAAACCGTAGTCGTTTCAAGGATTAGAACACTTCCACCTACTTTAAACAAGGCCGTCCTCCATGCCCGAACGAGAGCAAAAAGTAATCCGCTCTATTTTTAAAATGCAGAGAATCGTTTCTCAAATGCGGCAATCGTGCGCGCCCTTACCGCAATGAGGATCCCTACTAAAAAGCGAAGAAGCAAGTGGCATCCTGAAATGGTGAGAGAGATCGTGATTCACCATCTCCGAACAAGGGACTTGGAAGAAAATCCATCTAATGGTATATATACCATATGAAGGCGATAGGGATTTTTCATCAAAAGTAAGTTTTAAAGCATAGAGATGGAAAACGACTTGCGATATTTGAAATCATCATTTGGAAAATTCCTGTCTCAAAAGATTATACAGATGGGCTTAAATATTGAGCATGGTTATCGGAAGCTGGTAACACCTTATTTGGTTTGGATAATCATAAACCAAAAGGTCCTCACCTTCATGTTCGAGAGATAGAGGTGGGTTACGTGTTTAGAGGATTAGAGTCGTTACGACAGGACATTATTGCAATGATAGAAAAGGAGGGTTTTATTTATGAAGGGTAAAAAAGTATTATTGATGGTGGAACCACCAAAAGTAGCTTTAGATAGGGCTATTTCTGTGATGAAATCACGCACTCATAAATACAAAGGTATGTTCATTATTAGTTTCCCTGATTTTGAAACTTTGGGGCGAGTCATCACAGGTGCAAGGCTCGGGCTTTTGCATGCGATTAGAATAAATAAGCCGAAATCTATCCAGGAATTAGCCAAAGTCGTGGAAAGAGACTTCAAAAATGTTTACCAAGACGTGAAGCTTTTAGCTGAATATGGATTGATTGAGTTGAAAGAAGCAGGTCCAAGAAAAGCTAGCACACCAAAAGCTAATTTTTCGGAGTTGGTGCTTGCTGCATAAGGTAGCGTAAGATTTTCCGTGTCCAAGCAGGTGCGTCATTGACATGAGCACCGGAAAGATAGGACATGAAAATCAATATGGGAATCATAAGAGTTGATGTAAATTGAACTTATATCTCCACAAATCTTTGGAAGAAAGATATCCCACGGTGAGGTTTCTCAAATCAACAATGAGCTTCTCACTGGGCTTGAGGGTGAGGGCAATTGCAGGTCACTCCAACGTTCGTACTACGATGCTCTATTTGCACTCAGAGCCGGAGTATCTGCGAAAGGAAATGACCCGAACACCACTCGTAAATCCGTTCTGGATTTCACCTGATTTAGCAAATTTTGGT
>SXGT01497957.1_pt1 | contig 84012 bp, 51 predicted proteins | sample 3176221 | NCBI WGS metagenome assembly SXGT01 (sample SAMN11356862, study PRJNA531348) | freshwater metagenome | isolation source: freshwater sample F1-120 | place: China: Fuxian Lake, Yuxi | collected 2017-12-25 | reverse complement strand
GCCACCGTCGGCTCGTGCGCGCAGATCGGGCAAGGCGTGCACCTCGCGGGCGGGGTCGGCATCGGTGGCGTGCTCGAGCCGCCCTCGGCCACTCCGGTCATCATCGAGGACGGCGCCTTCGTCGGGAGCCGGTGTATCGTCGTCGAAGGCGTCATCGTCGAGCGCGAGGCGGTCCTGGGTGCCGGCACGGTCCTCACGAGCTCGACTCCCATCGTCGACGTCACCGGCGACACGCCCGTCACGCTCAAGGGCCGTGTGCCCGCGCGCTCGGTCGTCGTGCCCGGGATGCGGCCGCGCCAGTTTCCGGCGGGTGAGTTCCACGTGCCGTGCGCGCTGGTCATTGGCTACCGGACCGAGTCCACCGATCGCAAGACCAGCCTCAACGACGCCCTCCGCGCCTTCAGCGTCGCGATATGAGCGTCCCCGCCGGCCTCCCGGGCGGGCCCACCGACGCGGGCAGCCTGGCCGAGACCACACTGCGGCTGTGCCAGATCCCGAGCGTCACGGGCGATGAGGCCGCGCTGGGCGACTGGCTCGAGTCCACCTTGCGCGCGCTGCCGGTCGATCGTGGCGCCGTCGTGCGATCGAGTCACAGCCTCGTCGTTCGTCCGCCGCGGCGCGCCGGTCACCCGCTCGTCGTCCTCGCCGGTCACACGGACACCGTCCCGCCCCGGCAGGATCGGCCCGCGCACGTTCAGGGAGACTGGCTCGAGGGCACCGGTGCCTCCGACATGAAGAGCGCGCTCGCCGTCATGCTCCACCTCGCACGGGACCTCGACCCCGCGAGCCTGCCGGTGGATCTCGGGCTCGTCTTCTACGAGCGCGAGGAGGGCCCCTTCGACCAGAATTACCTCGCCACGCTGCTGAACGAGGAGCGCTTCCTCCATGACCCCGCGCTCGTCGTGTGCATGGAGCCCACGTCCAACCGCGTCCAGGTCGGCTGCCTCGGCTGCATACACGCGACGGTGACGTTTCACGGCAAGCGCGCGCACTCGGCGCGCCCGTGGCAGGGTGAAAACGCCGTACATAAGTCAGCGCCGTTCCTCTCGCGGCTGCATGGCCTCGCGCCTCGCGTGGTCGCGCAGGGGCCGCTCGTCTACCAGGAGGTCTCGAGCGTGACGATGGTCGAGGCCACCGGAACGCGCAACATCGTGCCCGACCTCTTCGCGATGAACCTGAACACGCGCTTTGCGCCCGGCAAGAGCCTCGCCGAGGCGCAGCAGGACGTGCTCGCGCTCGTGGCCGGCGAGGCCGACGTGGTCTTCACCGACCTGTCACCCTCGGGTCGGCTCTGCCTCGACAACCCTCTGGTGCAGCGGCTGGTTGCACGCACGGGGGAGCCCGAGCCGAAGCAGGCGTGGACCGATGTCGCGCGCTTCAGCGAGATTGGTGTGGACGCGGTGAACTTTGGGCCAGGTGAGCCTGCACAGGCCCACCAGCGCAATGAGGGCGTCAGCGTCGAGGCCATCGCCGCGAGCTATGCGCTCACGCGGAGCTGGCTGGTCGATGCGCCCTGAGTCGGAGGCCGAGTCTGCGGCTGTGTCTGCGGCAACAAGGGTCACCGAGCTCGTTCGCTTCCCCGCCGGCCTGGTCTTACGCGATCACCTCGCGGTCGAAGAGCCTCTGGAGGTGCGCATCGAGGGCGCGCCCTACGCAGTGCTCATGCGCACCCCGGGCCACGATCGCGCGCTCGTGGCCGGCTTCCTCCGGTCCGAGGGCGTCATCGAAGGCGCCGATGACCTCGCCGCGCTCGAGCCGTGCGCCGATCCGCATCGGCCCCATGGCGAGAACGTCATGCTCGTCCGCCTCGCCTCGGGCGTCCGCCGTCCGGCTCGGCCTCGGGCACTCGTGTCATCGACGAGCTGCGGCGTGTGCGGCAAGGACCGCATCGAGGCCGTGCTGAGGCACGTGCCGCCGCGCCCGAGCTTCGCCCCCGTGCCGACCGCGCTCCTGGGTCAGCTCTCCGAGCGGCTTGCCGGACTCCAGCCGCTGTTCGCGGTCACCGGCGGTACGCACGCGGCCGTGCTCTTCGGGCCCGGTCCCGACCACCGCGTGCTCGCCGTGGCCGAGGACGTCGGGCGCCACAACGCGACGGACAAGGTGATCGGCGCGCTCCTGCTCGCGGGAGCATTGCCACGAACCGAGTCCATCCTGTGGCTCTCGGGACGTGCCGGCTTCGAGATCGTGGAGAAGGCCCTGCGCGCCGGCCTATCGACCGTCGTCGCCGTCGGCGCGCCGACGTCCCTGGCCGTGGAGCTGGCGCACGAAGGCCGGCTCACGCTCATCGCGTTCGCTCGCGGGCGCGACGCCTACAACGTGATGCGCCCGACGCGCTGACCGCGCGCTACTGGCACTCGACCGGGCAGTTGTCCTTCGTGAGGTCGGCCGGTAGCACGCCAAAGCACTTCTCCGGCACGCACGTATTCGGGAACAGCGCGCACAGATTCTTGGCGCAGTATGTCTTCGGCTCTGCCTCCTGGCAGATCGTCTGGCACTGGCTGCACACGCCAGGCTTGGTCTTCGACAGGTCTACCTTGTCGCAGCCCGCCCAGCAGTCGTTGACGTAGGACTTCTCGAACGTCCCGCCGGTGCCGTCGGAGAGCGTCGCGCAGACCGGTGCAAAGGCCTGGTTGCTCTTCAAGCACGGCGATACCGCGGGCAGCGCGCAGTCCGGCGTCTCCTCGAAGATGCACGTCGCTGAGTCCTTCTTCGCGCAGTCGAGGTTCGCGTAGACCTGAATCTGACCGCCCTTGCTGCCGCAGACCTTCTTGTCGCCCTCCTTCGGGGCGCAGCCGTCGACGCACTTTCCGGCGTACGCCTTGATCTCGCCGTTGCAGTTCAGAAAGCAGTCACTCTTGTACGTCTTGCCCAACGTCGAGCAGACTTCCTGACCCGTCTCCACCGTCGGACACGAACAGCAGACGCCAACTGACTGGATGACGGCCTTCTCGCAGTTGGCGACGCACGCGTTGGGGTAGGTGACGCCGTTCTCGCCGCAGACCGGCTTGCACCCTTGGGCCTTGCACGCGCCACACTTGACTGTGTTGGTGCATTCACCCACGCAGACCACGGCGTCTCCGACCTTGTTGGCGCACTCGGCGTACACGCATGAGTTCGTGAACGTCTTCGTGGTCCCGTCGTTCAGCTTCGCGCACAGCGGGCTCGGGTCGCCCGAGCACGCGAGCCCACAGCCACCGCCGCACTCGCCGGGCATGACCTCACCGAGGTCCAGCCCATTGCAACACGCCTCCTTCATGTTCGCATAGGTTTTGTTCGACTTTGGATCGCACACCGGTTTCGGGCTGGTGTACTGGTCGCACGTCGGGTCGCACACCTTCTTGCACGCCCCTGGCGTGTAGTCGTCGACGTTGCCGAACTTGCAGTAGGCATGGCAGTCGTTCGGGTAGGTCACGCCGTCCTTGCCGCACACGGGGAAGGTCGAGTAGGTGTCGCACTTGTCACAGCAGAACGGCAGCTCCTCCGAGCCGCACTGCGGGACGTCGCTGCCGTCCGGACCCACGTCTCCCGTCCCCGTCGACCCGCCGTCGCCATCGCCGCCCGTGCCCCCGTCGGCCGCGTCCCCCGTCGTCGTGCCCGAGCCACCGTCGGCGTCACCGGCCGCGGTGGTGCTCCCATCCTCGACGCTCCCGTCCTTCAGCGGGACGTCCGCGTCCCCAGTGGCGCCGCTCCCCTGGTCGCCCGTCGTGCTCCCGGCGTCCGCGTCGCCGCCGACGGTGCCGCCGTTGTCGTCCTTCCCCGTCGCGCCGTGATCTCCGGCCGGGCCGCCGGTGTCGGAGGTCGCATCCGTGCCGCCGGGACCGGCCACGGCCGGGTCCTCTTTGGTGCACGCCACCAGGACGATCACGGCCACGCCGCCCAGAAGCCATTCACGACGCCACGTTGAGATTTGCATCTTCCCCTCCACTGCCGGCCTGGCGCGCACTTCCCGCCCGGGGGCTCGCCCTGACGCCCCATTCTTCGGAGGTGGCCTGGCGGTGTCAACACGCGCCACCCGGTGGCGGGTCATCGATGACCCGGAGCGGCGGGCCGTGCCTCGCTCGCGACACGCATGTGGAACGCTAACGGAGCGGCCTTGACGGGGTCCCTGGGATTTGATCCTCCGGCCACGATGTGCCTAAGATGCCACGCTGGGAAGCGGCCGTCCTGTGGGTGGCCTCGGGGTTTTGGCGTGGGAAGGTCATTGGAGGTGGGTGTGCGACTTCGCGAAGCGACGCACCATGTGCGCATCCAGAGCGTGTTTTCGAATTCGGTGGCCGTGTGGGCTCTCGTGGCGCTCGTCGCTCTCGGGGCGTGCACGAAACCCGAGGACCCTCCTGGGGACCCCTACGTTCCGGACGTCCCGGGGGACACCCAGGACACGGGCGGCAAGAACGATGTCGGCAAAGACACCGACGCCGGCGGCAGCAGCGACGACGACGAGGGACCGCCCATCGACGACCTCCCCGACACGGGGACGGGCGACGCGGATGCAACGACCGGCGACGCCGACATCGCGGCCGACGCGGGCAAGAAGTGCGCCCTGCCCGCCGACTGCGACGACGGCGATCCGTGCACCATCGACACCTGCAACGACCAACAGGGCGCCGGCAGCGGCATCTGCAGCTGGTCCAAGCTCCCGACCTGCTACCCGTGCGAGGCCGCTACGCTCGCGACCGACTGCGCGAAGCACCCCACCAACGGCGCGAACAAGTGCCTCGAGGCCAGCTGCAAGAAGACCAAGGACGCCGACAAGTTCGGCGAGTGCGTCTTCACCGCCATCACCTGCTTCGACGGCAAGTCTTGCACCGACGACCTGTGCGACCCGGCGACCGGCTGCAACCACCCGGCCAAGGCGGACTGCTTCGACTGCGGCGACGCCTCCAAGACCGCGGCTCAGTGGGACGACTTCTGCAACTCTCAGTTCTTCTGCAAGACCGGCTACTGCGACGCGCTTCAGCTCGGCGTCTGCGTCTTCGGTGCCGTGAACTGCGACGACGGCGACTCGTGCACTGCGGACGCCTGCGACGAGGTCAAAGACGAGTGCACCCACGCACCCGACAAGAAGCCGGGCTGCCCCTGTCAGGACCAGACCTGGTGCGACGACGGACTCGCGTGTACCGACGACCTCTGCGACCAGGGCTTCTGCATCAACCTCGTCTCCGTCATTTGCGACGACGGCGACAAGTGCACGCAGGACCAGTGCGATCCGATCATCAAGGCCTGCATCCACCCGGCAGACAACGTCGCCTGCCCGCCCATCAACTGCTGCAACCAGGCCTCGGAGTGCAACGACACCAACCCGTGCACCTACGACCTGTGCGACTCGGACCCGACGTACATCAAGTCCGTCGTTCCGAACGGCTGCCCGGGGAAGAAGGGTGCGTGCAACCACGCGCCGGTCCTCTGCCAGGTCGGCTCCGACAAGTGCCTCGAGGGCTCCTGCGATGGCACGAAGCTCCTACCGAACGGCAAGGACAACCCCAACTACGGCAAGTGCGTCAACAAGCAGAAGGACTGTCAGGACACCGACCCCTGCACGCTGGACTTCTGCGACCCGGCCACCGGCTGCAAGCACGAGGTCAACCCGTGTGACGACCTGAATCCGCTCACCAAGGACAGCTGCAACCCGCAGAACGGCGAGTGCGAGCACGTCTCCTGCGGCCTGTGCGACGACGGCAACAGCTGCACCAATGACATCGGCGATCCGGTCAAGTGCACCTGCCAGAACGTCCCCATCACCTGCGACGACCAAAGCGCCTGCACCGACGACAAGTGCGACAGCAAGTCCGGCTGCATCTCGACCTTCAAGCCCTGCACTGACGGCGACGGCTGCACCATCGACTCCTGCGATCCCAAGAAGGGCTGCGTGTACACGGCCGTGACGTGCGACGACGGCTCGAACTGTACCAAGGACATCTGCAACCCCGCGGACGGCTCGTGCTCGTACTCCGCCGTCAGTTGCGGTGACGGAGACCTCTGCACCTCCGACTCTTGCAGCCCCACGACCGGTTGTGCCCATGCCGACGTGACGTGCGATCCGTGTCCGGGCAACGCCAAGGACGTCTGGTGCGATCTGGTGGTCCCTGCTCCCAAGGGCAAGTATCCGCCCGAGTGCTTTGCCTCCGCGTGCACCAAGTCCGCGGGCTGCTCCTTCATCAACACCTGTATCGTCTGCACGGAGAACGCTGGCTGCGATGACAAGTCGCTGTGCACCGACGACATCTGTGTGATCCCGCTGGGAGCCAAAGAGGGCCTCTGCTCCGCGAAGCCGAAGAACTGCGACGACAACGACGCGTGCACTCTCGATTCGTGCAACCCGAATACGGGCAGCTGCAACAACACCGCCAACGGCTGCGAAGACACCGACAAGTGCTCCGTAGATTCCTGCGACAAGAACAAGCTCGGCGACGTCTGCAACCACGTCCCCAAGGCGTGCAACGACGCCAACGCCTGCACGGCAGACCAGTGCAACCCTCAGACGGGAGGATGTCAGTACATCGCGGTCGGCTGTGACGACAAGGATCCGTGTACGGTCGACACCTGCACGCCCGGTGGTGGCTGCACCAACACCCCGATCACGTGTGACGACGCCAACGTGTGCACCAACTCGTCGTGCAACAAGACGAACGGTGCGTGCGTCCATGCCCCAATCACCTGCGATGACGGCAATCCGTGCTCGCAGAACTCGTGCGATCCGCTGGCGGGCTGCTTCTACCCGGCCAAGTCGTGCGACGACAAGAACCCGTGCACGATCGACACGTGCAACCAGCAGACGGGCCAGTGCACCAGTGTCGCCATCGTGTGCGCCGACGGCAACCTCTGCACCGACGACGTCTGCCAGGGAGGCACCTGCCAGTTCCTGCCCAAGAGCTGCAGCGACAAGAACGCCTGCACCAAGGACCTGTGCGACGGTCAGACGGGTCAGTGCCAGAACATCGATGTGAACTGCGACGACGGCAACACGTGCACCTCCGATGGCTGCGACAAGGCCAGCCCGGCCGTCGATGGCTGCTACCACACGGCCAAGGACTGCAACGACGCCGTCGATTGTACCGAAGACTCTTGCGACCCCATCTCCGGCTGCGTCAACAAGCTCAACCCCAATCTCCCTGGGTGCGCAGGCAAAGTCTGCAAGCTTCCGATCGATGACCCTCTGTGCAACGACAACAACGCTTGCACCACGAACGGCTGCACCGTCGCCACCGGCAAGTGCTTCTGGACGAACAAGACCTGCGACGACGGCCTGCTCTGCACCACGGACTCCTGCAACCCGAATACCGGGATCTGCAGCTCGACGCCCAAGGAGTGCAACGACAAGAACGCGTGCACCGTCGATGCGTGTGACAAGAGCACCGGTCTGTGCAGCTCGACCCCCAAGAGCTGCGACGACGGCAACCCGTGCACGGCCGACTCGTGCAACCAGTCCAACGGCACCTGCTCCCACCCGCCGGCGAACTGCAGCGACGGCAATCCGTGCACCGACGACGTCTGCTCCCCGGGAGCCGGCTGTCAGAACCCGGCCAAGGCCTGCGACGATGGGAACAAGTGCACGATGGACGCCTGCAGCCCGACCACGGGTCTGTGCGTGTACTCCCCCGTCGTCTGCGAAGACGACAAGCCCTGCACTGCGAACCTCTGCGACAAGAACGTGGGCTGCTACTATCCGCCGGACTCGTGCAACGACGGCGACAAGTGCACGGCGGACACGTGCAACACGTCGCTCGGCTGCGTCCACGCCCCGATCACGTGTGAGGACGGCAACGCCTGCACCGTGAACACGTGCGACAAGGCCAGCGGCAACTGCCAGTATCCTCCGAAGGACTGTGACGACGGCACGGCGTGCACGACCGACGGCTGCTCCAACCCGGGCACGACCGGCACCTGCACGCACGTGACGCTCGACTGCGACGATGGCGACGCCTGCTCCGACGACGCGTGCGATCCCAAGACGGGCTGCACGCACACGCAGCGCAACTGCGACGACCTCAACAAGTGCACGACGGAGTCCTGCAACCCGATCCAGGGCTGCGTCTACGTGTTCGTCGTCGGCGCGAACTGCAAGTGCGGCCTGGACACGGACTGCGACGACAAGAACCCCTGTACGGCCGACACGTGCACCGTGGCGACCGGCGCGTGTATCTACACGCCCAAGGTCTGCGATGATCAGGATCCGTGCAGCGTCGACTCATGCAACCCGATCAACGGGCAGTGTCAGACCAAGCCCAAGTCCTGCGACGACAAGAATCTGTGTACGGTAGACACCTGCACTGCCGGGACCGGCGCGTGCGCGAGCACCGCGATCACCTGCAACGACGGCGACCCTTGCACCGTCGATGGGTGCGACTCCAAGCTAGGGTCCTGCACCTTCCCGCCCAAGGACTGCTCTGACGGAAAGCTCTGCACGAAGGACGCCTGTGACCCGACGAGCGGCAACTGCGCCAGCACGGCGATCACCTGCGACGACGGCATCAAGTGTACCCTCGATGCCTGCGACACGGGCACGGGCAACTGCACCTACACGCCCAAGGTCTGCGACGACCAGGACGCCTGTACTGTGGACGCCTGTGAGGCCGGCACCGGCGCCTGCACCACCTCGCTCAAGAGCTGCGACGACTTTAGCAAGTGCACACTCGACCAGTGCGACCCCAAGACCGGCTGCAAGAATCCGCCGGTCACGTGCGACGACGGCAACAAGTGCACCAATGACCAGTGCAATCCGCTCACTGGAGCGTGCTCCAACAACGCCATCGTGTGCACGGACGCAGATATTTGTACGGCGAACACCTGCAACCCGGCGACCGGGACGTGCGACTTCCCGAACAAGTGCGACGACAAGGATGCCTGCACCACGGACACGTGCGCGGCGGACACTGGCGCGTGCACCTATGGCGCCAAGTGCAAGGACTCTGATCCGTGCACCGTCGACCTTTGCTCTGGTGGCGCCTGCCTCTTCCCGTCGACGTGCGACGACCAGAACAAGTGCACGATCGATAGCTGCAACGGCGGCGCGGGCTGTAGCTACACGTGGGACACCAAGAGCCCCGACTGCGGACCGCCGGACTGCAAGCTCGACGGCGACTGCGATCCGTATCGCATGGTCGACAATCCGCTCAAGCCGGGCACCAAGGTCATCGACTACTGCGTCTCGGCGAAGTGCACGATCACGGCGGGCAAGGGCAAGTGTACCTTCACGCCACAGGGCTGCGACGACGCCAACAAGTGCACGTTCGACAAGTGCCTGTCCAACCCGATCGCGGGGACGTTCAACTGCGACCACGACGCAACGGACTGCGGCGACGGCAACGCGTGTACGGCAGACGTCTGCCTCGCGGCCACGGGCGCCTGCGATCACCCGCCCAAGGTCTGCGACGACCAAAACAAGTGCACCGACGACTCCTGCGACACCGTGACGGGGCTCTGCGTGTTCGCGACCAAGAACTGCTCGGACAACGACAACTGCTCCGATGACACCTGCCTCAAGACCACGGGCGTCTGCGACCACAAGCCCAAGCAGTGTGACGATGCCAACGTGTGTACGAGCGACGTCTGCAACAAGGACGACGGCGCCTGCCTGCACCCCGGCGCCTGCGACGACAAGAACCCGTGCACGCTCGACAACTGCGACGCCTCCGGCGGCTGCACCAACCCACCGAAGAGCTGCGACGATTCGAAGCCGTGCACTCAGGACTCCTGCGACCCCACGACGGGTTCCTGCTTGAATAAGCCGGTCGACTGCGGCGACGGCAATGAGTGCACCATCGACGCGTGCGTCGCGGACACCGGAAACTGTTCCCACAAGCCCGAGTTCTGCGAGGACGGCCTCAACTGCACCGCGGACTCCTGTGACCAGACCTTGGGCTGCCTGCACGTCCCGCGGGTGTGCGATGACTCCTCGGTCTGCAGCCAGGACTCGTGCAACCCGGCGACAGGAGACTGCATCAACGCACCGCTGTCGTGCGACGACGGCAAGAAGTGCACGACGGACAAGTGCGCCGAGGGCGTCGGCTGTCAGAACCTCGCGAAGAACTGCGACGACAAGAACCCCTGCACTGTCGATACCTGCGATGTGGGGACGGGCAATTGCGTCAACACCGTCAATAAGTGTGATGACGGCAACAAGTGCACAGACGACGCCTGCGACTCGCTGACCGGGCTCTGCCTCAACACGCCGAAGAACTGCGCGGACACGGACCTGTGCACCGACGACAAGTGTGACGCCGCGACGGGCACCTGCCTCCACCCGGTGAAGCCGTGCGACGACAAGGACAAGTGCACCTCGGACACGTGCAACAAGGTGACTGGATGCATCTACACGTTGCTCGTCTGCAAGGACACCGACGGCTGCACGGTCGACAAGTGCGATCCCGTCAAGGGCTGCACCTTCACGAAGCTCAACTGCGACGATGGCTCGGCGTGCACCACCGAGGTCTGCAACGCGACCAAGGGGACGTGTGATTACACGCCAGTCCAGTGCAACGACAACGACGTCTGCACCAACGACGGCTGCGACCCGATCAAGGGCTGTACCTATCAGTCCAAGTGCGACGACAAGAACGTCTGCACCATCGACAAGTGCACCAAGCCCGCCGGGACGTGCAGCTACACCACGGTCTCGTGCGACGACTCCAACGCCTGCACCGTCAACCTGTGCGATGCGGCGTCGGGCTGTATCTACCCGCCGCTCTGCAAGGACGCCGACGAGTGCACGACTGACACGTGCGACCCGGTCACGCAAGCCTGCGGGCACATCCCAAAGAACTGCAACGACAATAACCCGTGCACCAAGGACACCTGCGCCAAGGCGACCGGCGTCTGCGGCCACGAGACGTTCACCTGCAACGACAACAACCCGTGCACCAAGGACGTCTGCGACGAGGCCACCGCGACCTGCAAGTTCTCGACGGCCTGCGACGACAAAAACCCGTGCACACAAGACTCGTGCAACCCGCTGACGGGTGCGTGCTCGAACGCTCTGGTCAACTGCGACGACGGCAACGCCTGCACGACGGACGTCTGCAACGCGCTCACGGGCCAGTGCACCTACTCCGTCACGAGCTGCGACGACAAGGACGCCTGCACCCTCGACTCCTGCAACATCTTCTCGGGCTGCCTCCACGACGCAATTCCGTGCAAGGACAAGGACATCTGTACCATCGACACGTGCGATCCCAAGGCCGGCTGCGTGTTCGTTCCGCTCGGGCCAACCTGTCCGAATCCGTGCCCCGGCGGCACACAAGCCGAGTGCGACGACGGCAACGCGTGCACCATCGACAAGTGCGAGACGAACAAGAACTGCACTCACACGACGCCCGTCTGCGACGATCAGAACCCCTGCACCGACAACGGCTGCAATCCGCTCGTGGGGTGCGTGTTTCCGCAGAAGAATTGCTCGGACGGAAACCCGTGCACTCAGGACGTCTGCGACACCGGCTCCGGCAAGTGCACCAACCCGAAGAACACGTGCAACGACAACAACCCGTGCACGACCGACAAGTGCGACGCGGTCGCCGGGTGCACGAACGTCTACGCGTGCAATGACGCGAATGCCTGCACCATTGACACGTGCGACCCGCTCTTGGGCTGTGTCAACAAGCAGAAGAACTGCTCGGATGGCAACCTCTGTACGCTGGATGTGTGCGACAAGACGAACGGCGCCTGCTCCAACCCGGTCAACCCGTGCAACGACGGCAAGCCGTGTACGCAGGACTCGATCCTCTTCTGCAACCCACCTGGACAGAACTGCCTGAACGCGCTGTGCGACCCGGAGGACGGCTGTTTGAACCCGCCCGAGTCGTGTGATGACGGGACGGTCTGCACCGTCGATGTGTGCGATCCGGTCAAGGGCTGCGTGCACCTGTCCTACTGCGACGATGGCGACGCCTGCACGGCCGATGTCTGCTCCGACACGCTCGCCTGCTCCCACACGCAGATCCTCTGCGACGACGGCGATGCCTGTACGCTCAACGCGTGTCTTCCGGAGAAGGGCTGCATCTTCCAGCAGAAGGCGTGCAACGACCAGAACGAGTGCACGACTGACGGCTGCAACAAGGCGACCGGAATCTGCGCGTACACCCTCAAGGTGTGCAACGACTCGAACAAGTGCACGCTCGACTCGTGCGATACGAAGCTCGGCTGTGTGGCGACCCCGATCAACGTCGCGGTCGACTGCGACGACAAGAAGCCGTGCACGCAGGACCTCTGCGACGTCTCGACCGGGTGCGTCCACTCGGCGATCAACCCGTGCACCGTCCCGTGCCCGAGCGGGCTCGACAGCGACTGCGATGACGGCAACGCCTGCACTGCGTCGAAGTGCCAGGACCTTGGCGGAACCAAGGGCAAGGTCTGCACGCAGACCGCGATCAGCTGCAACGACGCGAACCCATGCACGATCGATGTGTGCGACAAGGTCATCGGGTGCCAGCTGAAGGCCGTCAACTGCGACGATGGCCTCAAGTGCACGACCGACTTCTGCGACTCCGGTACGGGCCTCTGCCAGCACACCATCAAGGACTGCAACGACTTCAACGCGTGCACGGCCGACAAGTGCGACCCGGCGCTCGGCTGCGTCAACACGTACGCCTGCGATGACAAGGACGTGTGCACCAAGGACCTGTGCGACCCGGTGCTCGGTTGCCAGAATCCGCCGCTCGTCGACTGTAGCGACGGACTGAACTGCACCTCCGACCTGTGCAACAAGACCACCGGCGTGTGCTCTCACGTCAACCTCATCGAGACGGTCTGCCGCGACGCTGATGCGTGCACTCAGGACCTCTGCGATGAGCAGGACGGCTGCTATCACGAGGCCACCAACTGCGACGATGGCTCGTCGTGCACCGTGGATTCCTGCGACCCGGCGAAGGGCTGCCTCCACAGCAACAAGTGCGATGACAACGACGCCTGCACGGTCGATGTCTGTGACGGGACGACACTGGGCTGCTCTCACGGGCCGGTCGACTGCCAGGATCAGGTCGGCGGCGCACTGAACCTGTGCACCATTGACACCTGCAACTCCGCGACGGGCTGCGTGCACACGCCAAAGAACTGCTCGGACCAGAACGCATGCACGACCGACACCTGCGCCCCGCTCGACGGTAAGTGCGCCTCGAAGGCCATCACGTGCAACGACGGCTCCGTCTGCACGACCGACACCTGCGACCTGGCGACAGGCTGCAAGTTTACGCCGATCAACTGCTCTGACGGCATCTACTGCACGCTCGACCAGTGCAATGGCGTCACCGGGTGCTTCAATTCGGCGCTCAATCCGTGTACGCCACCGTGTTCGAATGACGCCGACTGCAACGACGCCTCCGTTTGCACGACCGACAAGTGCCTCGGTGGCAAGTGCCAGAACTCAGCGACCACGTGCGCCGATGGCAATCCCTGCACGACCGACGCGTGCGACAAGATCGGCGGCTGCGTGTTCGTGCCGAAGAACTGCGCCGACGCCGACCCGTGTACGAGCGATGCCTGCGCGGCGAACGGAGCGTGCGTCCACGTTCCCCTACAATGCGCCGACACCGACCCATGCACCACGGACACCTGCAACGCCACGATCGGGTGTACGTACACGTTCGGGTGCGATGACAACAGCCAATGCACGTTCGACGTCTGCGACTCGGTTGCGGGCTGCCTCCACTTCGCCAAGGACTGCTCGGACTTCGACGCGTGCACCAAGGACCTCTGCAACCCGGGGACTGGCCAGTGCTCGTATCAGCCGGTCGATTGCAACGACGACAACCCGTGCACGGTGGAGTCCAACGCCTTGGGCCAGACGTGCGACAAGCAGCACGGCTGCCAGTACGTCCCGAAGGTCTGCGACGACGGCGACACCTGCACCAAGGACCTGTGCGATGCGACCACCGAGCTCGGATGCACGACGGTCTCCGCGTGCGACGACCAGAACGCCTGCACGGTCGACACGTGCTCGGTCGCGACCGGCTGCAGCTACACGCCGCTGACCTGCACCGACGGCAACCCATGCACCAATGACACCTGTGATCCGACCAAGGGCTGCGTGTTCGTCAAGAAGTCGTGCGACGACGGCGACGCGTGCACCAAGGACTCCTGTAGTCAGGCCACGGGCAACTGCGCCCACGAGATCGTCAGCTGCGATGACAGCAGCCTGTGCTCCAACGACTACTGCGACAAGCTCGTCGGTTGCGTGAACACGCTGGTCAACTGCGACGACGGGAACGCGTGCACCTCCGACGGCTGCTTGCCGACCCTCGGTTGCGTCCATGTGGCGGTCAACTGCAACGACGGAAACGTGTGCACCGTCGACTTCTGCGATGGCGCGAAGGGCTGCCGCAACGTGGGCGTCGTCTGCATCGACTCGAACCCCTGCACCGACGACAAGTGCGACGCCGATACGGGCTGCGCTTACCCTGCGAAGAGCTGTGATGACGGCAAGGCGTGCACGGTCGACAGCTGCAACTCCGCCATCGGCTGCCAGAACGTCCCGATTCCGGGCGTCCTGTGCGCCTGCACCGCGGACTCCGAGTGCAACGATCTCGACCCGTGCACGACCGACGTCTGCGTCCAGCAGGGCGGGAACAAGGTCTGCAAGTACAACCAGAAGACCTGCAACGATGGCGACCCGTGCTCAATCGACTTCTGTGTCAACGGCGACTGCCAGCACGCACCGAATCTGTGCAATGACGGCAACCTGTGCACCGACGACCTCTGCGCGGCCGGCGTGGGCTGTCAGAACCCGGCCAAGGCCTGCCCCGACGTGGGTTGCCCGGATGGCAGCGACGGCACGTGCGGACCGCTGGTGTTCGGTGACCCGTGCCAGATCGCCAAGTGCGACCAGGCGACCAAGACGTGCAAGTCGTTGCCGCGTGTCTGTGACGACAACAGCAAGTGCACGACCGACGTGTGCGACAAGGCCAAGGGCGGCTGCGTCGCCACCCCAATCGACTGCGACGACAAGAACGCGTGCACCAAGGACTCCTGCTCGCCGACGACCGGCCTGTGCGCTCACGACCAGATTGGTGCCTGCAACGACAACGACGCGTGCACGACCGACACGTGTGACCAGACGACCGGATGCAAGTACACCCCGTTGGTCTGCGATGACGGTGACAAGTGCACGACCGATTTCTGCAACGTCCTCCTGGCCAAGTGTCTCTCGACGCCGATCACCTGCAACGACGGCAAGGCCTGTACAATCGACACGTGTGACGCGACTACCGGCGCGTGTACCTTCACCTTCAAGGACTGCAAGGACACCAACCTCTGCACGACCGACGTCTGCGACACCGTGACCGGGTCCTGCGTGAACTCGCCGGTGCTCTGCAACGACCTCAACGCGTGCACGAGCGATTCCTGCGACACGGCCACAGGTCTCTGCAAGTTCACGCCCCAGACCTGCAACGACGGCGACAACTGCACGCTCGACACCTGCACCAACGGCACGTGCAAGAGCGTTGCCTTGGTCTGCGAAGACGGGAGCCCGTGTACGCTCGACTTCTGTGACGCCAACGCCGGCACCTGCAAGTCGACGCTCAAGCCCTGCAACGACGGCAACAAGTGCACCGACGACAGCTGCAACCCCGCCACCGGGCAGTGCGAGTTCAAGGCGCTGAAGTGCGCGGACCTCGACCGATGCACTGCGGACAGCTGCAACCCGACGACCGGCAAGTGCGAGAACGTCGTCTTGACGTGCGATGACTCGGACGTCTGCACGCGCGATTTCTGCAATCCGACGAAGTCGGGCGCCGATCCCTGCGAGCACGAGAAGGTCGCGACCGTGTGCGGCCAGGCGTGCACCACCGCAGCGACGTGCAACGACTCCAATGCATGTACCGTCGACGTCTGCATTGGCGGAAAGTGCCTCAATACGCCCAAGGCCTGCGCCGACAAGATCGACTGCACCTACGATACATGCACGTCGGCGACGCAGCTGTGCGTCCACACCCAGTACGCGGGTTGCGTGGAGTACTGCGCCAAGGCCGCGGACTGCGATGACGGAAACCCGTGTACCCAGGACGAGTGTCAGGGCGCAACCGGTGACGTCGCGAACGGGACGTGCGCGTGGAAGCCCTCGTTGAATTGCACGCCCTGCCCCGGCGGGACCGACGCCGAGTGCGTGCCGGCAGTTCCCAACCTGTGCCTCGAGTACTTCTGCGACACCTCGGTGCCTCAGAACTTTACGTGCGGCTCCAAGGCCAAGATTTGCAACGACGAGGTCACGTGCACCGGTGAGGTGGACGCGACGCTCGGGACCGTGGCCTGTGACCCATCGCGCGGGTGCCAGTTCTTCTCCACGGCCAACTGCGCCGGCTGCGACGCGGACCTGGACTGCGATGACCTGAATCCGTGTACCAAGGACGTGTGCGACCTCGACAAGTACAAGTGCCAGCATCAGCTCGTCGTCTGCGATGACGCGAACAAGTGCACGTTCAGCTACTGCAACCCGGTCGATGGCCTGTGCGTCCACAAGTCGGACACCGTCTGCACCAATCGCGGGACCGTATGCGCGACGAGCGACGACTGTCTGGCTCTCGGCAACAAGTGCCTCCGTTCGAGCTGTGATCCGGTCGGCAAGACCTGCATCTTCGAGTCCTACAACTGCAACGACTACAACAGCTGCACCGTTGACTCCTGCGATCCTGCGGTGGGCTGCACGTTCACGAAGGTCGCCGGGTCGTGCGTCGACGGCCAGTGCTCGGCGTCGAGTGACTGTGATGACGACGACGCCTGCACCTCTGACGCCTGCGTCCTCGGTCAATGCTCGTATGAGCCGGTCCCCAATTGCCCGACCATCTACTGCAAGACGGACTCCGAGTGTGTCGACGATCACACCTGCACTCGGGACGAGTGCTATGTCGGCTCTAGCCTGTGTCGCCACCTCGCTCCCGACTGCGTGTACTCGGCCAACCCCGCCATTCCGGCGAACGGCTCCTGTATCGAGGGATATGGTTGCACCTACCTGCACCGTGTACCGAACGGGAAGCCGTGCAACACGACCGCGGATTGCCAGGAGGTCGATGCGTGCAGCGGCTACACGTGCGTCGCAGGTGCTTGCAAGCTGGAAGGTGACAACCTGTGTGAGGACGACGACGATTGCACGTTCAACATCTGCGATTCCGTGAAGAAGGCCTGTGGTCATCCGGCCGATCCGACGTGCTCTGGTGCGTGTTTCGCCGATTCGGACTGCCCGGACGTCGGCGTCGCAGGATGTGCTCCACCGCGTTGCGTCGAGGGCGCGTGCTTCCAGATCGAGATTGCATGCAACGACTACAATCCGTGCACCGTAGACTCGTGCAACGTCGCGACCAAGAAGTGCGAGTTCGTCCCGATTGCCGGCTGTACCGGCTGCGTCACGGGTGCGGACTGCGACGACGGCAACGCCTGCACGACCGGCGTGTGTACGTCGGGCGTGTGCACGTTCGACCTGATCTCGAACTGTCTGCCGTGCACGCTCAACGCGGAGTGCGGCGTCTCGGACATCTGCTCGTTTGGCCAGTGCGACCAGACGTCCCACCGGTGTATCGTCTTCAAGGTGCCTGATTGCACCAAGTGCAACCCGACCCTGCCTGCGAGTACGCAGGCGGTCGCCTGCGACGACGGTAATGCGTGTACCGTAGATTCATGTCATGCAGTGCTCTCATTCTGTCTCCACGTCGCAGATCCGACGCTGCCCAAGTGCGGCGGCTGGGGTGGCGGACCGTGCACCACGAACTACCACTGCAACGACGGGGACAACTGCACCATCGACTACTGTCGAACCGAAGAGAACGACCCGACCTCGGCCCTGAAGTGCTGGCACGACGCCGTGACGACGGTGACCTGTCCGAAGAACTGCACGGCGGACATGGACTGCTTTGACGGCAACGCGTGCACGGCCGATCGCTGCGACCGCGTCGCCGGCAAGTGCTTCTGGACGGCGACCCAATGCGATGATGGCAAGCCCTGCACCTCATTGACCATCTGCGATCCGACGCGCGGTTGCGTCACCACGCCCGATCTGGAGTGCACGGCGAGCTGCGCCACAGACGCCGACTGCGATACCGGGAACAAGTGCGCTCCAGGCGTCTGTCAGTCGGGCAAGTGCGCCGTACAGGTGCTCGTGTGCGATGACGGCAACCCCTGCACGCTCGACACCTGCAAGAACGGGACGTGCACGTCCAAGACGGTCGCGGGATGCAAGGGCAAGTGCGTGACGAGCCTCGACTGCAATGACTCGGACGCCTGCACGGTCGACAGCTGCATGCCTTCCGGGTACTGCCTGCTCGATCCGCTCGAGTGCAGCGACTCGAACGCATGCACCACTGACACGTGCAGCAAGACGAATGGCTGCCAGTTCACCAAGATCATCAACTGCAAGAATGCGTGTGGCACGAGCGACGCCGACTGCAACGACGCCGACGTCTGTACGTCCGATATCTGCAACCCCACGACGCACGCGTGCACCAACAAGTACAACTCCAACTGCGGCAAGAAGGCGTGCGCCAAGGACGTGGACTGCTTTGACTCGAATGCCTGCACGTTCGAGCGCTGCGTCAACGGCTTCTGCGAGTCTCGAACCGTCGCTTGCCAGGACGGCCTTGCGTGTACCACCGAGTTCACGACGACCGGGTCAGGCGCGAACACCGTCTCGAAGCTCGCCTGCGATCCGGTGACGGGCTGCCTGCTTCAGCCGGCCATCCCGTGCACGGCGACCTGCGTCCAAGACGCTGACTGCGATGATGGCCTCAAGTGCTCGGTTCACAAGTGCCTCAATGGCATCTGTCAGGAGCCCGAGCTGGTGCCGATTCCCCCGGATGACCCGTGCACCAAGCACTACTGCGACAACCTGACCGGTCTCATCAAGACCGTGTCTGTGCCCGGGTGCAACTGGACGGGCTCATGTACTACGAACGCCGACTGCGACTTTGGGGACAAGTGCAACCCGGCCACGTGCAGTGGCGCGCAAGGCAACTGCCTGTCTGGTGAGGCCAACTGCGAGTGCTTCGTGGTCGCGATTCACTGCAACGACCTGAACCCCTGCACGACCGACGCCTGCGATCCGGCGGTTGGCTGCATCTTCACCGCGCTCCCGGGCTGCCAGGGATGCTCCAACAACGCCGACTGCAACGACTTCGACCTGTGCAGCACGGATCTGTGTGACACGTCGACGGCGCAGTGCAGTCATACGCTCATTGCAGGGTGTCGGAAGTGCAAGCTGGTGTCTCAGGAGCTCGACTGCGACGACAACAACGACTGTACGATCGACCTGTGCGACTCCACCGGCAACTGCTACGACCTGCCGAGCGCGGTACCGGAGTGCAACATTGTGAAGTGCACGCTCGATCGCGAGTGCCTGGACGTTGACAACTGCACGGTTGACCGCTGCGACCTGGTCTCCGGGCAATGCAGCCACACGGCGGTTGAGTGCAACGACGGCAACCCGTGCACGGTCGATGGCTCGGCGCTGTGTGACGCGACGAACTCGGGCTGCATGAAGCTGGTCGACAGCACCTGCGGCGGAAAGACGTGCACTCAGGCGACGGATTGCCCGACCCTGGGCCCGTGCTACAAGACCTCCTGTGTCGCGGGCAAGTGCAGCGTCGCGCTCAAGTCGGGCTGCAATGACGGCAACCCGAACACGCTCGATACCTGCGACAACGCCACGGGTGTCTGCACGTCAGATCCTGCCTCGGTCTTCAAGGTCTGCACGGATCCCCCTGGTGCTCCGAGCGCGCAGTGCGGAAACGAGACCCAGTGCACCTACTCCGAGTGCTTCCAGGGAGTGTGCGTCTACTCGCCCCGCGTGTGCAACGACTACAACCCGTGCACGACCGACTTCTGCGACACGGGCTCACAGAGCGGATGCAAGTTCACGGTCACGCCCGGCTGCAACGGCTGCAGCGCTGACGACGGCTGTGAGGATGGCAACTTCTGCACCGACGACCTCTGCGCCAAGAACGGCCAGCCTCAGTACAAGTGCGGCAACTCGGCAAAGGTCGGCGAACCGCTCTGTCCATGACGTCGCCCCCGTGGCTGTCCATCGTCATTCCGGCGCACGACGAACGTGAATCGTTACCCGCGCTGCTTGCGGGTCTCGAGGAGCAGGTCGGCGGGTGGCCGGAGGCAGCTGGCGCGACGGAGGTCGTCGTCGTCGACGATGGCAGCAGCGATGGGACGGCGGACGTGGCTCGGTCGGCGTGCTCCGCGTTGTCTGTCCGCGTGCTGCGCAACGAGCAACGTCGCGGCTATGGCGTGGCCGTCTATCGGGGCCTTGTGTCGGCGACCGCGGCTCGGGTTGCCTACCTCGACGGGGACGGTCAGCTCGACCCGGGGGACCTGCGCTACTTGACGACCGTCTTGGAGGGCGGAGGCTATGACCTCGTCGCGGGGGCTCGCCACGCTCGCGTCGATCCGCCGCATCGGCGCGCCATCGGGTTTGCCTACAACGCGTCGGTGCGGCTGGCCACGGGGACGCAGTACCTGGACGTCGACTGCGGGCTCAAGGTGATGCGGCGTTCGGTGCTCGACCGAGTTCGCCTCGTCTGCGAAGGGAACTTGTTTGGAGCCGAGCTCATGGCCAAGGCGACCCGTGCGGGTCTGGCCGTCATCGAGCTTCCCGTGAGGCATCGCCCCCGTCAGGCGGGTCGCCCCAAGGGGGCCGATCTCTTCGCCGTGAGCCACGCGGCTCGCGAGATCGTGACGCACTGGCGAGAGCTGGTTTCGGCCTGAGATGACGGCGGGCTCGGAGCGCCTTCCGCTCAGCTACTGGGTTGCGCTCGGCGTCATCGTAGCCGTTCAGGTGGGCGCGGCTTGGCCTGGGGGCTATCTCGATGGCGATGACGCCTTCGTGTTGCGCATGGGCCAGGCGGTCGCCTCGGCAGGTTGGGGCGACCGGCTTGAGCAGCTGGCGACGCTGTGGACCTCCGAGCCGACGTGGCGTCCGCTCTCGACTGCACGTGCCGGAGTCGAGTTTGCGCTGTTTGGTGGCGCCGCCGCTCCGCGGCTCGTGACCAATGCACTGCTGCATCTCGCCTCGTCCGTGCTCATTGCTCGATGCGCGGTCGTGGTCGGGTCGGGCACGGTACGCGCCGCGGTCGCTTCGCTCGTCTTTGCGGCGTTTCCGCTGCACTCCGAAGCGCTCGCGTGGCCCCATAGCGGCTTCGAGGGGATGACGGTCACCGCGCCGCTCCTCCTCTGGGCGCTGGCGTGGCTGCGTGGGAGACATCGTCTCGCGTTGCTCTGGTTCGGCCTTGCCACCCTGACCAGGGAGAACGCGGCCTGTGTTTCAGCGCTCGTGTTCCTCGTTCCGACGGCAGGGTCGCACCGTTCGCGATGGGCGTGGCTGCTCGCGTATGCAGGCGTGCTCGCACTCCACGTCGCGGTGCGCGTCGCTCTGACGCGTGCGGCCGGTCACGGCACGGCCGGTTCGTTTCATTGGGTCGAGTCTCCCCAGTTGGCGCTCCTCGCTGCGCTTGGTTGGCCGCTCATGCCCGTGCATCCGGCCGTTGCTGGCGCGGGCGCGCTCCGTGTCGTCGCCTTCGTTCTGCTCGCAGCGACCGTCGTGGGCTTGGCCTGGCGCAGGCCGCTTCGTCGGGGGACCGCGGTCGTTCTGGCCACGATGCTGCCGTTCCTTCCGCAGTACCACGACGCGTGGCGCTTCGTTTCGGCGGCCGAGGGTGGCTTCGAGCTTCGCTGGTACTTCTTTCACCTGCCGCTCGCTGCGTCCGCGATCTGGCTCGCGCTGGCCCTGCCGCAGTCGGTCGAGGGGGCGCGTGCCAAGCTCGTCGTCGCGGTGACGCTCGCGGCGCTCCTGGCGCTCTGCGTCGCCAATGAGCGGGTCTGGCGAGAAGGGACGCTGACCGCCAATCGCGTCGCCGCTGCGCTCGCAGCGCACGTAGGCCCGCGCTGCGCGCCACTGGAGCTGACGACGGTCTCCGAGACCGACGCCGATGAGGTCGCCAGTCAGGTCGTGCTCAACGCGGACGTCTTCGTCGGAGCCGACGCATCTCGCTGTGTTCGGTGTCGCCGACTTCGCGATGGGCGGCTCGAGCGGGCGGTCTCTACCGGCCTCGCGCATGTCGAATGGCAGGCCGCCTCGGGCTGCGGCGTGGCCCGACGCATGCACTGGGACGCCCTCACACAGTCACTCCGCGTACCCTCACTCCTGGAACCGACGACGCCACGCGATCGGTCGAGCCCGGAGTACCCGTTCGTGGAGTTTCAGTTCTAAGGGTCGAGAAACATTACACAACGGGCGCCCGCGCCCTCCGGACCGTTTGACATGGCGCGAGAGGCTCAGGATGCTACCCATTGCGGCGATCGTCGTCGCAATGAACTGAAACCGAGGAGAGTCACCATGAGCACGACAAACTGGCGCCCCGCGCCCGTGCCCCGACCGCGTCCTACGCCGCCCGCGTGATCTGGCGCCTCGACGGCGCCAGACGCTCCCATTAGTCTCCCTGACGTGCGTCGGGGTGGCTCGTGGCTTGGGTGGATTGCGGTCGCAGGTGCGATGTCGCTGTCGACCGAGGCCACGGCATGGGAGCTACGCGGTCGTGTTCGAGGCGGAGGTGCGGCTGACGGCCTGTGGATCGTCGCTCTTCGTGGGCGCGACCTGCGCGAGTCACGGCTCGTTGCGGGGATCGCGCCCGTGGATCGCGACACGGGAGCCTTTGCGATTACGGTGTCGGCGGCGGAGGTCGTCTACCCCATGGTCGCGAGCGGCTGCTCCTACGACGATCTCGTCGCGGAGCGATTCGACGGCTGTCGACGCGTCTTTCCGGTCCTCGGGCCGTGCGCACAGGGCGCGCCCGAGTCACTCGCGGTGCAAGTCCCCGACCTCGAGCGCACCCACGTGCTCTGGTCAGGGGCTCGTGCACCCGAGGGGCCCCACCGGTCCGTGGGCTTCGGGTTACTCGGCCTCCTGGTCCTGCTGGCGTTTTGGCTGCTCCGTGCAGCTCGGCGCGCGAAAGGACCGGCCCACGTGGAGGTCGAGCTGCCGCTCCCACGCCAACCACACCCGCGACCTGCGGTCCGGTGGGCGCCTCTCAGTTTCGCTGTTCTGGCCGGCGGCCTCGGTTTCGTCGGCCTGGGCCATGAGCCCCTCGATCTCCTCGAGTACTCCTACTTTCACGAGGGCGTGCGTCCGTCCAACTGGCTCGGTGTCATCTCGAACCCGATCTCGTCGGAGCTCTCCCATGCCCCCATCGAACCGCTGATCCTCCGCGCCGTCGCGTCGGTGACGACCGCGCCCACAGCCCTTCGGCTCCCATCCGTGCTCGCGTTCGGAGGGTTCGTCGCCCTCGTCGTCGCCATCGCGCGCCGTCTGCTCGACCCTTGGCGCATGTCCCTCGCCGGCCTGCTCGCAGCGACCATGCCCCTCGCCCTCTACTACGGGCGTGATGCGACGCCGTATGCGTTTGCTGGCCTCATGGGAGCCGCCAGCGTGTGGTTGCTCCTTCGGGTCGGCGACGATCGCAGCTCACGTCGCTGGCTCCTGTGGACGGCGTTCAGCCTCACACACGTCCTGGGGTTCTTCAGTCACTACGCTTTCGCGGCCGTCTCGGCGGCACAGCTCGGAGCGCTGCTGTTCGCGTGGTGGCGCCACCGGCCGAGGGTGTTGGCCGAGGCGTTGCTGGCATTCGCCGCCGCGCTCATCCTGCCGCTCTGTGATGCGGACCGCCTGTGGACCATGGTCTCGAACAGCTCGGTGCGCTTTGCGCTTATGTCTCCGGTCTTCTCCGAGAGCCCCGGCGCAGCGGCGTTCGTCGGTCGCTTCCTCGCCGTTCTGACGGGGCTGCCGACCCAGGCGGCATGGCTCGCCCTCGTTACCTTGCCCCTGGTCGGGCTCGGCCTGCGCGACCTCTACCGACGGCATCGCGCGGTGTCCTGGCTGCTCGCCGGTCACGTCGCGTGCGTCGTGCTGCTGCTAGTGTTCAGCCATACGATGAGCACGACCGTCGGCGGCGGGCGGGTCTACTACGCGTTTCGCTGGGTTCGGCCGCTGCTCGTCGGCTTCCTCGTGCCGATCGCCGCCGCCGCCACGGGGTGGCGCCGGTGGCCCGTGGCGCTGCTGGCGCTCGGCTCGCTGGTCCAGGCCGTGGTGCTCGTGACCACGCCCCAGCGGCCAGCCCAGGACCACGCTGTCCAGACCATGGCGCGTCTCGGCGCGCCCGGCGACGCGTACGCCGTCCTCCCCGCGTCATTCTATGGCGATCCGTTCCAGTACCACCTCGCGCAAGGCAAGCCGCCTGACCTCCTGACCGGGATGCAGGCGCGCCCGTTGGCGGTGGGGGCCTCGACGATGCATGGACCCCTCGTCGAGGGGCTCGACGATCTGCCTTTGGAGACCGTGGTGGACCGCCTGGCCTTTCAGCGCCTCTGGGTCGCCGTCCTGCACGAGACCAACTTCGGAATCCCCAAGTTCGACGAGGCGCTCACCCAACATCAGCTCGCCGCGCTCGATACGCAGCTCGAGCTCCTCCAGACCCACACCTTCCCCGGCATCGAGCTTCGGCTGTACCGCAATCCCGCCGATCGCGCCTGGGGTGGACGTGACGCGCTCGTCGTCGACTCCCGCGAGCCGCTTCGCGCCGAGCGCTACCTCACGCCGTCGACGCCGAAGACCCCCGGCCTCGTCGAGCTCGTCCTCCCCGGCGCTGCCGCCACCTTCGACGTTCGGCTCCCGCCAGGGGCGGCCGTCACCGAGCGCGTCGCGCTCGTCGTCAATGGCCGCTCCGCCATCCTCGTGAGCCGGCAGACGAGTGACGCCGGGCCGCACTGGCGCTTTGCCGCGCCAACGGTGGGCGATCGCCACCTCGTCGCGCTGCACCTGCCCTCCTCGTTCGCGTCCCGTGGTTGGCGCCTCGAGGCGCACCGCTGAGCCGCCTCGTCCCGCTCGTGACCGCGTGCTTGGTGCTGCTGGAGACCGCCGCAGCCGGCGACGTCGTCCTCCGCGGGCGGCTCGACGGCTATCGCGGACTCTACCCGTTTCACGTCATCGTCCTTGCGTCGCGCGATCTCGCCGATCCCCGCAACCCGATCGCGACCGCCACGGCGGAGCCCGCGACCGGCCTCTTCGAAGCGCGCCTGCCCGACGATGTGGGCGCGTTCTACCTCATGGGCGTGCTCGACCGCGAACGCTTCGGCCCCTCCGTCATCGCCAGCCAGTCCTTCTTCCTGCGGAACCTGCCCTATCGGCCCCAAGACGTCGCGGGCGTCCGACTGCTCTTCGACCTCGGCGACATGGAGCTGGCCCACGAGGTCCGCGAGCGGGGCCTCGGCGTCTCCCTCGGTCTCGCCCTGGGCCTCGCACTCCTCGTCTTCGGCGCCGGCGCGCTCCTGCTGCGTCGCCTCCCGCGCGTGCCGCTCCGGCCCACGCGACCTCCCGACGATCGCTGGCTCCCCCACGTCCTCGCCGCAGCGACGACCCTGCCGCTGCTGGCGAAGCTCGGCTCCGAGGCCCCCGGCCTGCTCGAGTTCACCTACCTCCAGGAGGCGCTGCGGCCCGTCTCGGCCCTCGCCCTGCTCACCGATCCCATCTCCGCGGAGCTGTCGCATCCGCCGCTGTGGCCGCTGGTGCTCCGGCTTCTGGCGTCAGTCACACGCGACGAGTGGCTCCTGAGGCTCCCCTCTGTCGCCTGCCACTACCTCCTCGTGCTGGCTGTCTGCCGCGCTGGCCGGTGCGTGGATGGGGTTGGCCCCGCGCGCATGGCAGGGCTGCTCGCGGGCCTCTCTCCGATCATGGTCTACTACGGACGCGACGCGACCCCCTACGCCCTGCTCGCGCTCCTGGCCGCGCTCTCGTTCGTCGCGTGGCTCGAGGGCCGCTTCGCCTGGCTCGCCCTGGCTCAGGTCGTCGGCTTCTTCGTGCACTACACCTCCGCCGTCTTCGGCCTCACGCTCGTAGTGGCCGAGGTCATCCGATGGCGCCGTACCCACGACGCCTCACGCGCTCGCCCCGCGCTCATCGCAGGCCTCGTGGCCTCCGTCCTGCCGCTCGTCTGGGCCGTGCACTTCATTCGGACGTTCCTCGCGAGCGGCATGTCCACACGGCTCATGAGCGCCGACTACCTCCCCGATCCCGGCTTCTTCGACTACGTCGCGCGCATCGCCGCGGTGACCTTCGGGCTTCCGCCCGACGTCGCCTGGGCGGCGCCCGCGATCGTGGCCATCGCGTTGCGTGGAGCCCTCGCTCTCGGTCGTCGCGACCGTCACGTCGCGGCGCTCGTGTGGCTGCATCTGGCGATGGTCGTCGGCTATGTCCTGTTCGTCCACGTGATGTACCTGCGCTTTGCAGGTGGCCGTGTGTACTTCGCCTACCGATGGACGACGGTCTTCGTCCCTGCCATTGCGCTCGCGCTGGCCCTCGGTGCCGCGGTGGTCGCCGAACGTCGTCGCTGGCTTGGCCTCATGGCCGCCCTGGGCCTGCTGCTCGGACCGATCGCGCTCGCCGGTCGCATTCTCGGGACGCCGCAGCGACCGGATCAATGGGCCGCGGCCGCTCGCCTCGACGCGGAGCGCCGCCCCGGCGATGCCTTCGCTGCGCTGCCTGCGCTCTACTATGCGCAGACGTTCAACTACGCGGTGCAGGCCCGTGAACCCGCCGACCTCCTCGCGTTTCCTACGTGGCGAGATGGGCTCTATGGGCCCCTCCATCCGCGTAACGCGACGCTCGAGACCCTCGCGGGTCACCTGGCCTTCGAGCGCCTCTGGGTCGCCGAGTTTCGCGAGGAGATGTTCGGCACCGACGAGTTCGACACGTCGATGAGCCAGCACCAGCTCGACTGGCTGGCCTCGCATCTGGTCTTCGACGGCCGCTGGGACTACGCTTATCTACGTCTGTACCGCTTCGTCGTGCCCGCGGCGCCCGAGCGCGCGTGGCGAGACGGCGTCCTGCGCGTCGACTTGAGCGAGCCCCTGCGCCACTACCGCTTCTTCCCGGACCACCTGCACCCGCAGCAGACGGGCCTCGTCCAATCCGAGGACGTCGTCCGCCTGCGCCTGCCAATCGTCGAGCCGCTCCCTCCGCGCGTCCTTGTCGAAGTGCAGATGGCCGCCGGCGGTCCGCTCTCGGCCTCCGCGCTCACCATCCCCGGCGTCCCGCTCACGTTCGAGGCGCGCTTCGCGGGCGCGGTTTGGAGCGGGAGCGTCCCCGTCACCGGTCCTCGTCTCGATCTCACGCTTCAGCGCGACCCGAGGCTCGAGTCCAACCAACGGCGTACGGTCCTTACCCTCCGTCTCCCCGAGGCCGGAACTTCGCCACCTGCACCTCGGTAGCCGAGTCCGTGCGTGTCTTGCTGCTCAATCCACCCGCGGAGCGGACCACCTTTCGGGACGGCTACTGCTCGAGCTCCTCGAAGAGCGGCTACTGCTGGCAGCCACTCGATCTGCTCGCCCAGTCGGGCAGTCTCTCCGCCGCCGGGCACACGCTCGCATTCATCGACGCGATTGGCGCGCGGCTGAGCCCCGAGGCTGCGCTCGCCCGCGCCGTGGCGTTTGCGCCCGAGGTCATCGTCGGGCTCATCGGCGACGCGAGCCTCGCTGGTGACGTTCGGTTCTACCGCCGGCTGCTGCGTGCGCTCGACCGACGCGCGGCGCCGCGCCTCGTGCTCTCCGGCGACGTCGCCCGGTTCGAGCCCGACCGCGCCTTTCGCGAGGTCCCCGGGCTCGACGCGGTGCTCGTCGACTTCGCTACCGACGGCGTCTCACGCTGGCTCGACGGCGAGGCACTTCCCGAGGGGCTGCGCTTCCCGGATGGTCGGGCGGCTCCCGTCACGGGTCGAGCGTGGTCGGCTCCCACGGCGCGCCATGACCTCCTCCCCGCCCGTGGCTACCGTCTCCCATTTCACGGCGGCTTGCCCTTCGCCTCCGTCTTGGCCAGCTACGGCTGCCCGTTTCGCTGCACGTTCTGCAATACCGGCGAGCTCGGCTACCGCGTCCGGCCGGTCGATGAGGCGCTCGCCGAGTTCGAGGCCGTCGCCGCGCTCGGGTACCGGCGGGTCTATCTTCGCGACGCGACGGCCAATGGCCATCGGCGCTCGCTGCTGGAGCTCTGCCGCGCGCTGGCCCCCACCAGTCGCCGCGACCTCGGCCTTCGCTGGAATACGTTCTGCACGGTCTTGCCGTTCGACGCCGAGTTGGCGCACGCGATGGCGCGAGCGGGCTGCGCAGTCGTGCAGTTCGGGATCGAGTCCGGCTCCGCAGTGCATCGCAAGCGCTCGGGAAAGCCCTTCGACAACGACGTGGTCGATGCGGCGGTCCGCGTCGCGCGCGAGGCGGGGCTCCAGGTCTGCGGGCACTTCGTGCTCGGTCTCCCCGGCGAGGAGGCCGACGATGTGCGCGCCACCATCGACTACGCCTGTGCTCTCGACCTCGACTGGGCGAGCTTCAACCTCGCGGCGGCGCGCCCCGGCACCATCTTGCGCGCCGAGGCCGACCGACAAGGCCTTCCCGGAGGCGACGCTAGCGGCGATGGCTTCGTCGCCGGGCTCGCGCACGTGGAACCGCAGGTGCTGCGCCGCTTGAAGCGCGACGCGCTCCTGAGGTTCTATGCCCGGCCACGGGCGCTGCGTGCGATGCTCCCGGACCTCTCGACGCGCGCCGGCTGGTCCGCGCTCACGGCCGCGGGTCGGGCCCTCGTCGCCTCCTTCTGACGCTCGCCTTTGTTCGCGGCGGTCGAATCGGATAACGTCTCGCGCGTGGAGGCGAACATGACCTGTGGATTTCGACGAGCGGCTCTCTTGATAACGATGGTGACGTGCGCTGCGCTCACCGGCTGCAAGGGCGAGGACGCACCCGCGCCTACGGGGCCGACGTGCGCCAGTCAGCTGTGCACACCGGGTGAGAAGCGCTGCTTCGGTTCGGTCAGCGCCACGTGCAATGCCGACGCCATGAGCTTCACGAAGAACCCCTGCGGCGCACTCCAGGTGTGCGGCAAGGCCGGCAGCTGCGAAGACCGCGAGTGCACCTACCCGGGGCTTGGCACCTGCTCCTCTGATCTCAAGACGGCGACGCAATGCACCTCCAGTGGGACGCTCACGACCGTCACGTGCCCGCCCGGCTCCGGCAAGACGTGCGCGGCGGGCGACTGCCGCAACATCGAGTGCACCGCGGGCGAAAGGATTTGCGGTTACGGCGAGTTCTGGACCTGTGGCGCGGCGGGCAAACAGTGGAAGTCGACCAAGTGTCAGGACACCGAAGCGTGCGTCAAGGGCGCCTGCGTCCCGAAGACGTGCAGCCCCGGGACGACCTCGTGCAAGAGCGCCACGGAGGTCGCGACGTGCGCGGGAGACGGCACCTCGACGACGACCACGACCTGCAAGACCGACGAGCTGTGCCTCTCCGAGGTCGGCGGCTGTGTCCCCAAGACGTGCACGCCCATCACCGCGACCGACGTGGTCGGCGGGGACGGAGTCGCGCTGGAGGACGGCGCGGTCGCGAGCGACGCTCAGCTCGAGCAGGACAAGGGCCCCTTGCCGGAGCTCGAGCCGCTCGACACGGCGCGTGCGACCATCAATGGCGTCAAGGTGAAGTTCTCGAACAACCTGTCGGCGAACTACGTCACGACCAAGAAGGACCTGCGCATCACGATGGACAAGACGCCGCACAAGATCGAGCTGTCCATCGCCAACCTGGAGGAGTTCGACTTCAGCCATTGGAAGAGCGGCGAGGCCAGCGACGTCAACGTGACGATCTTCTACAGCGACGGCACGCAGCGCACGCAGGGCGGCTTTCCCTATCAAAGCACGAAGTACGACGTCGACCTTCAGAAGTTCCAAGGCAAGGGCGGCCGCGTCATCGGCATCTTCAGCGGGACGCTGTCTGATGGGACCAACACGCTCGAGATCACCGACGGCTACTTCGACGTCAAGCGGCACCTGTAGCCGCCGGAGTGCGCACACAGCTGCTCATCTCGGTCGTCGGCTGCCGTCGCCGCGTCGCGTTCCTGGAGGGTGGCTCGACCGTTGAGGCGCTCGTCGAGGACGTCGACGGCTCGCGCCTCGTCGGGAGCGTCTACAAGGGCCGCGTCGTGCGCGTCTTGCGCGGCATGCAGAGCGCGTTCGTCGAGATTGGCCTGCCGCGCGCCGCGTTCCTCTTTGCCGGCGACCTCGCCGACGATGCGCAGGCGCCGATCCCCGAGGGCCTGAGCAAGCGCGCGAGCGAAGCGCCAATCGATCGGCGGCTTGTCGAGGGGCAAGAGCTCATCGTCCAGATCGCCAAGGATCCCATCGGGACCAAGGGCGCGCGGGTCACGAGCCACGTCTCGCTCCCCGGTCGCTGCCTCGTCTACTTGCCGGGCCAGCCGATGGTCGGCGTCTCGCGCCGCATCGCCAATCCCGACGAGCGCGAGCGGCTCCGGCGCTTGGGCGAGAGCCTGCGCACCGACGAGGGCGGTCTCATCAGTCGCACGGCCGCCGAGGGACTGACCGAAGAGGCGTTTGCCGCCGACGTTGCGTACCTCCAGGCGCTTTGGCGCGCCATCTCCGCGCGCGCCGCCTCGACGACGGCTCCCGCCCTGCTGCACGAAGAGCTCGACCTCAGCCGCACCGCAATCCGGGACCTCGTCACGAGCGACTGTGACGCCATCCTGGTCGACGACCCAGCCGAGCTCCAGCGACTCCAGGTGTTCCTCTCCGAGTCGTTGCCGAGCCTGCTGCCGCTGCTTCGCCTCGAAGGGACCGTGCCGTCGCTGTTCTCACGCTTTGGCGTCGACACGGAGCTGGCGCGGGCCCGTGACCGCAAGGTGTGGATGAAGAGCGGCGCCTACCTCTGCTTCGACGAGGCCGAGGCGCTGACGGCCGTCGACGTCAACTCCGGGCGCAACGTCGGCCGCACGAGCAGCTTCGAGCAGACGGCGCTCCGCATCAACCTGGAGGCCGTCCCCGAGATCGCGCGGCAGCTCCGGCTCCGCAACATCGGCGGCATCGTCGTCATCGACTTCATCGACATGACCGAGCCCGGCAACCAGGTGCGCATCCAAGACGCGCTCGTACAGGCGCTCTCGCGCGATCGCGAGCGCACGCACGTGATGCCGATGTCGCGGCTGGGCCTCATCGAGCTGACCCGCAAGCGCGAACGGGAGCCGTTGTCGGCGACGCTGACCGAGGCGTGTCCGACCTGCGACGGTCGTGGCAAGACGCTGCGACCCGAAGAGGTCGCCGTTCGCGCCCTGTCACGGGCTCGCGAGGTGATCGCGTCACGCCCCGACATCGAGGGTCTCACGTTGGAGGTTCCGGCCGCGGTATCCGCGGTGCTTCTGGCACGGTTTGGAGCGGTCTTGACGGAGCTTGGCGCGCGTGTCGGCCGGCCCGTCGAGGTGGCTCAGGGCGCGTCGCCGCACCCCGAGCGCTTCGAGGTTCGATCGCGCTCTACTTCTTCCGGCCGATCGTCTTGAAGTTGTTGACGAGCTTGGTGCCCGTCTCCGCGCTCTTGCCCGGGATCACCATGGCGTCGCGCTGCACCGTGTTGCCGAGGTCCTGAGCCTCGCCCTGCATGCGCTTGAGCGTGTCGAGCTGGCCCTGCATCTTGGCGCGGTCGCCGTCGTTGGCGAGCGGGTTCTTCTTGAGCACCTCGAAGGCGCCCTGCGCCTCGGCGAGGACGCCGCCGATCTGCGTGGGCGTGTCGAGCACGCGGTTGCCGACGGCCTTGGCGCGATCGGGCACCTCCTGCTTGATGAGCACGCGCAGGTCGTTCAGGATCTTGAGCCGCTCCTGAGCCCACGCCTTGGCGGTGTCCGCGGTCTTCTTGGGGAAGCCCTTGACCTCGGCTGCGAGGACTCCGGGGCACTGCTTGACGCGATCGATGCCGTTTTGCGCCGTGAGCTGCACGGACTTGAGGTCATGGTAGACGCCATTGCTCCGGTAGGCCTTGCCGGCCTCGATCGCATCGACCGAGGAGCCCTTGACCGACTGAATCGTCTCGATGGGCGTGTTCCAGCAGCTGGTGAGCTCGCCCTCGAACTGCTTCCAGTTGACCTGGAGGAACTTGAGGCCGTCGGGCACGCGCGTGAAGAGGTCCGCCTTCTGATCGACCGTCTGCTGGACGCCCATGAGCAGAACGTAGTCCGCCTTCAGGCCCAGCATGTGCTTCTCCGCCTCCGCGACGTAGTCCTTCTGAGTGCCCACGCCCGTGGCACCGCCGAGGCCCTTGCCGAGCCCGCCCAGCGTGCCGCAGCCGAGCCCGAACACAGCCACCGTCATCATCATCGTCATCTTCAGCGTTCGCATGCTTCCTCCGCGCTCGTTCCGCCTCTACCGGCCCTTTGAGCCGGCGCAAGATAGCACCCGCGAGCCCCGTGTCAATGGTTGTCCGCCGTGCGGAAATTGCTGCGATTGCAGCGGAATTCGCGCCGTCGCGCGGCCCTCAGTCGCCGAAGCGGCCGTGCCGACCCGCGCCGGCGGTGAAGCGCACCGCGCCGTCCAAGGATTCGCCGCTCAGCACGGCGGCGCCGTGGCGCACCTCGTTGACGAGCGCGTCGTCCAGGCCGAGGTCCCACTGTTCGTGCACGGAGGCGCGGTCGTTGCGCAGGCAGGCCTGCGGGAACGCGGCCAGCGCGAGCGCGAGGGCCTCTGCGGCCGCGCGGGACGTACCGCGCGGGACGACGCGATTGGCGAGACCCATCGTCAACGCCTCGTCTGCGGCCACCGGACGCCCCGTGAGGATAAGATCCAGCGCGCGGGACTGCCCGATGAGGCGCGGCAGCCGGATCGTGCCCCCGTCGATGAGCGGGACGCCGAACCTGCGACAGAAGACCCCAAACACTGCGTCCTCCTCGGCGACGCGCAGGTCGCACCAACAGGCGAGCTCGAGCCCGCCGGCGACCGCGTGTCCCGCGACCGCTGCGATGACCGGCTTGCTGAGCCGCAATCGGGTCGGTCCCAGCGGCCCGTCGCCGTCGAGCGCGACCCGATTCGGCGTGCTCGACGCGATGGCCTTGAGATCGGCCCCCGCGCAGAACGTGCCGCCCTCGCCAAAGAGGACCGCGACGGAGGCGCTCTCGTCGGCGTCGAATTCCCGAAAGGCGTCGGCGAGCGCGACCGCCGTGGCGTGATCGATGGCGTTGCGTACCGCGGGGCGGCACAGGATGACCGTGGTCACGGGTCCCTGACGTTCGACGCGAAGGCTCATGCCGCGGGCATACCGGGTGTCGCGTCGCGACGCCAGCCCGTTGACCTGGGCCACGGGCGATGCTACCCACGGCAGGCGAGGGAGGTCTCCAGATGCGTACTCAACGGCTCGTGCTGAGTATTCTGCTCGGCGCGCTCAGCGGCTCCGTGGCTTCGGCCGGCGGCTTCGAGTTCCCCGAGCACGGCGCGCGTGCCATGGGGCGCGGCGGCGCGTGGACGGTCGGCGTCGACGACCTGACGGCGCTGGCGCTCAACCCCGCGGGTCTGCTGCGGCTCGACGGTACGCACCTCTACCTCTCCGACAACCTCATGTGGCACGACTTCGCGTTCACTCGGGCGCCCTCGGGCATGGACCTGACCACGCAGCTCACGGAGTTTGGCGGCAACGCGGCCAAGAACGTCGCGCCGACCTATCCGGGTGACCCGCTGGAGACCATTCGGCCCAAGAACAAGCTCTTCCCCCTGGGCGCCATGCTCGGGCTCGGCTCGGACTTCGGCCTGAAGAACTGGCACTTCGCGCTCGGCGTGTATGGCCCCAACGCGTTCGGCAAAGTCGAGCTGCCCCAACTCGGCGGCCAGCGCTACATGCTGACCAGCATGGACATGCTCCTGCTGTACTACTCGCTGTCGTTTGCGTACGGCGAGAAGGAGAAGTGGGCCATCGGCGCCACGTTTCAGATCGCGGACATGCCCAAGAGCGAGTTTGGCCTCGTGGTTCACGGCATCCCGTCGGGCGGTGTCGTGCCGTACTACTCCACGTTCGACCTGCTCAGCACGCTGGATCTCAAGTTCCATAGCGCCTTCAGCATGATCTGGGGCGGCTGGTGGCGGCCCATCCCACAGTTCGAGATCGGCGCGTCCGCACGGCTCGTGCCGGTCTTCATGAAGCCCAAGGGCAAGGTCAAGCTGGCCTCGGTCGAAGGCATCACGCTCGTCGGGAACAAGGATGCCGAGCCTGTCCTCGAGAATGGCGACGCCGAGATCGCGCTGTCGATCCCCATGGACGCGCGGCTCGGCGCCCGCTATCGGCACCTGGCTCCCGATGGTCACGAGGTCTTCGATCTGGAGCTCAACTTCGTCTACGAGGCCTGGAGCGCCATCAAGGCGTTCGACGTCAAGCTCACGGGCAAGGCCGGCGTGAAGACGCCCAACGCGCAGGACCCGAGCTCGCCGTTCTATCCGGTCCCCATCACGGACCTGACGAACATCAGCCTCGACAAGCGATGGCGGGACACCTACAGCGTGCGCCTCGGCGGCACGTGGAACGCGGTGCCCAACTGGTTCTCCTGGTCGCTCGGCGGCCTCTTCGAGAGCGGCGCGATCCCCCCGCAGTACACCAACCTCGACTTCCTCTCGTGGGACCGCTTCGGCGTGGGCACGGGCTTTCGCTTCACGCATTGGGGCGTCGACCTGTCGATCGCGTACATGTTCATCCACCAGCTCACCCGCGAAGTCGCCGAGGAGGATGGCAAGGTCTTCCAGCAGCGGCCGTTCGCGACGTGCCCGAAGTACTGCGACGGCCTCACGGGCGTGCCCGCCAACGCCGGCAAGTTCGAGTCGCAGGTCCACCAGCTCCAGATCTCGCTACAGCTCCACTTCGACGAGTGGGTCAAGAAGAAGCCGGTCGACGCGGCTCCTGTGAAGTAGCAGACCGCGCGGGGTTCGCTTCAGCGGTACAGCACGATGGAGCGTCGATCGGCGCGGTCGCCGTCGTCCGCCTCGCGGCGCGCTCCGAGTGGGGGCGGAGTCGTCACGGTCGCCCCCCGTGCCGTACCCGCCGCTGGCGCAGGTTGCGACTGCCTGTCGAGCCATGCCGGAAGCCCGGTGACCAACAACACGAGCGCCACGAGCGCTCCGACGATGGCGCCACGCCGAATCTCCAGGCGGCGCTGTAGGCGCGTTGCGCTCAGCTCACTTGCCCCAGCACGCCGGTTTCCGGCCGCGAGGTAGAGCGTGCGCTGCTCGGTGGTCATCTGCGTCAGCAGCGCCGCCTCGGGCGAGCGGCCAGGCTGAGCGGCCGGCTGACGAAAGAGAGCCACGACGACCGGAGCCGGCTCCTCCGGCGGGCTGGCGTCCGCGGCCTCGGCGCCACCGGCGACCAGGCGCAGGCGCGGGGTGTAGCGCGTCGAGTACGGCGTCGTCGAGAGCACGGAGCCATAGGACCGCAGCGCGTCGGGCAGAGTGGCTGCGTGGCGCTGCAACGCGGCGAGCACCTCGCCAATCGACCCGGGTCGCTCCTCGGGCCGCCGCGCGATACAGGCCATCGCGAGCTCGGCGATCTCGGGTGACAGGTTGGGCATCTCGCGGCGGGGGTCTGGAAGGCGACGACTCCCGAGGATCGCGTTCATGGCCATCATGGCACGCCCTGGATACGGACTTACGGCAGTCACCAGCAGATACAGCAGCGCGCCCAAGCCGTAGACGTCCGTGGCCCTGCCGAGCGGCTCTCCCGCCAAGAGCTCGGGCGCGACCGCGCCGGGATCGGGGAAGAGGATGTCCCACATCGACCGCGCCTGGCGAAGGCGATCGGGCGCGCAGGCATCCAGGAAGGGGACGAGACCCAGGTCGAGGACCGTCGTCTGCCCGTCCGGCGTGAGCAGGACCGCGTCGCGGTGCAGGGCCCAGTGGAACAGACCGGCGGCGTGCGCGTGCTCGAGTCGGTTCCCGATGGCGATCGTCACGGCCGCGGCCACGGGCACCGGCAGCGACCCGGCGGCGCGCAGCAGCTCACCCAGCGTGGTCCCCGAAGGCACGTCCGTCACGTAGTAGAAGGGGCCGTCCTCGCGGGCGGCGACCTCGCGGGCCGGCAAGGTCCCCGGATCGCTCAGCGCGGCGCGGCGCCCGAAGTGCTCGAGGAACAGGCGGCTTGCGGCCGGACACTCGATCGCGGGGAGGCCCGGTAGGACCTGATGGACGAGCACATCGGCCCCTCCGTCATTGGCCCGCCCCGAATAGAGGCGTTCGAGCGGTCGCACCGCGAGCAGCGACTGGAGGTGGTGTCGCGCGAGCGCTCCCATGCGCCGCTCAGTCGCGGCTCGAGAAGGCCTTGGGGTCCTTCTGCCACAGCTCCTGGAGGTCAAAGGCGTCGATCTTCCAGCCGTCCTTGAGCTCGATCATCTTGACGCGGCGCTTGATGGGGCCCTTCTTGACCGTGAGCGTGGCGACGCGGCGCTCGACCTTCTCCAAGCCCTCTTCGGCGGTCTTGGTCCTCTCGTGCAGGTCGCGCTGCAACGACTGCGTCTCGATCTCGGTGCTCTCGACCTCGTCCATGACCAGCGCGAGGTAGGGATCCGAGTCTTTGTTCACGTCGTCTCCATAGGTGCGCCGCAAGGCGAGCACCGTACGGACGAGTGGCCGACTCCGCTCGGTGAAGCCGTCGAGGAAGGCCTCTTCGTTGCCCATCTTCGCGAAGAAGACCAGGCGGTCGTAGGCCTTGCTCGGCTCCTCCTTGCACGCGGCGAGCAGGAGCACGAGCCCCAGGCCCCATCTGGTCGCGCGCGTCATCCGCCCCCCTCGGACGCCGCCGCGTCGAGCGGTGCCCAAAACGCCGGCAGCTCCAGCGGATCCAATACCCACACGTCTCCTTCATTGACCATCAGCAGGGTCTGCCGCTCCTTGGCCTTGGTCGTGACCGTGACGAGCGCCAGCTTTCCGACGTACGTGGGGCTCCCGACGACGGCGTCGAAGTCCACCAGCCCGCCGAGCCCCGCGAAGTACGTGAGCGTCCCGCCGGTCTGCTTCTCCTGCAGCACGAGGGAGCGGAGCAGCGAGCGCGACGACGCCGTGAAACATCCGAGGGCCTCGTCCAGCCGCTCCTTGTCCTTGGCGGCCTCTCGACAGCTCTCGAGGCGCTCCGTCAGGCTCGCTTCGCTACATGCCGCGACGAGCAGCAGCGAGACGAACGCGGCGGGCAGGCGTCGGCGGTGATGGCTCTGACCCATGGCGTCGAGCCTAGCGTGAAGTCTCGTGCGCGTCGACCCGAGGCTGCGGTTCGAGCTCGGGGAGCGCGGGCTTGGGGCCCGGCTCGTCCTGCCCCGGGCGGCTACGCTCGGCGGGACCGCCCGAGGTCGACCAATCACGGCTCCAGAGGAGCTCGGTCCCGACCAGGTCGACGCGCCACGCGCCGTGCTCCTCACGCAGGATGACCGTGCCGCGCTCGTCCCCCGGCGCCTCGGCGCGTACCTGGACCAGGGCGATGCCGCCGCGATCTTCGAAGCCCATGGCACGAATGGAGTGCGTCCGTCCCGCCGGTCCGAAGACCGAAGCGCTTGGCCCTGCAACCGCGCGCATGCCGTCGAACAGCACGCGTGAGTCGTCGGTGAGCCACAGCGCGGCCTCGTCGATCTGCCCGGCCTCCCAGGCCGTCGCAAAGCGATCGAAGACCTCGACGGGCCCGTCCCGCCGACACCCGGTCGAACCGAGCAGCAAAACGATGAACCAAAAGTGCGGACGGGGGGATTTGAACCCCCACAGCCGAGTTAAGGCCACTAGCACCTCAAACTAGCGCGTCTACCAATTCCGCCACATCCGCAGCACCGCAAAGCACCAGGCGCGCCTGTGCTCGCAGTGAGCGGCTTATAAGATCGGCCCGAGAGCGTGTCAAGCGTCGTCGCAGGCGCTCCGGTCGGTGACCGAGAGGCGTCGAGCGACGGCCTCAATCGCGCCGTCGTTGGCGCCAGACGCTGCCTGCGCGACCTCGATGGCCTCGACCGCCAGCAGGGTGGTGAGGTGATCGATGACGAGCTGCTCGGCGACGTCCGCGCCGGCCACGGCGTAGCGGCCGCGCTGCAGGCGCTCGCGGAGGGCGTTGACCCGATAGAGGTCGAAGTCCGCCTGCGACGGAAAGCCCAACCTTTTGCTCCGGAGCGTGATGCGACGACCCACGACCGTAGAAGATCGGCCGCGCGCCGGGATCCTTTAGCGGGACCGGCGCGATCGCCCCACTTTCGCTCACACGGTCTGCACGCAATACTCCGGCGATGGCGCGCGTCGCAGCTCTGGGGCTTACGGTCATGGTGGTGGGCTGCGCACTGCCTGCGCCCTGGGACGAGGTCGAGCTCCCACCCGCGCAAGTCGTCGCGACGCTGGAGGGTGGGATCGTCACGACGCTGGGCCGCGACGCGCAGTCGGGGACCCTCCTCGCTGGCACGGCGCGCGGCTGCTTCGGCCGCGACGCTCCGGGGCATTGGAGCCCGCGCCCCTGCAAGCCCGTGGATCCGCTGCCGCCGAGCACCCCGCTACGGTTGCCGAATGGCGAGTCCCTCGCCGAGACGTTTCGGAGCGACCCGCAAGGGGGCCGCCTCGCGCTGCGCGCCCGCACCGACCTCATCGAGTGGCCCGCCGGCGCCCGGCAGCCGCTGCCTCCGGTGCGCCTCCCGGGCAGCGCGCCACGTGCGGTCGCCGCGGATCCGGTCGATGGTCGGCGCCTGCTCGTCGCGGGTGCAACCGGCGGGCTCTTCGAGTGCACCGTCGCCGACGGGGGGCCGCCACAGCCGTGCGGGCGCCTGCTCGACCGCCAGGTGACCGCAGCTGCGCGTTTCTCCGATGGCAGCGCGCTCATTGGCGACGTCGATGGCCGAGTCCTACGTCGCCGGCCGTCGGAGACCACCTTCAGCGATGTCGCTCGCGCTCCGGGCCCCGTTGCGGCCGTGACCGGTGTCCCCGATGGAGGTCCGCGCTTCATCGCGTACACCGAGGGCACCTCAGCCGTGGCGTCACCCTCGTGGCTCGTCAGCACCGACCACGGCGCGAGCTTTCAGGCGAGCCATGGTCCTGTCGGGGCCGTGGGCTCTGGCGGGCTCGTCGCGGCGTTGGACGGCGATGGCCGGCTCACCGTCCGGGAGCTCGATGGCTCGATTCGCGAGCTGGTCCCTGCGGGAAACTTGCCCCCAGGGGCGCCCGTGCGGTGGTCTTCGAGCGAGCACGTGGTCGTCGGACTGCGCGACGGCTTCGTCGTCGCCGCACGCAACGCGGGTTCGGTTCGTCGGTTCGTCAGCGATAACGGGTCCCCGCGGACGTTCCTCGACGCTGGCCATGTCGGCTCCACGTTGCTCATCTACACCTCGGGCGGCCCGGCGGGTGTGGAGCTTCAGGTGACGCGGGTCCCTGCCGGAGGTAGCCCACGCTGGGGTCGGCTCGCTTGGCTGAGTCGTGGCTCCGTGATGGTGGTGGGCCTCGTCGCCCTGGTACTTGGTGCGGTCTACTGGTGGATCGATCGGCGCCTCAAGCGCATCGCTCGCGAAGTGCGCCTACCGCCGAGCTGAGCGTGGCTACGGGATGGGCAGACAGATCTGCTGCCCCAGGCACGTCGCACACAGCCCGTTGCACCCTGAACACTGATATTGCGTCGGGATCGATTGCGGCTTGCAGCCGCCGAGCGGCCCGCAGCTCCCGTTCAGTACGACCTTCTCGCAGATGCCGATGTCGAACGTCGCCTCGCACGGCTGCCCGGCAATCGGAGCGCACGCGCCGCCCTGGCAGATGCCCGCGGGGCACGCGCCGCTGTCGGTCGTGCACACCTGTCCATCCAGCGGCTTGCACTGCCCTTTGCTGCACTGTCCCGTGAAGCACTGGTCCTTCTCCGGAATCGTGCACAGGAAGCCGTCGCTCTGATTGGGTCCAGGCACGCACTTGCCGTCCTTGCACGACGATGCCTGCTTGCACGAGTCGCCCGTCGCGCAGTTGGACGCGGTGACGCAGCACCCCTGAATCGCCGTGTGCGTGCACTTCTTCGGGCCAAACCACTCCGATACGCACTTGTCGCTCGTGCACGCGTTCTTGTCGTTGCAGTCGCTGTCCTTGTCGCAGGGCCCGTCGCTCGGCACGTGCTGGCAGCCCAGGTTGGGATCACAGGTGTCGAGCGTATTGGGGTCGTTGTCGGTGCAGTTGGCGGGCGCGCCGCCCTTGCACTTGCCCTCGGCGCACGCGTCTCCCACGGTGCACAGGCTTCCGTCCTCGCAGCCGGAGCTGTTCGGCACGTGGGTGCACTGGTGCGTTCCGGCGGGGCAGGCGTCGGTCGTGCACACGGTGCCGTCATCGCACTGCGCGGCCGACTTACAGCAAGCGGCGATCTTGGCGTGCGTGCATCCCGCGCCCTTGGTACATCCGTCCATCGTACAGGGGTCGCTGTCATCACACGCGAGCGCGCTCGAACCCGGGGCACAGCTGCCTTTGGCGCACGCATCCCCGACGGTGCACGGATCGGCGTCATCGCAAGCGCCGTCGGCGGGCAGGTGCTGGCAGCCGGTCGCCGGCTCGCAGTCGTCTTGCGTGCACGGATTGGCGTCCACGCAGTCCTTGGGCGTCCCGAGGCACAGGCCGTCGTTGGCGCACGTGTCGCCGACGGTGCAGTGGTTGCTGTCATCGCAGGCGCCCAGGGTTGCTACCTGCGTGCAGCCGAGGCCGACGGTACAGCTCTCGGTCGTACACGGGTTGCTGTCCGCACATGGTACCGCCTGCGCGTAGCCCGAGCCGTCGGACTTGCAGGTTCGCGCGGCGCCGGCCGCGGTGTCCGCTGGCACGCAGAGGATGGTTCCGGGGACGCACGGCGCATCGACGCACGCGCCGTCCACGCAGATAAGGCCGCTCTCGCAGTCGGCGTTCTTCGTGCAACCCGCGTCGGCCACGGCGTCGCTCGTGTCTGGCTCGGGGACGTCCGCCGTGTCCGGCACGCCGTCGATGGAGTCGACGCCATCCACGACGAGGTGCGTGTCCTCCGCGTGCAGCAGGTCGGACAGTTCGTGCAGCGGTCCGGTGTCGGCCTGGAGAAGGTCCCCGGCAGTGAGGTCCCCCGGGATCGTGTCCTTGGAGACCGTGACATCGCCGCTCGTGCCCACGACGGGGCCCGGTCCGACGAACTCGAAGGCGATCCCCTCGACCTCGTCGTCGGCGCACCCGATCACGAGGTGAGCGGCGAGCATGAGGACGAGCGTGAGGCGCATGGCCTCAGCGTACCGAACTCGAGGCACGACGGGAAGGGCCGTCACAGGTTCAGGAGCACGATCCCGAGCAGGGTGAGGGCGACGCCGACGGCCTGGCCCCGCGAGAAGCGCTCTCCACGGAGTATGAGCGCCAGCACGACCGTCACCGCCGTCGACAACGAGCCCAGCACCGTGACCACGGCAATGTCGCCGTAGACCAGCCCAAAGCCGCACGCGACGCCGGCTGCCGTGGCCAGGACGCCGGTGATGCTGGCGATCCACCATCGCCAGGGTCCCGGCGCGGGCGCAGGCCGCAGGCGACCGGCGGCGACGAGCACGATCGGCGCCACGAGCCGCGCGAGCCAGATGGGCACCATGGGCCCCAACACGGGAGCCACGAGCGTGCCGAAGACGTGAAACGTGAGGCCGTAGGCGACCGCCGACATCAGCGCCCAGCTCACGCCGGGAGGCAGTCGAGCGCGCGGCGCTGCCCGGTGCGGCGTGTCCGGTCCACCTCGCGCGGCGATGGCCGCGACGCCGACCACCGCGAGGAGCAGCCCCAGCAGGGCGCGTCCACCGATCGCGGCGCCTCCCAGCCAGCACAGGAGCGTCGTCACCGCGCCATATGACGACGAGATCGGCGAGACGATGGCCGTCTTCCCAAGCTGGAGGGCCGTGTAGAAGGCCTGAGTCGCAAACGTGACGAGGCCGGCCCCGAGCAAGCCGAGGGCCCACACGACCGCCGTGCCCTTCGACAGCGCAGCCGCCAGATCCCCCGAGGCGACGACGACGAGGGTGAGGACCGCCAGGCCTGACACTTGCGCGATGATGTTGGCCCGCAGCGTGCCGCCCTCGCGCGACGCGATGGACGCCAGGTAGTCCGCCACGCCCCAGCCGAGGGCGGCGAGTCCGCCGAAGAGGAGGCTCACGCGCGGCTCAGGCGCGCACGGTCGTGGAGGTCAGCAGACTCGGCTCGTAGTGCGACGGCGCGTCGAGCCCGAGCAGCGCGAGCACGGTCGCGGCGACGTTCGCCAAACCACCGCCGTCCCGGAGCGCGAGGCCCGGAGGAGGCGGCCAGACGATGAAGGGCACCGGGCTCAGGCTGTGGCTCGTGCAGGCCCTGGGCGCACCGGTCGCGGGGTCGCGCAGAAACCCTCCGGCCTTGTCGCGCAGGAACATCTGATCGGCGTTGCCGTGATCTGCGGTGACGATGAGGCGCCCGTCCACCGCGGCGACCGCGCGCCGCAGCCGGTCGAGCGCGAGATCGACGGTCTCGACGGCGAGCACGGTCGAGTCCAGGTTGCCCGTATGGCCGACCATGTCGCCATTGGCGTAGTTGAGGCGCACGAAGGGATGACGCCCCGCACGCACGGCCTCGAGGACCGCGTCGGTGAGCTCGGCCGACTTCATCCACGGCCGCTCGTCGAAGGGCACGCGATCACTGGGGACCTCGACCCACGTCTCCAGACGCGGGTCGATGGGCTCAGACCGGTTGCCGTTCCAGAAGTAGGTGACGTGGCCAAACTTCTGCGTCTCGCTTCCGGCCCACTGCGCGATGCCCGCCTCGACCAGGAGCTCGGTCAGCGGACGGTCGATGACGGGCGGCGTGACCAGAAACGACGCCGGCAGCCTCAGGTCGCCGTCGTATTGCGTCATCCCCGCGAACCGCAGCCGCGGCACCCGCCCGCGATCGAACGGCTCGAAGCGTCCGTCCGGTGGCGTCTCGAAGGCGCGCGTGAGCTCGATCGCGCGGTCACCACGGAAGTTGAACAGGACGACGCCATCGCCATCGGCCATTGGCGTGGCCGGGTCCACGACGAACGGCGGAAGGTGCTGGTCCGAGCAGCCGGGAGATTCCGCACGTGCCGCCTCGATCGCGGCGCGCGCCGATGGAAAACGGCGAGCGGCGCCATGGACGTGTGCCTTCCAGCCGCGCTCGACGATGCGCCAGTCCGCCTCGTAGCGGTCCATGGTCACGCGCATCCGACCGCCGCCGGAGGCGATGCGAAAGCCAGGGCCCAGCTCACGGAGGACCGCCTCCAGTCGATCGACGTACTCGAGCGCCGAGCCATCGGGCACGTCCCGACCATCGAGCAGGGCGTGGACCTGGGCGCGTTCGATGCCCGCGGCGCGCGCGGCTCGGAGCAGCGCGACCAGGTGCCGCTCATGGCTGTGGACGTTGCCGTCCGAGAGCAGGCCGATGAGGTGCAGCGTGCCGGTCCGATCGCCGAGGACGTGCTGCCACGCGGCGCCGTTGAAGAGCTGACCGCTCGTGATCGCACGGTCGACGAGCGTGGCCCCCTGGTCGAAGATGCGACCGGCGCCGAGGGCGTTGTGGCCGACCTCCGAGTTGCCCATGTCGTCGTCGGACGGCAGGCCCACGGCGCGTCCATGCGCCTTGAGCTGCGTGTACAGCCCGATCGCTCGGAGCGTGTCGAGCGTCGGCGTGCGCGCCAACGCCACGGCGTTCCCCGCATCGGCCGGGCCGTCGCCGACGCCGTCCATCACGACCAGGACGAGGGGCCCTTGACGCATCGGCAACCGTCAACTCACGGGGGCGTCGAGCGCCCCGAGTCGGTCGTAAGCGCGCTCCGCGAAGGCACAGCCCGGGTCTAGACGCAGCACCTCACGCAGCGCGTGGACGGCGGCCTGTCGCGTTGCGCCGCTGTCGTCGGTCGCAGCCGCGTCGGCGAGCGCCGTTCCAAGGAAGTAGTGCGCATGGATGCGATAGATGTCTGCCACGCCAGGCGGCTCGAGGTTGGTCGCCTCGACGATCGCGAGGACCTGGCGGAGATCGGCCGCCCCGCGCTCGCGCAGCCCGAACGGCGCCGGCATCAGCAGGCAGACCCGGCCGCGGGCGAGGAGCGCCTCGACGTGCTCGCTCGCCTCGTCCGGCGGCGGCAGCGTCGCGCTCTCCCGCAGCAGCTCCAGCGCATCGTGAACTGCTGACGTCGCCGTGGTCAGATCCTCAGCGCTCCCCGCCTGAAAGGCGCGCACGACCGCGGCGTAGCACGCCACCAGCAGCGACCGTGGCGCGAGGAGGCGCGCCTCCTCCACCGCCGCTTGCGCGGAGCCGAGCTCGCCGAGGAACAGCCGCGCGACCGCGAGGTACGCCAGCAGGATGCCGGTGCGCTCGGCGGCCAGACCGGTTTCGAACCAGCGGCTCGCCTCCGCGTGACGACCGAGGATCATGAGCAGGCGCCCATGCAGGTGACAGGCCGACGGCGACGCGAGCTGTTCGGCGTCGGCCCGCGCCTCCGCGAGCAGGTACGGCAGCCCGTAGCGTGCCGCGAACAAGGGGCTCGGCACATAGAGCAGCTCACGGGCGTAGTCGTGCAGCTGCGCTCCAATCCCACCGACCCGCCGGAGCGCGTGCGAGACGTGACCTTGCCGGACCGAGGCCAAGAGCCGAGTAACCGCCGTACGCCGCCGCTGAAGGCGCTCGAGCGCCGAGCCCGGTGCGGTCCCCGACTTGACGTCCAGCACGACCGCGTCGACCTCGAGCTCGCCGAGAGCGCCACCGATGCGCACGAGGCGCAGGACCGTCTCGGAGTCGATGCCGAGGCCGAGGAGGCGATCTCCGGCCTCGACGACCATGCGCTGCGGCTCCGACCACGGGCTTCCATCGGTGGGAAGCAGGCCCGCCTGCGACAGCGCGATGAGGAGGCTGCGGTGGTTGGACGGAGGCACGTCGCGTCTCTCGCGCCGGCGGCTAGCGCGTCATCGAGAGCAGCTCATTGAGCCGCCCGCCAATCGTGGACATGACCTCCTCGACCTGGTCCGGATCGACGCCGGCGGCGCGTGCGGCCAGCTCGAAGGTGCCCCGATTCGGCCGCGCGCTGAGGTAGGTGTACCCGTAGTGGAGCGCGCCCTGATAGGCCGCTGTGACGACGGCATGGAGCGGCGCGTCGGGCCGTGGTGTGCTCGCCGTCTCGCGGGCCAGGGCGACGAGGCTCTCGGGCAAGCCCCAGGCGCGCAAGAACCGACTGCCGACCTGCGCATGGTGCTCGGCGATGATGTCGAGGACGAACGGGTCGCTCGCAAACGGCATCGCCTCCGCTGGAGCGCTCTCGCCGATGAGCCGCAGCAGGAGCGGCTCGCCAACCCGGTGCAAGAGCCCGCAGAGAAAGGCGACCTCCGGATCCACGCGGCCGTTCCAGGAGGCGATGGTCCGCGCGGCGAGCGCCGTATAGACCGTGCACGTCCAGATCTTGCGCAGGTGGTGAAACGAGAGCTCACGGCCATGTCGGGAGAAGTCCGACAGCGCGACCGCCTCGACCACGTTCGTCACCGCCGGTGCCCCGAGCTGCACCATGGCCGCTCGCAGGTGCTGCGCCGGCCGGTGGCCCGGAAGCGTCGTCGTGCTCGCGAGGCGCATCACGTGCGCGGCGACCGCCGGCTCGCTCTCCGTGATCCGCAGCAGGGCCTCGAGCTGTCCCTCCGCGTCCTTCTTCAGGCGTTGCACGCGCTGGGAGATGTTCGACAGCGTGGGCGGCTCGACCGTCCCCGCGTCGACGGACTGAGCCACGCTCCCGAGGAAGCGCTCGACGCTGACCTGCCGCTCCTCGGGCTGCTGGTTCTGGAGCTGCACAAGGATTGGGGCCGTATTGGCTTCCAGCGCTGCTGCGGCTTTCACGTGCGTCCCCCCCAACGTGGCGCAACCCGAAGGTGCAACCACACATCTTGCCCGATCCGGGGTTGGTGTGCCAGCCACCGACTGGCGATCATGGCCTGGGGATGATTGGACGAAACTAGACTGAACTGTCCAGTCTAATATTACTTCCCTTCGCTTCGTCCATCCGTTACAACCGGCGCGACCCGAGAGCTGGCTCGAACGCTCCCGCCAGCGACGGAAGGCCCCGACAAGCGAGCTGTGATGACCGCACCCGAACGCAACGCCGCAGCCTTCATCCGAGTCGAGGGAGTCCTCTTCAAGCGGGGGCTCTTGTCCGCCGCCGCGTATGTGGCGCGTAACGCGCAGGGCATGAAAGAGCGCGCGCTCCGCACCGTGGGCCTCGCGCTCGGCGCGCCCGCCTATGGCCTGCTCCGCCAGAACGACCGCACGCTCGCCAACCGCGTCGCCTACTTGGCGTTTCGGGGCATGAGCCAAGACCGCATCGAGGTGCTGGGCGAGGAGTACTTCCACGACGTCCTCGCCTCCAAGCTGCTCGACCGCGGCGTCGAGATTGTCCAGCGCATGAAGGACGAGGGCTACCGCACGGTGCTGTTGTCGGAGAGCCTGCCGCAGCTCATGGCGCCGCTCGTCGACAAGATCGGCGCGCGCCACGTCGATCGGCTCGTCACCAATCACATCGAGTTCAAGGCCGACGGGGACTGCACCGGCCGCCTGCTCGATCCGGTCGTCGGCGGTCACGATGCCGGCCGCTTCGTACACCGTTATTGCGAGGAGCATGGACTCGACGCCCGCGGCTCCGCGGCGTTCGGGAGCCACGCGGGCGACCTGCTCCTCCTGGCGTCGGTTGGCAAGCCGTGTGCTGTCAACCCGGACTTCACGCTGCGGCGGGCCGCCCACGAGGCCGATTGGCCCATCGTGGACTACACCGAGGACGCCTAGCAGCGCATGGACATCGCCTCTCGGGGACTGGTTGGAGGTACTTTGGTGAGCAGCTCCCGTCTTTCGATTCGTGACTCGTTTCGTGGCAAGCACCTGCTCGTCACCGGCGCCTCGGGCTTCCTCGGCAAGGTCTGGCTCGCCATGGTGCTCGACCGCGTGCCCGAGGTCGGCCGCATCTACGTGCTCCTCCGCAAGAAGGGGCTCCGCCCCGCGCACGAGCGCTTCGAGCAGATCATCGCGACGAACTACTGCTTCAAGGGCCTCCACGAGCAGTATGGCGCCGACCTCGGCGCGTTCCTGGCCGACCGCATCGAGGTCGTGGAGGGCGACGTCTCCGAGGTCGACTTCGGCCTCGAGCCCGAGGTCAAGGCGCGGCTCCAGCAGAACGTCGACGTCATCGTGAACGTCGCTGGGCTCGTCGACTTCAACCCCGACATCCGCGAGGCCATCGCCACCAACGTCGACGGCGCGACAAACTGCGTCACGTTTACGGCCTCCTGCCAGAAGGCCAAGCTCCTGCACGTCTCGACCTGCTACGTCGCCGGCAATCGCCCAGGCCGTATCGCCGAGGTGCTGCGCGAGGACTACCGGCCTGACGGTGGCTCGATGGACCCCGACGTGGAGTACGCCGAGGTGCAGGCCGAGGTCGAGCGCATCGTCGCGTCCGAGGAGACGCCGGAGCGCGAGGCCGAGCTGGACGCGCTGGTCATGGAGCGCATTCGCGAAAAGAAGCTCAACCCGGGCAACCAGACGCTCGTGCGCAACATGAAGGCCCGCGAGCGCAAAGAGCGCCTGAAGCGCCTCATGGCCGACTTCGGCAGTGAGCGCGCCGCACGCTTCGGATGGCCAAATACGTATACATGGTCCAAGAGCCTCGCCGAGGGCATGCTCAAGCGTCGCGCGAGGGAGCTCGGCGTGGCGTTCTCGGTGTTCCGGCCCGCGATCGTCGAGTGCGCGGTCAGCTTCCCGTTCCCGGGTTGGAACGAGGGCTTCAACACCAGCGGGCCGCTCGTCTACCTACTCGGCACCGGCTTTCGCCACCTCGTGTCCAAGCCCACCCTCCCGTTCGACGTCGTCCCGGTCGACCTGTGCTGCAACGGACTCACCATTGCGACGGCGGCCATGCTCCAAGGGACTCACCGCGAGGTCTACCAGAGCGGCACCTCGGAGCAGAACCAGCTCACGATCCGGCGGGCCGCCGAGCTCACCGGGCTCGGCTATCGCAAGCACTACCGCCGCTTTGGCGAGACGACCCGTGAGCGGCTGGTCATGTCGCGGCTCGACGCGAAGAACGCGCCGCAGGGGCACCTGCTGTCCAATGACAACGTCAGGGCGCTGGCGCGGGGCGTCAAGTCCGTCGCCGAGCGCGTCGCCGAAAAGGCGCCCGAGTTCATCAAGGGCCACGCCGAGCGGCTCGCGAACGCCGCAGACGGCACCGACAAGCAGCTCGAGCGCGTCGATCGCATCCTGGACCTGTTCAAGCCGTTCATCTACGACAACCACTGGGTCTTCGAGACCCAGGGCCTGGCCAGCGTGGACGTGGTCGAGCCCGAGTTTCGGTGGGAGCCCGACGCCATCGTCTGGCGCGACTACTGGACCGAGGTGCAGATGCCCGGCCTGCGCAAGTGGTGCTTCCCTCAGATCGAGGGCAAGGACCCGGAGACCTACACGCCCAAGCACGCGTTTCGGCTGCCGCGCCCCGGCGAGCTGCGTGACGCGAGCACCGGTGAGCTGCCCCGGCTGCGCCTCGTCGCCGAGGGCTGATGGGGCGTCGCGGCGCCTTTCGCATCCTCGACGAGCGAACCGTCTCACGAGCCTCCGGAGCCTCCGGAGCCTCCGGAGCACTTACCGAGAGCTCGGACGCACCAGACAACCCCTACTGGCTCGACGAAGAGCCCGATCCCCATCCCGCGCCCGAGAAGGGCTGCGTCCGTCGTGGGATCTGCTGCCGCACGAGCCCCGGCTGGTTCGGACCGGGTGAGGCCGACCGCGCCGCGGCGACGCTGGGACTCGAGCCCGACGCCTTCGTGCGCCAGTTCCTGGTCATCGACGAGGCCGAGGTGGACGGCGAGCGGGTGCCCGTCTTCGTGCCGGTCAAGCTCGATCGCTTCGGGCAGCCGGCGCTACCGCCGGCCTCGCGCGTGGACGACCTCTACCGCTTCCTGCGCGGGCCGTGTGTGTTCTTCGATGGCAGCGGCTGCCGCATCTACGCGGCGCGGCCCATCGAGTGCGAGCGCTACGTGTGCACCAATGCGCCGGAGCAGAACCTGTCCCACGAGGCCATTGGGCGGCTCTGGCGCGCCAAGGACGCTGACCCAGCTAGTTGAACACCTGCGCCAGATCGTTGGCGAGCTGCATGGTCATCGCGGACTCCGGCACGAGCACGTCTGGCAGGAAGAACGCGCGTGACAGGTCCGGCGGCGCGCCGGGCCCCGTGTACTGGGCGTCCAGTAGCACGAGCGGCGCGATCCAGCGCGACTTGGGCTCGAGCCACCGCGGATCGCCGCAGGTGAAGGTCACCACCGCCTCGGACTTGACCAAGTGGTCGTACTCGTAGAGCGACCACGTCGTCGAGAACCGCACCGTCTTGGCCTGGGTCACCGGATCGGTCGTCACGGCCTCGATCGTGAGCAGGATGGCGCTCGTTGCCATTGCAAACGCCTCGGCGGCGTCCGGCGTCTCTGACCAGGGTCCGGGCTGGCCCTCGCTCGCCTTGGGGTTCAGCGGCGCGTCGACGGGGCGCACGTCGAGCTCGGGCAGGCGCGTCGCGAGCCACGCCTTCACCTGGGCGCGGTTGGGCTCGGTCGCGCCCCGCCGCGCGGAGATGCGCGCGCTGTCCTTGGTGTGCGACGTGTCGAGCCCGACCGTGGACGGCTTCTCGCAGCCCAGCGCCGCGAGCACGTCCGCCGAGGGGGCGGTCGCAGACTCCAGCGCGTAGAGGATGGCGTCCTTGCACTGATCCTTGCTGTAGTGCGCGTGGCCACCGACGACGAAGTCCGCAGGCGGTTGGCCGAACAGCACCGCTGTGACGTGGTTCGAGACGAACGTGCCGCCGGCACCAGTGCAGCACTCCTCGCCGACGCCCGAGACCACCGACTCGACGACCATCGGCGCCTTCCGAAAGCGATAGGCGTCGTACATCGCCTCACGTGCGGCCTTGACCGACGCGATCGTCTTGCCGCCGAACGGGCTCGTCGACGCCTTCAGCGCGGCCGTGATCGTCGCCCGTTGCTCGGGCGTGTCGGGCCGGAAGTCGACCACGCTGCCGAGGATGTCGCCGGTGCGCACGATCGTGGAGACGCCAGTGACCGTCGCGAGCCAGGTCGTCTCTGTGGACGGCTTTGGATACGGCAGGCCCCACTCGGCGTACCAGTTGTCCTCGAAGGCGGCGGGGAGCGTGCCCGCGAGCGTCTCGACGACCTCGAAGCGCGTGCGGTACTTGTCCTGCTTGGTGATACGCACCACGGCGACCGAGGCGTCCTTCAACGCACGGTAGCCCACCGCCGCGCCCTCCGGGATGCTCGCCACCGGCATCGCCGCGTGGACGGGGCTCCATACGAGGTTGGTCGCGACCTTCGTCGGATACGCCTGGGACAGGCCCAGCACCCACGGCTCGCCGTTCTGGGGCGTGACGCCCTTTGGCAGCGGTACCTGCACGGTCTGGCCGGCGAGGAACGACCAGCCGAACGGCACCTCGGTGAGGGTCAACGTGCCGTGCGGCTCGTTGTAGAGCGTGATGACGCCGGAGAACGTGCCGCGCACGATCGCACCGGAGCGCGCGAGCCCAAAGCGCTGGAGGGAGGCGAGGTTCTTCGCCGCGAGCGCTGCGCCGTCCACCGTGCACGCGGGCGGCGTCGCCGTGTCGGTGGGCGAGGTGTCGCCGTCGAACGGCGGGCTCACGTCTGGCGCAACGGTAGTCGTATCCGCCGCCGTCGCGACCTCCGGCGTCACCGTCGCGTCGCAGTCGAGGCACGTCCCGTCGGCCGTCGCGCTCACGTCCGCCGTCACCAGCGCGCCCGTCGTACCTGCGTCGCCGCAGCCCAGGCACACCGTTACCAAGGTCATCCCAATCGCTGCACGCACACCCGCCTCCTTGCCGCCGCCGAGAGGCTACGGCTTGGAGAACATGGCCGCAATCGCGCTGGCGTGCGCGGCCTCGATCACCTTGCGGCGGAGCTTGCCGTTGGCGGTCAGGAGCCCGCTCTCGATGGTGAGCGCTGGACCCACGTGCGCAAAGGCGCGAATGCGGCGGTAATGCGGCAGATCGGCGTTGACTTTGTCGACCGCGGCCTGGATGCGTGCCACGTCGAGGCCGGTGCCCGCGACCAGCGCGCCGAGGAACGGGCGCCCATGACCGATGACGACGACATGCTCGGCGCCCTCGCACGCCTCCTTGAGCCGCTCCTCCAGTGGCTCCGGCGCGACCCAGTGGCCCGACTCCGGCTTGATAAGGTTCTTGACGCGCCCCACGATGCGCAGGTTGCCCGCCGCGTCGATCTCGGCCTGGTCGCCCGTGCGGAACCAGCCGTCGACGAGCGCTTCCGCCGAGATCTCCGGCTTGTTCCAGTAGCCGTGGAAGATATGCGGTCCACGCGTGAGCAGTTCATCGCCCTCGCCGAGCTTCATCTCCACCCCCGGGATGGCGTGCCCCACCTTCCCCGGCTCGCCCGATGCGCCCGGCTGCCGCGCCCGGTCGATGGTCACGATGGCCGTGGTCTCCGTGAGGCCGTACACCTGATACACCGGGACGTTCATCAGCTCGAAGAAGCTCTGCGTCTCCGGAGACAGCGGGGCTGAGCCGCAGATGAGGAACTCCAGGCTCTTGCCGAGCACCTCCTTGATCTTGGGAAACACGAACTTACGCGCGATGGCGACCGCCGCCCGATCGCCCAGCCCGCCCTTGCCCGCCAGGATGCGCGCATTGGCGTCGAGCGCGCGGCTGTAGAGTGTCCAGCCGATGCCGCCCTTCTCGCGAATCTTGGCGGTGACCCCGGCCTTGATGCGCTCGAGCACGGCCGGGACGTTGAGGTAGTAGTGCGGATCGGCCGCCAGCATCTCGTCGAGCACCTTTGTCAGGTCCGTCGAGAGCAGCACCGGGTTTGGCCGTACGAGCTGCGTGAAGAGCGCGATGCGCGAGCCCGCAAAGCAGAACGGCAAGTAATGGAACACCTTGTCCGGGTGGCCGCGCTTGCCGGTGAGCTCCTCGACCCGGCTGGCGGTGACCGGGACCATGAAGTCCAGGTTGCCTGACGTGATCATGACGCCCTTGGCCTCGCCGCTCGTGCCGGACGTGTAGATGATCGTGACCACGTCGTCGGGGCGATGCGCGTGCTCCGGCTCGGCCGTGGGCTCGTGCGCGAAGGCGAGGTCGAACAACGCCGTGCGCTCGCGACCCTCGGGCCATGCCTCCAGCAGCTTGTCGGCGAGGTCCTTGTCCGACACGAGCAGGACCGTGGGCTCGCAGTCGCGCAGCATCGCGGCGAGCTCCTTGGGCTCCTGGCGCGAATACAGCGGTACGGCGATGGCACCGCTCGCCAGGATGCCGAGGTCCGCCGCCACCCAACGCGCGCTGTTGCCCGCGAGCAGGGCGACGCGATCGCCCGGCTGGACCCCGAGCGTCGTGAGCAGACCGCGTACGCGACCGACCAGCAGGTGCAGCTCGCGCCCGGCCACCGGCACCACCTCGCGGCCACGGACCTCGAACAGCGCAGGCTTGTCGCCCAAGGTCCGCAGGTTCTGGAGCATCGTTGCGATCGCGCCGGGCTGGCTCATGGGGTCCTCCTCATCGGGCCCGCCGCGTAGCACTGGCGCTGGAAGTGGTCAATGGTCGGTCGTGCTTGACAGCCAAGGCCGACCTCACGACGCTGCACCCATGAACGTGGCGCGCATCATCGGGTTTATCGTGCTCTGGATCGCGCTCGGCTGTACCAACGAGGAGACCGACGGGCACGGCGTCTTCTTCCCGGTCCCAGAGGCCGACGCGCTAGGCGCCGATGGCATCGCCCCCGCGGATGCGTCGGGCAAGGACGCAGCGGGCAAGGACGGCTCGACACCCGCGCCGTGTGACGGCTGCGCCGATGGCTCCGGAGATGCGGGGCCTTCGCCGTCTGACGGCTCGGACAGCAAGGAGCCGGGGCAAGGCCACCTGGGCACGCCGTGCGTCACGGGCGAGGACTGTCAAAGCGGCTACTGCGTGCCCTCGAAGGACGGCCAGGTCTGCACCATCAGCTGCGTCGATGCGTGTCCGCCCGGCTACGGCTGCGCGAAGTACGAGGGCTCGACCGACCTAGTCTTCCTCTGCCTCGACCGCTCGCTCGAGCTCTGCCGGCCGTGTCTGTCCCACGCGGACTGCGGCAACGCCGGCGCGGGCCTGGACAGCTATTGCATCCCAAAGTCGGCCGAGGAGGGCAGCTTCTGCGGGATCGCGTGCGCCAACGGCGCCTGTCCCGAGGGCTACACCTGCGGCGAGGTCTCGGTCGGCGGCGCCAACGTCAAGCAGTGCATCCCCACGTCAGGCCAGTGCACGTGCTCCAAGTGGGCCATCCAGCAGGCGGCCAAGACGACGTGCGCGTCGGGCAAGAACGCGACGGGGACCTGCCTTGGCTTGCGGTGGTGCGGCCCCGGCGGGTTGTCGGCGTGTGACGCGCCACCGGCCAACGTCGAGGTCTGCGACGGCAAGGACAACGACTGCAATGGCGCGACTGACGAAGGGCTCGACGGCATCTTCTGTGCGTTGACCAATGACCACGGCACGTGTCCCGGGAAGACGCTGTGTTCCGGTGGCAAGGTCACCTGTTCGGGTCAAGAGCCTGCGGTCGAGGCGTGCAATGCCGTCGATGACGACTGCAACGGCCAGAAGGACGAGGGCTTTCCGGATCAGGACGGTGACGGGACCAAGGACTGCGTCGACGACGACCAGGACGACGACGCGGTCATGAACGCGCTGGACGACTGTCCCACGATCTTTGATCCGGAGCAGATCAACACCGACGGCGATGCCCTCGGTAACGTCTGCGACGAGGATGACGACAACGACGGATTGCTCGACGGCGTCGATAACTGCCCGGTCGTGCCCAATCCGGGTCAGGACGACTTTGACGGCGACGGCATCGGCGACGTGTGCGCCAAGGATATCGACGGCGACGGCGTGCAGAACGCGAAGGACAACTGCCCGATCACGCCCAACGCGGACCAGGCCGATGTCGATCAGGACGGCAAGGGCGACGGCTGTGACGAGGACGACGACAACGATGGCGTGGCCGACGTACTGGACGCGTGCCCCGCGACCTACGATCCGGACCAGACCGACTCGGACCTGGACGGCAAGGGCGACGCCTGCGACGCGGACAAGGACGACGATGGCAAGCTCAATACCGAGGACAACTGCCCGCTCGTGCCCAACCCCGATCAGCTCGACGCCGATCAGGACGGCAAGGGCGACGCCTGTGACGCCGACGCGGACGATGACGGGCTCCTGAACGCGTCGGACAACTGCCCGACGGTCGCCAACGCCGACCAGAAGAACACCGACGGTGACGGCCTCGGCGACGCGTGCGATCCGGACATCGACGAGGACGGCGTGCCCAACGCGACCGACAACTGCCCGCTCGTGCCCAACTTGGAGCAGGCCAATCTGGACCAGGATTCGTTTGGCGATGCGTGTGATCAGGACCGCGACGGCGACACCATCTCCAACGGGCAGGACAACTGCCCGGACGCGGCCAACAAGGATCAGGCCGATCTCGACGGCGACGGGCCCGGGGACGCCTGCGATCCCGACAAGGACGGCGATGGCACGCCGAACGGGACCGACACGTGCCCGGACGTCGCCAATCCGACGCAGGCCGACCTCGATGGCGACGGCATCGGGGATGCCTGCGATCCGGATCGCGATGGCGACCAGGTCGCCAATGGCGCCGATGACTGCCCGGACGTGGCCGACCCCGCTCAGGTCGACACGGACGGCGATGGTCAGGGTGACGTGTGCGACGGCGACCTCGACGGTGACGGAGTACTGAACGCGACCGACAACTGCCCTGCGACCAAGAACAGCGATCAGACGGACACGGATACGGACAAGCTCGGCGACGCGTGCGACCCGGACATGGACAACGACGGCGTCCTGAACGCGGCCGACAATTGCCCGACGGTCTCCAACGCGGCGCAAGCCAACCTCGACCAGGACAGCCAGGGCGACGCCTGCGACTTGGACATCGACAACGACGGCGACCCCAACGTGACCGATTGCGCGCCTGCCGATCCCACGGCGCGGCATGGGGCGCAGGAGACGTGCAACGGCAAGGACGACAACTGCGTCTTTGGCACTGACGAGCTCGGCGCGGGCGGCTGTGTCACGCTCTTTCAAGACGGCGACGGCGATGGCTGGGGGCTCGAGAACGACTCGGTGTGCGGCTGCCCTCAAGCCCCGCCCTCGGGCAAGCACACGGCGCTGCTGTCGGGCGACTGCGACGACAAGGACAAGAACGTCAAGCCCGGTGCCGGCGAAGTCTGTAACGGCAAGGACGACGACTGCGACAAGAAGGTCGATCCCGAGGGGTCTGCGCAGTGCAAGAATTACTACTACGATGGCGACGATGATGGCTGGCCTATCGACCAGAAGAAGTGCCTCTGCGCGGTGAGCGGCAAGTACGACGCTTCGAACAAGGGGCAGTTCGACTGCAATGACTCGAACGGCAACGTGAACCCCGGCAAGTCGGAAATCTGCGGTGGGCCCGACGAGAACTGCAATGGCCAGTCGGATGAGCCTGGCGCCGGCGGCTGCTCTTGGTTCTACGTGGACAACGACAGTGATGGCTACGGCGGCTCGAGCGGACAGTGCCGCTGTGGTGCCGGCAACGGCTATAACGTGACCAACGCCAGCGATTGCTACGACTACAACGGGTACGCCTACCCGGGTCAGCCCGGGTGGTTCGCCTCTCACCGGGGGGATGGCAGCTTCGACTTCGACTGCGACGGCGCGAGCACTCCGCTGTATACGCAAGTCGGGGGGCACTGTGACACGGTGCTTGGCTTTTGCAGCGGCACGCAGCAGGCGTTCACGGGCAGCTTGCCGCCCGCGTGCGGCAACAACGGGACGTGGGTCACGGGCTGCTCGTCGGGCTTCTTCAGCTGCAGCGCCGACACGGTGGCGCGGCAGCAGATCTGCCATTGACCGCTTGTTCAGGTCCGGGCGACGTGCCAGGCCGATAGAAAGCGGCGCGCCGCCTCGGCGACGGTGCCGCCCCACGCGACGACGCCGTCCTCGTGGCCGGCCATCGCGAGCACCCCGGGTTGTCGCCACGGGCGCTCGTGATCCTGGCGGACGCAATCGAACGCGGCGCGTGCCATCGCGGGCGTGCCATACGCTACGGCCTCCGGCGTCCGTGGTGCGTCGGTCGACAGCAGCCACCGCCAGAGACGTGGGTCGTGGCCATGCACGACGGCGCGCACGTCCAAGCTGGCGTCGTACATCGCACCATGCGTCATCGTCTCCGAGGACGGCGGACAGCTGCCGACGCTCGTGACGTGATTTCGGCCGTGGTCGTAACCGACGACACGCACCAGTGTGGCCGCACCGCCCACCGGGTCCCCGCCGGTCTGCGTGCACGAGACCAGGAACTCGCGTCGCCCTGGAGCCATCGCGTAGGGACCGGTGCGCGCGCTCAGGTTGCCGTAGCATGCCCCATAGCGGGACAGGTCACACCCTATCGTGTCGCGTCGAAAGAGCTCGGCGCGCCACCGCGTGAGCTCGCCGACGACCGGATCTCGCGGCGGCGGCGCGGGAGTGAGCCTGTAGCCGAACTGGACGACACCCTCAGAGGCCGGTCTCATGGGTGCTCGTCCACAAGAACTGGCGCGCACGGCGGCTGGGGGCGACCCAACGGCGATTGACGGTGCCTCCGAAACACGCGCCTACTCTACCGGAAGGAGCTCGGCGCCCGAACCCGTGCACGTGAGTCCCGTGAGCTCCAGCGCGGCCGCGCTCTGAAGTGCGGCGTCCGTCAGCTTCGCGAAGCGCTCGGGTGCGAGCTTGGCGGCGCGATCGAAGGCGAGCCGCGCCTCGGCGGGCTTGCCCAGGCGGACCTGAGCGCGTCCCGCCTCACAGGCGGCTTGCCACAGGCGATCGCGGCGCTTCTCGGCAGCCTCGAAGTCCGCCAGCGCTCCCGCGTCGTCCTTGGCGGCGACGCGAGCGGTGCCAAGGTGGAATCGGACCTCCGCGGTCGGATGCAGACGCTCGGCCGTCTCGAAACACGAGACGGACTCCGGGATCCGCCCGATCCGAAGCAGCGCGTGTCCGAGTGCGAGCTGCCCTGCCCAGTCGTCGGGCGTGTCCTTCGTCACGCGGCCGAGGTGAAACACGGCGTCCTCGAGGCGGCCCTCGGCCAGGAGCAGCTCCCCTGCCAGGCGACGGAGCGTGCGGTCTGCGGGGGCCACCGTCAATGCGCGGACCAGCGCGTCGGCTGCACCGGGGCTCTTGCCGGCGCGCAACGCAGCGCGACCGAAGCCGTGATAGGCGGCCACGTCCTCCGGTCGCAGATCGATGGCGCGGCGATACGCGTCTCGGGCCCGGTCAGGCTTCCCCGACTGCAGGTGCACATCGCCGAGCGATCGGTGGGCCTCTGCGTCGGCCGGATCGAGCAGCGTGGCCTCCCCGAGTGCCCTCTCGGCCTCGTCGAGCTGGCGCGCCGCGAGTGCCGCGTGCGCGACGACGATCCAGGCCTTGGGATCGGTCCGTCGCAGAGCCACCGCCGCGCGGGCTGCCGCGATGGCCTCGGAGCCGCGCCCGAGCACCAGGAGCGCCTCCGCCTCGAGCCGCGTCGGGTCGGGATCGTTGGATGCGAGCGACTTGGCCCTCCCTGCGGTCGCCAGGGCCTGCTCGCCCTTGCCCGCGCGCAGCTCTGCGCGCCCAAGCAGCACGAGCGCCTGCACGTTGCCTGGAAGCGCCGCGACGGCAGCGCTCGCCGCGCGCATTGCTTCCTCCGGCGGACCGTCAGCGGCCCGCTTAGCGGCGCCCAGGAGCTCGAGCCCGTCCACGCGCGAGTCTGTGGCCGGAGTCGCTCCCGCAGCCGCGGTACGCGTCTCCCGCGGGCGCGTCGAAGCGAACCAGGCTGCGAGCGCAATGGCCACACCCGCCGCTGCGCCGACGGCCCAGCGGCGCCAGTGAGGCGACGGGGTCCACACCGGTCTCGCGGCCGTGGGCGGGGGAGCCGGCGTCGCCGGGGTCGCGCCGGGTGGCGCAGTGACTGACGCAGCGACCTCAGACGTGGCCCACTCCGGAAACTCTTGGGCCGCCTGGGTCGCGCCGGTCGGGGCCGCGTCGATCGGGATCTCACCCGACGAGCGTCCCGCGGGCCGTGGGCTCGCGGTCGCCGGGCCGTCCGACTCTCCGTGGGTCGCCCACTGCGGGAACTCCTCGGCGGCCACGGACAGGCCCTCTCGGAAGCGCACGACGGGGCTCGACTCCGAGGCCGCCTCGGGGGCCCAGAACTGCGGCCCGGAGACGTCGGAGCCCTGCGAATCGGGATGAAGCAGGACATCGAAGGCGGGCTCCGAGCCCGGCATCGGCTCCGAGCGTGCCGAGGCCCACTTGGGCACGCGATCTTCGAGCATGGACAGCTCCGCCGGCGCCTCGAAGCCCAGCTCCTGGACCACCTCCCGAGGGCGTGGTGCGGCTCGTGCTGCGCTGACAGCGGCGCCCGACGGCACGAAGTCGATGTGTGGGGTCTCTTTCCGGGCCAGGGGTACGGGAGCCACGTTGGTTCGAGTCGGCGCGGGCAGGTCGACGATCACGGCGGACCGGAGGTCGGTGGCCCGCGCCTGGGCCGGAGCGGCCGCTTCGACACGCGGGGCCCCCACGGGCGGAGCGGAGCGCGCCCGAGAAGGCGCTGTCCCCGCGACCTCGTAGGCCAGTCGAGCAGCCTTCGGTGACCGGACCTGGCCACCGACACGATCCAGGCCCTCCTCGAGCGCCGCGGCTGGCGTGAGGCCGAGCCCGTTCAACCATCGCGCGATCGTCTGCGCTACGGTCTCGGCCGTCAGTCCGCGCTGAGCGGGACGCGCGTCCAGGCTCTGGTGTATGAAGGCCACGAGCGGCGTCGACAGGGTCGGCTCCAGCTCCTTGGGATCGGGATACTCGGAGAAGATCTTCTTGCGCCGCAGCTGATCGAGCGGCAGCGACTCGAACGGCATGCGCCCGCACAGCAGGCGATAGGCGAGCACGCCGAGCGCATATACGTCGCTGGACGCCGAGGGGTGCCCGCTCGTGAGCTGCTCCGGGGCCAGGTAGCTCGGGTTTCCCACGAGCCCCGAGGCGACGCCGAGGCCGGCCTTGACCAAGGCCGGCGCCGCGACCAACGGGTCCACCAGGCGAACGCGACCCTGGTTGTCGACGAAGACGTTCGTGAGCTTGAGGTTCCCGTGCGAGCACCGTTGGCGGTGCATGATCTGAAGCCCAATCGCCGCCGCGTGAATGAGCCCCGCAGCGAACGTCGGCGGCAGCTTGAGGCTCGCGCCGAGCACCTGCTCGAGCGTCGTGCCCTCGACGTACTCTCGTACCGTAAACGCGGGACGCGACATGCGCGGTGCGGCCTCGAAGGGCAGGGCGACCGCGCCGCTCCGGACCGTCTTGAGCCGCTCGACCGACTGCTGTGCAGACTCGATGAACGGCCCCAGCAGGTCGTCGATGCCGCGAAAGGCCTTGAGAGCGACGCGCTCCGTCTCGTCCTTGCCGCGCGCGAGCCACGTCGTTCCGGCCGGACCCTCGCCCAGCACCGACACCAACTCGAACCGACCGATGCGCCCAGCCACCCCGTCAAGTTATCGGTCCTTTTGAGCCGCGCTTCAACTTCCACTAATCGACATGTTCTGCGCTGGATGTACCCGTTCTAGGGGTGACTCCGGCCGCAGCGGACGGGCCGGTCCACCAGCGCAGTCGCGTCTTGACTCGCGTGGGCCTTTCATCGAACCTGCGCGGCACGGAGGGCGCGATGCGACAGCGAATTTTGGGCTCGATTGGGGTGTGCGTGGCGCTTGGCTTGGGAGCCGCCGGCTGCGCGAAGAAGGACGAGGCTGCGCCCGGTCCGGCCAGCGACACCTCCACGACGGGGGACGGCGCGGTCGCCACGGACACCGCCTCGCCGCCCGACGTCGCCAAGACCGACACGCCGGTCCCCGGAGACACCGCGACGGACACCGCAGGCCCCAAGAAGTGTGAGCCCGACGAGCCCCGCGGCCTCGAGGACCAGCTCGCGCACCACCCCACGGGCAAGGACGGCTGTCATTGGACGGTCAAGCCGGGCAAGCACGATCACGCGGCCATTCAGACGGCGCTCGTCGAGGCTGTCCCCGGTGAGGTCATCTGCCTCGCGGAGGGCACGTTCAAGCCCATCTACGAGGTCGTCATCAAGACCCCCAAGGTCACGCTCAAGGGCGCCGGTCAGATGCGTGAGATGGGGGCGGCCAAGAACAGCACGGGTCCCAAGACGATCCTCGACTTCACTGACCAGATCTCGGGCGCACAGAGCATCTCGGTCTGGACCGACGACGTCCTGATTCGCGACCTGGACGTCTATCAGCCTTCCGGTGACGGCGTGAAGGCGACCGCGGTGAAGAACATCGCGTTCCTGAACGTCAGCGTACGCTGGAAGGACGTCTCCACGGCCAACGGCGCCTACGCCATCTACCCGATTCAGAGCGATGGCGTGCGCGTCGAGCGCTGCTACGTCTATGGCGCGCGCGACGCCGGAATCTACGTGGGCCAGTCCAAGAATATCCTCGTCATCGACAACGAGACGGAGGGCAACGTCGCGAGCCTGGAAATCGAGAACTCGTCGGACGCCGAGGTCGCGTACAACCACGCGCACGACAACACCGGCGGCATCTTGATATTCAACCTGCCCAACCTCCCCGTGAAGGAGGGCAAGCGCACGCTCGCGCATCACAATCTGATTGAGAACAATAACTTGCCGACGTTCGCCGTGCCCGGGAGCTCGGTGAGCCGCGTTCCCCCGGGCTCCGGCCTCGTGATGCTCGCGACCGATGACGCCGAGGTGCGCCACAACACCATCACGAACCACAAAAGCTTGGGCATCGTGGTGCTCGCCTACGACAAGGGCATCTTCGGCGAGTACAACGACCCGGGTCTCGACATCTACCCCGAGGGCAACTGGGTGCACGACAACGTGCTTATCGGCAATGGCAAGGAGCCCCAGGGCCTGCTCCAGGCGCTCGGCTTCCCCTCGCCCATCCCCGAGCTGTCGAGTGGCGGCTGCATCGACGCGACCAAGCCGGCAGCGACCGCGGCCGAGCGCAAGAACTGTTGGTCGAACAACGGCTCCGCCGAAGGCAAGAACGACGCGACGTACCTCGACTTCAAGCAATGCGAGAACCTAGACAAGACGAAGTGGTCCAACGACCTGAGCGCGGTGACCTGCGAGTGGCCCAAAGAGAAGGTCCTCGCGCCGCGAGATCCGTGCACGGGCTACGCCAACGGGGTGCCGACGGATGTCGGGGGCAAGAAGCGCTGCACGCCCGGCGTGTGGCCCGTGACGCCCAAGGCGGTCAAGACGACGTGTGACATCCCCTACGTCACGCTCTCCGAGTACGGCCTCTTCGAGGGCCCGCTCGCGGACATGAAGCCGGCGAAGAACGTGCATTTCTACGACGTCACCTCGCCGCTGTGGTCCGATGGCGCCGACAAGTTCCGCTACATCGCTCTGCCTGAGGGCGGCAAGGTCACCTTCGACGCCGAAGGCGACTGGACCTTCCCCAAGGGCACAATCCTGGTCAAGACGTTCGCGTTCCACACCGACCCCGCCGACACCAAGAGCCCGCTGCGCGTCATCGAGACTCGGCTGCTGCTATTGACCGACAGCGGCTGGCAGTCCTACGTCTACGTGTGGAACGACGCTCAGACCGAGGCGACGCGCGTCGAGCCGGGGGGAGAGACAAACATCAAGGTGCTCGGCGACGACGGCAAGCCCGCCGACCGCAAGTACCTGATTCCAGGCGTGTTTCAGTGTCATAACTGCCACAGCCGCGATGACAAGGTCGTGCCGCTTGGGACGACCGCGCGCCAGCTGCACCGCCCCGTGGGCACCGAAGGCCAGCTCCAAGCGCTCGCGGCGCGCGGCCTCTTCGACAAGGCGCTCCCGGCGCTCGACGGCATCAAGACGCTCGTCAACCCAGAGGACGAGACCAAGGGCATCGAGGCTCGGGCCAAGTCCTTCCTCGACGCCAACTGCGCCCACTGTCATCGCACGGGCGGCGCGGCGAGCGGGACCGGGCTGTGGCTGACCGCGAGCGAGACCGACAAGGTCAAGTCCGGCATCTGCAAAGAGCCGGTTGCGGCCGGTCCTGGAGCCGGTGACCTCTACTACGACATCGTGCCTGGCGAGCCCGACAAGAGCATCATGGTCTTTCGCATGAGCTCGACGGTGAGTTCGATCAAGATGCCGGAGCTTCCGAACCTCGCTATCTCGAAGGTCGGCCTTGACGTCGTCAAGCAGTGGATCGCGGGGATGACGCCCAAGGGCTGCAACTAGAGCCGAGGTTCCGCGAGATCGAGCGCGGCACGCTCATGGTCCGAAGCGATGCAGCGTCGGGGACAGCCAGCCGAGCTCCGGGCCGAGCATGGTCGCCAGCAGCGCGACCCAGGCCCCGAGAGCCAGGAGTGACGGCACGACGGAGGCCGCGGGGACGGCTGTGCGCGCGAGGAAGAACGTCACGCTCAGGCCCATGACGGCCACATGACCGTAGAGTCGAGGATCCGGCAACACGGGGCCGCCCCACGCGAAGTTGCTCCAGATGATGCCCGTCGCGCCGGCCAGGCTCAGGCTGAGCAGGCCCAGGGCCATGGCGAAGCGGAGGAGGGGGCGCGACGCGGCCGGCGCGGGGACGTCGCTCGTTGCGAGAGGCGCGGCGCAGAACCATGCGCAGACGAGCGACCAGACGAGGAGCGCGCCGCTGGCGCCCAGACCGCCCGTGAGCGGACCCTCGGGCAGCGTGAGCTTGGGCACCTCTCCCAGCGTGGCTGCACGACGCGCCAGCGCCGTCATGAGGTCGACTGTGGCCGAGCCGTCGGAGTCGATGACCCGCGGCACGAGCGCCCAGAGCAGTGGCGCCAAGGCGATACCGCCCGCGACGGCGAGGACCAGCCGGACGGGCCCGGTGCGCACTGTCCGACCCGCCGCGCTCCAGGCCGCCGCCGACAGGAGCGCGAGCAGGGCGAGGCCCGTGGCGAGCCACCGAGCCGACCGCGCGCCCGCAGCCGGCGTCAGCGCCGGTGCGCTGACGGAGTGGCCGTGCCCGGTCTCCGGATCGCGGAACTCGACGAGCGCCGTGGCGGGGCCGTCGGCGGTGCTGGCGTGTACGGCCGCACCGCGTTCCGCATCCAGTAGCGGCAGGCCGAGCAGCACGAGCGCCACCGCGGCGTGCACGAGCGGTTGGCGCGCCACGGCCGTCGAGGCGATTGCTCCGGCCAGCCCCAGACGCGCGAGCGCCGAGAGGCTGGCGAGGACATGGGGCCACGCCCAGCCGCACCAGCCGATGACGCCCGGGCCGGGCACCGTGAGCGCGGCCGCGGCAGCGACCAGCAGGCCCCCAGCGCGGACCGTTGGCGACACGTCCGCGGCCAGGCCCACGATGAGCAGCTCGACGAGCGCGGCAGCGAGGACCAGCATCGACGCCCAGCCGGCCGGTGGGAGATCCCCGCGCAGCGCCAGCGTGACCCCCGCCGCGACCAGCGCCGTCAGCGCCGGAGCGAAGCGGCGAGGACCCCGCGCGTCTCGGTCCCAGGCGACCACGAGCGCCGCGACCAGCAGTCCGAGGGCGCCGATCATGGCGACCGGACCGCGCCGAGCGCGCCGCTGACGCGACCCACGAGGTGCTCAACGCGCGCAGTGAACGTACGCGGCGTCACGGTGAGGCGCCAACCGGAAGTGCCGGTGCGCTCCAGTCGCACCTGGGCGGACGGCCACACGAGCGCCAGGCCGAGCCCCAGCACGAGGAGCGTGAGCGCGCCAAAGACCCAAGGAGCGTGCGTCGTCGTCGCAAGGCGAAACGTGAGCTCCTCGCGCGGGAGCGTCATGACCTTGAGGTCACCGGGTGCGGGCCCGGTAGGGCTACCGTCGTATACCAGGACGGGATCTTCCGCTCCGGCCCCCGTCAGGACCAGGGTCGCGAGCCGGCCGATGCCCGACGCGTCCCCACCGACATCCAATGGTACGGCGACCGAGCCGGTGAGCACCGTCCTTGAATCGCCCGAGGTGACCACGACGTCGAAGCCCGGGATCTCGGGTCGCCGGCGCACGCCCGTCAGCGTGATGCGGAGGTCGCCGACCTCCACGTCCCGACCGGGCTCCATGTCGACCTTGAACGTCGACCCGCCCTGGAGGACGAGGCACTGGCGGAGGCCGTCCGGACGCCCGGACGCGCTGGGCTGACAGCGCACGTCGAATCCTGGCCTCCACGGGACCGAGACGTCGCCGTCGTTGCGCTGAGCGACCGTGCGGCCGATCGCGCTGGGATCATCGAACGCGCCCGTGACGATGCGGAGCTCGCCGTTGGCTCCCGCAAGCTGCGCGTACGCGAGGGCCCCGAGGAGACCGGTGGTGCCGAGCGCGGCGATCCACCAGCCCTCCCGCACGAGGCCGGTCTCGGCCGTCGCACACCCCGGGTCGAGGCGGCGAATCGACCACCGCGGGAGCGCGAGCGTGAGCGCCTCGGCGCTGGTGAGCGTGCTCTTGGTCTCCGGCAGGAGGTGCTGCCGGCCTTCGTCGGCGGACGTTGGCGTGATCTCCAGTTCGAGCCGGCTGCGCAGCCACCGACCCATGACGTTGAGCACGAGCAGCGCGCCGATGAGCAACGTCGGCCACGCCGTGAGCACGTGGTGGAGCTCCAAGGCCGCGACCGCCTGCATCAGCGATGGTGAGAGGCTGCGGGCCAGCACCTCGCGCGTCACGCCCTGCGGGACGAGCGCGCCCACCCCGCACAGGAGCGTGAGGGTCAGCGCCAGCGCGATGGTGACGACGCGCGAGCTCGCGATCGAGAAGGCATCCCAGGTCGGATCCTGGGCCACCTCGGGCACCGGAGGCGCCTGCGTCGCGCTCATGTCGCGCCGACCTTGGAGCGTGAGTGATTGATGCGCGGCAGCGCGTCCTCGAGCTTGAACGGACGCAGCGACGGCGCCTCGGGGACATGACAGCGACCACACGTGTCGGCGGCTCCCGCGGGACGCAACCCGACGGCGCGCGCCAGCCCTTTGTCGCGCATGACGAAGTCGGGCCAGTAGTCCGCACCGGGACCGTGGCAGGACTCGCATTGCACGCCTTGCAGCTCCGGAGCCGTGCCCGTGGCGTGGCAGACGAGGCAGCGCGGGTTGGTGCGATCGGGCGGAGCGAGGACCTCGAACGCGCGTGCATGCGGCGTGCGGAGCCAGTCCTGGTACTGGCGCTCGTGGCAGACGCCGCAGGCTTGGGCGCCGAGGTTGCCGCCGTCCCAGACCAGAGGCGCGGCACGTCCGCCCGGTGGCGCGGCGCGCACAACGCCGAAAGCGCAGAGCACCGCCGCTGCGACAGGGACACCAAGGAGGAAGCCGGTGGGGATCGCTCTCAACACGAGGGCACTCGCCGCGAGCGGTTACATGGCCCCTGGCCACCTGTCAAGGCGCGGACCCCGACCGTAGGCGCGCCCTGAAACTCGGCCTTGATCGTTTTCGTCGACGGCCCTAGACTCCGCCGGCTTTGAGGTCGGGCAGGCTCCGCGCGCGTGGTCGCCCTGGCCTCGACCACGTCAGGGAGCTGGTCCAAACGCATGGTTCCGCTATTGCTATCCACGATTCGCGAGAAGGCTGGCTCGACCGCCGTCTCGATTCTCTTTGCCCTCATCCTCGTCGCGTTCGTGTTGGAGTTCAACACGAGCGGGCAGGGCGCGTGCAACCCGCAGAACAAGGGCATGACGACGCTCGGCAAGGTCTACGGCGAGGTCATCGACGAGGGGGACATCTCGATGGGCCTGCGCATGACGGGCGCCGATCAGCGACCGCCGGGCGCGTCCGTCTCTCCCATGGAGATGAAGCGGCGCTTCTTCGGCGGCTACCTGCCGCAGGCCGACGGGCTGCCGATCGATAGCCCTGCGTTCATCGAAGCCAGGGGTGCCCGCTACTCGGGCTTCACGCGCCGTCATGGCAAGACGGACCGCGTCGCTCGCGTGCGGGTCTTCAACGACCTCGTCGAGACCAACCTCGTCGCCGCCGAGGCCGAGCGGCTCGGCTTGCGCGCCACGGAGAAGGAGATCGAGTCGCGCATCCTCTCCAAGGAGTTCTACGACGAGAAGGGCGCGTTTCAGGCAGACGTGTTCAAGAATTACCTGCGCAGCCTCGGGCTCACCCCGGACGAGCTGCGCAACTTCGTCCGCAAGGAGATCCTGCGCGACAAGCTGGTCCAGGTCATCGCGAGCGCGGTCACCGTCGGCGACGGCGAGGTCGCGGGCCTCTTCCGCGACTACGCCGAGAAGCTGCGCTACGAGTACGTCGAGGTGGACCCGGAGCTCGTCGTGCCGCTCGTCACCGTGACCGATGCCGAGATCGACGCCGCCAAGAAGGACGTTGACGCCGTCAAGAAGTACTACGAGGGGCACAAGGGCGACTTCGAGCGCGAGCGTCGCGTCAAGGCGCGCGCGCTGCTCGTCAAGGCGCCCTCGGCCGAGGAGCTCGCCAAGGCCACCGACGAGGCCAAGAAGAAGGAGCTCGAAGGGCAGCGCAAGGCCGCCGAGGACAAGGCCAAGGCCGCGCGCGACAAGGTCGTGGCCGCCAAGACCGCGCCGGCCGCACCGCCCGCCGCCGATCCGGCCGCACCGCCTCCGGCTCCACCGGCCGCCTTCGACGCGTTCGCTGCCTCTCAGAAGGCCATGGGCGAGCAGGCCAAGGCCATCAGCGACGACCCCTCCAAGGACAAGGACGGCGCCTTTGACGGCGAGCTGACGAAGGTCAAGCTCGAGGCGACCTTTGGCAAGGACGTCGCCGAGGCCGCGATTGGACTCGACAAGGGCCAGATCTCCGAGGTCATCGCCGGAAACCAGGGCTTCTGGGTCGTCTTTGCCGACGACGCGTTCCCCGCGGAGACCAAGACGTTCGAGCAGGCCACGCCGGACATCGCCAAGCGGCTCGCGCAGGAGAAGAAGGCGCCCGAGTGGGCCAAGCAGGTGGCTGAGGAGCTGCTCGCGGCCGCCAAGAAGGATGGCGCCAAGTCGCTCAAGGACATCGTCAAGGCGTGGAATGACGCCCATCGGCCCAAGGCGCAGCCCGGCGGGCCCAATCAGCCGGAGCCGCCGCAGCCGCCGGCACCGCCGGTCAAGGTCGACGACAAGCCCGCCGCCGACGCCCCCAAGGCGGACGACGCGCCCAAGGCGGACGACGACAAGCCCGCCGAGGCGCCGAAGGCGGAGGACAAGCCCGCCGACGCCCCCAAGGTCGAGGTCAAGCCGACCGAGGCCGTCCCACCGGCGTTGGAGGCCCCCAAGCTCGACAAGCCTGACCTGAAGGCGCTCGAGCTCAAGGACCCCGACGTCAAGGAGGCCCCTGCCGAGCCGACCGAGCCGCCGATCTTCCCGGGCCAGCTCGCGGCCCTGGACGGCGCTCCGGTCACTCGCGCGCCAGCTCCGGAGCCGCCGCCGCCGTTCGAGTATCCGCGTGAGGCGGACGACACGGTGAAGGATGCGGACGACACGACCAAGTTCGACCTCGAGGACGACGCGTGGGCGGAGGTCCTGGGCCTCGGCAAGGACGCCGCGATGAAGCGCGAGCTCTTCACGCTCACGAAGGCCGCCCCCGTGGCGGCGCGCGCGTACCAGCCCGCGGGCTCCAAGAGCTGGTTCGTCGTGCGCCTCGTGGAGCTCAAGCAGCCCGAGGGCGAGGACGCGCAGAAGGAGCGCAGCCGCATCGCGCGCACGCTGCTCGGCCGTCGCCAGCGCGAGGCGTATCGGAGCTGGTATGACGCGCTGCTCGCCCGCGCCACCAAGGAGGGCGACGTGTCGTTCTCCGACGAGTGGAAGAAGGCGGTCGACGAGGAGTGGAAGGGCTACCAGCGTCAGATTACCCGGGCGCAGCAGAAGTCCGAGACGCCCTGATCTGGCACCCGAGCTCACCATCGCGGTTCCCAAGGGTCGCATCCAGACCGAGCTGCTCCCACTTCTGGCTCGCGCCGGCATCGACTGCGCTCCGCTGAGCGACCGCAAGCTTCTCGCGGACACGGGAGACGGGCGCTTCCGCCTGCTGCTGCTCCGCCCCAGCGACGTGCCAACCTACGTGTCCTACGGCGTGGCTGACGTCGGCGTCTCCGGGCTCGACACCTTGCTCGAGGACGACTTTGACCTGCTCGAACCGCTCGACCTGGCGCTCGGCCGGTGTCGCCTCACGGTCGCCGCTCCCGCGGCACGCGCCCATGCCGGGATCGGCGGGCCCTTCGTGAAGGTTGCGACCAAGTACCCTCGGCTCACGCGGGCGTTCTATCGACGTCGGGGCGTCGAGCCGGTCGTCGTGACGCTGTCTGGATCGGTCGAGCTTGCCGCCGTGGCCGGCCTCGCCGAGCGGGTCGTCGACCTCGTCGACACCGGCGCGACGCTGCGCGCCAACGGCCTCGTCGAGGTCGAGACGGTCGTCGAGGTCACGAGCCGCCTCGTCGTCAACCCGGCGAGCATGAAGACACGCCACGCGGCCGTCGATCGGTTTGTTCGTCGGCTCGAGGCCGCGCTGCTATCCTCGCCGCCGGAGGTGACCGCATGAGTCGACGCGCCACCGTGACCCGCATGACCGCCGAGACGCAGGTCACCGTCGAGGTCGCCCTCGACGGGCGCGGCCATCACGACATCGAGACGCCGGTCCCGTTCCTCACGCACATGCTGACCCAGGTCGCGCGCCATGGCGGCTTCGACCTGCGCGTCGAGGCCAAGGGCGACACCTGGATCGACGACCATCATACGGTCGAGGACGTCGGCCTGTGCCTCGGCGGGGCCATCCTCAAAGCCTTGGGGGATCGCAAGGGCCTCGAGCGCTTTGGCTCCATGCGCGCGCCGCTGGACGAAGCGCTCCTCGAGGCCACGATCGACCTCTCGGGCCGACCGTATCTGGTCTTCGACATCGCGCTTCCCAAGGCCAAGGTGGGCACCTTCGACGTCGAGCTGACCAAGGAGTTCTTCCAGGCGTTCGCCGTCGAGGCGCGCTGCAACCTGCACCTGCGGGCCATCTCCGGGCAGAACCTGCACCACCTCATCGAGGCGACGTTCAAGGCCTTCACGCTGGCGTTGCGCAACGCGACGCGCATCACGCGCCCAGTCGACGTCCTCCCTTCTACGAAGGAGCACCTCGACGGATGAGTCGCGTCGTCCTCAGCGCGCTCGTGCTGGTTGCGTGCGGGTCCTCCGAGTCGGGCCGTGTCGGCGCCTGCGTTCCGGGCAAGCAGGAGGCGTGCCCCTGCGCGGGCGGTGGCTCGTCGGTGCAGCTCTGCAAAGACGACGGCTCGGGCTACCTCCCGTGTGCCTGCGGCGCAGCCGACGTGGCCAACGCAGCCGACGCAGCCGACGCGACGAGCGCGCTTTCGGACGGCACCGCCCACGGGCCGGAGACCCCGCTCGAGGTGTGGGCCCCGAAGGAGCTGCCGGTCACCCCGCCGTTCGACGGCTTCGGGGACGTCACCCCCACGCCCTCGTGCAAGCCCTGTGGCACGGGACCCGTCAAGGGCGTCGTGTGTGCGCCGAGCGAGCAGCACTACATCCCGGGGGCCAAGGTCACCATCGACGCCATCGGCTGCGATGGTCAGCCCGTGCACCTCGAGACGACGACCAAGCTCGATGGTTCTTATTATTTCCCCGAGGTGCCCTGCGGCGATCACTTCATCAACGTTGTCGCCGGCTCCTTCCACGTGACCTACGCGGTGGACGTCGCAGTCGGCACGGGCATCGACGTCACCGGCGCCGGCAAGAAGCAGTGCTTCAAGGCCAAGGGCATCCCCATCGCCGTGTTCTGGGGGCAGTGGGACCACCAGCACGAGCTGCTCGACAAGCTGGGCTTCGAGTACACGTTCTTCAACTTCAAGGACGAGTACTTCAACAACGTGCCGGCCAAGGACATCGAGGCGGTCCAGGTGCTGCGCGATCCGGCAGCCCTCGCCAAGTTCAAGATCCTGTTCTTCAACTGCGGCTCGGCGGCGTTGGGCTTCGTGCACGACTTCCCCGAGATCAAGAAGAACCTCAAGGCCTTCGTCGAGGCGGGCGGCTCGATGTACGCCTCGGACTTGTCGTGGGCCTACATCGAAGGGGCGTTCCCGAACGCCATCGACTTTCACGGCTCCGACGATCTGCCCACCGGGCCCCAGGCGCTCAACGGCCCGCAGCACGCCAAGGGGCAGCAATCGGTGCCTGCCACCATCATCGACACCGACCTCTCCGCCTACGCCGGCGCGTCGGTGTTCACCGCCAAGTACGGTCCCGGACCGCTCATCCTGGTCGAGGCACCGGGCCTGGGCACGCTCGAGCACGTGCGCGGGCCCGTGGTGACCGACAAGGACACGGGCCTGTTCCAGCCGCCCGAGGTGGTCGCCGGTCCGCTCGTGCTTTCGTTTCGGCCGTCACCGGGCTCGGGAAGTGTCGTCTTTACGACGTTTCACAACGATGAGCAGGCCGACGAGCTGATGAAGAAGATCCTCGACTACCTCGTCTTCAAGCTCTGACCCAGCTCGCGCGCCATGCGACTCAGGCGCTGGACGCGGCCCTCCGGCTGGATGGCGCTCTCCGGACACGCCGGGATGCACAGGCCGCACGCCACGCACTTGGCGTAGTCGAGCCGCGGCGGACGGATCGCGTCGGTCGGGCACACGTCGTGGCATAGCGTGCAGGTCGGACACCGCGGCACCTCGGTCACCACGGGCTTCGTGCGGCCCAAGGTTCCGTAGCCAATCGAGCGCAGCGCAGCCGACAGCGGTGGGAAGGTGATGACCTTCGTCCGCAGGCCCGAGTCCGGGCGGGGTCGCTCGAAGTAGTGCAGCGGCAGCGGCACGCCCGCCGGGTGCATCTGCCACTCTCGCTTCATCTTGCCGATGCCCTGTTCGGCCGCCTTGCGGATGTGGTCGATCTCCTCGGGCTCGAAGCCCATCATGCGCGCGCAGACGGAGTCCACGGACACGACGTCTTGCCCGACGGCCAGCACGTTCATCGCGAGCGGCCGGCCCTGCGTGGGGCCATGGCCCTCCATCGCGATGACGCCGTCGACCACCACACCGCGAATGCGCTCGGCAAAGCGGCGCGTGAGCTCGACGACGTCGTCGGTCACGCCACGCAAGTGAAAGCCATGCCGGTCCGGCACCGCCAGCAAGCCCATCAGGCCTTTCATGCCGAGGGTCACGAGCGTGCGGTTGTGGGTCTTCAGCTTGGGCAACAGGATGAGGCCGTCGGCACCGAGCGCCGAGAGCGCCACCTGGTAGACCCGCGCCGTCGCGTCCTCGTGTCGACGCGGCCGCAGCTCCATCGTGTGCACGCGCGCGTCGTGGTGATCCACGCCGAGCTCGGCCATCAGCCGGCCCGCGCCCGTGGCATCCATGACCTGTTCGTAGGGGTGAATGTGGCTCGGCGCCTCGACGACCACGGGCTTGGCCCGACGGTCGCGCACGAAGCGAATCGTCTCCTCGAGCACCCACAGGCTCGTCGTCGCGCCAGTCTGGCTGGGCAGCGGCGCGCAGAAGTTGGGCTTGATGACGATGACGTCTTTGGTCCGGACGCGGATCAGCGCCGGCAGGGCGCGCCGAAGCCAGGCACGCTGAGCCTCGGGATCCGCGGAGCGCAGGACGTGGACGCGCTCGGGCTCGAACTCGGTCGGGGATGTACTCATGACGGTACCGCAGCGGCCTTTCTGCCGGGGGTCAGCGACTTCAGCAGGAACTTCGCTGACAGCCGGAAGAAGCGCATCTCGGCGCCGAGATTTGCAGGCAGTCCCCGCAGTCGGTTGCGGGCAAAGCGCGCGGCGAAGCGCGGACTCAGGATGATCTCACGATAGAAGCGGCGCTGAAAGCGCATGAGCTCGTCGGTCGGGACGGCCGAGAAGTTCACCTGGACACGGTTGTAATGGCTCAGGTCATCCGGATCCAGGCTCTCGCCCTGTTCGCGGTACTGCTCCTCGTAGAAGGGCGATCCCGGATAGGGCGTAAAGAACCCCACCTGGAGCAGATCCGGGTCGATGCGCTTGGCGAGTGCGAGCGTCATCTCCATGTCCGAGAGCGTCTCGGTCGGGTTCCCGAGCAGGTAGAACGTGACGAGGTGCAGCCCCGCTGCGCGCGTCCAGGCCGCGGCGTTCAGCGAGTCCTCGACCGACTCGCGCTTTCGCAGCACCTCAAGGATGCGCGGCGAGCCCGACTCGATGCCGTAGCTCACGGTGCAGCACCCGGCGGCGCGCATGGCCTTGAGCAGCTCCAGGTCCACGCAGTCCGCCCGGGTCTGACACGTCCACGACAGGCGCAGTCCGCGCCGTTGGATCGCGTCACAGAGCGCAAGCGTGCGCTCGCGGTCGATGGTGAAGATGTCGTCCTTCATGTGCACGACGGTCGCCCCAAGACGGGCCAGGTAGGCGAGCTCGTCGGTGACGTTCTCCGCGCTGCGAAAGCGCATCTTGCGGCCATACGAGTTCCGCAGCGTGGGCGAGCAATACAGGCACGGATACGGGCACCCACGGCTCGTCATCACGAAGCCCCACCGGCGCGGGCCGCGGACGTCCGTGGGATGAAAAACGGTGTATTCCTCGCGCATGAACAGCTCGTGCTTGGGAAACGGCAGCGTGTCGAGGTCGTCGCGCAGGGGCCGCGGAGGCGTGCGCGTGAAGCCCCCGGCTGGCTCCGGCAAGGCGAGCCCAGCGACCGACTGGAGCGGCGCGCCGCGGACGTGCGCCTCGACCAGGTCCGCGAGCGGCTCCTCGTATTCGACCTGCGTGGCCACGTCGAACGGGCTGCCCTGAAAGAAGAAGTCCTGCGGCCGCGCAGTCGCGTGCTGGCCGCTCGCCACGACGAGCGCGTCCGGCAGCAGCTCGCGTGCGGTGCGCCCGAACCGCAGCAGGTTGGGGAGCGCGGTCGTGATCCCATGGACGACGACGACGTCCGGGCGCTCGCGCCGCAACATGTTCACGACCTCGTCGCGTCGATAGACGCCGGTCTCCGTATCCACCAGCGTGACGCGGTGCCCGCGGTCCTCCAAGAGCCGGGCGGCCGTGCCGAGCTTGATCGGCGCCATTACGTTTTCCGGATGCGCCTTGGCGATGTCGGCCCACGACGCGAGGCGCAGCAGGAACACCCGCGCGCTGAAGGTGCGCAGTGCGTGGTCTGTGGCGGGTGGATTGGGCTGACTCATGGCGTTCGTCGGGCACTCTACCACTGCCAGCTACCCTGCGCCGAGGCGCGTGGTTCCTTATGGCGCTCGGGCGAAGGTCTGATATACGCGCCACGATGGCTTCTCGTTGCCCAAGCCCGCTGCTCGGACTCGCCGTCGTGGCCGTCGTGGCCTCTCCCGGCGCCGCGACCGCCGAGCCCGCGCCGGAGCGGGAGGCGAGTGTCACCCAGCCTGCGGCCGTCGTGTCGATGCTACAAGGGCCGCTCGCGATGCTGGCCGATCCGTCGCGGCGCCCGCCCACGCTGCGGGTCCAGCGGGTGAGCCTCCAGGTCGATCTGCACCCCGACCTCGTCGTCGTCCAGCAAGCCTACGATCTCCACAACCCGGGGCCGCCCGCGCAAGCCACGCTCGGCGTACGGCAGTTCAACCTCACGCTCGCCGACGACCGCGTCCTCGCGGCCGCGCGACCGCTGGCCGCCCGCGCTCACCTCGACGGGAACCCGTTGGCGCCAGATGCCGTCGTCCATGAGCCGGTGCACGCCGCGGACGGCAGCGAGGGCGGCTACGAGCTGCGCGTGACGGCCAAGTTCCCTCACGGTGATGCCACGCTGGAGCTCACGCTCGTGCTTCCGAGTCGGGGCGCGGGCCGTGCGGCTCCACCGTCCGCCACCGTCGCGCTTCAGCTGATGCACTACGCGTGGGGTTGGGCTCCGGGCGAGGATCTCCCCGAGCCCGTCGCCGCCCTTCAGGTGCGCGCCCTCACCGGCGTCTCGCTCGCGTCGGTGCGCGCCGATCACTGGACCGACGGCGCCATTGGGGACGCCACCTCCTGGTTCTGGCGCGGCACGCCCAGCCTCATCCTGCATTGGCCGGTCGACACGCCCGCGGTGACTTACGACGCCCTGCTCCCACGCGCGCTCGAGCTCGCGGCGCAGCCTCCCCGCGGCCACGTGACCGTCCCCGAGCGAGCCGACCCCGTCGAGCGTCCGCTCGAGCCGCTCACCCTGCCGCCCATCGACCTGCCGCGCGGGCGGCGCGCGATGCTCGTCCCGGCCACGTTCCTTACACTCGCCATCCTCCTCATCTATCTTTGGGCACGCCGCAAGACGGCGCTTCGGTGAATCATGCAAGAGGTGCTCGATCCAAGCTGCTGGGTGTGGGACGTCGACCCGGTCATCCTCAAGATCGTCGGCCCCGTCCAGATCCGATGGTATGGCCTCGCCTTCCTCGGTGTGTTCGTCTGGGGCTATCAGCTCTTGCGCTGGCAGCTCGTCCGCGGCGGTCGCACCGAGGAGGCCGCGAACGGCTTCGTGAACTATGGCGTCGTCGGCCTCATCCTCGGCGCGTGGCTGGCGCACCGCCTGTTCTACGACTGGCACCGGCTGCTCGAGAACCCGTGGCTCCTCATCGACGTCCGCGATGGTCTCGCCGGTCTCTCGTCGCACGGCGCCGCGGTCGGCCTCATGGTGGCCATGTGGCTCTACTCGCGTAAGTCGGGCATCCCGCTCGGCGAGATGTTCGACCGCTTCAGCTTCTCGGCTGCGACGGGCGCCGCCCTCGTGCGACTCGGCAACTTCTTCAACTCCGAGATCGTCGGGACCGTCGTCAACGGCGGTCAGGGTGCGTGGTGGGCCGTCTGCCTGCCTCGCAACGACGGCAATCCGCCCCATGGGGACGCGCCCGTGCTTGTTCCGCGCCATCCCGCGCAGCTCTACGAGTTCTTCATGGGTCTCGCGGTCCTGGCACTGCTCTTGCTCGTGGATCGGCTGGCTGGAGGCGAGAAGCGCCCCCGCTGGCTCCTCGCCGGCACGTTCCTGCTGGGGTATTTCCCGCTGCGGTTCCTGGTCGAGTTCTTCAAGGAGCACCAGGTCTTTGGAGACGACGCGCGCTTCGACATGGGGCAGTGGCTCTCGCTCCCGTTCGTGCTCATTGGCGTCGGCTTCGTCTGGTGGTCGCTCACGCGGCGCGAGCCTGCCTCAGGACTTTCGAACTGATTCACCGCGCCGACAGATCCTTCCCAGAATCGGCGCGTCTCAAGTCCCCACCTCGAGCAAGCCGAGGCGTTCAACACACACCCATCGTTATTGGAGCTTCGCCATGATTGGTTCGACTCTTCGCGTCCTCGGTATTGGTGCGTCCATGGGCCTGCTGGCAGCGCTCGGCGGCTGCGAGGCGCTCAACCGCGTCGGCAGCGAGCTCGAGCAGACGGCCCACGCGGCCTCGGGCGCGACCGACGAGTCGTCCCCTGGCGCGACCGACTCGCCGTCACCTGCCGCTACCCCCACGAGCCCGCGTGCGAGCCCATCGACCGTGTCGCCGGCAGCCACCCCAGCAGCCACGCCGGCAGCCAAGCCGCCTGCACCGGTGCTCGCGATCACGCTCGCGGTCCGGGCTCACAGCATCGTGGTCGGCGGCACCGTCGCTGCGGAGGCGATGTTCGACTGGAAGGCCACGGGCTCCAAGGCCGCGGTCGTGCGGATCCAGATGAAGTCCACGCTCTCGCAACAGTGGACCGACATCTTGACGGGGCTCGCTCCCGCGGACGTCGCGAGCTACAGCCTCCCGACCTACGCCAAGCAGTCCTTCTGGTTCCGCGCTATCACGGTGGACCCGGCCTTCCCCGAGAGCGAGACGATGAGCGACATCATCCGCCTCGACTGAGCCAGGTGTCCCCCGACGTGGCTCGCTTGCGCCCTTCCTGAACTTCGCGCAGGCTCTCGGCCAATGGACTCACCTGCCGCCCCCGCGCCCGCTTCGGATCTCGCGGCGCGGCTCCGAGCCGGCCAGCGCTTCGCCTTCGGGCAGACATGGCTCGTCTACGTCGCGTTCTACCTCGTCCGGCAAAACTTCAGCTACGCCAAGCCGGCCATGATCGCCGACGGCTTCTCCAAGCAAGACCTGCGCACGCTCTCGATGGCCTACCTCGTGATGTATGCGCTCGGTCAGTTCTTCACCGGAATGCTGGGCGACCGCTTCGGTGCCCGCAAGGTCATCCTGTGGAGCATGGGGCTTGCCATCGCGACCAACGTCGTCTTTGGCTTCGGCTCGGGCATCGGGTTCTTGTCGCTGCTCATGGCCTTGAACGGCATCGCGCAGGCCGGTGGCTTTCCGCAGTGCTGCAAGGTGCTCGCCGCGTGGTTCGAGCCGGAGCGTCGCGGCCGCATCGTCGGGTTGTTCCTGTCGTCGTACACCGTTGGCGAGCTCATCGCGCTCGTGCTGACGGGGCTCATCCTCCGCAGCGCCAATTGGCAGTGGGCGTTCTTCGTGCCCTCGGCGCTGGTGGCCGTGGCGCTGGCCTACATCGCCTGGTCGCTCCGTGCGCGCCCCGAGGACGCCGGTCTGCCTCCGCTCGGAGGCTCGGCCCCACCCGCGGACGCCGATGGCGGCTCCAAGTTCGGCATCGAGGCCCGCCGACTGCTCCGCATGCCGGCGCTCTGGGTCATCATGTCCTCGTATTTTCTCCTCAAGCTCGCGCGCTACACCTTCAAGGACTGGAGCAACGTGTACTTGAAGGAGGAGTACCACTACGACCCCTCCGACTCGACGTTCGCGGTCATCCTCATCCCCATCGGCGGCCTCATGGGCACGATGGTCGCGACGTGGCTCTCAGACGTCGTCTTTCAAACCCGACGCGCGCCCGTGGTGGTGCTGTTTACGCTCGCGCTGGCAGGCTTCTCGGTCGCCTTCGCCAAGCTCGCGGCCGATCCGGTCGCCGCGGTCCTGCTGCTGGGCGTCATCGGGTTCTTCGCCTACGGCGCCGACGCGGTCATCTCCGCGGCCTCCGCGATGGATCTCGGTGACAAAGAGGGCGCCAGCTCCGCCGCCGGCCTCATCAACGGCGTCGGCTCGCTCGGGACCGTGCTGTCGGCGGTCGTCGGCGCCGACCTCTCGACCTGGCTCGGCTGGGAGCGCGCCTGGATGGTCCTCGGCGGCCTGCTCGTCATCTCCGCGTTGGTCTTGTCCACGCGCTGGAACGTCGCCGGAAAGCGGTGACGGCGCTCGCCACAGGCGTCGTCGCGTTCCTCGGTCCAGAGGGCACCTTCACTCACGCTGCCGCGCGCACCTGGTTCGGCGAGCGGCGCGTGCTGTCGCCGGTAGCCACCATCGACGCCGTGGTTGGTGCGGTCCGCGAAGGCATTGCGGAGTTTGGCGTCGTGCCCATCGAGAACTCGACGGAGGGCTCCGTCAACCACACGCTCGACGCGCTCATCGAGGGTGGCGCGCTCATCGTCGGAGAGCGCGTGCTCCCGATTCGCCACGCGCTGGCGAGCTTCGCGCCGGAGCCGCCCCGCATCTACTCGCATCCGCAGGCCTTCGCGCAGTGTCGTCGCTGGCTCTCGGTGCACTGCCCGGGGGCCATCCTCATCGCGTCCGAGTCCACCGTGGCCGCCGTACGCGCAGCGCTGGCCGACGTCGACGGCGCCGCCATCGCGAGTCGCTGGGCGGCCGAGAAGCACGGGCTCCCGGTGCGCTTCGACGGCATCCAGGACCGCGCGGACAACCGGACCCGCTTCGTTCTCTTGTCACGCCACGACGCGCCGAGCACCGGCGACGACAAGACCACGCTGGCCTTCGCGCTCCACGACGCCAAGGGCGCGCTGCGTCGTGCGCTCGGCATCTTCGAGCGCCACGAGCTCAACCTGTGCCGCATCGAGAGCCGACCGTCGCCTCATCGGGCGTTCGAGTACATCTTCGTCGTGGACGTCGAGGGGCATCGCGACGACGCCAACCTTGCCGCTGGACTGACCGAACTCCGCGCCCACTGCGACGCGCTGCACGTGCTCGGCAGCTACCCGGTCTGTCGAGAGGCCGGCTGAACCGCTCTGGAGCTACTTCGGCGGCTCGAGCGCGGCGTCCGAGAACGGGACGAGTTTGTAGTTTTTGAAGCCATACGTGACGGCACCCGTGATGGCGCCGTACTTCTGGTCCTTCGACGGCTTCACCGTGAGCTTGAAGTCATCCAGGCTCACGATCAGCCCGCCGGTCACTGTGATCTCCTTGAAGTCCCCGAGATGCGAGGTGTCGGTGACCGAGACGTTCGAGACGCGCACGTAGCTGCCCTCGTACTTCTCCCCGCCCTTGACCAGCTCGGCAGCCTCGATGGCCAACGGCGCCGGGACCGCCTTGGTCCCGACCTTCTCGACGAGCGTCGTCTTCATCTCCGTCAGGCAGTAGAACTCGATGATGCTGCCCGTGGCCTTGACCTCGTCGCCGAGCGCGAGCGTTGGCGCACCCTCTTTGGCCATGGTGACGAACAGGCCCGAGCTCGGGCCGCTCGGCTCGGTGCCGAGGTAGAAGCCCAGCGTGCTCTTGCCGACCTCGACGATCGGCGAGATGACGATGCCGGTGACCACCAGGTTCGTCTGCGTCGGCGGGCCATCTTGCTTCTCCACCGTACAGTCCATCGACGAGGCGTGGGACTGCACGGCCGCGATCGTCGTCGTCGCCGGCGGGGCCAACGTGCCCACCACGAGGTCGTCCTTCGTGCGCGGCTGGAGTTTGTAGGCGCTGAAGGTGTACTCGAGCACGCCAATGACCGAGGTCAGCTTGTCCCCCTTGTGCGCGAAGTAGCCCGGCTTGAAGCGGCCCGCGAGCTTGAGCCCGCCCGTCACCGTGTACTCGCCAAACTCGCCGACGTCGGTCACCTCGACGTTCTCGACCTTGATCAGCGTGCTCTCATACGGCTCCGCGTCTGCCGGTGTCGAGAGCTTCGACGGATCGAGCGTCGTGGGCGCCGGCGGCGTGCCCGTGCCCGCCTTGGTCAGGCTCGTGGCCTTGAGCTCGCTGAAGCAGTAGAACTCGATGTAGTTACCGATGACGTCGACCGTGTCTCCAATGGCAAGCTCCACCGACTTGGACTGCGGGATGGTGACCGCGATGCCCGAATACTGTCCCCCCTCGGTCGTCCCGACAAAGTAGCCGTCGAGTCCCTCGGTGCCCTTCGCCGCGTCGGCCTTCTGGGCCTCGAACTTCGGCGAGAGCACGACCGCGCCCGTGATGCGCACGTTGTCGAGCACGTTGTCGATCTTCTTCTCGTCGCAGCCCGCCGACTTGGGATCCTTCTGCAGGTCAGGAATGGTCTTGTCGGTCGCCGGCAGGCCGGTGCCGCCTTGATCGCCGGTCCCGCCCGTGGTGGCGCCACTGTCGGACGTGCCCCCGCCGGTCGCTTCGGAGTCGGAGGTGCCCGTCGTGCCCGCGGCGTCGCTCTTCCCCGTGGTGCCGCCGTCCGACTTTCCTGTACCGACGTTGCCTGTGCTGCCACGGGCGTCGCAGCCGGCCGCGAGGCCCGCCGTCATCGAGAGGACCACCAGTGATGTCGTTGCCCACGTTGCCAATCTCATGCTGCCTCCAGAAGCCACGCTAGAAGATGCTGATGGTGACGTTGTCCGTCGAGGGGTCGATGCCGGAGACCCGCTCGAGCCCGCTGTCGACCACAAAGACAGTACGCCTCTCGCCGATGGTCGTGGAGAGGAGCCGGCGCGGTGTGGCCATGCCCTTGACCGATTTGGGCTTGAACGAGGCGTCTACGGAGAAACGCCAACGCACGTCGTCCCGTGTCGTCAAGACCTCGTAGGTGTCCGACAGCGTGCCATCGGCCTTGCGCACCGCGCGACAGCCCGGGATGACCCGGAGGCGAAACAGGCCGTTGTCAAACCAGGTCCCCATGTAGAGCGGATCGGTCGATTGCACAGGGACCGCGCACTCGTTGATCGCATCTCCCACGAGCCCATCGACGTCCAGGTCCGACGGCGGGCAGGAGGTCAGCGCGCGTGGCTTGACCGCATCCCGGGCCCATTCTGCCGTACGGCCAACGGCGTACGGGACCTCAGTCGCCGGGCGCCGCTCACACGTCCCGTCGGTCGCGGCCTGCCACGGGTGCAGGTAGCCCGAGGCCGAGCCCACCACGACGTAGAGGCCATGCGGTACGCGCACCTCGTAGCTCAGCGCCTTGCCGGCGAGGCACCCCGCCGACGGATCGGGCGCGGCCGTCTCCGATTGGCCCGTGGACGGATCGACGACCCGTGCACCGTGCGCGTCCTCGAAGACGCGGCCGGAACCGGGCACAATCTCGACGGCCGACTCCCGCACTGACTTGATGACGTACGAGAGCGCGCGCGCTTCGACGCCGCCGCAAGAGAGCACGTTCGGGGAGCGGACGACGAGCCGATCGCCCACCTCCGCCCCTGCGGTACAGAAGACGCGCTCCGGCGTGACGAAGGTGCTCCCGTCCCAGGCCAGCAGACGGGTCTGGCGCTCTACGATGGCGCCGCCGTGCGTCAGCTCCCAGGTCTCGCCCTCGATGACGCGATCCTTGAGCGGATCGGTGAGCCACACGGCGTCGCCGGCGGTACCGACCGCGACGGTCGTGCTCGTGTCCGCGATGCGGATGCCGTAGCTCGTGCGCCGGAAGTCGTCCTCACACGGAGGGATGTGCCGGTCGGCGACGTACTCGCCGAGCGACGGCCGATCGGCGCGTCGATTGCCACCGAGCTCGATCCGGGTCAGGCCGTCGAAGAGTTCCGGCGCGTTGACGCGCGGCGGATGTGGCGGCCGGTAACCGTAGACAGCCGCGTAGATCGCCTCCGCGGTTGGCGTGGCCGAGCCCGCGGGGACCGCGATGGCCACGTTGTCGAGGCCTGGGCGGACGTTGGCCGGGTGGTCGTCGTCGCGGCGCCAGTGGACGAGCCGGCCCTGCGCGTCCTCCGCCTCGAGGACGAAGACCTCGCCGGTCGCGCTCGAGACATACGCCACGAGCTGATTGCGCTTCGGTGAGTCGACGGCGGTCGTCTGCGGGATCTCCGCCAGGGCGAAGGCGATGTCGGTAGGGACGCCCGGCAGCGCGATGTCTCGCTCGCCGCGCTGGCGGCGCAACGGATTGGCGCCCAAAGCCGTCGGACCGTTCACGTCGACGTGGGTCGGGGTCGTTGGCGTCGCAAGGTCGAGTACCGCGACCGAGCGATCCCGCGCGTTGGTCGCATAGAGCCAGCGGCCGTCGGGCGAGCGGGCGAGGCGGCCGTCGATGGGCTTGGGCTCGCGGGTCGACACCGGATCGACGGGCGAGCTGCAATACGGGTTGAGCGGATAGTGCTCCGCCGTCGGCGTAACCCCTGGAGGCGCGAGGCAGGCGGGACGGTCGGCTGCGGCAGGCAGCTCCGGAATGACCTCGGCGGGCGAGCCTGCCGGGGCGACCTGCTCTGTGAGGCCCTGCCCACGCCGGCAGCCCCAGTCCGCGGCGTCCATCAGTCCGTCGCCGTTGTCGTCGAGGTCATTGTCGCAGTCGGGCGCGATGGAGACGCGCGCCGTCTCCGCGCCGCTCGCCACGTCCACGACGGAGACATAGCCACGGTTGACGTGACTCACATACAGCGTCTTTCCGTCCGCGCTCGACTCGAGGTCGTTCGGACTCCCGCCCGCTAGCGCGATCGCCGGCACAGTGGCCAGCTTCCCTAGCTCCGACAGTGGGATCCGCGCGACGGCCCCCGCCTCCGGAAGCGCGATGAGCAGCTCGGCGCCGAGCTCCAGCAGGGCGGAGGGCGCCGACGGCAGCGCTTGAAAGCGACGCGCTCCGGGTGCGCTGGTCGTCGGGCCGGTCGTGACGTCGATCTCGACGACATGGCGGCCTGCGCTGCCCGCGATGTACACGCGCTTGCCGTCCTGGCTCGAGACGATGGTGATCGGACGCGAGGCCAACGCGCTGCCGTCCGAGGCGAGCATCACCGGCGTGAACCCCGGGATGAACGGGTCGGTGTCGATGAACTCGCCCGTCCCGGAATCAATGCGCGCGACGGTCCCGTCACGCATGTTCGTGACGAAGTACTCCACGCGCGCCGAGGTCTTGGAGCAGGGCTCCGGCAAGCCGGTCGTACCGCGACAGATGAGCGCCAGGTCGCCCGGCCGTCGCAGGTGGACCGTGGAGCGCGGCGGGTCCTGCGTGCAGCCGAGCCCCATTACCGCGGTCATCACGGTGGTCATCACAAGGGTCGCCGCTGGGAGCAGTCGGTTCATCGGATGCGCGCGACCTCGTCGTGGTAGTCGCGGCTCACCGGATCGCAGTCGATGACCGAGATGCGACCTTCCTCGAACAGCGAGACGTAGAGCTTCTTGGTCTTGGACACGTACGCGAGGTCGAAGGGCCCGTCGCCCACCTCGATGGCGTCGACGACCTCCGCGCGCTCCGGATCGATGACGTGCACGCGGTTGAAGCCATAGGACGTCACGTACACGCGCTCTTGGCCGCTCGGTCCAGTTGGAGCGACGGCGACCGCAGCGGGATCGTCCCCCAGTGCGACCCAGGCACGGACCTCGTTCTCGGGGTGCCCGGAGGTGTCGACGGTCGTGTCGAGGATGACCAGCGACGGCGGCGAGCGATAGGCCACGAACGCGAGCGTCCCGGCCGCGTTGAAGGTGATACCCCGGCCGAACTCGCGGCCGCTGGTCTGATTCGTGATGGCGATGGCGCCGTGAGGCACGAGCTGCGCCGACTGGACCGCGCTCCCGTCCGTCGGCTTGGTCAGCGACTGCGCCGTGATGGTCATCGGAAAGACCACGGGCGCCGCCTTCGTGGTCGCATAGACCTGCCGCGTGCGCGGGTGGACCGCCAGCCCGTAGAGGCCGCCGATGAGGGGGACCGACGTGGCCTTGGCGCTGTCCAGAACCGGGGTGCCGTTGATGAGCACCGTGGGCGGGCGCCCATCGGCGTCCAGCGGCAGCACGGAGACGGTGCCATCGAAGCTCGCGGACACGAGCCGCGCGGGATCGTCCGGGGCGGTCGCGAGCCCGAGCGGCGGCTGCACGATGGCCGCAAATGGCGAGGCGCCGGGCCCAGGGGTCACGTCCAGGCCGCCAAAGATGTGCGAGCCCTCGCAGGCGCGATTGGCCGGGACCGGCCCGTCCCAGCAGGAGAGCATCGGCCGGGCGCGCCCCAGCGCGGCGTCGGCGATGCGATCGACGGTGATCCACGTTACGGACTGATCCTGCCGGCTCGTGACATACAACGTCTTCGTGCACGACTGCGGGTCCCCGTGCTGCGCGATGAGACCGGCGAAGCTGGCAATCTGGACGCTGCTCTTGCTGACGACCTCGCTCGTCGCCAGGTCGAGCACGGCGATGCTGCCGCCCTCATAGCCGATGTCGAAGTTCGAGTTCACGACGTAGAGGTAGTCGCCACACGGGTCGGCCACGATGCCCACCGGGAACTGCACGAGCCCCAAGGGAAACGTCACGGCCACGGGCTCGGGACAGCCCGCCGCGCCGAGAGCGACGAGCAGCGAGCAAGCAAAGGCGGTTCCGTGGCGCGGCACGCGCGGGAGTCTAGCGATGGCGGCCAACGGGGGCAAACCGGGCTTAGGACCGCAGCGCCGCGTGGGCGGCGGCCATGCGCGCGACTGGGACGCGAAACGGGCTGCAGGAGACGTAGTCGAGGCCGAGATCGTGGCACATCGTGATGGAGTCCGGGTCGCCGCCGTGCTCACCGCAGATGCCCAGCTTGAGGCCGGCCTTCGTCGCGCGACCGCGAGCGCAGGCGAGGCCCATCAGCTCTGCGACGCCGCGATCGAGCGACAGGAAGGGGTCGATGGGGAGCACGCCCTTCTCGACGTAGGTGGGCAAGAATTTCGTGGCGTCATCACGCGAGAGACCAAACGTGGTCTGCGTGAGGTCGTTGGTGCCAAAGCTGAAGAAGTCCGCGTGATGGGCGATGTCGCCCGCGGCGACGCAGGCGCGCGGCAGCTCGATCATGGTCCCCACGAGGTAGTGCAGCGGCACGCCGTAGTCCGCGATGACGCGCTCGGCGACGGCGACGGTCTGAGCCCGGAGCACCTCGAGCTCTTTGGTCGTTGCCACGAGCGGGATCATGATCTCGGGGATGATGGTGAAGCCCTCGTCCCGCACGAGCTCGCAGGCGGCCGCGGTGATGGCCTCGACCTGCATCTCGTAGATCTCGGGCCACGTGATCGCCAGCCGGCAGCCGCGGTGACCGAGCATCGGGTTGAGCTCGCGCAGCGACTCGACGCGACCCGCGACGGCCTCGACGTCCAAGCCGAGCTGGGCGGCGACCTCCACCTGGCCCTCGCGGTCGTGC
>SXGT01041353.1_pt1 | contig 84484 bp, 63 predicted proteins | sample 3176221 | NCBI WGS metagenome assembly SXGT01 (sample SAMN11356862, study PRJNA531348) | freshwater metagenome | isolation source: freshwater sample F1-120 | place: China: Fuxian Lake, Yuxi | collected 2017-12-25 | reverse complement strand
GAAGCGGAGCACCTGAGGCTTCGCGCGGAGCTGATGATCCAGCTCCGCCGAGTCCTTGCAGGTCGAAAACGGACACAGGCGGGGACAGCAAGGCTTTTCGGGGTCACGCAGCCCAGGGTCAGTGACTTGGCACGCGGAAAGATCGACCTCTTCAGCATCGACGCTCTGGTGAACATGCTGGCCCGGGCAGGGGCACAAGTGCGCCTTACCGTTCACTGCGGACCCTCCAGGCCGAAACAACCCGAAGCCACCTGACGGGTTGCCGTTCACCAGATCCCCTGTCGTGACGACGACAATATCGCGCCTGTCGAGCAAGAAAAGGGGGTGGCGGTTCATCCCTCCGATTCGCGCTTCAAGTCGTGGGCCAGTTCGGCTACGAACTCGTCGAAGAAGGCTTCGCCGTCGGTCGACTCTCCGCGAGCGATCCGGGAGCTGCCCTCCGCGGTGGCGGCTTGAAGGTCACGCAACGCCGAGGCGCCCCCGTCACGCGCCACGGAAGCGGGGCCTGCGCTTGGCGAGAAATGCGGCCACGCCTGCGCTCCGATCGTTGGTGGTCTGCAGCAAGGTGTAGAGATCGCCTTCGAGACGAAGCCCTTCGGCCAGCGGCAGATCGCGTGCGGCAAGTATGGCTTCCTTGGCGAAGCGCTGCGCCACCGGCGCCCGCGCGGCAATGCGACGGGCCAGCGCGCGCCCAGCCGAAGCCAGCTCGCGCGGCGCCACCACGCGGTCGACGAGTCCGCAGGCCGCAGCCCGCCTCGCCGTCACGGGCTCGCCCAGGAAGAGCATCCACGATGCGAGGGGCCGCCCGATCAAACGCGGCAGGCGTTGCGTCGCGCCGCGGCGCGGCAGGTGCCCGTCGCGCACCGCACACGCGGCAAAGTGGGCCCCGCGAGCCGCCAGGCGCAGATCACACGCCAGAGCCAACTCGAGCCATTCGTCGAAGATCGCGCCACGGACCAGTCCGAGCACCGGCACGCGCAGGGCCGCGACGGCGGCCACGCCGTCTGCGGTCGGTCCGGGCGGGCGCGAAGGGCACGGGATCCCCGCCCGGACCGCGGCCGCAGCGTGTGGGAATTCGACCACGACCACGCGCACCTCGGGGTCGAGGTCAAGCGCCTCGGCCGTCGCGGCCAGCTCGGCATCGAGCACCGCATCGAAGGCATGGCCCCGCAGCTCGAGCCAGGCGATCCCGTCGCGCAGGCGAAGATGCGTCCGCGCTACCGGGGTCGGCCCAGCGGTGCTTCTCACCCGCCGGCCGCGCATCGCGGCAGGGCTCCGCGCGGGCGCGCGTCTGCTGGAAGCGGCCAGCAGTTCAGCCCTCCACGAGCCGCTCGCGCAGCTCGTTGCGCAGGAGCTTGCCGAGCGCGTTGCGCGGTAGCTCGACGAAGAAGCCGACCCTCTCGGGCTTCTTGAAGCTCGCCACCCGCGCGCGCACGTACTCCATGATTTCGTCGCTGGTCGCCGAGGCCCCGGCACGCAACACGATCGCCGCCGCTACGGTCTCGCCCCATTCCTCGCTCGGCACACCCACCACCGCGACCTCCTCCACGGCGGGGTGCGCCGCCAGCACGCTCTCGATCTCGGCCGGAGCGATGTTCTCGCCGCCCCGGATGATCATGTCGTCCTTGCGGCCCGCCAGAAAGACGTAACCCTCGTCGTCGATCCAGCCGAGATCGCGCGTGTGGAGGAAACCGTCGGGCTCGCGCCGTGCTCCTCCTTCGACGTCACCCGCGTAGCCCTTCATGGCGCGTGCGGTGCGCACGACCAGCTCGCCCACGGTTCCGGGCGGCACGGTGGCGCCCGTATCGTCGACAATCTCAAGTTCGACGTCGGGCAGCGGCCGACCGATCGAGCGGAGCCGGCGCAAGACCGACTCGTCGCGTGCCGGGTCGCCGGTCAAGCGATGATCCTCTGGGCCCAGAACCGTGAGCGTCGAGGTGGTCTCGGTCTGACCGAAAGCGTTGACGAAGCCGCAGCTCGCTGGAAACGCCTCCAGCGCGCGCCGGATGACCGGAAACGGCATCGGCGCGCCACCGTAGGCAAGACTCTCCAGAGTCCCGAGCGCCACCGGGTCGAACTCGGGGGCATCGAGAAGCCGGCGCACCATGGTCGGTACAACGAAGGCATGGGTGATCTGCTCGGCGGCAACGGTGGCGAGCCACTGTGGGGCGTCGAACTGCGGCAAGAGGACGAGCCGGCGTCCGGTCCAGAGCGTCGTCAACAAACTCGTCAGCCCCGCGATGTGGTAGAGCGGCACGCTGACCAGGGCCGCGCCACGCGGCTCACCGTCGGCCATCTCGACCGTCCCCATCACATAGGTCGAGAAGTCGCCATGTCGGAGAAGCACGCCCTTGGGCAGCGACGTCGTGCCGGAGGTGTACATCAGGACCGCGACGTCCTCTTCCTCGACGTCGGCGATCTCGGCGGGTTCGGTGGCGGCGATCCAGCTCTCGGAATCGGCAAGACCCGAGGCCCCCGCGTCGAGCGCAACCAGCACCGGAGCGATCGCGGCCTCGGCGAGCGCGTCCTCGAGCAACGCTCGGTAGCGGCTCTCGACGAAGAGCACGACCGGCGCGGACTGGCGCAACATATGAGCCAGCTCGTGCCGCTTGGCGCGGTAGTTCAGCGGCGTGAACGTCGCCCCGGCGGCAGCGGTGGCATAGAGCGCCTCGACGTAGCAATCTGAATTCGTACCGAGCGCGGCGACACAGGCCCCCCGGCTCGCACCTCGTGCCTGCAGGGCAGCGGCGAGCCGCCGCACCCGGTCGAGTAACTCGCCGTAGGTCCGGCGACGAGCACCAAAGACGACGATTTCCTGCTCGCCAAGGATCTCGCCCGGCAGCGCCACGAATTGTGCGATGTTCATCGGTCCCGCGCCCGCGGACCCTGGCCGCGGCGCCTTCCCTTGGCAGCGCCAGCGCCCCGCCGCAAAGGCGACGCCGGTGCCTTGTCCTGCTTGCCCTCGGCGGCGTGCCGCAAACCCGTGCCAGTACTGCGTCGCAGAGGCGACGCCGGAACGTGACGCTTCGTCGCCTGGGCTCGGGCGGTGAGAGCCAAGCCGCAGCCGAGGCGGCGCTCGAGGGCGAGTCCCGTCGGCAGCGACAGATCGTCGCCCCGCAACACCGCCGCCTTGATCGCACGCAGCGCGTCAGGATCGAGTCGCGCCAGCTCGTGCGCCAGCGCCTCCACGCGGGCCGCAAGTCGAGCTGCAGGCACCGCCGCCGCCACCAGCCCCCGGCGCGCGGCCTCTCGTCCCGAAATCTCCGCCCCGGCAAGCAGGAGCCACGCGGCGAGGGCCGGCCCGCCGAGACGCGCCACGGTCTGGGTGCCGCCGACACCCGGCACGAGCCCAAGCCCGGTCTCGGGCAGGAGAAGGCGCGCGTCGCCGGCGCAAACAACAAGATCGCAGAGCAACGCCATCTCCAGGCCGCCGCCGGCCGCGATGCCGTGCACCTGCGCGATCGTCGGACACGGCAGTGCCGCCCAGAGCTGCCAGACGTCGCGCTGGCGCCGGATCTCGCGGGCCCGCCACGGCGAGGGCGCGGTCCCGAACTCGCGCAGATCGCCACCACTCGAGAACGCCCGGCCGCGCCCGGCCACGACCAACACGCGCACGCTCGGATCGTCACGCACAAACGACAGGGCGGAGAAGAGCTCATCCCGCATCTGGCGGTCGTACGCATTGAGGACCGCGGGCCGATCGAGGGTGAGCCGGACGATGTCGTTGCAACGCTCCAGCGCGATCGTCGACCAGCTCCGCGACACAAGCCTGCCGCTAGCAGAAGGGCCGCGGCGATTCGTGCGCGGGTTCAGGCTGCGGCCCGCAGTCGAGCACACGCCCGCCCAGGATCACCGTCGGAGCCTCGAACTCAAAGCCGTTGACGGCGCTGGGGAGCCGCTCCAGGAGAGCCATGTCGGCGACGTCGCCGGGTCGTGGTTCGCCCAAGTTGCCGTCCACCCTTCGCGACGACGCGAAGGGCCGGGCCCAGAGCTCGAGCGCGACCGCCGGCGCGAGCACCTCCGCAGGACCGAACACAGAGCGGCCATCGCGCGGTCCGCGCGTGATGGCGCCGCGCAGCCCAACCGCCGCCCCGCCCGGTCCGACCGGAGCGTCACTTCCCGCAGCCAAAGGAACCCCGGCGAGGCCAAGCGAACGCAGGGGCTGCAGCCACGGCCACAGCGCCGGCTCGAGTTCATGTTCGTACTTGCGGGCGCGCGCCTCGAGAAAACCCGGTTGAACGACGACCCACACCCCGGCCCGACGCAGACGCGCGGCCAGCGCCGGCGGGCACAGGAAGGCGTGCTCGATCCGGTCGGGCGCAGCGCCCGCGCCGCTCGTGGGCGGCACCTGCTCGAGGACGTCGAGCACCGCATCGGTGACGTCTGCTGCAGCCGCGTGAATCGCGACGGGCAGGCCCCGGCGCCGGGCGCGGCGCACCGCATCCACGAACGCCGGCGCGCGCACCGTGGCCTCGTCGTGTGCCAGTATCTTGACGCCAGCGAGAGTCAGCGTGCCCTGGGCCGCGCGTTGCGCGCCTTCGAACTCATCGGCATCGCCGAGCCAGGCGCGCAGGGATTGCGGCAACACCCCGCGCCGCCGGGCCTGGGCAAGGAAGGCCACGCGGCCCGCGTCGTTGCTCGCCGTCAGGTCATCAATATGGGCAATCCCGCCGCGCAGCCAGTCCTGTGCCAGGGTCCTCAGCGCCGCCATCAGCGCCTCGCCCTCGGGCCCGGGAATCAATCGCGTCAGCACCGGTTGGCGCTCGAAAAAGAGGGCCGAGCCGGGGGCCACGACCTCCAGCCCGTAGCCGAGACCCGCGGCCTCGATCCGAGCCAGGGCCGCGCTCGAGAAAAGCGAGGCGTGGCGGGTGGCGTGACGCACCCGCAGCGCGCGCTGACCGACCGTTGCGTCGATCTCGCGGAGCGTCGGCGGCCGTTGCTCGGGGATCAGCGCCTCGTCGAAGCCCGCCGCCACGAGCCAACCCTCGCCTGGGCTGGCCTGCGCCATGCGCGCGAGAAGCGACAAAAGTTTGCTCAGTTCGGGCGCAGCCTCGGGCCCGGCATCGAATCGCACCCGTCGTGCCGCGGCGGCCATCAGGTGGGCGTGGCTGTCGGTCAGAGTCGGCGCGAGGATCGTCTCGCACGAGCCGATGAGCCCCGGCAGCGGCCCCCTCCCCGCCCGCCGTCGCTCGACGATGCGACCGCCCCGGCAGCGCAATTCGACTGGCTCGCCGGCCCCGAGTTCGCCCGCGTGCGTGCCGAGCAGAGGCCGGCCACGGACCCAAACGGCTGCGGGAGAGGGCTCGTCGCTCACGATTGCGGCGCGAGCAGGTGCGCGCGCCCACCTCCCGCCACCACCAGCTCCGATGCCTCGTCAACGGCACTGCGACGCACGCGCGCGAGCGCCACGATGCCGCCGTCGAGCGGCGATACCGCCACGCTCGTCAACTCTCCGGCGGGCTCGCCCTTGACGAGAAGCGCAGCTCCGCGAGGGGCCGGCTGCTCGAGTACGAGCGCCGCCACGAGCCAGTTGACCCGCCCGCGCGCGGCCACGCGCTCGACCACCTCCTGGCCGAGATAGCAACCCTTGTCGCCCGCGATCGCTGCGGCCAACGCCGGCACTTCCGGCGCAAGAGTCGATTCGTCCCAGTCCACGCCGACGCGCGGCAAGCCGCGCAGGATGCGCGCGATCTCGGCGGCCTCGGGCCCGACCTCACAGGCTCCAACCTCCCGCAGCGCAGCACAGACCGCCGCGATGCTCTCGCCCGAACCCCAGAGTCGCCAGTCCCCGACGCTTGCAAAAACTCCGCGCACGACGCGCAGGCTGCCGCCAGACCATGCGGCCAGCGCGTGATGCCCCACCGGCAAAGCCTTGATCGCGGATCCGAGGACGTGTCCGAGTGCTTCCTCGGCGAACGGGCCACCGATCAATGCAGCTCGCTCGTCAGTCTCGTCGATCTCGACGTCGTCAGCCACCACGAAAGCCTCGAGGCCCCGGCGGAGTGCCGCAGCCTGCTCCGCAGCGACGTCGAGCAAGATAGAATCCGACTCGAGCAGAACCTCGCAGATAGCGACGATCCGGCCCTGCACGGTGAGAAAGAGGGCTGGCGCGTGCTGGCCCGCGCCGAGCCGCAAGACGTTGGCCGAGAGCATGCCCTGCAGGAACGCCGTGCGGTCAGCCCCGGTGACGCGCAAGAGAGAGCGGGACTCGTGCGCGACGAGGCCCGTCGCCACGGCCAGTGCGCGCAATCCGGGCACGACCGTGACCGACATGCGCGCCACCTAGCAGAGAGGCCGCGCGCCATGCCAAGGTGTTGTGATGCGGGCGGCAAACGAAGCGGCGAGCCGGGGCTTCACCGTCCCGCGCACGCTCCTCGGGCGAGTGCGGCGCCGGTTGGTGCCGCTGACGCGCGGTCCGCAGATCACCGCGCGGCACCCAGGCGCGTGCGATGAGCGCTACCCGACGATCGCGCTCGATCGTCTGCGCACGGCCCCCTGCGTCCGCGACGCGATCGAGCGGACGTACTCCCGGCAGGCGCCCGAGGTGAGCTTCAGCACGGGTCGGCTCGGCGTGATCATCCCGGTGCGCGATCGCGAACATCATCTGGTCGAGTTGCTCGCCACCCTAGGCCCCGCGCTCGCGACCGCGGGTATCGAGCATCGAATCTACATCGTCGAGCAGATCGCCGGCCTGCCCTTCAACAAGGGCCAACTCTTCAATGCCGGCGCGCGCTGCGCGCTGGAGTGCTGCGACTATCTGGCGCTGCACGACGTCGATTTTCTGCCACTGAAGGCCTCCTACGCACAGCCCGACCGGCCGCTCCGACCCTTCGGTGCCTGCTTCCACGGCGAGGGTCGGCGCCCCCTGCCCGAGCCCTTCTTCGGCGGCGTCGTGCTCCTGCCGGCAGCCGATCTTGCCCGCGCCAACGGCTTCTCGAATCAATACTGGCACTGGGGCAAGGAAGACGACGATTTTCTTTTGCGCGTGGTCCTCGCCGGCCGCGTGCCCTGCTTCGATCGCGCAGGAAGCTTCCGCGAGATCGAGCACCCAGCCTCGCGCGACCACCATCCCGATGGCAGCCCACCGCGCTCGGGCAGCGAGCGCCGGGCACTGCGCCGGCTCTATCTCCGCAATCGCGCCCGCTTCCGGGACATGGCGCGCGGCCTCCAGGATCCGGCCGAGGACGGGCTTTCGACCCTGCCTGGCAGAATCATCGCGCGACGCGAAGAAGCCACGATGCTGCGCCTGCTCGTCGAACCGCGCGGAATGCCCGAATGAGGGCCGCAGACCTCCCCAGCACCGCCGGCTCTACTGCGGAGACGAGCGAGCGCAGGCCACGGCCATCCGCACCCTCGCCGGTCATCGACTGGGCCCGACGAGCCGCGTTGCCGGTGGCGATCATTTATCTGGTCAACGATTGGTCGTCCGGCCTGCGCGATGGCCTGGCGCTGGCCGTCGCGCTCTGGCTCCTGTGCGCACCGGGGCGCGTGCGAACGGTCCTTCGCACCACGCCACCAGTGGTCTGGTTCCTGGCGTGGGCCGGCTGGTCGCTGCTTTCGGTCCTGTGGGCGGATCATATCGTGATTGCACTGCGCGACGGACTCAAATTCGTGCCTGTCGTCGCCGGCACCTTCGCGCTGGCCGCCCTCCTCCATCCGCAAGCCACCGTCGATCGCGTCCTGCTCTGGATCATGGTCGGACTCGCGCTCGCGTTCTCGGTCGACGCCGGCCTCTGGCTCGCTGGCCTGGGTGCGCAAGCGGAGGGATCCGTTCGATGGGAGGCCGCGCGCGCCTTCCAGCACCCGAATACCTACTCGGGGCTGATCGTGGCGAGTCTGCCCTTGGCGTTCCTGCGTCTCTGCGACCGGCAATCGCCCCGATGGGCGAAGGCGGTGGCGGTAGTGCAGTGCGCGACCGCGGCCCTCCTGCTCTGGGCCTTCGCTTCGCGCACAGCCCAGGTGGCACTCGTCGCCAGCACCGCCCTCGGCTTGATCCTGCTCCTCGGACGATGGGGCTTACTCGCCACCGCCCTGCTGATTTCACTCTCGACGGTGGCCGCGCCGCGCTTCAATCCACGCTTCACCGAACCGAGCATGAGCAACCTCACCCACCGCTTCGAAGTCTGGGAGGGTACCCTCGAACTCATCCGCGAGCACCCCGTGATCGGGCACGGCTGGGGAATGCGTAATTTTTCAACGACTTACTACGCGCGCCACCCCGAGCGGAGCGAGGAGTTCTGGCATCCGCACGACCTCGGCCTGGAGATTGCCTACGGCAGCGGGTTGGTCGGCCTCTCCCTCTTCGGAGCAGCCTGGGTGAGCCTCGCACGCGCGCTCGTCCGGCTGCGGGCGGCGGGGGACGTGGCGGCGCGGCGCCTGGCGAGCACCCTCCTTGTCTCGCTCGGCGCGAGTCTCGTCTTCTCCCTCGCCGACAGCCCGCACGGCGCCTACTGGATTTTTCTCTGGACCGTATTCGGAATCGCGGCCGGCCTGACCAGCCGCGGCGCAACGCCCCAGACACCCGCGGCGCCGCCGGACCCGGTCAACGCATGATGCGGTAGATCCCCGAGAACATCGCCAGCGTCGATTCCGGCAGCGGGACGAGCGGCCCAAGCTGGCGAGCTCCCCAGACGATCTGTGCGGTGCGCTCGACGAGCTTGGCCACGGCAAGCGCTTTCTCCGGCGAAGTGCCGACGGTCAGCAGGCCATGATTCGCCATCAGCACCGCACCGCGGTCGCCCACCCAGCGCGAAGCCTCCTCGCCGAGATCGTCGCTACCCGTCAGCCGGTACTCGGCCACCGGGACCTCACCGCCGACATAGACGTCGAACTCTTCAATGACGCAGGGGATCGGCTGGCGCACCACCGCAAACATGGTCGCGAAGAGGGCGTGCGAATGAATCACCCCGCCGAGCTCGGGATGGCGGCGCAAGCAGGCGAGATGGAGCGCTTTCTCGGTGGTCGGGACGCGATGACCCGCGACGACGTTGCCGTCGGGATCGACGACGACCAGGTCCTCGAGCGTCATCGACTCGTAATCGAGGGAAGACGGCGTGAGGACGACGTTCCCGTCCGGCAGTCGGCCCGAGACATTCCCCGAAGTGCCGGCGACCAGTCCGCTGCGCAGCATCTCCTTGGCGACGTGGAGCACCGCCGCCCTCACTTCGTCAGACGTTCGCGTGATTGCCATGCCCGATTTCCTCTCCCGCCGGCAGCGCCGGCGCCTCAGGCCTGAAGCAGCGCCATGGCCTCTGCCGCGGTCAGGCCATCGTGGACGATCGCCATGAACGCGCGTGTGATCGCCGCCGGCCTGGGATGCTGGATGATGTTGCGCCCGTAGACGATACCACTGGCCCCGAGCGCCATGCACGACGCGGTGCGCGCGAGGATCTCAGCCTCGGGCGCGCGCCCGCCACCGCGCACGAGCAAGGGCCGTCCCGCGCAAAGCTCGGCGAGCCGTCCCAGTTCGTCGAGCGGCTCGGTCGGGTCGGCCTTGATGACGTCGGCGCCGAGTTCGACGGCTTGACGGACCAGAGCGGCGACCGTGTCGGGGGTGCCGTCAACTCCATGGCCGGCGGCACCGGCCGGCGTCAGGGCGATCGGCTCGACCATGAGCGGCATGCCCCGCCGCGCGCACTCCGGGGCGAGACGCGACAGATTTTCGATGCATTGACGGCGCAGATCGGGACGGCCGGGCACCTCGAGCAGAAAGGCGACCACACAGGCCGCGTCGAGGGCCAGCGCCTGTTCGACTGGATCCCCGAGCAGCACGCAGCAGAGTTCGGCCGGCGGGTTGGGGCCGTAGACATTCGACACGTCGACCCGCAGCACGAGTGCGGGCTTGTCGCGTCCGGGTTGCTCTTGCAGGAGAGGGGCGTGGCCCGGAGCGAGCTGCACCGCGTCGGGTGCGGCCACCACCACCGTGGCCACGGCGGCGCGCATGTCCTCGATGCCGGGGAGAAAGCTCGCGGTGCCGAAGACCCCGTGGTCGATCGCGACGTCCAGGCAGCGACCGTCGCGCCCGAGCAGCCGGGAGAGGCGGTAGCGAACGCTCATCGGCGCACACCCCTGCCCGCCCGCTCAACACGCGTCCCGCTTCTGGCCGCTCCTCTTCCGCCGCCGCCGGTCTCGCCGACGCCCACGCGGGTCCGCTCGGCACGCGCCCACCGGCCGGGCACCGTCCGTCCGCGTCTCTTCATCAGCATCTGCGGCGCATGCTCAGGCCGGGATCGGCGTCAGCCAGTCGCGGTGCTCCGGAAGCTCGCCGCGGATCGCCTGGGCGTAGACCTTCTGGATCGTGCACGTGATGGGCCCCGGCCGCCCGTCACCGATGCGACGATCGTCAAGCTCACGAACCGGGACAACCTCGGCCGCAGTCCCGGTCATGAAGACCTCGTCGGCGATGTAGATGTCGTCGCGCGTGATCCGGCCGCTGCGGACCTCGTGCCCACGCTCGCGCAGCAAGGTGGTCACGGTTGCCGCCGTGATTCCCGACAACGCGGCATAGGGTTCGGGCGTGCTGACAACGCCGTCGCGGATCACGAAGAGATTCTCGCCACTGCCCTCGGCGACGAAACCCTCGGTGTCGAGCAGGATCGCTTCGTCGTAACCTGCGCGCTGCACTTCGCGCGATGCAAGGATCGAATTGAGATAGTTCCCCACGCTCTTGGCGCGCGGCATGAAGGTATTGCTGTGGAAGCGCCAGAACGACGACGTCTTGGCGCGAACGCCGAGCCGGACGCCCTCCTCGCCCAGATAGGCGCCCCACGGCCAGGCCGCGATCGCCACCCGCACCGGATTCTCCGCCGCAAGTCCCATCTTGCCGTCGCCGAGGAAGACCAGCGGCCGCAGGTAGCACTCCTCGAGCCCGTTGCGGCGCACCGTCTCGATGCAGGCGGCGTCGATCTCGGCGCGGGAGAAAGGCATCTCGATCCCGAGCACATGGGCGGATTCGACCAGGCGCCGGTCGTGCTCGGCGAGCCGGAAGATGGCAGATCCCCCGCCCGTCAAGCGGTAGCAGCGGATCCCCTCGAACACGCCGAGGCCGTAGTGCAGCGTATGGGTCAGAACGTGGACGTTGGCGTCGTCCCAGGGAACGAACCTGCCGTCCATCCAGATCCAGCCACTCTTCTGCACCGGTTCCTCCGTTCAGGGCCGGCGGAAGCGGCCCACCAGCCGATCGTAGATCTCCCGCACCCTCAGGCGATGGCGGCCGAGTTCCTCTAACAGAGCGCGGCCGGTCTGCTCGGCCGTTCCCGTGAAACCCATCCGTCGCGCGGCACTGGCAAGCCGCGCGGGTGTGCACTCGATCCGCTCCACCGGGTGCTCGCCCTCGATCCGCAGTCGATTGTCGAGGCCACGAAAGAAGGAATGCGCCCGCGTCAGAGTCTCGTGCAACTCCGGCGACAACACGCCCGTGGAACGCGCCCCGTCGAGGATCTCGCGTGTCGCGCGACGCCGCAGCTCGGGGTGCTCGTGGCCGTGTGCCAGCGCCATGACCTGGGCCATGAACTCGATGTCCACCTGGCTGCCGGCACCCATCTTGAGGTCGATGTGGGTTGCGTCCTCGCGCGCGAGCTCGCGTTCCATGCGCCAACGCAAGCGCGCAATCTCGGCGCGTTCCTCGTCGGCGAGCCCACGCCCGAAGACAAATCGCGAGATCACCTCCTCGATGCGCCGCGCCAGGGCCGGGGGACCGGCCACCACACGCGCCCGGGTGAGGGCTTGGCGCTCCCACGTAGCAGAGCTGCCCGCGTGGTAGCGCGTGAAGCCGTCGAGCGAGCTGACCAGCGTTCCACTCCGCCCCGAGGGGCGGAGGCGTGTGTCTATTTTGTAGACGAAGCCCTCGCGTGTCACCACCTGCAAGACCCCGAGCAGGCGTTGCGCACGGCGCACGAAGAACTCCTGGGCTTCGACGGCCGGTGGCGAATCGGGGGCCTCACGTCCGGGCTCACTCGGGCCGTAGACGAAGATCAGATCCAGATCCGAGTGGTAGTTGAGCTCCCGCCCACCCAGCTTACCCAGCGCCACGATGGCCATGTCCTGCCCGGGCGGCTCGACCCCACGCCACGCGAAGTGCCGCCGAACCATCTCTTCCGCGCCCCCGAGACAAACCTCGGCCAGGTCGGAGAGCTGACGCCCGACCTCGGACCAGTGGAGTTCATCCTGGATGTCGTGGATCCCGATGCGCAGGAACTCATCGGCCCGGAAGCGACGCAAAGCATCGAGTCGTGACTCCTCGTCCGAGGCCACGATGAGCCGCTCCGCCAGTTCCTCGCGCATGGACTCGACGGGACGCTGGACCACCGCCAAATCCGAACGCACCAGGGTATCGAGCAGTTCGGGATGCCCCCCCAGCAGTCGTGTCAGGTACTCACTGTGAGCGAAGACCGAGGCCACCAGTTCGAGCGTGCCCGGGTTCTCGGCCAGTAGCGCAATGAAGCCGCGCCGCACATTCGAACCGGCAAGAAACGCAGCGAGCTTCTCGACCACACGATCGGGTTCGCCGGTGCGCCGGGCGGTCGCCAGCAGCGCCGGCGCGAGTGCGCGCAGAGCCCGGCGTGTGCCCGTGCCCAGAGCACGGCCGGGCCCGCCGTCGCGCAGGAGCAGCAGGTTCAAGCGCGTCGCCGACGGGCGGGCAAAGCCGGCCTCGCAGAGCCTTGCCTCGATCGCGGGGTCGTCGAGATCCTCGACAAGCCGGCGAGCTTCCTCGTCCGCGAGCGAGAATGTAGATTGACGGCGCTCGCGGAAGAGCTCCGAGAAAGCGCGACGGACGACGCCCGTCCAATGTGCGTGCCCGGCCAAAAAGATTTCAAGATCCTGGTCACGCGGGGCCCGTTCCCAGACCGGCCCCTGCCCCTCGAGGTGACAGGCCAGACGCCGCGCCACGGTGCGTAGCCCCGCGTCGTCGGCCGGCAGGGTGTGAAGCTGGCGATCCTCATCGAGCTGCAAGGCGTGCTCGACGCGGCGCAACCAGCGGTAGGCCCGACCGAGAAGCCGGGCCTCGTCCTGCGGGACCCTTCCTGTTGCGGCGAGCACGTCGAGCAGGCGCAGAGTCGAGCGCTCGCGCATACGCGCATCCCGGCCGCCGTGGACCATGGCAAAGGACTGGGCAAAGAACTCGACCTCGCGGATGCCCCCGGGGCCAAGCTTGACATTGCGCGCTGCATTCGGGCCGCTGACTTCGCGCTCGACCCGGCGCTTCATGCGCTCGAGCTCCTCGATCATCGCGAAGTCGAGCGTGCGCCGGTGGATGAAGGGCGCGAGCTCGGCGAGCAGCTCGTCGCCCAACGCGAGATCGCCACCGACCGGACGGGCCTTGAAGAGCGCCGTCCGTTCCCAGGTCTCGCCCAGCCGTTCGTAATACTGGAGGGTGGCCAGGAGCGACGTGGTGATCGGGCCGTTGCGGCCATCGGGCCGCAGGCGCAGATCCACCCGGAACACGAAGCCTTCGCTGGTGACCTCGGCCAGAAGCCTGGTGATGCGCTCGGCCATGCGCGTGAACCACGCGTTCGCACCGACGCGGCCGCGCGTTCCACCCGCACTCTCGGCGCCATCACTTTCGTGGACGAAGACGAGATCGACGTCCGAGCTATAGTTGAGTTCGCGCGCACCGAGCTTGCCGAGACCGAGCACGACGAAGCGATTGGGCCGGCCGCCGGCGAGCGTGAGGGCACCAAAGTCGCGCTCGACCTCGGCCCGCGCGAGCGCGGCCGCCGCGGCAATCGCCGTATCGGCGAGGTCACTGAGTCGGGCGAGCGTCTCGGCGACACGGGCAAGGCCCCAGAGATCGCGTGCGCCGAGACGGAGGTAGGCCCGCTGCCGCCAGCGCCGCAGGCCCGAAGCACCCGCAGCTGGATCCTCGAGTCCGCTGCGCACGAGAGCTGCGCCATCGAGCTCAGGTGGCGCATCGATCCCTGCTGTGGCGTCGCGGATCCAGTCGCTCCAGCGTGCATCGGCCGAGAGCACGCGGCTCAGGTGCGCGCTGCCTCCGAGCAGACTGAAGAGGGCGCGCCGCTGGGAGGGATCGAGCCGCGCGATCTCGCGGGCATGATCCCGCAGATCCAGCGCGCGCACGACCGCCAGCTCGGGCGCCGCCGCGAACGCGGTCTCCACAGCAAGCTGCCGCACATCGAGGCCCGTCCGGGCAGCCAGGCGATCGAGTGACCCGGCTGCACCGGGAGCGCCCGTCCCCACCTCGTCGCCGTGCCGCCCCTCGCCCATCGCGCCCTCGCTCACGCAGCGGGGGCGAGATGCGCGCGAGCTCGCCTGCCGAACTCATCGATTGCGGCGAGCGCACGCGCCGCATGCGCCTGTTTGCGATCGCGACCGCGCACGCGCGGGTCATCGAGCGGCGGGAAGAGTCCGTAGTTGGCGTTCATCGGCTGGAAGTCACGCCTCTCCGGCGTCGTGATGTAGCGCACCAGAGAGCCGATCGAGGTGGTCTCGGGCGGGATGAGCGGCGCCTCGCCGAGCGCGAGCCGGGCGGCATTGATTCCCGCGAGCCAGCCCATGCTCGCCGATTCCACATACCCCTCGACGCCGATGATCTGCCCGGCGAGCAGGAGATGCGGCCGGGCGCGCAGCCGCAGCGTGGGATCGAGCACCTGCGGCGAGCGGATGAAGGTGTTGCGATGCAGGCTGCCCAGCCGCACGAATTCGGCCCGCTCGAGACCGGGAATGGTCCGCAGAATCCTGCGCTGCTCGGGATAGGTCATGCGCGTCTGGAAGCCCACGAGATTGAAGAGCCGCGCGTCGGCATCGTCCTGGCGAAGCTGCACCACGGCCCAGGGTCGCCTCCCGGTGCGCGGATCGACCAGGCCGACGGGCTTGAGCGGTCCGTAGGCGAGAGTGTCACGGCCACGCCGCGCCATCTCCTCGACCGGCAGACAACCCTCGAAATGGACGGCCTGCTCGAAGTCGCGCGTCGGTACCTTCTCGGCCGCGAGGATGTCGGCCACCAGCCCTTCGTATCCTTCACGGTCGAGCGGACAGTTGATGTAATCGTCCCCGCCCTTGCCCCAGCGCGAGGCCCGGAAGACCCGGTCCTGGTCAATCGATTCCGCAGTCACGATCGGCGCGATCGCGTCGTAGAAGAAAAGATGCTCGGCACCGCAGAGTCCGGCCAGTGCCTGCGAGAGCCCTGGTGCGGTCAGCGGCCCGGTCGCGACGACGGCGAGCTCGCTCGGCAACGCGTCGAGTTCGCGCCGGTGCAGCTTTACTTCGGGGAGAGCCAGGATCGCGGCGGTCACCGCCTGGCTGAACCCGCGGCGATCGACGGCAAGCGAACCGCCCGCGGGCACGCGGTGGGCATCGGCCACCTGGAGCACGAGCGAGCCCAGCCGGCGCATCTCTTCGTGGAGGAGACCGATCGCAGTCGAGACGTCGTCACTGCGCAAACTGTTGGAACAGACCAGCTCCGCGAGTTGATCGGTCTCGTGGGCCTCGGTCCCGCGCAGGGGACGCATCTCGATGAGGTCGACCCCGACCCCGTGGCGCGCAAGTTGAAAGGCCGCCTCGCAACCCGCGAGCCCGCCCCCCACGACCGTGACCCGCGGTTCCATGCCGGGCGTTTCTAGCAGAGGTCCCACAGACACCAGTCTGGGTCAGGCCGCAAAGGATCCGTCCGGCCGTCTCGGCATCGCGCCTGCCCTCGCCTCCGCCATGCCGGCGTCAGACCGCAGCCGACCCGTCGGTGGTCTCGACCGCCTCGCGGTAGGTGCACTCGGCCACAGGGCAGCGCCGCTCGGTCCCGGCGCGCTTGGTGACCTTCTCGACCACATAGGACGAGCCGCACTGCGGACACGGCTCGGGGATCGGCTTGTCCCAGGTGCTGAAATCGCACTTCGGGTAGCGGTTGCAGCCATAGAAAAGCTTGCGTCGACGGGTAGGCTTGGCAACGACGTCGCCCTCGGCGCACTGCGGGCATTTGAGGCCGATCGGCTCGGGCAGCTTGAACGGCTGCACCTGGCGGCACTCGGGGTAGCCGGTGCAACCCACGAACTTGCCGAACCGCCCGTAGCGGATCTGCATCGGCCGGGCGCATTCGGGACAGGTCCGGTCGATCGTCTCTTCAACGGCCGGGATGATGGTCCCATCCTCGGCGCGGGTGAAGTTCTTGGAGTTCCGGCATTCGGGATATTTTTCGCAGGTCAGGAACTCGCCGCGCCGTCCCCAGCGAACGACCATCGGCGCGCCGTCGCGATCGCACTTCAGATCGGTCTCGATTTTTCGTGTCTTGACGTCGGGCATCCGCTCGTCGGCAAGCTCAAGATCCTTGGCGAAGGGTTCGTAGAAGCGGCGCGTCGCGTTGACCCAGTTCTCGGTGCCCTCCTCGACCCGATCGAGCACCTCCTCCATGGCGGCGGTGAAGGTCACGTCGAAGATGTCGGAGAACGCCTCGACGAGGAGATCGTTCACCAGCATTCCAAGTTCGGTCGGCCGCATCCGGCGCTGCTCGTCCTCGTTGACGTACTCCTTCTCCAGGATCGTCCCCATGATGCTGGCGTAGGTCGAGGGACGCCCGATGCCTTTCTCTTCCAACTCCTTGATGAGGGCGGCCTGATTGAAGCGCGGTGGGGGCTGCGTGAAATGCTGCGCCGATTCGACGCTCTTCGCCTGGCAGGTCTGCCCCCTGGCGAGCAGCGGCAACGCGCGGTCATCTTCCGAGCCGGCCTCGGCCTCGATTTCGGCCTCGTCGCGCGGCTTGTCGTCGACCCCCTCGGTGTAGACGCGCATAAAACCGTCGAACTTCGTGACCTGGCCGTTGGCGCGGAAGAGCAGATCGTCGATCGGAAAGTCTACCGCGGTCTGATCAAAGAGCGCCGGCGCCATCTGGCTCGCAACGAAGCGGTTCCAGATGAGCTGATAGAGCCGGAACTCGTCGGATTCGAGATAGGGCTGGACCGACTCCGGGGTGCGCGCCACCGAGGTCGGCCGGATCGCCTCGTGCGCGTCCTGGGCCTGCTTGCGCGCGCGATAGACCGGCGGCTTCTCGGGCAAATAGCGCTCACCGAAACGGCTCGCGATCACTTCCCGCGCCTCGGCCTGCGCTTCGGGCGACACCCGAGTCGAGTCGGTGCGCATGTAGGTGATGAGACCGACGGCGCCCTCGGCACCGATCTCGACGCCTTCGTAGAGCCGCTGCGCCCCGGCCATCGTCCGCCGTGGATTGAAGGAGAGCTTGCGCGAGGCTTCCTGTTGCAGGCGCGAGGTGATGAAGGGGGGCTGCGGGTTGCGCCGCCGCTCCTTGGTCTCGACGCGCCCGACGACCCAGCGAGCGCCGCGTGCGGTCTCGACCACGCGCTGCGCTGCTGCTTCGTTCTCGAGTCGGAAGGCACTGCGGTCGAGCCGCCGGCCGCCGATCTCGACCAGTCTCGCCTCGAACTCGGGCGGAGCATCGGCGCTCAGGCGAGCGGTCACCGACCAGTACTCGACCGGGTTGAACGCCAGGATCTCGCGCTCGCGCTCGACCACGACGCGGACGGCGACCGACTGCACACGACCGGCGGAGAGACCGCGGCGGACTTTCTTCCACAGAAGCGGCGAGACCTGGTAGCCCACCAGCCGGTCGAGCACCCGACGCGCCTGCTGCGCGTCGTAGCGGTCCCGGTTCAATTCGGCGGGCTCGGCAAGCGCGCGTTTGACCGCATCCTTGGTGATCTCGTGGAAGAGCACGCGCTTGAGGCGTTCGCGCGGCACCTTCAACTGGTCGGCGATGTGCCAGGCGATGGCCTCGCCTTCGCGGTCGGGATCAGGAGCAAGGAAGATGGTCTCGGCGTCCTTGGCTGCCTTGCGCAGCTCGGCGACCACCGCGGCCTTGCCCTTGAGCACACTGTACTGCGGCTGGAAGTCGTTCTCGATATCGACGCCAAGCTTGCTCTTGGGGAGATCGAGGATGTGCCCGATCGAGGCGCAGACCTTGTAGCCACGCCCGAGATATTTCTGGAGCGTCCGAGCCTTCGCCGGGGACTCCACCACGATCAGGTTCTTCGCCATCCGGCCCCCGGGCTAGCGATCCCCCGGCCGGGCCGTCAACTGGAGGCCCCTGCCGAGGGGCCTCGGCCGGTGCGAAAAAACTGCCCCCCAGGGCCCCGAGCCACACTCCCGGATAGCTCTAAGCTCGTGATTTCACTACTTATTTCGGATACCGGGCGAGATAATTCAGCGACCAGAGCATCGAGCGTGTGGGGCCCCTCGTCGAGCGCCCGAAGAATCCCCGCTACCGCCCGGCCCTCGCCACTCGCCGCCGAATCGGCCCCTGCCGGCGGGGGCCGCAGCGCGCTCTTCCCGCGAACCAGCGCTTGGAGCGGCGGCAGCGCGTCGATCAGATCCTGCACCGACTCGACGAGTCCCGCGCCCTCGCGCAGCAACCGATGGGGCCCTGCCGAGCGCGACGCACCGGCCGGCCCCGGCACGGCGAATACCTCGCGGCCCTGCTCACCCGCGAGCCGGGCCGTCACCAGAGCTCCGCTGCGCTCGGCCGCCTCGACCACCACCACCGCCAGCGTCAGCCCGCTGATGATGCGGTTGCGCCGTAAGAAATGATGGCCGAGCGGCGGCGTACCCGGCGGGAACTCCGTCATCACGAGTCCTCGGGCCGCGACTCGCTCTGCCAGATCGCAGTGCTCGCGCGGATAGATGCGGTCGACCCCGGCGCCGAGAACCGCGACCGTCATGCCGCCGCTCTCCAGAGCGGCCCGATGCGCGGCGGCGTCGATGCCGCGCGCCAATCCGCTCACCACCGGAATCCCCAACCCGGCCAGCCCGGCGGCGATTCGACCGGCCATCGAGAGACCGTAAGCCGTCGCGTCGCGCGAGCCGACCACCGCCACCGCAAGGCCAGCCGAGAGCCCGAACAAGACCTCGTCCCGGCCCCGCACCCATACCTGTTCGGGCGGATCCGGAATCGTCGTCAGCGCGCGCGGGTAGTCCGCGTCGCGGCGCCCGAGCAGACGAACATCACGGGGGTCGGACGCCAGCACGCGGGGACCTTCGCCGCGCGATCGCGGCTCGACAATGCTTGCGGCAGCAAGAAGACTCGCCAACCCCGGAGCCAACCGGGCGCACCCGGTGGCGGCCCGGCCCCGCGGTCGGAAGACATGCCCGAGTTTCTATGCTGAGGTTGCCGCGGTCGCCGATGTCCTGCGGCCCGGCCCCACGGTTGGAAGAAATGCCCGAGTCCGCCGACATCGCCTGGGCACTTGCCGAATTCGAGCGCCGCTTCGCCCCCGCGTCCGTCGAAGGACTGCGCGCCACCGTTCTCTTGCTGCTCGCCGGCTCCGGCGGCGGCCCGTTCCACCTCACGATCGAAGGTGGCCGCCTCGAAACTCACGCCGGCCGCCACGCACACCCCGACGTGCAGATCGAAATCCGTGTAGACGACCTCTGCCGGCTCCTGCGTGGCGACCTCGCCCCGCACACGGCCTTCCTCGAAGGTCGCGTGCATCTGCTCGGCGACGGCGCGCTGGCCTTCCGCCTGCGCGCACTACTCGGGCTCGACGACCGCGGGCCGGGCCAGGCATGAAGCGCGGACTCTTGCCACGACATGCGCGCCCTGTCCGGCGGGTCGAGACACTCGACATCCATGACTCGAGCTTTACGTCTTGCCGCGCCGCGCCTGCGTGGCCTTCCGGACCGGCCGAGCGGGGCTTCGCGCCGAAGGGTCGGCACCGAGGCGGGCGGGCCCGTGGCCGCCTCGGCCCGGCTAGAGCGCGACGCGAAAGGCGCGCACGCGCGCCCGCCGGCTCTCGTCGTAGCGACTAAACTTAGGCGGCGGCAGGGAATCCAGGGGCGTTTCCTCGAAGCCGCTGCGCAGGAAGAAGGTCGCGGCCCCCTCGACCGAGGTCACGGCAAAGAGACCGCGCAATCCTTCCCGCTTGGCCTCGCTGACCAGAGAACGCACCAGTCTCGCCCCGATGCCCTCGCCCTGGAAGCGGGTGATGCCGTAGAGGCCGCTGATCTCGGCCACGCGCCAGGCCGCGTAAGGCGCTCTGTGGAGGGCGGCCACCCCGGCGAGGTGGCGGTCGCCGATCCACGCGCCATAGCCGTCGAGCAGAATTTCACCGATCTCCTCCGCCGTCCTCGGCTTCAGCAGGCCCTCGGCCTGACCGCGCAACAAGAGCCGCTCGACCTCGGGGAAATCGTCGATCCCGAGGCGACGGATTCGGCAATGGTCGTCGAGCGAAAAGAACGTCCCGGCGCCGGCGTACGTGAAGAGTTCGCGCGCCACGTCCTCGACCCGACATAGATTCGCGGAATCGACGCCCGCCTCGAGGGCGCGCGCAATCGCCGCGATCTCGGCCCGGCGCGCGCCGAGGCCCTGAAACTCGGCCTCGCCCCCTTGCAGCAGGACCGCGAGACGCTCGCCGTCAATATACGAAACCGAGGAGCCGCCGCGATCGGCGAGACCGCCCTTGCCGGCGAGCATCACCAGCTTGTGGACCCGCAGGCTTGCCGCCAGCGCGGTCGCGAGTTCCAACGCGGGTGGCCGGCCGGCGATCAAGCAGAGCGGTCGCGCCCGCAGCACGGCCCACGCGGCCTGTGCCATCTCGGAGGCACCCCCCTTCCAGCGCAACACGTCGCCGCGGCGGCGCTTCTCGACGGGCAGAGCGGCGGTGCGGCGGCGGCGCGGCGCCGGCAGCCCGAGCCAGGCGCGCACCTGAGCCAGGTCGGTCGCCCGCTCCGCGCCCAGCACGACGATCACGCGCGCTCCACCGTCAATCAGCTCGCCGACGACGGCCGCGAGCCGTCGGCGCCGGGCCGCCGTGGCGACCACGTCCCGGTCGACGCCGAGCAGCAGCGCATGGCCACGGAAGTCTTCGAGGTAGAAGTCTTTCTCCGAGGGGCTGCGCACGAGGGCGCGCTAGCACGCACCGAGCGCCCGAGGCGAACCTCCCCGCGCGCCAGCACCCGGATTCGCGGCCAGACCGAGCATGCGCCGCGGGCAGCCCCCGCACGCCTGCCGCGCAGGCTCGCGCTCGCACCGAGCACGCGCCGCGGGCAGCCCCCGCAGCTCAGCCGCGCCCCACCGAGGGCCGCAGCGGTCCGACGCGGGCTCCGCTCGCCACCCAGGCCGCGAGCGGCAGGATAAGTCGCCCTCGATGGCGGCTCGATGGTGGCCCCCTCGTCGCCCGCTGCTATGGCAAGCGACACCCGTCGTGAAGCGCCGGCACGGCGCGAGACACGGGCACGCGCATGAGGCATCGCCGCTCGTCCAGTGGCTCGGCCACCCGAACTCGAGAGTGTCCCGTGTTGCGTCCGCTGATCCGATTCGTCGTCATCGCCGCGCTCGCGGCCACTCGCGCGCCGGCAGAGGCAAAGGTCACGGCGGCGAGCGCAGTCGCGACCGAAAGCGCGGGCTTCGGCGATGCGGCGGGCGTGGTCGCGACCGAAAACCCACACGCCGCGGCGGTGGGAGCTTCGGTACTGGCGTCGGGCGGCAGTGCCGTGGATGCCGCCATCGCCACAGCCCTCGCCGTCTGCGTCGTCCATCCGACCTCGTGCGGTATCGGCGGCGGCGGATTCATGGTGGGATGGGACGCCGCAACGCGCCGCGCGTGGGCACTCGATTTCCGCGAGACGGCGCCCGCGGCGATCGCGCCGGCCCTCTTCGACAAGGATGGAAAATATGATCCGGCCCGCAGCCGCACCGGCGGGCTCGCGGTCGGTGTTCCGGGCGACGTCGCCGGCCTGGCCGAAGCCCAGCACCGCTACGGCCGGCTCGCCTGGCGGGAGGTCGTGGCGCCCGCGGCACGGCTGGCTCGAACCGGGTTTGTCGTCTCGCCGCATCTCGCCCAGAGCATCGCCAAAAACCGCGCCAGCCTGGCCGCCGATCCACCACTCGCGAGCGTCTTCCTGACCGCGGCGGGAGAGCCGCTCGCGGCGGGCAGCCGGCTGCGCCGCCCCGAGCTGGCGACGACCCTTGACGCCATCGCCCGGAGCGGACCCTCGGCCTTCTACGCGGGCGAAAGGGCGCGCGCGATCGCTGCCGCCGTGCAGGCGCACGGCGGCGTCCTGACCGTGGCCGACCTCGCCGCCTACCGGCCGGTGTGGCGCGAGCCGCTGCGCGACACCTACCGCGGCGCGGGTGTCTACACGATGCCGCTCCCGAGCAGCGGCGGGCCGACGCTCTTGCTCGCGCTCGGCGTCCTTTCCCGGCACGACCCGGCAGCGTTCGGTCCCGGCTCGCCGACCTTGTTTCACCTCACCGCCGAGATTCTCAAGCACGGCTTTGCACACCGCGCCGCCACCGCCGGCGACCCCGCATTCGACCGTCTTGCCCCCCTGCCCGTCCCCGACGAGCTGGCGCGGCGCATCGACAGCTTCCGCACGCGACCCGCCCGCGCCTACGGCCCAGGCGACGCGGCCGCGCACGACGCCGGCACCGCACACGTCTCGGTGCTCGCCGCCGACGGCAGCGGCGTGGCCCTCACGACGACCATCAATACCGCTTTCGGGGCCTTCATCGGTGTTCCCGGCACAGGGATCGTGCTGAACAACCAGATGGACGATTTCACCTTCGACGCCCCCAACGCCTTCGGTCTCGCGCCGGGCCGCAGCAACCGCATCGCTCCGCGCAAGCGACCGGTTTCCAGCATGACGCCGACGCTGGTGGTCGAGGACGGCCGGGCCACCGTCGCCGTCGGCGCCTCGGGCGGCCCGTTGATCGTCAGCGCGACCCTGCAGGCCGTGGTCGGTGTCCTCGATCTCGACGCCACTTCAGCCAGCGCGCTCGAAGCGCCACGCATCCATCACCAGTGGCAACCCGACATCCTGCTGGTCGAGCCGGGAGTGCGCGAGATCGATCGCATGGCGCTGACTCGGCTGGGCCACGCGATCGTCGAGATTCCCGGCGTCGCTGCCGTGTCGCTGGCCGTCGCGCGGCCCGGACGAGCGGTCAGCGCGGCGGGCGATCCGCGCAAGGGCGGGGGCGCAGCGCTCGCCCAATCCCCTGCGCGCGAGTCAAACCCGTCGCCCACACACGCCGTGCCCCCGCCGGCCCCGGCGACGGTCGGAACCCGGCGATGAGCCAGCCCGTGGCGGCGATCTCGGTCATCGTCTCGACCCGCAACCGCGCCGACTCGCTCCGCTTGCTGCTCGCGAGCCTCGACCTGATCGACGCGCCGGGCGTGCCCTACGAGGTCGTGGTGGCAGATAACGATTCCGACGATGACACGCCGCGTGTGCTCCGCGAGTGGCGAGAGGGTGGAAACGAGCGCGTGACGCTGCGAGTGCTCGAGCGCGGCAAATCGCGCGCCCTCAATGCCGCAATCGCGGCGTCGCGAGGCGAGGTCCTCGCCTTCCTCGATGACGATGTTCTCGCCGAGCGGCGCTGGCTGGCGGAGATCTGGCACCATTTCGCCAGCCACGATTGCGTCGCCGCGCAGGGTGCGGTGCTCTGGCCGCCGGCCGCCGAGCAGGATCCTGCCCTGCGCGCCCGTCTCGAACGCTACGGCACGCTGGTGCGGATCGAGCATCCGGCCGACTCGGGCCGGGCACGCTTGACGGGCATCAACATCGCGCTGCGTCGCCACACGCTCGCCGTGGTGGGTGGCTTCGACGTCCGGCTGGGCCCGGGGGCATCCGGGCACAGCGAGGATTTCGAACTCTCGACCCGCATCCGAAAACTCGGCGGGCAGATCGATTTCATCCCGGGAGCCCGCGTGCGGCACCAGATGGAGCCGACCCTGCTCACCGACGACTACTTCCGCGCGCATCACCGGCGGGTCGGCCGGAGTCGCTACGTCCACAAGCGCAATTCGCTGCTGTTCAGCATCCTGCCCAATCTCGCGCTGGCCGCACTGGCCTGGGCCGCGCACGCGCTCAGCGGAAACCGCGAGCGCCAATACCGCGCGCACGGCCGACTGCTGCATTACGGCGAGATGCTGCGGTTGCGCTGGCGCAGCGGCCAAGGCCCCGGCTGAACTCCGACGCACGACGGTGCTCGCAGCGCGACACGCCGCTTTGCGGTGACGACGTGGCCAACGCCCCGGCTGAGCCGCTTCCGTGCGGCGGCTTCGGGGCCAGGTCGGCTCGCGGCCGTGCCCAGAATTGGTGCACTTGCTCAGCCGGGAGGCAGCTTTGGCCCCGACGCGGCCCGGCCCGCCTCGATCCGATGCAGCAGCCCGCTCATCAGCGCGGCGCCCCTTGCCCCCAACAGCCACCGATTTGCCGCCGGCCGCTGGGGCAGTCCTCTGGCGCGGGCCAGCCGGAGCACAGTCCAGACAGGCAAATGGGGCGCGTTTCACGTTCGCTCCCGTGAGGCACGCCGGTTGCGTCCGGGACCCCAACGCAACGAGCGAGCGACCGCGGAAAGGCCGCGGCACGTTCGCCAGCCGAGCGAGCGCAGGCGGCCGAGATTCCCTCCACGGCCGGCTGCGCTCGCCGTCGGCGCCGTCGCCAAGTCGCGGCACGACCGCACCCACGGCCTGGCCTCGGTCTGCACCGCCGGATCCCCGCGGCACCATCGGACTCTGACCCATCAGCCATCGCGCGGGTGCGCCACGATCGGCAAGCTCCGGCGCCAGAAGCCAACCTTCGGACTCTGATCCAGCAGCGATCGAGCAGGTGCGGCCGACACGTTCGCTTCCCGCCCCGGAAGCGCCATCGGAACTTCCGTCCGGGTGTCGTCGTCGCGCAAGCGGACGGGCCCGTCGAGCCGCCCGGCACGATGTGCTCGCGAGCCCCGTCGGGAGCGTCGTCGTCGCGCGAGCGGACGCACGCTCCGGCTCCCGGCCCTGACGCGGGCAGAGATCGGATGATAGGTCGACAGCGATGGACCGCCGACCTCGGAAGCCGCCTCGGGTAGCGATCATCGGCGGCGGCATCGCCGGCCTCGGCATGGCACTCCTGCTCGCCCGGCGCGGACACCGTGTGATCGTCCACGAACGCGATCATCGCCCCCCGGTCGACGGGCCCGACGCGGCCTTCGCCCGTTGGGATCGCCCGGGCGTCCCGCAGTACCGGCACTCCCACATCCTCCTCGCGCGCCTCACCATGTTGATGCGCGAACACTTACCCGAGGTGCTCTCGTTGCTGCGTCTGGCCGGCGCCATCGAGGTCCCGCTGACGATGGCCGCACCCCCCGAGCTCGATCTGGGTCCGCGACAAAAGGGCGACGGCGAGCTGGTGCTGCTCGCCTACCGTCGCGCAGCCCTCGAATGGGCCCTCTTGACGGCGGCGCGCCGGGAACCCCTGATCGAAGTCCGTGAGGGCGTGCACGTCTCGGGACTGCTCGGTACCAGGCAAGGTACCGGCCGCCGCCCGCGCGTCCGCGGCCTGCGTTGGCGATCGATCCCGCCCCCCCTGCCCAACGACGCATCATCCGAAGAGATTCACTGGCAGTCCCGCGCGGCCACCAGGCCCTCGGGCCCGGAGCGCCGCACGCTTGCGCACATTGTGATCGACGCGAGCGGCCGGCGCGCTCTCGGCGCCGAGTGGCTCGCTCAGGTGGGTGGGCAGACGCCAGTCAGCGAATCGGTGCCGACAGGCATATTTTATTTCACGCGCTTCTACCGGCTGCTGGGACCGCCACCGCGGGGCTTCTCGACCGGCCTCGTCGGCGGGGACATGGGCTGGATCAAGCTCGCGACCTTTCCCGGAGACAACGGCACGTTCTCGATCACGGCCGGCAGCGCGATCGAGGACGAACCGCTCAAGAGCCTGGCCGAACCGGCGGTCTTCGAGGCGATGCTCGCGGCGTTCCCGTCGATTGCCGCGTGGCGCGCGCGCGGGGTCTCCGAACCGCTCGACGGCGACGCCACTCCCGTGCTGGTGATGGGCGGCCTCAGCAACGTCCTGCACAATTTCAAACATGGGCGCCCGGAAGGATTCTTCGCGCTCGGTGACGCGCTCTGCCATTCGAATCCGATGTACGGTCGCGGCGTCACCAGCGCCCTTCTCTCCGCGGTCCTCCTTGACGACGCTCTCGTAGCCGCCGCGGGTGACGATCAGGCCGCGGGCCGGCTCTACGCCCGCGCGGCGGCACGGGAGATCGTCCCCTTCTGGGAAGCAGCCGCCCGGGCGGATGGATTCGGCAGGGCCGCGCGGCAGAGAAGCGTGGCCGCCGAGGACGGGACCGACCCCGGCATCCTCTCCTGGCTGACCGCACCCCTTGCGGAGACGCGAAACGCGCTGGGCTGGCTTGCGGGAGCGTTCTTCGAGAAAGGGCTCGCCCCGGCAATGCGGGCCGATGCCACCGTCTACCGCACAGTGATGCGCGTCATGAATATGCTCGACAACCCGCAGGCAAGCTTCGTCAGCCCGGAAATCCTCCTGAGGATTCTGCCCCACCTTGCCGAATCGCTGCTCACGGGACGCCGACGCACGGTTTTCGCCGGCCCGACGCGCGCCGAGGGGCTCGCGATCGTCGAGCGGCACAAGGGGCGTGGCTCGGCCCGCCCGCCAGCGCCCGGACCGCGCAGCAACCGCGCGCCAGCCCTGCCGGAGGCAGCGCCGCGCGCCGAGGCGCAGGTGCGGCCGTTGCGACTCGCCTGAGCATGACCCTGGGCGAGTGACACACCCGACGCGCCACCATCCTGACGCGACGGCGCGCGGCATCACGATCGAGCGACCGGCCGGGGTCTCGGTCCTTGCCGCAGCGACAGCCCTGCCACTCGCGGGGCCGTTCCTCGGCGATCTCCTCGCGCGCCGGGATGAAATTGGCCTTGGCCGATGCACGCCCAACGCCCCCCGGTGGCCCGTGGCGGGCCTTGCAACATCGCTCCCCAGATCTCAAGATCCGAAGGACGGCCACCGTGGGAAGTGGTGTGGAGGAATGACGATGCATTCGACGGGATTTTCCTGGCTCCGACTCGCCCTTGCGGCCAGCCTCATGCCCCTCTGTCTCGGCGCGCCGATGGCAGAGGCAGCGATCGTCGGCGTGCTCGAGGAGCCCGTCAGCGGCGGCTCCTGTTCCGGAATCGGCAACGTCCGCGGCTGGGCTTACAGCGACACCGGGGCCGAGCTCGTCCAGCCCTTCGCCGTCACCGTCGACAGCGTGGCCGCGATCGAAGTGCCCTGCTGCGCGTCGCGCGGTGACGTCCAGGCCTCCCAGCCCGGCGCGCCGCTGCGCACCGGGTTTTCGGGCAGCTACAATTTCCAACTCCTGACGCCCGGCGCTCACACTTTCGCCGTGACCGTACAGAGTTCGAGTGGCGAATCGACCGTGCTCACGTCGACCTGCACCAGCCACCGCTTCGACGACGCGACGTTCCTCGGCGCGGTCGACTTCGACAACAACGCCGAGGGCTTCTGCGAGAGCGACCTCGACGATCCGAACCTGATCTGCTGTTTCGGGGTACGGGTCACGCGCCGCAGCGACAGCCAGGCCTTCGTCTGTGATGACGCCTGCTTCCGCTGGCAGAACGCCGCGCAGGGACTCGTGCTCACCACCGGCGCGATCTTCGACGACCCGGCCTGCGTGCCCATCGATTAGCGTCCCGCACCGGCAGGACACCAAGCGGGCCGGGGGACCGCGGGACACCGGCCCACCACGCCGGGTCCCGATGTCGAAGACACCGCGCCACCGTTCTGGCGCGCCCCGGGCAGCGCCCGAACTCTGCCCCCAGCGTCTCCGGCGACATCCTCGCCCGAAGCGCATCGTTCCTGGCGGCGGCAGCCCGGTGCCGTCCACACCGCCCGCCACTCCTCAAGCTTCCCGGTGGAACGTCTTCCCAAGGTCGTGCTAGCTTCTCCGCGTTTGTCGGCCCACGCCGGGCCAGACCGATGGACCCGCCCGTCGCGTGGAGAGGATTGGAGAGATGACGCAAACACGCATCGCGGCTACGAGCGGACTCGATCCATCGATTCCGCCCGAGGTCGCCCTCTTTTCGTACTACCGCAACGCCGAACAGCACGGTGCGAACCTGCTCTTCCGGCTGCTGCGGCACCTCGAGACCCCGGAAGCGCAGGTGGCTCTCTCGCAGCATCTGGCCGAGGAGACCCGCCACGCCTGGTTGTGGACGGAGCGCTGCCTGCGCGCCGGCCACAAGCCCTTGATCGTCGATGACGGCTACCAGACGCGCATTGGACGCGCGGCCGGCATTCCGCGCGACAAGGTCGATCTGCTGGCCCTGACCGTGGTCGTCGAGCAGCGCGCGCTCCGGCGGTACCAGCGCCATCTCAAGAGCCCGACCGTCGATGTCGATACCCGAGAGGTGCTCGAGCGGGTCACCGCCGACGAGGCCTGGCATGTGGACTGGATCCGGGAAGAGGGCCGGCGCATCGCCGCCGAGAAGGGCGCGCCGGAGCGTTTCGACGATGCGGTCCGGCGCTACCGCCAGATCGACGCCGCAGTCACAGCAGAGCTCGAGGTCGCCGAGCGCGAACAGCTCGGGGCGGTCGCGGTCGAGTGGTGACGCCCGCCTTCGGTCGCCTGCCGCGCCGCGGGGAGACCCCCCGGGTCGCAGGGCACAGCACAGCGACCACGCATCCGCCCACTCATCACGCATGGCCCCCGGTCAGCGCATCGAATAAAGGCGATTGACGGCCGTCTCTTCAAGGCGTCAGCCTTGCCCACACGACCTTCGGGAGAAATCGCATGTTTCATCAGGCAGATCTCGGCAGCCCCCCCACCCCCCGGCGCCATGCGCGTCGCGTCTTCCCGCTGGCGGGGCTGGTCGCGACTCTGGTCGTGCTGCCGCTGGCCGCCGGCGGAGCTGCCGCCACCGGACTGCTCGAGAACCCCTCGCCCGGCAGCGTGCAGAGTGGCGTCGGCGTGCTCTCGGGCTGGCATTGCGATGCCTCCACGACCCCGATTGAAATCGTCATTGATGGCACCCATATCATCCCCGCGGCCGCGGGCACGCCGCGCGAGGACACCTCTGCGACATGCGGCGACACCGCCAACGGCTTCGGCGCGTTGTGGAACTTTGCGCTGCTCGGCCCCGGTGCCCACACCGCCGTGGCCCGTGCCGGTGGCGTGACGTTCTCGAGCCGCGACTTCATGGTCACGACCCTCGGCGTGCCCTTCGCACGCGGGCTGGAGGGCACGTTCCAACTCGATGACTTCCCCAACGCGCAGGGCTCGGTCCTGCTGACCTGGCAGGAAGCCCAGCAGGGCTTTGCGATCGCCAACTACACCACCTGGGCCGCGCCGACCTCGGCCGCACGCCCGGCGCCCGTGTCGAGCGGACTCGGTAGCGCTGCCGCGACAGACGAGGGCCTCCTCGAGAATCCCGGCACGGGCTCCGTCCAGTCCGGCGTGATTCTGTTCTCCGGCTGGCACTGCAACGCGACCACGCTGCCGATCGACATCGTGGTGGACGGCACCACCGTCATTCCCGCGGCTGCCGGGACGCCTCGCGACGACACCGCCGCGCGCTGCGGCGACAGCAACAACGGCTTCGGTGTGCTCTGGAACGCCAACCTCTTCGGACCCGGCACGCACACCGCCGTGGCGCGAGCCGACGGCGTCCCCTTCGACACGAACACCTTCCAGGTGACGACGCTGGGGGCGAACTTCCTGCGCGGCGTGGCCGGCCGCTTCCGCCTGCCCGGCTTCCCCGGCCCAAGCGAAGACGTGTGGGTCGTCTGGAGTGAGGCCAAGCAGAATTTCGTGATCGACGAACGCTCGCCGACCGAGGGGCCGACTCCCCAGCCCGCCTCGACCCCGACGCCGGGTGCCTCGACCCCGACGCCGGGTGCGGCCACCCCGACGCCGAGCGGAACTTCGACACCCGCGCCTACCCCCACGGCGGCACCGACGGCCCAGCCGACCGCCACACCCGTGCCCACACCCGCACCTACACCCACGGCCGGCCCTCTCTGCGGCAACGGCGTGGTCGACTTCGAAAACGGCGAGGAATGCGATGGCTCCGATCTCGACGGAGAAGACTGCGACTTCCTCTACGGCGGCTCCGCGAGCTGCAGCGGGCAGCTCGCCTGCACTCCGGATTGCCGCTTCGACGGCTCGCAATGCGACTGCCCCTGCGACACGGACATCGATTGCGACCGTCCTCTCGACCACCCGATCGAGTGCGGCCCAACCTACTGCGGTGAACTGAGCGAACCCGTCTGCTCGATCAGCAACCCCGCTCCCGGCTGCTGTGACTGTGTCTACGACTGGGGCGTCTGCCTCAACGGACGCTGCGTCGCCGACGACTCGTTCTCTTCGGCGACCCTGAATCAGATTTGCTTCGGCTACGAGGACGGAGATCCCGATTTCCCGCGGTGCGACTGGACGCCGCCCTGATGAGCCGGCGAGCCGAGGCCGCGCTGAAACGCCTGCGCGCAATCGGCCTCGGTCTCCCCGGGGTCACCGAGAAAGAGGCGTGGAACACCACGACCTTCCGCCTCGCTGACAAGAAAATGTTCGCCATGTTCGCCAACGATCACCACGGCTCGGGTCAGGTGGCGGTCTGGCTGAAGGCAGCCCTGGGGGCGCAGGAACTCCTGGTCGAGTCCGATCCGGCACGGTTCTTCGTGCCCCCCTACGTCGGCCCCGGGGGCTGGGTCGGCGTCGATCTCGGGGCGGGCGTCGACTGGGACGAGGTGGCGGATCTCATGGGCGAGGCCCTGGCGCTGGTCGCCCCGCAGCCGCGCGCGAAGACCACCTCCGCGAAGTCGCCGCGCCCGGGGGCAGGGCGTGCGCCGTCCGCGCGGGGGCCACGCCCGTTGACCACCAAGGCGAGTCGGCCGCGGTCTCGCGCCCGGCCGTCCTGACGCTGCCCCTGCCGATCTCCTTCGGGCTCGTCGGTTCCCATCTACCTCGGAAGTGCGCAGCCCGTCGGCCGGGCTGCCCCGCCGATCGAACGGGTCGATGGTGCCTGCGGGGGGTACATCGCCAGTTCCACCAGCTCCGGTCCGACGGCCCCGCCGATCGAACGGGTCGATGGTGCCTGCGGGGCTTGCGCCCCCCGCCCTCTTCGCCGCCCGAGGTACCGCACCGATCGGACGGGTTGATTGCGACAGGACGGGCTGGAGCCTCTCGTCACGCTCGCCGCCCCGAGGTGACGCCCCGACCAAGCAGGTCGATTGCGACCGCGCGCGCGCCGGACATCGCTCGCGGGCGACCGACATGCAATATCGACTTCCCGCCGCGTCGGCTCGCCGCGGCGCTCCTCCCATGGATCTGTCACGCATCATCTTCGCCGCGCTCGTGCTGGTCGCCGGTCTTGCCGGCGGACTGCCGCCGCTGCGCCGGGGCCCCGTCCGTGCGACGCGCGTCCTCGCTCTCGGCAACGCCTGGGCGGCAGGCCTCTTCCTCGGCATCGGCCTGATCCACATGCTGCCCGAGGCCGACGCCGAATGGCGCACACTCATCCCGGGCTACCCGGTCGCGGCGCTGCTCGCCTCGGCGGCCTTCCTTCTGGTGCTCTTCTTCGAGCACGTCCCGCTGGCGCCGCACGAGCACGGAATCGTCGAAGGGATCGAGCACGGCCGGGACGAACTCGCGCAAGAGCTGGGTGCGCACGCGACCCGGCCCGGGGCCTGGGTCTACACGCTACTTGTCGCCCTCTCGGTGCACAGCCTGCTCTCGGGGTTGGCCCTGGGGAGCCAGACCACCCTCCTGCGGGCGCTGCCGATCTTCGTCGCCATCGTCGCACACAACACGACCGAAGGTCTGGCGCTGGGGGTGAGCCTGGCCCGCAACGCGGTGCCCCTGCGTGCGGCCGTGGGGCTGGTCATGCTCTGGGGACTCGCGACCCCAGTCGGCATTCTGGGTGGTGGCGTGGCCGCCGACGCCCTCTCGGGACACGCCGGACGGATCTTCGCCGCAACCAGCCTTGCGCTGGCCGCCGGAACGTTCATCTACGTGGCCGCCCTCGACATCATCCAGGAGGAGTTCACCCACGGTGGCGATCGCGTCGCCAAATGGTGGCTTGCGCTGGCCGGACTCGCAGCTGCGGCGGTGCTCGCGATCTGGACCTGAACCGCGACCGTCCTGCGACAAGGCCCGACCCGCCGAGCGGTGACGACTCGCGCGACCTGCCCGGCCATCGCGTCCGACACGCTGGACGTCATCACCTCGCTGACCGGTGACGACTCGATCGGCGCGACCTGCTAGACCGGGAACCATGTTGATCTCTGCTCTGGACACCCCCCTTGCCGGCGCGGGGACCGCGCCCGCCACCCGGCCCGGCCGAGCCCGCCCGCCGCGTGCGACACGGGCCTGCGCCCCGCGGTCTGGGCCCGACCGGGCCGCATCGTCGCGCGCGATCGGCCCCGCGCCATCCATCGCCATCGCCGCCGCCCTCGCCGCCGCCCTCCTCGGGGGCTGTGCTGCGAGTGCGGGCGGTCCGACCAGCGCCGGCCCCGTCTCGACCGCGGTCGAGGCGACCTGGCCCCTGCCCACCTGGGCCACGGGCATCGCACTCTCGCCCGATGGCACACGCGCCTGGCTCGCCGCGGGCTCGAAGATTCTGAGCATCGACACGGCGACGGGTGCGGCCGGCCCGACGATCGACACCGGTGGAATGCCCTACGCGCTGGCCATCGCAAGCGACGGCGCGACCGGAGTCGCCGCCGATCTGATGCAACAACAGGCTTGGGTACTGCGCCTCGGCGCGCAGCCGGGTTCGCAGCGTTTGTGGGTCGGCACGCCCTCGAGTCCGGTCCTGCGCCCGGGTGCCGCCATCGCCCCAGACGGCACGCGCGCCTTCACCACGACGAGCCATCCCACCATGGGCAATGGCTTCGACCAGCTCCACGTCGTCGACATCGCGGCGGCGAGCCAGCGCGGTCGGAACCTCCCCTTCCACCCCGGCTCGCTCGCGGTCTCGGCCGACGGAACGCTCCTCCACGTCGCGGGCTGCACGGGAATCTGTTCGTACGGCGAGCTGCATACGCTCGACGCCACCAGCGGCGAGGAAGCCTCGCCTGCGATCACGCTGCAAAGCTCGATCCCGGGCCAGCTCGCCCTCTCGCCCGACGGCCGCACCGCCTGGGTCGCCAATGCGCTCGCCGGAACCGTGGCGGCGCTTGACCTGGTCGGACGTAGCGTGCTCGCCACGGTGGCCGTTGGCGCCGAGCCGCTGGGCGTCGCGGTCTCGCCCGACGGCACGCGGGTCTACGTCACCTGTTTCCAGTCGGGCACGCTGGTGGCGATCGACACCGCCAGCAGAAGCGTGGTCGCGCGGGCCCGCGTCGGCGGAGAGCCGCGGGCCCTCGCGATCGCACCCGACGGCCGCACCGCCTGGCTGACTCACTCTCGACCGATTCTCACCAAAATCGATCTGACGCAGCTCGGCGCATGAGTCCGCCCGCCGGTGGGTTCGGGAGCGCGAACTCGCCGGCAGCGATCAGCAGGGACGCACGCTGGCGCGCGGCAGTCCGAGGATGCCGTCGATCGCGGCGCGAAGCTCGGCCGGCGGACAGGGCTTGGTGAGAAAGTGCGAACAGCCGGCCTCGAGCGCGCGGCGCCGGTCGCTCGCGAGATGCCGCGCCGTCAGCGCGACCACGGGCGTCTCGGCGAGGGAGGCCTTTGATCGAATCGCGCGCGCGACTTGCAGTCCGTCGAGATCCGGCATCGCCATGTCGAGGAGGACGAGATCTGGACAGGCCTCCTCGGCGCGACGGATCCCCTCACTCCCGCTGCCGGCTTCGAGCACAGAATAACCCGAGCGCTTGAGCAGCCCGGCGACCAAACCCCGGACCTCGGCATCGTCGTCGATCACGAGGACTGTTGCGGTCACAGTCATGGACTTCCTCTCCCCAGATGACCGGGCGCCCGAGAAGGAGCCCACGCCTGCCCAACGCGACCGACCTCACGACCCGACGCGCATCCAACACAGCGCTCAGCATAGACGGATCGTCGCGCGCCTGTCGAGAAACTGTCTCGTGCCGGGCGTAAAAATAGTCCCGGCCGGCAACTGTGGGAAGAACCCCTCGCCGGCGGAACCGCCAGCGGTCCTGGGCGCAGGCCCAAGCGCTGGCATCCCCCCCGACCTGACCACCTCGCATCGCACCGAGAGACAAATGAGCCGTCCCGGGATCGAACCGGGGACCCGCGGCTTAAAAGGCCGCTGCTCTGCCAACTGAGCTAACGGCTCACGGAGCCATGCGAGAGCGCAGCATTCCGGCCCTCGACCGCCGATCTCTAAGCGTTGCTCGGCGGGGACTGGGGACCGAGGAATTTCTCGACTTTCTCGCGCACCAAGGCGGGGTCCACCACCGGCTTGGAGAGATAATCGCTACACCCGATGGCCAGTGCGCGCTGCTCGTCTCCGGCCATTGCCTGCGCGGTGAGCGCAATGATCGGGATCTCCCGACCCTGTTCCAACTCGCGGATTCGCCGGGTCGCCTCCCAGCCGTCCATGATCGGCATCTTGAGATCCATGAAGATCAGATCCGGAGGATCCTTCTGGACAGCCTCGAGCGCTTCGAGGCCGTTGGCTGTCGAGATGACGTCGAAGTCGCCGATCTTGCGCAAGCGATAGAGAAGAATTCGCCTGTTGTCTTCGTTGTCCTCGACAACCAGGATCTTCCTCTTCGTCATCTGAGCCCGCTCCCTCTCCCGCGCCAGTTTGGCACCGGAGAGAGGGCTTTGCTAGCGGGCTCCCATGTCCGGCGTGCGGACCCGCTTCGCACCGAGTCCGACCGGCGCCCTGCATGTCGGCGGCGTTCGCACGGCACTCTTCAGTTGGCTCTTTGCGCGTCATCACGGCGGAGCCTTCGTGCGGCGCATCGAGGACACCGATCGCGAGCGCAGCCGTCCCGAGTGGGAGGCCGGCATCATCGAGGCCCTGCGCTGGCTCGGCCTTGACTGGAATGAGGGGCCCTTCCGCCAGTCCGAGCGAGAGCCCTTCTACGCCACCCAAGTCGAGCGATTGCGCCAGGCGGGGGCGGTCTACCCCTGCACCTGCTCCGCCGAGGAACTCGCCGCACGACGAGGTGATGGCTTTGGCTATGACCGCCGCTGCCGGCCGGGCCACGGCCCCGGCCCGAACCCGGATCGCGCGGCCGCCCTGCGACTCAAGATCCCGCTCGGCCGCACGGTGGTCATCGACGATCTGGTCAAGGGTCCCGTCGCGGTCTCGACCGACGACATCGACGACTTCGTGATCGTCCGCTCCGACGGCACGCCGACCTACCAGATGGTCGTCACGGCCGACGACATCGACATGCGCATCACGCACGTCATCCGCGGCGACGACCACCTCAAGAACACGGCCAAGCAGATTTTGATTTACGAGGCCCTGGCGGCGACACCGCCGGCCTTCGCCCACCTGCCACAGGTTCTCGGCGCCGACCGGGGGCGGCTCTCGAAACGCCACGGCGCGACAGATGTCCTGAGCTACCGCGACGCGGGCTACCTTCCCGATGCCCTCGTGAATTTCATGGCGCGCCTCGGCTGGGCCCACGGTGACGACGAATTTCTGACGCGAAGCCAACTCGTCGAACTCTTCGACCTCGCGGGCGTCGGCCGCTCGGCTGGCGTGTTTGATCGCGAGAAACTCGACTGGCTGAATGGCGAACACCTCCGCCGCCTCGCCGATCCCGAGATCGCGACCCTGCTGCGCGACTTCCTCGCGCGCCGCGGCGAGACCCTCGAGGGCGACCCCGCTTGGCAAGCACGACTTGCGGGCGTTCTGCGGGACCGCGCCCGCACGCTCGAGGAACTCGCCGAACAGAGCATCGCCTTGCGTACGGCGAGCATTCACATCGACCCGAAGGCCGCGCAGCGCTGCCTCTCGCCGGAAATCGTGGCGCCACTGCGCCAGCTCCAGAGCGCACTCCAGCGCTGTGGAGAGTGGCGCGCTGCGGAACTCGAGACCACGGTGCGCGCCACCGCCGACGCGCTCGGCCTGAAGCTCGGCGCCCTGGCGCAGCCGCTGCGAGTGGCGCTGACCGGCTCGACCGCGAGCCCGGGGATTTTCGACGTCCTCGAACTCGTCGGACGCGAACGATCCGCCGCGCGGATCGACCATGCGCTCGCCGTCGCGGCGGGCGGCCCGCCTTGACTGAGCAGAGGGCCTTCACTAGCGTCCGCGTGGCCTGATGGGGTGTGGCCAAATTGGTAAGGCACCTGACTCTGGATCAGGGGATTGTAGGTTCGAGCCCTACCACCCCAGTTGAGCCCCGCTTCCTCGGTCCCATCGTCTAGCGGTTAGGACGCCGGCCTCTCACGTCGGTAACGCGGGTTCGATTCCCGCTGGGACCACTTCGCGCTGCGCGGCAAGCGCGCGCGACCACCCTCCGGGGCGAGAGTTCGCAGCGCGGGGTCTCCCGCCTCGGCGATCTGGCCCACCACTGCGGCTCGTCGTGCTGCCGCGGTCCACTCCCGGGAGAGGCGTTGGTCCGTCGGCAGACGCCAGATCATCGAAGTGCCGGAAGACGCTGCGGATCCGCACGTCCGCGCGCTCGGCCACCTGCGGCGCGGTCGGTCGCCGCACGCTCTCGGCCACGAGACCGAAGAGAGCAGACACCATCTTTTCGCGGCTCCGCTGGCTGTGCCGTGCACGACCGTCGGTGATCTCGGGCGCGCTTGCGGAGAGTCGCCCCCGTATGGTCATGGCGCGAATCACAGCGCATGCCGCCGGGCGCGCCCATGAGGCCCGACAGAGGGCCTGGCCGGCGGCCGGGCGGGAGAGCAAGCCCGCCCCGAGGAGAGAAAGACATGAATGCCTTCTGGATCTGGCTCAGCGCAGGGGCGGTGTACGGCGTCTTTCGCTGGTGGCACGACAACCGGCACGGACCGCTGCGCCCAGACGAAATCGAGCGCATGATCGCCAGCTTTGCGACCACTCCCGGAGCCGACGTCAATGATATTGATGGCGTGCGGCGCTTCCTCGCCGAGGACGACGGCCGCGAGTTCTTCATGCTGAATCTGATCCGTACCCAGTCCGGCGAAATCCCCCACCCGGTCACCGGTGCCCCCTCCGCCGCCCCGGCGCTCCTGCGGGAATACATCCGTGGCTTTCTGCCCGTGATGGTCCGCCACGCCGGCTATCCCGTGCTCCAGGCGCGGAAGATTGGCGGCTATGTCGACGCCTGGAACGTGCCGCCCGATCCTGGCTGGACGCTGGCAGGAGCGATGCGCTACCGCAGCCGCCGCGACATGCTGGAGCTCACGCTCGATCCGCGTTTCACCGCCGCCCACCCCTTCAAGATCGTCGCGCTCGCGGCGACCGCCTCGTTTCCCGTCGCGCCCGGCATCAGCCTGCTGCTCGGGCCGCGCGTCTGGGTAGGACTCGTCCTCGCGCTCGTGGCCGCCCTCCTCCATCTGGCAATCGCGACCTAGCCCTGGAGCTGAAGCCATGGCGCCAGAACTTGTCCTCGGTGCGAGGGGATCGATCTCGACCGCGGACAACGTCGGCGGCGAGAGGCTCGATGAGGCGCTGATGCGAGCGAAAGCAACACGCTGCAGATCGCTCTGCTGGAGAAACCCGAATGCACACGCCTTCTTTCCTGCCCCCGTCAACTAACGCCGCCTACCACGGGTCGCCCGTAGCGACGTACTTCCTCACCTTCGTCGCCGTCACAACGATCGGACCGGGATTGATTCACTCGTTCCTCGCGGACGGCGGCGCCGGTGTGATCGCCGGCATGGACGTTTCCGGCAAGGGTGCCGCAATCGTCGGCGTCTTCGCCTGGGCAGGGGCGACCCAGATCGTCTGGGGCCTCGCCCTCCTCGGCGGAGCGCTGCGCTACCGGAGCCTCGTCCCCGCCCTTCTCGCCCTGGTGACTCTCGAGCGGGCGCTCATCGCCCTCAACCTCTGGGTCTTGAAGGGACCACCGAGCGGACATCGCCCGCCCGAGGCCTGGGCGACGCTGATCTCGCTACCGCTCCTGGTCGGGGCGCTCCGGCTGTCCCGGCGCCGCGGTCGTTGAGAGCGCTTGTCCTGGCGCGGAACCAGGGCAGGGCAGCGCAGCGCACCGAACGGTGCGCCAGAGTCGCGCGAGCCGGCGGGTCAAGCGCAACGGCCACCTCGACGGCTCCACCCCGGCCCCGGGCGGCAGCCGACTCGCTGCAGTGGAGCGCTTACGACACGAAGCGATGGAGATGCTCGGCGATCGCCTCGGGCTGATCTTCCTGCAGGAAGTGAGTCGCCGGCGTGAGCACCACATGCGGCTGGCCCGCCGCACCCGGCACGCGCGCCTGGAATCCTCTCTCGGCGCCGCTCGAGATCGGATCGCGGTCGCCGAACACAGTGAGGAAGGGCTTCGTCCAGCGCTCCAGGAGCTGCCAGTTTTCGAGCATGAGCGGCCCGCCTGGATTATCCGCTTGGAGAGGGATCCGTCGGGGAAAGACCAGCGCACCCGCTTGGTAGCCCGGATCGGGGAAAGGCGCGTCGCAGGCGCGCCTTTCCGCCGCGCCTAGCCCCTTGACGGTCCCCTGGGAAATCGGCTCCGACACCGACAATGACGTCTGCTGATCGCTGTAGTCGAGCCAGGCCTGCAACGCCGGGCTCGCGCCCTGCCCGGTGGGCAGACCCGTGTTCGACGCGACCAGACGGGCAAGGCGTTCGGGATGCCGCAGAGCCACGGGGAGGCCGATCACGCCGCCCCAGTCCTGGGCGAAGAGCGTGGCGTCGGTGATCCCGGTCGCCAGCAACCACGGGCTCATCCAGGCGACGTGACGCGCCAGGCTGTAGTCGCTCCTTGTGGCGGGTTTGTCGGAGCGGCCGAGACCCCTCAGGTCGGGCGCCAGCACGCGATGCCCCTATGCCACGAGGCGGCCGATGATGTTGCGGTAGAGATAGGCCCACGACGGGTTGCCGTGCATGAGAAGGATCGGCGCGACATCGCGCGGGCCTTCGTCGGCGTAATTCCCCGCAAGGGCGTACCGTCCTCGGCCCCCACCTCGGCGTAGTGTGGGGCAAAGGGGTAGCTCTCCAGTTCGTCAAAACAATGATCTGGGGTGCGCGCTACTCTCCCGAGCGGCCCTCGAACAGCGAAAGGACGTGGCCGTCGGCCGGTTCGGTGCGACCGGCCAGCGTCTTCTGAAAGACCTGAGCGAGCGCCTCCCGTCCGTGCCCCCGGACAACCTTCAGCCAGGCGTCGCTGGCCTCGCAGAAACCCGTCCAGGCAAGTGCCATGCGCCCGGTCAGCCCCGATCCACCCCAATCCCGCGTGCGCTTGACGATCTGCGCCGGCGCGAAGAAGAACTCCGACTTCGGCCCCGGCAACTCCTCCCGCAGACGCTCGGCCGACCAGTGCGTGGCTCCGATGCTGCAATCGTAGGCAAGCTGGTCGCCGAAATGGCGGTGGACCGCGCCCGTCACCGCAGAGTTTCCCGCCATGTCGACGAACACGGCGGGCTCCACGGCAAGAGACGAGATCTCTTCGTAGAGAACCACCTGGTCGTAGAAGCCCAGGCCACGCACGAAAGCTTCATTGCGCGCCGACGTGAGCCCGATCGCACGCGTCTTGCCTCCCTGCCGAACCTGATACGCCAGCGCGATCGAAGTCTTACTCGACGCGCTCGAGATCAGTACGGCGCGAGCGCCGCGGTAGTCCTGGTCGGCCAGGAAATCGTCGGCGAGGAACGAGGTCATGAAGAGCCCCCGCATCAGCATGAGCTGGTCCTCTCGCGCGACGGCATACGACGCATCGCCGCTTGCCGGCAGATACTGCGCGTAGGCCGGAGCGAGGCCAGCGCGGTGCGGGGCCGCATCGACGATCTGGCTCGCCGAGACGAGGCCCGGCGTGATCACGAGATGGCGCGCCATCGGATAGAAGCCGAAGCAGCGCGTCCCCTCGTGGACATCGGCATGGGTCGAGCGCACGACGTCGGCGAAGCCCATCACCGGGATCCGACCGAAGCCCTCCGCGCAGGGGAAAAAGCGCCAGTAACCGAGCGCGTCCCCGGTCAGGGCGTAGGAGATATTGTTCGCGGTCACGGCGAAGCGATCAACGCGGAAGAGCACCTGCCCCGGTTCGAGGTCGGGCAGGGGCCGCTCGACGAATCGCGTCTCTCGCCAATCCGATTTCCGGACTTCGAACACCAGATCTGCTTCGGCCATTCCGCCCTCCTCGGAACGCGGTTGCGCCCGCGCCGCCCGGCTTCAGCATTCACGGTGTCATGAAGCCAATCCAGACAACCTTGGCCGGTGACCGATCTCGCGCGCTCACCGCCCACGAATATGCCAAGAAGAACGTGGATGTCACCGGAGCCCTCGCTGACGCCCGCGCATCGGATGCACGGGGGACCCCCCACGCGGGCGAGTCGCTGGGAGACGGTGGTCGCCCTGCTGGTCTACCTCGCCTTCGATCTGATCCTGGCGCGGCCCTGGCTCGGCTCGGCCGGCCAGAGCATCCCACTCGACGAGCTGCCACCCGACGGCTGGCTGATCCTCTTCATCCTCGAGCACGTCTTCCGTTCGCTCACGACCGACCCCAGCGCACTGCTCGAGTTTCCGATCCACTGGCCGGCCCGAGAACAGCTCGTCGGCTCGGAGCATTTCGTCGGCTGGCAACTCCTCTACACCCCCGCGCGCCTGCTCGGCTCATCCCCCTTTGCCGCCTTCAACGCGACCCTCTTTCTGGTTCATCCCCTGGCGAGCCTCCTCGCTTTCCTGCTCTTGCGTCGGCTCGGCTGCGACCGCTGGATGGCCTGGCTAGGCGGTGCCTTTGCGGCGGTGGTGACGTTCTCTCCGGGCTGTGGCGCACGGCCGCACGTCCTGCAAATGGCACCGCTGGCCGTGCTCGCCGTCGTGCTCGCACTGCGTTGCCTGCGCGACGAGCCGCGACCGGCGCGCGCACTCGCGCTCGCGCTAACGCTCGCGGCCGCGGCGGCGACGTCGTTCTACGCCGCACTCGCCGTGGCGTTGGTCGGAATCGCGTGGGCAGCACTCGAGTGGCGCCGACCGGTGCCAGGGCGCCGGCGCTTCACGCTCCTCGCCATGCTGGGAGCACTCGCCGCCGCCCTGCCCCTGCTCTGGCTCTCGCGCCCCTGGTTCGCGGCCGGCGCGCGCCTCGGCATGATCACGGAGCTGCTGCCACCCGCCGCTCTGGCGCCGAATCTCCAGGCTGCCGACGACCCGCTGCACGGTGGCGCCGCCTGGGTCATCGCGAGCATGGCGAGGATCCCCGCTGCCGGCGGCATCCCCGACTCGTGGCCCTTCCTGCTCGGGCTGGCCGGACTCCTCACCCTACGCCGTGGATCGACGCTCCGCCCTCTGGTCACGGGCGGAGCCCTGCTGGCGATCCTCGGCACGCTCTTCTCGCTGCCACCGGAGTTGCAGATCACTGAAACTTTCTCGCTACCGACACCGGCAAAACTATTCCTTACGCCGGCCTTCCGCTTCGCCCGGCGCTACTTCATGTTGCAGACCGTCAAGGGGCTCGGCGTCGTGCTGCTCGCCACGGCCGGCTTCCAGAGCGTGGCGCTCTGGCTGGGGGGCTGGGCGTCGCCGCTGCTGCTTGCAGCCGTTGTGGCGGGCGATCTCGCGAGCCAGCGGATCTGCTTGCCGATGGCGCAGATGTGCACCTGGTCGATGCCCGCCCCGCTCGCCGAACTCGCCGCCGCAGAGCACGGCCCGCGTCCGGGAGTTTTGCAGGGCACGCTCACGCCACAGATGATTCTTCCGGAGCCCGCGCACGAACTCTTCCGCCAGCGTTTCCGTGAGCTGCTGGCAGAGAATCCCGGCCCGGTGCTGGAGCTGCCGCGCGAACGCTTCGACCGCTGGAACAGCCCCGAGGCCGCGTCATGGTTCGTCGATCTGCCGGCTCCGAATCTGCTCGGACACACCGGCTATCCACCACCTCATGCCGCGTGGGTTCTGGCTGAGATCACGGCGGGCCTGACACAGAGCGGCCTCGACGACCTGATCGCAGCGACCGGCCTGCGCTGGCTCGTGCTCCATCCGGAGGAGGAATGGGACCACCCCCGCGCCCGGAGCAAGCTTCTCGACGGTCTCGCCAAGGCCGACACCGTCCGCCGCAGTCTGGAGATCGGAGGCTTCCGCGTCTTCGAACTCGACACCGGCAGGTTGCGCCCGGAATGGCTGGCCGCCTTGCGCCAGGGGTATCGCCCACATCATAGTTTGCTCGGTACGCCGCTCGAGCCCGTGCCGACAGACCAGGGCGGCATCAACGTGCTGGTCGAACTCCCGGCGCGGATCCACCCGCGCTGGATCACCAACGCCCGCGTCCGGATCGTCTCCCCTCTACCCCTGCCGGCGGCCCATCCGAACCGGGGGCTCGAGCCCCTCTCCGTCCACCTCGAGTTCCACTGGGAGAGTCTCCCCGATGGCCTCGTGGTGGGCCCGACCAAGATCGTGGAACTGCCGCGCGACGTCGCGGCAGCCGAGCTCTGGGAACGCGAGGTGGCACTCAAGACACCGCCCACGCCCGGCAAGTACCGTGTCGTCGTCGATCTCGTGCAAGTGGGCACGGGGCGCATCGGCCGCGGCCGTTCGAAAGAGCCGCTACGGCTCCATGCGCCGAGCCGCCGCCCGCCCGCGGCGAGCACAGTCGATCCGTCGTGACCCCGGCAGGTCGCGAGACCCCCCTGAGGCAGAGCCGGCGCCACGCCCTCAATCGGCGAGCGGTCCGCGGCCCCGGCTGCGGTCATCCCATTCCAGAACGGCCGGCAGTACCACGACGTAGCAGACCAGCACGAGCCCGACCCCGATCGTCAATAGACGACCGATCGCGGCGACGCCGCGGTGCGGGGCGAGTCCGAGACTCCCGAAGGAGAGCATCGTGGTCAAGGCTGAATAGAAGACCGCATGCGCCGTGCTGGTCGCGAGCACATCCGTCTCCAGCGGTTTGGTGCGGTGGCGATGGACCAGATGCACGCCACTGTCGACACTCATTCCGATCAGCATCGGCAGCACGATCACGTTGGCGAAATTGAAGGGTTGGCCGAAGACCGCCAGCGTGGACGCAGTCAGCACCGCCGCCAGCAGCAGCGGGAAGAAGGCGAGCAGGGCATCCCGTACGCTGCGCCAGAGAACGACGAGGAAAAGAAACATGCAGCCAACGCCGCCGATCAGCGCATGGAGCATCGCCGACCACGTCACGCGGCCCCATTCGACGGTGTAGACGGCAAGCCCACCGGCCGCGGGGGCCAGGGCGCGCACCTCTGCGACGAAGCGCTCGAGCGCGCGGCTCTCGCCCACATCATCGCGCGGCCGAACCTCGATCCGTGCGCGGCCGTCCGGTGCCAGCATCTGGCGCTTCAGACTGGACGGGAGATCCCCGATCTCGACCGTCTCGGCACCGATCAAGCGCTGAAGATCGCGGACCTGGGAGGGCAGCGAACCCACCAACTCTCTCTCTAGACTTGCCAAAACCGCAGCAGGAACGGGGGCCGCGGCCGGACCGGCGAGCAATACCGTGAGTGCTGCCTGAAGACGGCGGGCCGGGTCCGCGAGCGGCTCCGCGCCCGAACCCGCCGAGCGCCCCGCCTCCTCGGCGAGGCGCGTGAGCGACGCGCGGCGCTCGCCGTCCGTCCTCGCCGGCCCCACGCTGACGACGGGCGGCACAAAATACGACAGCGTCTCGATGATCTCGAGCTTCTCCTCCTGTGCCGACGGCACGTAGTCGTCCACCGTCCGCGTCTCGGCCACGCTCGGCAACTCGCCGAGCCGTGCCGCCAGTCCGCTTGCCGTGGCGAGATCCGGCGCCATGACGTCGATCGTCCAGGGTGCGGTGGTGCCCCGGGAGAGCAGATCCTCGAAGGTCGCCACCGCCTCGCTCGTCGGGTCGTGGAGCCGAATCATGTTGTAGTCAAACCTGATTCTCGGCAGCAGCGCGATCGCACCCAATCCGATCACCAGCGCGGCCCAGCGCACGGCCCGCGCGTAGTTGAGCGGTATCCGGTCGAGCCGCCCGAGCCAGGGGGGTGTGCGCAGCGAGCGTGGCGCTGCGCCCGCGGGACCGATCGCGACCAGCGCGGGCAGGACCGTCAACGTACAGAACAGAGAAACGAACATCCCGATGCCCGAGATCAAGCCAAGCTGGCCCACGCCCACGAAATCGGTCAGCAGGAAGACGAAGAAACCGATCGAGGTCGTGACCGCGCTCGAGAAGAGCGAGCCGCCCACCGAGGCCGCTGTCTCCACCAACGCAGCGAGGCGATCGCGGCCATCCGCCGCGATCTCGAGGTAGCGCAGGGCAAAGTGGATCCCGAACTCCCCGCCCAGGCCAACTACGAGCACGTTGAAGGCCGCCGAAATCACATTCAAATCGCGGATGGTCGCCGCCGCGATCCCGTTGGTCCACACCAGTCCGACGAGCAGGCTGCCGACGAGCGCGAACACCGCGTGGGTCGAGCGCAAAGCAAAGATCACCGTGCCCGTGAAGAGCACGGTCGAGAGAAGAGCGACGTGCCAGCCCTGCGTCGCGATGGTTCCCAGTTCCTCGTAGTTCATCACTGGTTCGCCCGAGATCCGCACGCGATAGCCCCGCTCTGGCGTGAGCCCGAGTTCGGCGGCCGCCTGACGGATCGCGCGCAATTCGGGCGCCCCGGACGCCAGCGTGTTGCCGTCACCGCTGCGCCGCAGCGCGACGATGCGCATTTTCGCCTCAGCCGGCATGGCGCCGCCCAGCACGGCCGTTCCCCACGGGTCTCGGGCCCGATGTCCCGAACCCACCGCCTCGACCACGGTGGTGACGCGATCGAGCGTCGCCGTCAGATCGAGCCCCGTCGCCGTGCCCTCGCGCTGCGCGCGCAGGGCGTCGCCGAGCAGATCGCTGACTCCTACCAGACTTTGGTCGCGAGCCAGCTCGGCAAGGAAGGGCTGCACCTGGGCGAGCCGATCGGCCAGATCCTCGAGCTGTTCGGGTTCGAGGAAGAGCAACCCGTTCTGGGCGAAGAACGGCCCCCCGCCGGGGACGTCGATCTCCGCGAAGAGTTCCGTGCGTGGCGCGAGCCGGGCGGCGAGATCGTCCGCCGCCCGCGCCGCCGCGATCGGACTCTCGGCGTCGATGACGACCAGGATCCCGTCGGCGAGCGTATGGAACGTCCGTGCGAGTTCCTGCTGCTGGAGCTGGAAAGGCAGCTCCGCGGCGATCAGGTCGCGGGGATCGGGATTGATTCCGAGATTCCGCGCCGCATACGCCCCGAGCAATGCCGTGAGTACGCCGATCAGCGTGAGGATGATTCGCGGCCGTCGCGTCACCCCGCCGACCCAGGCCGCACAGAGCCGGTCCACCTGCGCGTCGAACCCTGGCTTCACGCGGCGACGTCCCCCGGGCGCACGTGCTCCCGGCGCCGAGGCTCCCTGCCGATGACGGACGCTCCCTCCATGATGCGCGTCGAGGGACAACACACCCGCACGCAACGCGCGACCGCAGACCGCCAGGCAATCGACACCGGGCGCGGAGCCCTGCGGCAGCCGCTCGCGACCCCGCCCTGTGCTCGGGCCCGGCCGCCAGCGGCAATCGGATTTCGCCTACTGGGCCTGGAACTCGTCCGGCGCGGCTTTCTTGATGACGACCATCTCGGCCTCGTGGCAGCCAGCGGGGCTCGTGAACTGAACCTTGACCGAAGCCGTGGTCTGCAGGGCCGAAGCGACACCGGTCGGCAGTTGGTTGTCCGCATCGTTGGCGGCCTTGAGCTGGATCTGGGTCTTGCCGGTCGCCCCACCCATCAGCTTGAGCTGGGTCACGCCGTCGGCGGCACCCCCCTTGTCCCCGTAGAGCAGGCCCTTGCCGCCGCCGATTTCCTTCCAGCACGGCTTGCCGTCACAGGTTTCACCACCAGTGGCGTCAATATCCACCGAGGCAACGAGCGCGTCGGTGCCGTTGTAGATGCAAAGTGCGTAGTCCGGGCCGGGGACCGAGGGATTGCCGAACGAGACGATGGTCGGCCCCTTGAGCATCTTGGCCTGGATACTCTCCTTGCCAGCAGTCTTCTCGCTGATCTTGAGCTGTGCCTTCTCGAAGCCAGTCTCACACCCGACCTCGGGGGCAACGGCACACGCGCCGATGAGCCGCTTCGGCGTGATCATCTCGAAGAGGAAGAGATCGCCCGTGTCGGCGCCAATCAACGCATCGAGATCGCCGTCGCCGTCGATGTCGCCAAAGCAGGGCGCCGAGTACTTGCCGACGTCCTGCATCCCGAATCGGTTGGTGAGCTGATCGGTGAAGAGCGGCGTGCTCGCCGTGCCAATGTTCTCGAAGAAGACAGCATTGCCATCGAGGTCGCCCGAAAAGGCATCGAGGTCACCGTCGTGATCGACGTCATCGAAGGTGGGCGCACCGCTGCCTGCTGCAACCCGCTGCAACCCGAAGGGATTGGTCTCCGGGGAGCCGAAGGCCGGGGTGGATGCAGTGCCGTTGTTCTCGAAGAACACCACGTCGCCAGCAAGATTTCCGACCAGCATGTCGAGATCGCCGTCGCCGTCGATATCGCCGAGCGCAGGCAGCGCGTAGGTATCGACCCCGAGGCCGGTCAGCCCGAAGGGGTTGGTCTGTGGCGCGCCGAAAGCCGGCACTGACGCCGACCCGCTGTTCCCCTGGTAGACGAGATCCCCGGAGCGCACGCCGACGAACATATCGAGATCGCCATCGTCATCGATGTCGCCGAGCGCCGGGCCATGGAAGGTGCCGACGGAGACCAGCCCGAAGGGGTTCGTCTGCGCGGCGCCAAAGGCCGGCACCGAGGCCGAGCCCTGGTTCTCCATGAACATCGTCTTGCCGTAGGCCACGCCACCACCGGCGTCGTTGGCCCCGACGCCAACGAAGAGGTCGAGGTCGCCATCACCGTCGATGTCGGCGAAGGACGGCGAGGCGTAGGTGCCGCTATTCGAGATGCCGTGGGGATTGAGCTGCGGCGGATCGAACTCCGGTGCCGCCGCGAACGAGGGCCCCGCGACCGCGACGCCCGCCAGAAATGCCGCAACCACAAGCCAACGGCGGACACGCTGCCGGGCGCGCGCCGTCCGGCGATAGGCGCCGCGCGTCACCCGGAGCCGGGCGCCCTCGCGCCGGGCGGCCTGCAGCAGCACGCGGGCAAGACCACGCCGCTCACGTGTCGAGAGGCGGGAGATCTGAGCGTTGGAGAGGTCCGCGATGTGGTCGGCTGTCATGGCAAGCTCCCTCGATGAGTGGGTCATGCCGGGCTCGAAGCACGAACCCGTCGCAGGGGGAGTATCACTGCCGCCGCGGGTCGGGATAGCCAGCTTGTCTCAACATCCGGGAGAGGTGCAAGAAACCTCTCCGCTACCAGACCATTCCGGGGGGAATGTCCTCTCGCGGGGCGATCTGGCGTGGGCGCCCGAGCCCGCGCCAGCCACCCCCGCGGCTGGCGCAGGCTCAGGCGTGCGCCGGGAGCGAGGCCGGCCGGTACGGCTGCACCGCGGCGATCGCAAAAGCAGCGACAACATTGCCTGCGGCGAAGAGGGCGAACGCCGGAATGTAGGTCCCAAGACTGTCGAAGCTCACAGCCGCGAGGATCGCGCCCAGCACGCCGCCGGGCACCTGGAAGAGCATCGCCGCGCCGAGGAAAGTGCCGACATTCTTCGTGCCGAAGCACTCGCCGACGACGAGACCGAAGAGAGTCTGAACACCGACCACTCCGAGGCCCTGCAAGACGATGAAAAGCTGCAGGACACCCGGACGGGCGATTCCCTGCAGACAGAGTGCTGCGACCGCGGTGAGGCCAAGTGCCGCCACCATCACCTTGCGGGGATCGTAGCGGTCCCCCAGCCATCCGAACCCGAGGCGACCGACGATACCGAGCCCGATCAAGATCCCGAAGGCCGACGCCGCCTTCTCGGGCGAGAAGCCGACGTCGGTGGCAAACGCGACGAAGTGCACGGTGACCGCCGAAAAGTAGAAAATGTGCAGGAACATCGCGGCCGCGAGCAGCCGGAAGGTGGCGCTGCGGAATCCATCCCGGAACGCAATTGGCTCTCCGACCAGAGTCGCTTCATCGCCGCCGCCAGACTCCGTCGGCCGCGCCGGATCCCGCACCAACATCAGGATCAGCGGAACCAGCACGAGCCAGGCGAACCACGACAGAGCCTCAAAGGCCGAGCGCCACCCCCGCGTCAGTGTGATCCAGGTCACGACGGGCGGGATCAGAAAGCCGCCGACACTGTGGCCGAGCCCGACCACACCGAGGCCGAAACCGCGATCGGTATCGAACCAGCGCGAGATCAGCGCGGTCGTCGGCACGCCACCCAGACAACCGACGCCAAGGCCCATCAGGGCGGTGATCAAGTAGAAATGCGCCAGCCCCTGCATCCGGCTGAAGAGGTACAGCGCGGCGCCGAGACAGACCGCGCCCACGGCGAGCACCGAGCGCCCGCGGCCACGGTCGGCGAGCATGCCCGCCGCCGGCACGGACGCCATCATCACCAGGCTGACGAAGAGCCCCGAGAGCGCGAACTGGGTCCGGGTCCAGCCAAACTCTGCAACCACCGGTTTCAGCATCGGCGTGAATATGTAGGTGCCGATCGCCTCGCCGACGAGGCAGCCAAAGCACGCGGCCGCGACCCACCAGGCAGCCTTGTTGGATGCCGGACCCGCCGGGTTCGCCGCGCCCGAGATCTCCCCCGCCACCGCCCCCCTATGGCGCATCCGGGGGCCCTGTCACAACCGGCCACCCCGCATCGCGTCGCGGGGCCGTGCCCGCCGAGCCTCAGCCGCAGGCCAACTCGACCTGCACGCCAACGTGATCGGAGGCCCAGCAGATCGCCGCGGGCTCCGGGCCGCAAGTGGCGGCAAAGGGATTGGCGACGTCGGCAAAAAGCCGCGTTCCGCGCAGGCCGCCCGCGCCGTGGGGCGGCACGACCCGACCCGCGCAGCCGGCCCCGGCCTCCCCCGGCACGACGAATGCGAAGTCAATGCGCTCGTTCTCGTTGTAGGCGGGCGACTCGAGCGCCGTGAGTTCCTCGTCCTCGCGGCCCGCGGTGCAGCCGATGCCGGAAGCCGGATCGCATTCGGGGTTGCCGGCGCTCAGAGACGCATCCATGAAACCCCGGCCAACGAACTGATCGTAGACGAAACTCCCCGCCGGATCGTTGAAGTCCCCCAGCACCAGCGCCGGGTTCGGGCCCTGGTGGCGCTCGCCGACCCAGTTCGCGACCTGGACGCTCTGGCATTGACGGACGTTGGCCGCCCCGGCGGCCAGGCACTCGGGCGGGCAATCGGCAGCGCAGGCCCGGCCCGCGCCGTCGGAGCTCGAGGCGAGATGCGTCGAGAAGACGTCCAGCGGTCCGCTCGAATGCTCGAGCTGCACCAGCAGGACCTTGCGGAAATTGATGTAGAGACGCCGCTGCTCGACCGCACGTATCGGCAACGAAGTGAGGACGATCTCATCGTCCAGCGTCGTTTCGATCGGGCCGGCGACGATCTCGTAGGGGCGCGGGCAGACGGTCGCGCTCCGCTCTTCGAGCAGCGCGCGCGTCTCGCGGGTGCCCTCCTGCAGTGCGATCACCTCCGGGCAACCGCGCTCGCGCACGATATCCCAGAAGAGATCGACTCGGTCCGCGAGCCGGCAGCGGTCCGTCTCGCGAGGGCAGAAGATGCCGTGGAGTAGATTATAGCTGACCGCGGTCACAGGCGGCGGGCCGCTGCTGACGCTGCCGCAGGCCGCCACCACCAGCGCCAGCAGGGCGGCGAGAAGACCGAGAGGCGACCGCGACCGCCACCCCCTACCGTGCCCGCCCGGACCGACTTCGACCACCGATCCACGTCCCTGCCGAGGCCGCGCTGGGTTCATCACCCTAGCTTGCCCGAGATCGAATCCGCCGTCTATCCGTTGGGCCACGGCTCGGCCCGCGCGCTCATTCGCACCCGCCCGGCAGCGCCGTGATCCAGTCGCGGATCAGGGCGACCCCGGCCGCGTGCACCAGCGTCCGACCCAGCTCCGGCATGGCGATTCCCGCCTCCGTCGATTCCATGCGGTACGCAAGGATCGAGAGATCCGGGCGCCCCGGCACGACATCGTACTTCAGGCCACCGCTGCCCCGTCCCGCCGAGACCGGCGTCTTGCAGATCCCGAGCGCGTTCCGCTCGGTCTCGTGCACAGAAAGGAAGAGCCCGCTCGGCCGCGCGAGACCGTCGGCGTTGTGACAGCTCGCGCAGTTCACGTCGAGGTAGGCGCGCGCCCGCTCCTCGAGCGAACCCGTCGCGGGATCGTCGAACATCACTGCGGGCGGCCGTGCTGCCGCGTCGGGCAAGCCGGTGAGGATTCCGAGTTCACTCCAGTTGTCAAGCTGGTTTAGGGCTCCGTCGGGATAGGCGAAGCTCTTGTTCAAGTTGCGCGCCTTGGGCCCGAGCGGCCCTGTCACGCCGGTCTCCCCGTGACAGGCCTTGCACTGATTGACGTTTGGGACGTGGAAGGCGATTGCGCGCTCGACCCCGTCCGCATCGATCCACGTGACGGGCACGTCGGCGCCGACGGTGGTCAGCACCGCCTCGGTCTGCTCGTCGTTCCAGAGATACGTGTAGCCCACCCAGCGATCCGCGCGGCGGACGAGGAGTCGGGTCTCGATCAGGCGCTCTCCGCGGTCCGGCACACGCGCGTCGATCGGATAAGCGAAGGTTTTGATCAGCGCCGTTCCGACCGGGAAGTCAAAGGTCTCGGTGTCGTGGTACGCCGCCGCCGTGCCCGCCGGCAGGAAGACGAAGCGCTGCTTCAGCGCCTCGTCCGAAAAGAGGGGCGTGGCGACGTCGAAGGGCACCACGCCCGCATTGGGCCACTGCGACGGACCCGTGCCGACAAGGAATCGATGGCTCGAGAGCAACTGGCAAGCGAGGCCCGTCGCATCCAGCCAGGGCCCATTGCCCGCAGGTGGCGTGCAGCGGGTCTCCCGAAGCTCATTGCCGACGGGCTCCGTCACGGTCGCCGGTAGCGAGTCCCCGTTGGCGACCGCTGCCAGTTCGATGTCCGCCCCGGGAACCACCACGGGATCGAGCCGCGGCAACGTGCACCGGGCATTCGCGGGATCGAGCGTCGCGGCCGTGAAACCGTGCGCGATATCGAGATCGAGCACGCTCGCCTCGTCCTCGGCGACACAGGTCCGCAGTCCTGCCGGCAGCGCTCCCGCCACGAGCTTCGCCGAATCGACGTCGCCGTCGATGATGATCTGCGGCAGCGGGCCCTCGCCCACCACCGGCGCCACGCCGCGGATCAGTTCGGCGGTGGCGGCGTCGGGGTTGGTGCCCCCGCCGATGAAGGTGTTGTCGCTGACAAAGATACCTTCGCTGAAAGGATCGTAGACCGGGTCGTCCGGCCGCTGGATTCCGGCGACGACGGCCGCGGTGTTGAAGCTCAGCACCAGCACGCCGACCGTGCCATTGTCACGCAGCTCGTTGGCGAAGACCTCGACCCCGTCGTTCGCCATGATCATGACGCCGGTACCCGCCGGGACCGAACCCACGATATTGCCTGGTGCCGCGAAATTCGCCGTGTCGTTGGCGAAAATCCGATTGGCAAAAATCCGCGTCGTGTTGCCGTTCTGCACCGGCAGCCCGGGCAGGTTGAACACCAGCACTCCACCGGTGTTGCGCGTCACGGTGTTGTCGTAGACGTCGGCGCCAGTCGAGTTCTCGATCTCGATCCCGGCGACGTTCTCGGTGACCGTATTGCGGCGCACGACGATGTTGCGCGACTGGCCGACGTAGATGCCGGCATCCGAGGCGCCGCGCACGACGCTGTCCTCTATCAGGACGTCGCTGCACTGGACGGGATAGAGCCCGTAAGCGCCGTTGTCGGTCGCGGGACCGCGCGTCCACTCAGCGCGTACTCGACTGAGACGCACGCCATCCACCCCAAGCAGGCGGATCAGATCGCCGGGGCCGTCTTCGAGAGCGAGGTCGGCCATGGTGAAATGGTCGGCCGTGACCAGCAGCCCTTCGCCACCGTCGGCCTGCGCGGCGAAGGAGAGGATCGTGCGCTCCATCCCCTCGCCGCGCAGGGTCACATCGGGCACGTCAAGAAGAAGCTGACCGTCGACGTGATAGGTGCCGGCCTTGAGGAAGAGAACATCGCCCGGCCGGGCATCGATCAGGGCCGCAAGCAGATTCTCCCGATCGCGCGGGCCCGGCTCCAGGACGATGCAGCGGCCCTCGCCCCCGCCGCAACGCGAGGCCGGCAGCGCGGTTGCGCGTGGCGACGCGACGTTGCCGCAGGCCACCAATGCCGCCCCCAGAGCGAGGGCCCCGCTCCATCTCCACCCGAACCCTGCGTCGCGAGCCATATCGAAACCCTCCGCGGCTCGACGTAGCGAATTTTTCCAGGTCGCAAGAGAACCCTCTCGCTGGGGACGAGCGGGCGTGTCGTTTGCCCGTTGCAGGAGCTTCGCGCGTCGTGCCGGCTACTCGATATATCCGAGCGCGCGCAATCGGTCACGGGTAGCGTCGTCCATTTTCACTTCGCCGGCACTCGCAACCGCTTCACTCGCAGCTTCCTTGGTGATCTCGTCGATGCCCAGGTCGAGCTCGGCGACGCGAGCCGCCTCCGCATCTGCGAGGTTCCTGGTCTCGCCTGGATCGACCCCGAGGTCGAAGAGTTCGATCTCGGGCAGGCCGCGTGGATTGCCGGGATTGGCGCGGATACTCTTCCAGCTCCCGCGACGAGCAGCCGTGAGCACGTTGCCCTCGTGGTCCTCCTCCGCAAACGCCGTGCGCTCGGCGGGGATGCCGCGCCGCAGGTCGACGCCCTGCCACTCCGCCGGCAACGCAACACCCGTTGCCGCGAGAATCGTCGGAGCCACGTCGAGCTGACGCGCCACGCCCGCCGGACGAGCGTCCAAGGCCGTGCCCGCCGGCCACTTCACCACCAGCGGTACGCCGATCTGCTCGTCGTAGAGGGTCGTCCCGTGCCACCAGCCTCCGTGCTCGAAGAACTCCTCGCCGTGATCTGCGGTCAGCACGATCAGCGTGTCGTCATAGATTCCGAGCTCACGCAGCTTCGCGACGAGAGCACCAACGCTCTCGTCCATGTGCTTCACCTCGCCGGCGTAGAGTTCGCGCATCCTTGGCGCCAACTCCGGAGGCGGGTTCGGCATCTCGACGCGCGCGATCGCCTCGCCGTCGTAGGGATGGGCGAAGTAGGGATCGTGCGGGTCCATGTAGTGCGCCAGCACGAAGAAACGGTCCCTGGCGTGACGCTCGAGCCAGGGCAGAAGGTGGCCGTTCACCGTCCGCGAGTCTTGGTAGTACTGCTCGACCCAGCGTTTCTTGTTGAGGGAGAACCAGACCTTGCGCACGATCGAGTAGAGCACGAGCTTGGAGGAGGACTCCGCGGCGCCGAAGAGATAATCGGGCGCCAGGTAGGTGTACTCGCCGAAGCCCTGCTGGAAATTGAACGAAGGCGCCAGGTTGACGTTCGAGACGAACCCGGCCGTGGTATAGCCCGCGCCCGAGATCTCGTCGGCGAGCGTCTTCACGTCCGGCAGCAACGAGGGCTTGCTCATCGCGCCGTGGGATGAAGCGTAGAGCGAGGTCAGAATGGTCGCGACCGAGGGCTTGGTCCACGACGCCTGCCCCGAGGCCTCGTAGGTGCTGCCCTCGCGCGCCAGCGCGTCGATGCTCGGCGAGAGCCCGCGCCGATCGCCGTACACACCGAGGTGATCGCCGCGCAGGGTATCGACGATGACCAGCACCACATTCGGCCGTGACCGCAACGCCTCGGGAATCGCCGCGCGGACATCCGCCGGCGGCGGCACGACTGGCGCCAGCACGGCCGCCGCGATGGCCCCGGCAGCGACCACGCCAAGCCACAGACCAGCACCAGCCGCGAGCCGGCGGATCCGCCCGCTCAGACGCACGGCGGGGGCGAGCGGTGCGCGCCAGACGCGCGCCACCACACAGCCGAGAAGCACGGCCACAATCAGTCCGCCGAGCGCCACGCCGCCGAGGACGGGCAGCGGCGGCCGCTGCTCGAGATAGACGTCGCGCTGCACACGGAAGAGCGCCACCGCGAGGCCGAGCGGCAGCAGCCCGGCCACGAAAGCCAGTGCCGCGCCCCAGCGGTCGCGCACGTGCGCCGAGAGCGGCAGCAGGCCGAAACCCGCCCCGGCAGCGGCCCCGATCAAGGCGCAGATCAAGCCGTAGAGCAGGGGTCCATACCAAAGAATCTGGACGTCCTCGCCCGCCCCGGCGGACGCCACCACCAGCACTGCCTCGCCGATCCCGAGCAGTGCGCCCGCGAGCAGACCTGCGCCGAGACCGAGCAGCCCGCCGGCGAGCACGCGCGCCACGATTCCCTCGACCGGCTGACCACCCTCGGCGGCGGCCACCGCGCCGGTGAGGCCAAAATCCCGCGCGGCGCGCGCCGCGTCGGCGTAATCGACCTGCCGACCGCCAACACGACACCAGGCCGGCGTGTAGTCATCGCGTCGCACCCACCACACGATGCCACCGAAGAGCGTCAATCCCTCCGCCGCCCAGAAGCCGAGCGCCGCCGAGACGATGGCTTCGGCCGGGCCCATCAAATGGCTCAGCAGATAGTACTGCGCCATCTCGCGGATACCCTCTCCGGCGATCGTGAACGGGCTCAGCACGGTCGCGAAGATCTGGATTGTCGAGCCGAAGGTCACCTGCCAGAAGCTCGCCTGTTCGGCAGTGACGCCGATCGCGAGCGCGGTGAAGAAGTACATCGCCGCCGTGGTGAAATGGACCACGAACGAGAGCCCCCCCGCCGCGAGCAGAGTCGCACTGCGCCCGCCGTACGCCGTGATCGCGGCAGCCAGCCGCCGCAGGAAGCCGGCATAGGGCCCCACCGGGAAACGCTCGACCGCCCAGTCGATGAGTCGTGGACCGGGCCAACCGAAAATCGCGAAGATGACCACCAGCGGCAGCAAGGCGATGGGCACTGTCAGAGCAATTATTTGGCCGGCGCGTTCGCCGAAGATGCTGACCCCCAGCGGCAGCGCCACCAGATAGGTGAGGAAGATGCCGGCGAAGCCCAGCACCTTCTCGACCAGCGTCGCGCCCGAGGCTTCGACCGAACGCCCCGAGAAGCGCGCCGCGTCGTAGAGCTTGTAGCCGTCGAGCCCGATGGTCGAAGGCAGGAAGGTGCCGAGGAAGCGCCCGATCAGGAACGAGCCGGCGACGTGCCGGAAGGGCAACTCGATGCCCTGCCCGTACAACAGCAGTGACCAGCGCCACATGCTGGCGGCGATGCCGATCAACTTGATGCCAGTGGCCAGGAAGACGAAGCGGATGAAGGTGCCAAGGCCGATCTCGGGCAGGAAGGCACGGATGACCTCGAAGGTGGTGCGCGACTGGCCGGCCTCATCGGTCACCCGGTGGCCGAGCAGGAGGTAGAACGCGCCGACCGTGAGGCCGGCCTTGATCAGGAAGCGCAGGGCGGAGCGAAGGGAACCACTGGCGGCCGGGGACGGACGGGCTGGATCTGCCATTTGAACGAGAACCTCGCCCAGGCAACCGAGGGTGCCCGGGAGTCAGAATGGGGAACAAGGCGCGCCGCGACCGCAGGGCCAACGCGGGCCCTTCAAGGTATCGGCGCGCATCGGAACGGGCAATACGCCGAACCTGCGCCCGGCCCCGCCGCGCGCACCTCGGGCCGGCAAGGGAACGCTAGTCCGCGGGGATCGGAGAGCTGGCGGACAGCGACACCCCCGAGGTGGCAAGGGGCGCCAGAGCGCTGTGATCGGAGACGAAGCGGGTCCCCGGCTCATCCCGCAAGCGACGGCACTCCTCCTCCTCCGATTCTGTTCTGACGCTGAACCGGTCGCTACTCCGTGGCATCGGAGCGCTGCGGACGCAGTGTGATCTCCCGGCGGAGGTGGCCGACTCAGCGTCCCGCGCGCGAGGGCAACTCGACCTCGGCCACGGCCTGAGCGGTCACCTGACCGCGGTGGTTCTCGGTCCAGAGATCGAGCTTCGCGAGCTTGCGGCCGTCGCGCTCGAGGGTCTCGACCACCTTGCCCGTGGCCCAGGTCACATCACCCAGATAATTGAAGCGCTTGTAGCGCGCCTCGACCGAGGCCAGGTGAGCGTTGTCGCCCATCCAGTTGGTCGCGGCGTGGCACATCCACGCAAGCCGCTCGAGCCCAAGGTCATAGGCGCCGGCCAAGCCGAGCGTCTCCTGCGTGAAGCGGTTGTCCCAGTGCACGCGCTGCGGCGGCTCGGGCACGCCCTGCTCGTTCGGCACCATGAGCATCGGATGGTTGCGCCAGGCCTTCGCCGCCACGTTGTTGCCAATCAGGTACATGCCGAAGCACGACTCGAAGGCGATCTCGGCAGTCCCGGTGAGCGGCCCCTTGATGACCCGGCCGAGACTCTCGCCCACCCGCACATCCTCGAAGAAACGCTCGCGAGTGCGCTCCTCGCGCTCATATTCGGCCATGAAGTCGGCGACCTGCTCGGGCGTCCAGCTCGCAAGCGTGTCCTGCTCCTTATACTTGCTAGTATCGCGCGTCTTGTTGCGGTCGGCGCGCATGTAGGTGTCGGAGCGCTTGCCGAGATACTCGCCCTCGAGCGTGTGATAGACGGCCTCGTAGGTCTGATAGACAGTGCGGCCGTCGGTGAAGCGACTCTCCTTCTCGACGACGTCCTTCAAATAGGAGCGCGAGGTGATGCGATCACCGGCCATGACCGGACGCGCCCATTCGTAGTTCGAGCCCGACCAGATTGAGTGCACCCCGGGCAGCCCCTCGGGCAAGCCCGCCGAACCCGGCGCGCTCAGGGTGTCGAAGCAGCGCAGCACGATTCCCGGGCAGACCTGCCGGCCCCAGCGCGTGCGCCGGGCGTACTCGGGATCGGTGTAGAGCGGGCTCAGGTCGCCGACCGCGTGGGCCAGGTGCCAGCAGGTGTCGCGGTTGACCTCGGTCCGCCAGGGTTGGCGGCCCTCGAAGCCCTGCCCGATCCGTTGGCGCAGCTTCTCGATGCCCTCGTCGCTGATCCGGCCATGCTCGTATGCCATCGTCCCTGCCCTCCCGCTTGGACTCCCAACTTCCGAATCACGATTCGTTAACTCGAAACACGATTCGCTGCCAGCGGGGATCGAAATGGCATCCCCGACTCGTTAGGTAGGAATGGCCCGGGGCATCCCCGGCACGGAGGTCTCAACCATGGCACAGGAGTGGATCGAACTGACGCGCGACTGCGAGGCCGTGCTGGTGCCGGCGGGAACCACGGTGCTCCTGCGCGGCGGCACGCGCGCGGTGGTCACCCAGGCCCTCGGCGGGTCGTACACCTTGCACGTCCCCGACTACGGCGGGTTGGTGCGGATCTCGGATCGCGATGCCGATGCCGTCGGGTTGGAGCCACCGGTCGAAGCGGCCCACCCGGTCGCGCCCGCAGAGGGCGATCTCGATCCCGGCACCCTGGAGACGCTGGTCTGGCAGCAACTGCGTAGCTGCTACGACCCCGAGATCCCGGTCACTATCGTCGACCTCGGGCTGGTCTACGACATGACGATCTCGCCGGCCGGCACCGAACATCACCGGGTCGACATCAAGATGACGCTCACCGCACCGGGCTGTGGCATGGGCGCCTCGATCGCCGCCGATGCGCGCCACAAGATTCTCTCGCTGCCGAACATCGAAGAAGCCGATGTCGAGTTGGTCTGGCAGCCGCAGTGGAATCCCAACATGATCTCACCCGCCGGACGCGCCAAGCTCGGGATGGACTGAAGTCGGGATCGGCCTTATGCGGCCCTCGGGCCGATGGTCGATCACCTTCTCACGCGCAAACGGCCGGCCGCCGATCGTCAGCTCGATGGCAAACGGCAGCTCGACACCATCCACCGGACGGAAGTCGGTAAAGCGCGCCACGAGGGGCCCGCTGCCGACCGTCGGCAGACGGATCGGACCGCGCGCCTCGACGACCCGGCCGCGTGCGTCGCGCGCGATCTCCCAGCTCTCCCCCACGGCGAAGACCAGTCGCTCACGGCGCGAACCGCTCGACCGCTCGCGCCGAACACTCGCGGGCAGGGGCAGCAAGCCGGCATAGGAGGCCATGAGGAAGCGCGCCACCGAGAGAGCCTCGGCCGGAGTCTCGTCACGCGCAAGTTCCGCGCCGCCGAGACGATACGAGGCGGCACGACCGTCGAAGGCGAGCGTCTGCTCCTCGCCGGCGGTCGCAAGGCTCCAGACGAACGCCCCGCCCGGCGCGACTTCGAGCCGCCACTCCCAGGAGCCCGGCCAACCGAAGGAGACCTCGGCCGTGGAGCGCCGTACGATCCGGGCCGCACTCGCACTGTCCTCGGCGCGGCGCGGCGCAGCGCAGGCCGCGAGGCCAGCGAGGCTCAGCGCCATCGCCAGCGCGACCAGCGCTACGGCGCGGCGGTCGTGGCCCTGCTGCTCGCCGGCGCGCGTGGTGAACCCGCCTCGCCCCCCGCTCAGCGCGACGGCGCGGCGATCGCGGCCCTGCTGCTGGGGCTGCTCATGCTGGCGCGGGCGTCTGCGGCGGCCACCACCACCGCACCCGCGCCACGTCCCGACGTGCGCGATTTCCACGAGACGGTCGCTGGCGGCTGGGTCACCATAGACCTCGAGATCCCGAGCGGCTTCCCACCGCCCCGCCCCGTGGTCATCTCGCCGATCATCGAGAGCCGCCTCCTGCTCGAGCGCGGTATCGGTGTCGCCCGCTTCCGGACGCACTGGGAGACGCTGCTGCCGCTGCGCGCGCGCGCCGCGGGTGCAGCCGACGCGGCCCGGGACGTCCCACCCAAAGATGACGAGGCCGTCGGCGAATGGCTCCTGCGCGCGCCGCGACCGGGCATCGTCGGCAAGGGCTGGTTCGGCTTCATCACCCAGGACGCCGAGCACTCGCTGCCGCGTGTCCTCGACGTCCTCGCCCGCAACCCCTTCGTCGATGCCGAGCGGATTTCGATTGCCGGCAGCTCGACCAGCGGCTTCATCGCTCTGCAGGCGATGGTGCGCGACCGCGGGCTCGGCTCGGCCGTCGTGCAGGTCGCCTGCGGCGACTATTTCCGCTTTCTGCGCTCGTCGCGGCTCGCATTCGCCGACGACCCGCGCTGGACGGGCGACGACACCCTGCCCCTCGATCCGGACTACGCCGCCGAACTCGCGCGCATCGAGCCCGTGCGGGCCGCAGAGAGCCTGCCGCCGCGACCACTGCTCCTCATGACCGGAGCCCGCGACCGGGCGATCCCACGGGCCTGCGTCGAGCACACGGCGGCTGCGTTGCGTGCCGCCTACGCCGCCGCCGACGCCACCGACCGCTTCGAGTGGATCGAGTTCCCCGACGACGACCATTCGCTGGCGGAGGAGCGCATCGACCGGGCACTCGAATTCTGGGATCACTGGCTGCTCGACGGTGAATCGCTACGGCCCGCGCTCAGGCGCTGGAATCGAGCTCCATGAGCTGGCGCGTGGCGCGTTTGAGAAACTCGACCAGCACCGGACGCGCCGCCGGATCGAGCGGATCGACGCCGCTCAAGCGCCGCATCAGGGCCCGCGACGCGAAGGGCCCAAAGATGAGGTGATAGAGGGCAAGTACCGCGAAGGGCACCTCACGCTCGTCCCAGCCCAGGCCCCAGGTCGCCGAGGCCACGGTCGCCCGGCCCTCGGCGAAGATCGGTTCGAGCCATTTCGTGGCCAGCCGGTCGAAGATCTCATCGTCGTCAAGCACCTCGCGCTGCAGCAGTTTGGGCAAGTGGGGGCGCGCGCAGAGATGGTCGAGCAAGGCCACCAGAAAGCGATCACCGGCGGGCTCGGATTCAACCCCTCGCGCCGCCTCGGCGATGATTCTCTGAATCGGCGCCAGGCCGCCCTCGAGCACCGCCTCGTAGAGCGCCTGCTTGCTCGGAAAATGGTTGTAGAGACTCGCCTGGTTGAGACCGACACCGGCGGCGATATCGCGCACCGAGACCGCAGCAAAGCCGCGTTCCGCAAAGAGCGTCTCCGCCACCTCGAGGATACGCTCGCGGGTCGAGACGGCCTCGGGCTCGGGCGGCGGAGCGGAGTTCTCAAGTGGATTGCTCATGGCCCTCACGCAGCGGGTCGGCGCACGAGCATCTATCCCCCGCGGCGGCGACAGCGGCAAGCGACCGGCCGGCCGCCTGCACGGCGAGCGATCGGCGAGAGCCGCACCCGGTAGCCGCAAGCGGCCAGACTACTCCCGACACGCCGGCCATCGGGCGCTTCGACGGGTCGCGCACCCGTGCTAGCCAGAGCCGGCGGTGGCGAGGCAACGACGATCGGGCCCCGCGCTCATGCTCTTGCTGGCGATCCTCACCGCCACCGCCACCGCCGCGGACGCCGCTGCGGATCGCGCCGGGTCCGTCATCACGGCCGAGGACATGCGCGCTCGCCATCCGCACGACCGCTCACGCCCGGCCACCGTCGCCGAAATCGCTCGCACGAAGCAGACCTCGAGCAACTTCTGGCAGATGACCGGAGGCATGGCCGGCCACCTGCACCGGCACCACGAGGAGATCATCATCGTCCTTGATGGACATGCGCGGATTCGCGTGGGCGAGGCCCGGACCCTTGCCGGCCCCGGAGACGTGCTCGTCGTCCCGGCCGGTACGCCGCACTCAGCGCGCGTCGAAGGGGCAGAGATCTTCCAGGGGATTTCGGTGTTCACGCCCCCCTACGACCCGGCCGACCGCGTCGCGGTCGAGGAGCCCGCGCCATGAGTTCCCCCGATTCCAACCCGACCGCTCTCGGCGCGATGGATCTCGCCGAGATCACGCGGCACGGCCTCTCGAGGTCTGAGATCGAACGCCAGAGAGCCCTGCTCGCAACGCCGCCGCCGCCTGCCGAACTGGTGCGGGCCTGCACGCCGGGCGACGGCATTCACGCAACCACGGCGGCCGAAGACGAAGCCGCCGACAGCGCGTGGGCCGCTGCGGCAGCGGCCGGGCGCCTGCTCTCTTTCGTGCCGGCCTCGGGGGCTGCGAGCCGGATGTTTCAGAGCCTCACCGTGGCGCGCGGCATTGGCGACGGTTCACGCGCAGCACTCGAAGCGGCGGCCCGGGACGGCGACGCGGACGCGCAGTCCTGCCTCGCCACACTCGAGCGCGTGCGCGAGTTGGCGCTCGCCGAGGCTCTCGCCACCGTGCTCGCCAGCCGAAATTCGAATCTCGACGACTGCCTCGCCGCCGGGCACTGCGGCGATCTGCTGGCGGCCCTGCTCGACGCGAGCGGACTCGACGCGGCCGCTCGCCCCAAGGGACTGCTGCCCTTCCACCGTACCCCGGCCGGCCCCCGCTCGGCCTTTGTCGAACACCTGCTGGAGGCGTCAGATCTGGTCGCCGACGAGTCGCGCCAGGTCCGGCTCCACTTCACGATCACCGAAACCTATCGCGCCGACTTCGAGGCCGAGCTGACGCGTGCACGCGCGGCCTTCGAGGCTGTACGCGGGGTTCGGTTCGCGGTTGGGTTCTCGACCCAGAGCCCGTCAACCGACACGATCGCGCTCGCCGGCGACGGGTCGCTGTGTCGCGACAGCGAAGGGCGCGTGCTCTTCCGCCCCGGTGGGCACGGCGCGCTGCTTGGTAATTTGGAAGCGACCAGGGGTGACCTGGTGTTGATCAAGAATATCGACAACGTCGCGCCGGAGAGGCATCGCGTGAACGCGGTCGCCTCGCGGCGGCGGCTCACGGGCCTCACCGCACTGCTCGCCGACGAGGCCCATGCCTTGGCACGACGGCTCGAGGATCGCGACGACGCGGCAGCACCGAGCAGTGCGCAGCGCTGGCTCGAGCGCTGGGCGCCAGGATCCGTCGTAGCGCCGGCGCTCGGGTCCAGCGCAGACGTCACGACCCAACGGGCCGCACTCCTGCGCGCGATCGCTCGCCCGCTGCGGGTCTGCGGCATGGTGCGCAACACCGGCGACCCCGGCGGTGGCCCCTTCTGGGTCCGCGATGCTGCGGGCAACGTCAGGCCACAAATTGTCGAGACGGCCCAGATCGCCCAGGACTCGCCCGAACAACTCGCGATCCTCCGCCGCTCGACTCATTTCAACCCCACCGACATGGTGTGTGCACTCGGCGACCACCACGGCCGGCCACACGCGCTGGCGGACTTCGTCGATCCGCTCGCGGCTTTCGTCACCACCAAATCCAACGCCGGTCGGACGCTGCGCGCGCTCGAGCACCCCGGCCTCTGGAACGGCGCGATGGCCGGCTGGCTCAGCGTCTTCGTCGAAATCCCGCGCGACGTCTTCCAGCCGGTGAAGACGCTGGCCGATCTGCTCTCCGACCCACATCGGTAAGCGCCCGCCCTTCCCGAAGGAGCCCGGCCCAAGTCCGATCAGGAGCGGTCGTAATCGCTGCGCACAAGACGGGCTCGGATGTCACCTCGCGGAAGAGCCCGACCCGCGTCCGATCAGGAGCAAAGCCAACACGCACAACACGGGCACGGCGACATGGAGTTCCTCGCCCCGGCAGGGACCCCGCAGATCGCGGTCCACGACGTGGCGCGCGGGCCTTGCAACCCCGGCCTCATGTGATCGCCCCGCGCGCTCCGCGTCACTTTGCCACCCGCGACGTGGCGTGCAGGCCCGGCAACGATTCCAGGCAGGCCGATGTCGGTCGGCCTTGCCGCCGATGGCGTGCCGCCCGCTCCGGCGATCCCGGCCTCATCCGCTCCCGCGCCCCGGTGGCTGCCCCGGCGTGGCTCGGTTATTCGGCCCGTGGGATGGACGTGATCCTCGTCACCGGCGGCGCGGGCTTCATCGGCTCGTGCTTCGTCCGCCTCGCCCTGCGCGAGACCGGAGCCCGCGTGATCGTGCTGGACGCGCTCACCTACGCCGGCCACCGGGCCTCGCTCGACGGCCTCGACGCCGGCGGGCGCTTCGAGCTGGTGCACGGCGACATCACCGACCGCGCCCTGGTCGATCGCCTGCTCGCCCACCATCGCCCGCACTGGCTGGTCAACTTCGCCGCCGAATCTCATGTTGACCGCTCGATCGATGGCCCGCGGGCCTTCGTGCACAGCAACACCCTGGGAGCGTTCGAGCTGCTCGAGTCAGCGCGCGCCTACACCGCGAGCCTCTCTGGCCCCGCGCGCGACAATTTCCGCCTGCTGCACGTCTCGACCGACGAGGTCTTCGGCAGCCTCGGTCCGACAGGTGCCTTCAGCGAGACCACGCCCTACGACCCGAGCTCGCCCTACTCGGCAACCAAGGCGGCGGCCGACCATCTGGTGCGCGCCTGGCACCGCAGCTTCGGCCTGCCCACGCTGGTCACCAATTGCTCGAACAATTTCGGACCGCGCCAGTTTCCGGAAAAATTGATCCCGCTCATGCTGCTCAACGCCATCGAGGGCCGCGACCTGCCGATCTACGGCGACGGCGGCAACGTGCGCGACTGGATCTACGTCGAAGACCACTGCGAGGGCATCCTGGCGGTGCTCGAGCGCGGCCGGCCGGGTGAGACCTACAACCTGGGCGGTGGCAACGAGCGCACCAACCTCGAGATCGTGGCCCTGCTCTGCCGCCTGCTCGAAGACCGTCTGCCGGCGCGCGACAACCCCGCCCTGCGGGCACGCGGGCTCGCGTCCTACGCCGGACTCCAAACCCGCGTGGCCGACCGGCCGGGACACGATCGCCGTTACGCGATCGACGGCCAGAAGGCGCGCCGCGAGCTCGGCTGGACACCGCGCCATACCTTCGAGCAAGCGCTCGCCGAAACCGTGGCCTGGTATCTCGCCAACCGCGCCTGGTGCGCGACGGTCACCGGCGGGCAATATGACCGCGAGCGCCTCGGACTCAACTCGGGAGCAGCCTCATGACACCCTTGCGCGGCATCCTGCTGGCCGGCGGCGCCGGCACCCGCCTCCACCCGGTGACACGCGCGGTAAGCAAGCAACTCGTTCCGATCTACGACAAGCCACTTGTCTATTATCCGCTCTCGACGCTCATGCTGGCGGGGATCCGCGACATCGTCGTGATCACCACTCCGGCCGACCGACCGGCGTTCGAGCGCCTGCTCGGCGACGGTGCGGATCTCGGCATCCAGCTGAGCTTCCGCGAGCAAGCGCGGCCCGAGGGAATCGCCCAGGCCTTTCTGATCGCGCGCGACCGCGTCGAGGGCGGGCGCGTGGCGCTGGCGCTGGGCGACAACCTCTTCTACGGCCACGGCTTCACCGAGACACTGCGCACAGTGGCCACACGCGAGAACGGGGCCACGGTCTTCGGCTATCAGGTCGCCGATCCCGAGCGCTACGGCGTGGTCGAGTTCGACGGCGCGGGCCGTGCCGTGTCGCTCGAGGAAAAGCCGCAGGCGCCGCGTTCGGCGTGGGCCGTGACCGGGCTCTACGTCTACGACTCATCGGTGGTTGACATCGCCGCGCGACTCCGGCCTTCAGCGCGCTGCGAGCTCGAGATCACCGACGTCAATCGCCAGTATCTCGAGCGCGGTCAGCTCGCCGTCGAGCGGCTCGGCCGTGGCATTGCCTGGCTCGACACCGGCACGCACGACGCCCTGCTGCAGGCGTCCAACTTCGTCCAGGCGATCGAGGAACGGCAGGGGCTCAAGGTTGCCTGTCTCGAAGAGATCGCCTGGCGCATGGGCTGGATCGAGGCCGCCGACGTACAGCGCCTCGCCGAGCCCTTGGCCGGCACGAGCTACGGGCGCTACCTGTTGCGCGTGCTCGAGGGAGAGCGCGACGGGTGAAAGTGGTTGCGACAGAACTTCCGGGAGTCGTCGTCCTCGAGCCCCGGGTCCACCGCGATCCGCGCGGCTTCTTCGTCGAGACGTTCAACGCGACACGCTATGCCGAGGCCGGCATCCACGACGTTTTTGTGCAGGACAACCACTCCTGCTCGGAGCGCGGCGTGCTGCGTGGCCTGCACGCCCAGCTTCGCCGCCCGCAGGCAAAGCTGGTGCGGGTGATCCGAGGCGAGATCTTCGACGTGGTGGTCGACATCCGCCGCGGCTCGCCGACGTTCGCCCACTGGACGGGCGTCCATCTCTCGGCCGATAACTTCCGCCAGATCTACGTCCCGATCGGCTTCGCGCACGGCCTCTGTGTCCTCTCGGACTCGGCCGAGGTCGAGTACAAATGCTCCGACCTCTACGACGCCGCCGACGAGCTGCGGCTCTGCTGGAACGACCCGAGCATCGGCGTCCGCTGGCCGATCGAGAACCCCCAGCTCTCGGCCAAGGACCTCGAGGCCCGGCCGCTCGCCGCGTGGTGGGACCAGCTCCCGGTGTACGACGACCCGCTGGAGCGGCGCGCTTGAAGATCCTGGTGACCGGCGCCGGTGGTCAGCTTGGCCGCTCGCTGCCGGCAGCACTCCTCGCGCATGACGTGACCGCCCTCGCCCGCGTCGAACTCGACATCGCCGACCTCGCCCGCGTGCGGGCTGCCGTCGCGGCGCACGCACCGGCGGTGGTCGTGAACGCCGCCGCGTGGAACCGCGTCGACGACGCCGAGTCCGAGCGCGACCAGGCCTTTCGCGCCAACGCGCTCGGCCCGCGAAATCTAGCACTTGCCGCAGCCGAATGCGGTGCAGCACTGCTGCACGTCTCGACGGATTACGTCTTCGACGGCGAGCTCGGTCGGCCCTACGACGAGTTCGACCGCCCGGAGCCACGTTCCGTCTACGGCGCGAGCAAGCTCGCCGGCGAGAATCTTGTCCGCGAGACAAACCCGCGCCACTGGATCGTGCGCACCGCCTGGGTCTTCCACGAGGAGGGCCAGAACTTCCTCCGCACGATGCTGCGCCTTGCCGCATCGGCCGCCGAGCTGCGCGTGGTCAACGATCAGATCGGTTCACCGACCTACGCGCCTCATCTCGCCACCGGGATAGCAAGGCTGATCGACTCGGGCGCTTTCGGCACCTATCACATCGCCGGCGCCGGTCAGGCAAGCTGGCACGAACTCACCTGTGCCCTCCTGGCCCGCCGTGGGATCGACAAGAAGGTCGTGCCGGTCTCGACCGCGGAGTTCCCCCGCCCTGCCCCGCGTCCGCGCTTCTCGGCACTCGTGAGCCACATGGATCCCCGCATCGAGCTACCCCCCTGGCAGGACGGCCTCGCCGCTTTCTGCGCCCGGCTCTGAGCGGGGCGACCTTGGGCGGCTGGTCCTGGGAGCGCGGCACTGCCCAGCCGCCCGTGCCTCAGGCCGTTGGGGATTGACGCCACCGCCGGGAATGGGTGGCGCCGGTCGCGCTAGCACCGACGGCCCAAATCGTGCGGGAACAAGGGGCGCCGTTCCCGACCCTTGCGGATCAGCCCTCGCCGCGGCGCGGCCACCTACGGCTCGGTGATGCGCTGCGGCCGTTGAACTTGCGATTGATCCTCAGGGCAGAAAGAACGCACCGGGCACGGTCACGTCGCGGAGCCAGATCCACTGCGAGGCGGTGCAGGGCGCTACGGAGCAGCGGTCGGCGCCGTGGCAGGAGAGGAGCAATTGCTCGGCGGCCGGGTCGGGGTTGCCGTCGCTGCCGATCTGCTCGCACCAAACAAATTGGGGATCGCTGCCGTCGGCGAGGAAAACGTTGCCGGTGACCGTGCCATCGGCATGGCGGCCGATCGCCCAGCGTTCGGGCCCGACGTCCTTGCTGACCAACGTGTGGGCCCGGTCGGGCGTGATCTGCAGGCCGGGCTCGACAGCCGCGGTCGGTGCTGCCGGGCCACTTGCCTCGGCCGGGTCACCACCGGGAGCGAAGAAACTCAGCGGCACGTCCACCACGGATATAGGGACCCACTGCGCCGGCGTGCAGGCCGAGCCGGCGCAGGAATCCGAACCCGAACACGAGTAGCGCTGCGAGCCGGCCGCCGCCCCGGCTAGCGGCTCGCAGAAGACAAATTGCGGCTGCCCGCCGCCCGAGCGGAAAACGTTGCCCGTCACGCTGCCGTCGGCGTGGTCGAGCGTGATCGCCCAGCGCTCCTCGCCGACATCCTTGCTGACCAGCGTGCGTACACCGTCGGGCGTGACCTGGACGCCGGTGCCGTTCGGCCCGCCACCGAGCGCATCGAGTGCTGCCGCGAGGCGAATCCGCGACGTCACCTGTCCGTTGCGCGCGTCGGTGATCCAGACCCCGCTGTCTCGCAGTGCTGCCAGCGCGGCGTCGGGGTCGCGCCGGCCGAGCTTCTGGTAGAGCAGCGCAAATCCGCCTGCGACGTGCGGCGTCGCCTGCGACGTGCCCGAGACCGATGCCCAATCGCCCGGTGGATACGCCGATACCACGCTGCGGCCGGGGGCGAGCAGGTCGAGAAACGAGGCCGATTGCGAGAACGAGGCGATCTCGTCCTCGTCGGTGGTGGCGCCGACCGAGATCACCGAGCTCAGGCATGCCGGCGTGGCGAGACTGTCCGCGGAGCCGTCGTTGCCCGCAGCGGCGATCGTCGCGATCCCGGCCGCGCGCAGAGCGTCGACGGCGGCCTTGCGCCCGGCATCGGCGGCATCACACGCGGCCTCGCTGGTGAAGCTCTCGCCACCGAGACTCATGTTGACGACCGCGAGGTTCAGCCGGTCGCGATTCTGATAGAGCCAGTCAAGCGCCGCGATCGTATCGCTGGTGTAGGTCAGGGCGCAGGGGTCCTCGCTGTCTTCCTCGCAAATCGAGCCGGTGAAGCGCGAGAAGACTTGCAGGCTCACGATGCTGGCCTCGGGGGCCATGCCGTCGGTGGTCTGGCCCCGTCCCGCCGCGATGCCCGCGACATGCGTCCCGTGGCCACACGAATCGGGGGCCCAGCTACAGGGCTCGCCCGCGCCGATGCCGAACTGCTGCGCCGCACCGTTGGGACAGCTCCGGCCGGCCGAGAAGCACGCTTGGTCGATCACACGACCACCCATGAAGGTGTGGGCGCTCTCGACCCCGGTATCGATGATCGCGACCGACCAGCCACGCCCGTCGAAGCCCATGGCCTCAGCCTCAGGCGCACCGACGAGTGGCCCCGTCTCGCGCAGAAACGGGCGCTCGAGACGATCCTCGCCGATCCCACGCACGCCGGGCGCCTTGGATAGCCGCTCGAGCGCAGCCGCATCGACCTCGAGCGCGACGAAGGGCACGCTCGCGAACTCGCGTAGCGAGTGCCAGCCGCTGCGTCCGAGCGCGGCACCGAGTTGCATCCGGGCCGCGGCGATGACGCGCGCCCGCTCGGCATCGAAGGCCGGGCTCGAGCGTGGCCCGTGAGCAGCGCCCTCTGCCACTTCCAGCTCGACCAGCACTCGCGCCAACCCACCACCGGCAACGTCGCCGAGAACCCAGCGGGGGATCGGCACCCGTCCCGCCTCAGCGAGCGTGGCCCCCAGGGCAAGCAGAAATACCAGCAGAGAGACACCGGACGCACGAGGCCGCGACATGCACCCCATTCGACCGGGAAGCGGGCACATGTGCAAGGGCCGGACGGGTCCGCCGGCTCATGCTAAGGCGCGACGAGTGTCCTTCCCCCTGGTTGACGCGATCGACGGCCCCGACCCCTCGCACGAGGTGCATGGACGCCTGACCTTGCCCGCCGGCTCGGGCGCCCGGCCCGCCTGCCCCGCAGCCTCGGTTGTGGGCCAGAGCGCCCGATGGGCCGGGCGCGTGGCAAACGCGCGCGTTTTCTTCGCACGGAGAGCTGCGTCCTGATCTCCCGAACTTCCAGCCAAGCGGCTCCGGGCCGCGCCGCGCTGGCCGCGCCGTGGTCCCGCCTGCTCGCCCTCCTCCTGCTGGTGGCGACATTTTCATGCGAGACCGGCTGCAAACGCGCCCCGACGACCGCCACCGGACCGGCCACGGTGAGCCGGCTCGAGCCCGCGCGCTTTGGCCTCGCGGTGCCCGCCGATGCCGCCCATGCGGCGATGGTCCAGCTCCGCGACGAGGCGCGGCCCGTCCTCGCACCGCCACCGCGGATCCGGCTGGCCGAGCGGCTCGATCTCCCCGTCCAGACGCGCCAGGTCAAGATAGAACTCGAACTCGCGAGCGGCGTCCCCGCCGACACGCGCGATCGGCCACTTGTGTTGGCGGTGCAGGAGCTGCCCCTGCGGCGCGCACTGCCGGCCGACGCCATGGCCGGCGTGGCGACGCAGACCTTCTGGCACCGGCCGGCAGAGGGCTGGTCGGTGGAGTGGCCGCGCGCGACCACTGCCAAGGCGACCCGGGTCAAGCTGCTCTACACGCGGCCCCACGGCGGTCCGGGCGTGCTCAACCTGCGCCTCGACGCTCTCGGTCGGGTGCCGCAGCGGCTCGTGGCGTCCGATCTCGAATTCGCCGAGGGAACCGTCCTCGTTCTGGCAGCGGGCATCGCCGGCCATGGCGAGAAGGACGCCCGTGCGCGCATCCGCGCTACCCTCGGTTGCGCCGGGAGCGCGGCCCCGCGCACGCTCGTCGATCACGAAATACAGAGCCGTGACGGCTGGTTCGAGGCCGCGCGGCCGGTCGGGGCGGCCCGCGGCTGCACGCTCGTTCTCGAGGCGGGGGCCTCAGGCGGTGGAATGGCCGACGTGGTGTGGGCCGTTCCTCGCATCCGCGCGCCCGCACCGGTCCCGCGGCCTACCCCAGCGATCGAGAACGTGGTGCTGATTTCGCTCGATACCCTGCGCGCCGACCACCTCTCCGGCTACGGCTACGGACGAGCGACCTCGCCTGTGATCGACCGCGAACTGATCGCGGCCGGCAGCACCTTTCTCGACGTAACGACGACCTTCCCGCAGACCGACATCTCGCACCAGAGTCTCTTCACCGGTCGCTGGGCCGCGGCCCAGCCCGTGCGCGGTCGCCTGACGGCCACCGACCCGGAGCCGACGCTGGGCGAAATCCTGCAGCGGGATGGCCTCGAGACCGCTGCCTTCACCGAGGATGCGCTGCTCTCGGGCGCCTTTGGTTTCTGGTATGGCTTCGACACCTTCGTCGAGCGTAGTTTCGCGCACGACAGGCGCGGGACCCGCACCTTCGCCGATGGCATCCGTTTCCTCGAAGAGCATCGCGGCGTCCGCTTCTTTCTCTTCCTCCACACCTATCTCACGCACGACCCCTACGTTCCGCCACCGGGCTACGAGACCCTCTTTCGCGACGAACGCGGCCCCGATCCAGCCCCCTGGGTACCCCGGCAGCACCGCGCGCAACTCGATGCCTACGACCGCACCATCCGCGCGGCTGATGATCTGGTCGACAAGCTGCTCGACGCGCTCGAGCGCACCGGCCTGGCCGCAACGACGCTCGTGGTCCTGCTCTCGGACCACGGCGAATCCTTCGGCGAGCACGGCATGGGTGGACACGGATTCGCTGCCTATCGCGAACAGCTCGGGATCCCGCTCATCCTGCGCGGTCCCGGCATCCCGACCGGGCGCCGCATCGAGACGCCGGTGAGCATCGTGGATGTGCGGCCGACGATCGCGGCGCTGGTCGGCGCACCGGTGCCACCCGGTCCGGGCCGGGATCTGGTCGGCCTGATGCAGGCCCCCGGCCCGGCGACCGCAAGGCTGCGCGATCGGCCGCTCTTCTTCTCGTGGCTCCGCCCCGGGGCCGCCGGCGCCCGGCAGGGAAATCTCAAATTATTACGCTCCAGCGGCAGCACGGTGATCTACGACTTGCCCGCCGACCCTCACGAGTGGAAACCACTACCCAGCGACGCCCGCGCCCCGGGGCTCGAGGCAAAGCTCGACGAGCACCTCGCCGCGAGCACGGTCGGCGTGCCTTCGCCGCCGCCTCCCGGCGACCAGCCGGTCGACGCGCGCACCGAGCGCTCCCTGCGCGCGCTGGGCTACATCGACTGACGCGCCCCTCCCACCCCGGGCCGACGCTTGCCCTCAGCCGCTCGGCCTTCGCGAACCGCGCGTTGCCTACGCGCTGGGCGACGTGGGTTGACCGAGTCCGCCTGCACGGCTCGCTCCTCTGCTGTCAGGCTCGTCAACGCGACGAGTTGGCCGTCGTGTCGCCCCATCGATCGAGTCGCAGAGCGCGGGACTCTGCGCAGACCGCTTGAGTCAATCCACGCCGCCGGCCGGATCGGCGTGGTGACGGGCTAGAGGGGCTGAGGTCCGGCGCCCGCCGCGGGGACCAGCGTGCGTTGCTGCAGGAGCAGGAGCGAGCTGGTGTAGCCGTGCAAGAACGTCCGGCCGACGACGGGGCCGATCTCGCCGTTGCAGAAGAAGCCCCCGATCGGCGTCCCGCCGAGATGGCGCTGCGCCAGTGTCGTCTCAAAATCAGGCCGCCCGTAGAGCGCCGCCCCCCGCCCGAGACACGAGAAGAGGAGTCCGCCTGCTGGCGGGCGGCCCCCCGCCGCACGCGCCGCCTCGGCGAGACGCAGGCCCAGATCCGCCTCGGCCGTCGCCGGGTCGCGCAGGTGGAACTGCACCACCCGCACGTCGGTCAACATGGCGCCGATTGCGAGCCCACCCGAGTCACGATCCGCACCGAGCAGGTTGCGGACCAGGAAGTCGCCGGCGCCGAAGGACTCGCGCGAATCACCCATGCCGAGCCCGAGAAAGAGCGAGTCCCGGCAGAGCTGGCGGTCGCGCTCGTTCAACTTCGCGTGGAGATCGCGGATCACGTCGAGCGGCGGTCGACCATCAAGACTTAAAACGACGTTGTCCCGCACCCCGGTGACGAACATCGGCTCGCCGATCGGCCGGCAGCCTTGCGCGACGACGGCCCGCGCCTCGACCGCCCCGGCCAGAGCCACACCAACAGCACCTGCACGCCGGACGTCGCCCGCGAGGAAGAGTTGATTCTCGCCCGGATCGCTACCGCCACTCGCCAGCCCGCCCGCGTGCACCGCGTCGGGAGCGACCCGGTCGAGAGCACCGAGCAGAGTACCGGCCTCGATCGAAAAGGGGTCGACGAGCACGATGGACGCGACCGTGGGCTGGAGCCGACCAAAGCAGCTCCCAAACTGGCCCTCGACCAGTGCGGCCTCATGGCCGGGCTCGACGTGAAAGGGGCAAAGCGAGACGCCGGGCAAGGTCGCGGCAACCAAGGCGAGGCCCGGCCCCTCCTCGATCTCGCGGCCGCCGCCGATCACGCTGCGCGCCGTGCAACCGAGCAAGAGCGCCGAGGGCAGCGCGCTGCCGATCAGCGCCATGATCTCGCGCGCAACGTCGCGGTGGTCCGCCGAGAGGAAGGCCAGGACCAGGTTGGGCTCTGCGCCCCCGAGTTCGAGGCGGGTGGCCGCAACGGCTTCGTTGGCGGCCTGCGCCGGATTCGAAGCGGTTGAGATGGTCGAGACGAAGCGCACGCAGCCGTTCCCGGCGGGAGCCATACCACGCTCCCGTGCCGGCGCAGCCAGGCCAGACCCTGGTTCGAATTGCCAAGAGACCACCCTGCGGCCTATCTGGGTGATCGGAGGGCCACCCCGTGAGCGACGATTTCTTTCACTCCGACATGCAGTTCTTTCTCGAGCACCGCATCGACTGGGCGCCCTACCTGCGGCTCAAGCGGCCGGAGGTCACCGACACCGCGAGCGAGATCGAAGCCTGGCGAACCATCCTCCAGACCGCGGGCGATATCTGCGCCGAGCTTACGCCACTCGCCCGCGCGGGTTGGCACGACGAGGTCAAACTCGAGAACGGCGTCGTCCACGTGCCGGAGCACATCGCGCGCGGCTACGACCTCTTCCGTCGGGCTGGCCTGGTCTGCCTGCCGGTGGATCCGCGCTGGGGAGGGGCCGGGCTATCGATGTTCCTCAACAGCGCGCTTCTCGAGATGCTTGCCGGTGCCGACCCGAGCCTGATGACCATCATGGGCCTCCAGAGTGGGGTGGCGATGGATATCGAAAAATACGGCACCGATGAGCTGCGCGATTACTGGCTGCCGCGCTTCACCTCCGGCGAGGTCCAGGGCGCGATGGATCTGACCGAACCAAACGCCGGCTCGGATCTCGGCGGCATCACCACCCGCGTGACCGAGGAGGGCGGGCGCTTCTTCATCGACGGCAGCAAGATCTTCATCACCAACGGCGGCTGTGAGGTCCATCTCGTGCTGGCGCGCGACGCCGCGACCGGAGAACAGTCCAAGGGCACCACCAACGGGCTCTGCCTGCTGCTCTGCCCGAAGACCCTGCCCGATGGACGTCCGAACGGGATGCGGGTCTCCCGCGTCGAGCGCAAGCTTGGCATCCACGGCTCGCCGACCTGTGCGGTCGATTTCGATCACGCCGAGGCCTTCCTGCTCGGCGAACGGGGCAACGGCTTTCGCGCCATGCTCGACCTCATGAACAACGCCCGGCTCGGCGTCTCGGCGCAGGGACTCGGCATCGCCGAGTCCGCCTTCCGGCAGGCCCGGAACTACGCCCGGGAGCGCTCCCAGTTCGGACAGCCCATCATCCGCCAGCCGCTGGTCAAATCAATGCTGACGCTGATGGCGCTCGAGATCCAGGCGGCCCGCGCGCTGCTCTACCACACCTGCACGCTGGTCGATCGCTGCGACGCGATCGCCACCTACCTTGCCAGCGGCCGGACCGACGCGGATCTGGATCGGGCGGCCCTTCAGCAAGAATACGAGCACGCCCATCAGCTCGTCCGCTTCTTCACCCCGCTGTGCAAGTTTCTCACGACCGAGACCGCCAACGAGGTTGCCCGGCGTGGCATCCAGATCCACGGCGGGCTGGGCTTCATGGCCGAGTCGGCCGCCGGGCAGTTCCACTCCGACTCGATCATCACGACGATCTACGAGGGGACCTCCGAGATCCAGGCGAGCTTTGCTTTGCGCGAGATGGCCAAGGGGGCGCTCTTCACGGTCCTCGCCGATCTCCGCAGCAGCCTGGAGGGCCTGCGCGGCCGTTTCCCCGAACAATCAGCCCAGCTCGAAGGCGGAATCGCCCAGCTCGAGGCGACCCTCCCCTCATTGCTCGGCGACCCTTCCTACGCGCTCCTCAACGCCAAGCGGGTCTCGGAGATGGTCATCACCGTCGTCGTCGGTGTCGAGCTGCTCGAACAGGCCGTGCTCAGCCCGGAGCGGACGGTACTCGCCTCGGCCTATATCAATCGCAAGATACTCGAGGTCGAAATGCACGCGCGCCGCATTCAGAGCGGCGACGTGACTCGCCTCGAGCGCTACGACAAGATCCTGGGGCTGACCGACTGAAACGAGAACAAGGCACCACGCCCCGGCGCGGGACGGCCTACCTCTTCGACGGAACGGAGCGGCGCGGCGGTCCTAGCTCGGTACGGAATCGGCTTCGCGCTGCGTCACGCCGACGAGTCGGACGACGTCACCGGTCGCGGCGCGCTGGATGCTTGCAAAGTTGACGAGCGGCACGACCTCCGTGCCAAGCTGGATCCGGAAGCGCTGCCGATACACGTTGAGCGACCGCCCCCCCTCGTCCACCGGCGCCACCGGAGTGCGGTCCTCCGGCAGGATCCGAGCCATCAGCTCGCGCACAGGCCAGCCCTCGGCGCGGACGGGCAGGCCCCAGATCTCGGCCCACCTCGCGTCGCCGTGCACGTGACGGTCGTCGGCGCGCCACTCCCACACCCCAGCACCCGCGGCCGCAAGGGCGAGCCGCAGACGGTCGGCGGTGTCGGCGAGTTCGGTCATCAAGCTCCGATTTTTCTCCTCGATGCCCCGCTGCGCGCTCAGGTCGCGGAGGAAACCGATGAAGCGAGCACTGCGGCCGCTGCCGAGCGCCGTGATCGAGAGCTCGATCGGGATCTCGCCTCCGGCTCGGGTCAGGGCCTCGAGCTCGACTCGCCGCTCCAGCACCGCCCCATGGCCCGTCTCGCGCTGGACCCAGAGACCACGTTCGTGGGCCTCGCGGTAGCGGGGTGGAATGATGGTCTCCGACAGCGTCCGCCCGAGAACCTGCTCGCGAGCCCAGCCGAGGCACTGCTCGGCCCGGCGGTTCCAATCAAGAATACATCCGGCGGCGTCGATGACGATGACCGCGTCGAGGGCGTGCTCGACGACCAGCGGCGCCAGCGACTCCCGATCGAGCGGCACGGGACGGAAGCTGCGCCGGATCGTGGCCACGCCGTCCTCGTACGCGAGAACGCACCAGGACTCGACCCGAAGCCCCATGGCTCGGGCCCAACTTCGACGAACGACCCCGCGGGCCGACGATCTCGTCGGGTCGCCCGAGCCGCCAGCCATGATGCGTGCTGCGCGGGGAGGTGTGTCGGTGCCGCGATCTGCTAGGGCACGCCGTCGCGATGAGCAGCGAGGCCCCGAGTTCTCCCCTCCGGATCGGTATCCTCGGAGCTGCCCGGATCGCCGGAATGGCGTTGGTGCAGCCGGCCAGGACGGTCGAGGACGCCTGCGCCTTCGGGATCGCGGCCCGCCAGCCTGCCCGCGCCGGCGGCTTCCAGGTGCGGCACGGACTCGTCCGGGCGTACCCGGACTACGAGTCCATGCTTGCCGATCCCGAGATCGACGCCGTCTACAATCCCCTCCCGAACTCGCTGCACGCCCGCTGGACCCTGCGCGCCCTGGAACTCGGCAAGCATGTGCTCTGCGAGAAGCCCTTCACCGCCAACGCCGCCGAAGCACACACCGTCGCGACTGCGGCAGCGGCCAGCGACCGCGTCGTGATGGAGGCTTTTCACTGGCGCTACCATCCGCTGGCCGCGCGTATGCTCGAGGTGCTGCGCTCGGGTGAGATCGGCGAGGTCCGCCAGATCGAGGCTCGCTTCTGCGTGCCGATGCTGCTGCGCAACGACATCCGCTGGCGCTGGGATCTCGCGGGCGGCGCGCTGATGGACACGGGCTGCTACGCGGTCCACATTGTCCGCACGCTGGCGCAAGCCGAACCGGTGGAGGTGCTATGGGCACGCGCCCACACCACGGCCGACCCGCGCGTCGATCGCAGCATGGAAGCCGAACTCCGCTTCGCGGACGGGCGCACCGGACGCGTCGTCTGCTCGCTCCTCTCGCGGCGGCTGCTCGCCGCAGCGGTGAAGGTCGAAGCCACGCTCGGCGAGTTGCGCGTTTTTAACCCGGTGGCACCCCATCTCTACCACCGCCTGACGGTGCGGACCGCCCGCGGTACCCGGCACGAGCGCATCGATGGCGAGGCCACCTACGTCCACCAGCTCCGGGCCTTCGTCGCGGCGGTGCGCCACGGCACTCCCGTCCTGACCGGACCGGCGGACGCGAGCGCGAACATGCAGGTCATCGACGCGATCTACCAGCGCGCCGGACTGCCGCTGCGCGGCACCTGAGGGCCATCCTCGCGCACGCCGTCTCGCAAGGCTCCACGGCGGCGTAGCCCACCGGTGCTCGGGGCACGCCAAGCGCGAGAACGGCGCCCATCCCGGCGCCAAGGGCTTGCGACCTGACCCGTGGCATCTCGGGTCATGCCAAGCGGCCAGCGCCTATCGCAGCACACCAAACCGCCTGGCGGTCAGCGCCCCCTCCCGCCGGCCGCTAGTGTTCCGTCTCCAACGCTTCTCTACAACCGCGGATCCTGCGCGGGATGCAGGCAGCGGCCGCCCTGTAGCCTGATGGGTAAAGCCATCTGCAGACCAGGACACTAGGCGTGGATCTGCTGGCTCAGATAGAGCTGTTCGCCGAGCTGCCCCACGAGCACGAGCTGTGACTCGAGCCAGTCAATATGGTCCTCCTCGGAGACCAGAACCTGCTCGAGCAGGTCGCGCGTGCCGTTGTCGCCCTTCTTGCGGCAGAGCGCGATCGTGTCGTTGAGTTTCGCCACCGCCTGCTTTTCGAGAGCCAGGTCAAGCTGGATCTGCTCGACCGGTGTCTCGCCAACAGCGACCTTGGCCAGCCGCTGCACGTTGGGAATCCCTTCGAGGTAGAGGATGCGCTCGATCAGCTCGTCCGCGTGCTTCATCTCACCGATCGACTCCTCGCGACTTTTCTGCGCCAGACGCTCGTAGCCCCAGTTCTTCTGCATCCGGTAGTGTATGAAATACTGATTGATACCGGTCAGCTCCCCGGTCAGGATTTCGTTGAGCGCTTCGATGATTTCGCTGTTGCTCTTCATGCCGGTGCCCTCGCCTTCTCGATGAGCCTACCACCGACGTCGCAGCCGGGGGAACGAATCACCCCCGCCCTGCCACGGTCGGGACTAGGGCTGGCCGGGATTCAGGAGCGCGTCCGAACCACCGTCCACGAAAACGACCGAACCGCAGCAGAACGCCGCGTCCGGGCCAAGCAGAAAGGCCATCGCGGCCGCGATCTGTTCGGGCTTCGCGGTCCCGCCCAGCGGCACCGGCAGCGCACGGATAGCTGCTCCGATCCCGCCGAGGGCGAGCCCGGCCTCGATCATCGGCGTCTGCGTGACTCCGGGTGCAATGGCGTTGAGCCGGATACCGGCGCCCGCCCAGTCCGGGCCCACGGCGCAGCGTCTCACCCAGCGGGCGAGCGCGAGCTTCGACCCGGCGTAAGCGGTGATCCCGTCGGTGGCCAGCCGACGTGCCTCCGCCTCGTCGCCGGCCAGACAGGCCGCCGCCAGCGGGCCATCCACCCCGGGCGAGATCGTGATCGAGTTCGACGACACGGCGAGCGCGGCGGGTGCCGATCCCCGTGCCAGCGACTCGCGCAATCCGGCGAGGAATGCGACCGCCCCGAAATAGTTGACCGACACGATCGCGGCGGCGTCCGTGAGATGCGGGCCGAGGCCGGCGCAAGCCACAACGCCATCGAGACGCCCGCCGGCAGCGGCGATCACCTCGGCGCAGGCCCGCTCTCGGCCCTCGGTCGTGGCGAGATCGGCCTGGATCTCGGCGCCGGCGAGATCCACGCCGAGCACGCGCGTGCCCTCGGCTTCGAGTCGCCGTCGCAATGCCGCCCCGATGCCGCTGCCGGAGCCGCTGAGCGCGATCGTTCGCATCTGCCCCTCCTGCCCTGCGCCGGGCCCACGGGCAAGCGCGCCGCGTGTGGGTCGGACGAACCTCGTCACCGGCACGCCCGACGGACACGCCGCTCGAACCCTCGCGTAGCGCGTGGGCGCGTCTCCACGGCAAAACGCGGCGGACTCTCTCCACACGGAACTCCGCACGGTGCGCCGGGGCGTGCCCGCGGCGCACCGCGGCAGGCGCCGCTCAGACCCTGCTGTCCGGCGCGCCAGCGCTCGCGGACACCCCCTCGAGCAGATCGGCAAGCGTGTAACCCTCGAGGCCCCGCGCGCGTGCCCGGCCAAGCGCGGCGAGCGCGTGCCGTGCCGGTCCGTTCGCCCCGGCCTCGTCCTCGAGCAGCGCCACGGCATCGAGGGCACCGATCGACGCGGGCGCACGCGCCAGAACGAAGGCACCGGGTTCGTCCGCCACCCATACGAGCCAGCCCGCAGCAGCCAGCCTCTCGGCCATCGTCATGACTCGCGGCAGGTCGACGCCACACTCGCGCGCCAGCGCAAGCGCCGTCGGTGGCGACGACAATCCATTAAATGAGGCGAGCGCTCGGGTCAGCATCTCGAGGCCGAGTCCCAAATCCGAGACGGGCCGGGCGGGGCGATCGTCGGCGCCGTACTCGAGCACCGCGGCCAGCTCGGCGCCGCCGATCACGACCACCCAGCTCACGTAGAGCCAGACCAGCGTCACCGGCAACTGGGCCAGGGCACCGTAGATGGCGTTGTAGCGCGCGACTCCGACCTGGAGCCGGACGTATCCGACCTGCAAGAGTTGCCAGAGGACTCCCGCCACCACGGCGGCCACGAGCAGCGATGGCAGATGCGGCCGGCGGTGCGGCATGACGAGGTAGAGGATCGCGAGTGCGGCGACGTTGAAGGCATAGGGTAGCGCTTGCAGCACCAGTGCTGTCACATCGCCGATCAGGCGCTCGGCCAGAAGTCGATCGAGTACTTGATGTTCGGTGACAAACGAGGTCAGGCCGGTCGCCAGCAGCAGGAGCAGTGGCGTCAGCGTGAGGACTCCGAGGTAGTCGGTCAGCCGGCGCCACCACGGTCGGCCAGTGCGCACCCGCCAGACGTGGTTGAAGGTCGACTCGATATGTCCCAGCACCGAGACCACGGTAAAGATCAACAATCCCGCGCCGAGCGTGCCGACGGTCGCCACGTTGACCCGCTCGATCCCCTCGCGCACCACCGCCACCACCTCGGGGTCGAGCGCGAAGCGCGCGAGCAGCAGGCCCTCGATTTCGTCGGCGGCGCCGATCCCCTTCACTGCGGCGAGCATCAGTGCCACCACCGGCACGACCGCGAGCAGCGTGGTGTAGGCCAGCGCCGAAGCGTGCCCCAAGCCGTCATCCGCCACGAAGCGGCCCGGCACGCTCGCAAGCAGCCGGCCCGTGGCCCGCAGGCGCACACCGATTCCCGCCATCCGGAGCGCCATCGCACACGAGAGCGGCGGCATCCAAACGGGCCGACGATTTCGCACACCCGCTGGGCGGGAACCCTGTCCTCCCAAGGGCGCTGCGACGGGTGGCCGATCTGCCTCCGCCGCGCCGGCGGGCCGCCTCTCGGCGTGGAACCAAGAGCAGGCGACGACGGATCTGCTCGTGGTTCGCGCCGTCCTCCCGAGGGGCACGCGCCCGGTGCCACGTACGCAGCGGGCGACGAAGGATTTGCTCGTGGTTGGTGGTGGCGGGACGAGGCGATCCTCCCCCCCTTGAAGAGCCGGGCTCGGTCCTTGCCTCCGCTGCCAGCCGGGGAGATACTCTCGGGGGAATTTGTCGGCACTCCGTCGGCGACCCAAAAACCACGACAGGCAAAGGAAGGGAGGGCCGGCCCATGGTGTCCGAAGCCATCCTGGAAGAAGAGTCCATCGCCAGGGAGCGCTCGCTCGAGGAGTCCGATTCGCGACTGCTCGAGCAGCCGATCCGCTCGCTGCCGAATCTGCGCGCCCCTCTCTGCCTGGCCCCGACCACGTCGCTCGCCGCGACGATCGGGGCGATGCGGTCGGCGCGCACGGGCTGCGTGCTCGTCGTCATCGAGGGCCAGCTCTGTGGCATCTTCACCGAGCACGACGTGCTGACCCGCATCGTCGGCGAGGCGCTCGACCTCAACGCCCGCACGGTGCGCGACTTCATGACGCCGAATCCGGAGACCCTCACCGCGGACGACGCCATCGTGTGGGCGCTCAACAAGATGGCCGTCGGCGGCTTCCGGCATGTGCCGCTCGTGGACGAACATGGCCGCGCCGTCGGCATCGTGGCGATGCCCAACGTGGTCGAATACCTCGCCGACCTCCATCTAAAAGCAGTCTTGACGCTGCCCCCGTCGCCGCAACGCGGAATCCCGAGGGCGCGCGAAGGCGCGTAGACCGCTCTCCCGCCCGGGCCGCGCTGCCCGACGTTGCCGGGCAACGAGAACGCGGTTAGCAAGGCCGGACCGCTTGCGAATCACCCCCGGTGACCTCTCGACAGCAACAAGAACTCCGCTGCGAGCGACCCGAAGCCGCTCCCCACCCCCGAGGCCAACTGTCGATGGACGCCACCGAATCCCTTGACACCGATCTCCTGCGCCACGAATTGCGCGGCTGGCTCGCCACCAACCTCGAGGGGCGCTTCCGGCAGGCGGGCTCGGCCCTGACCGCCTCGCCCGAAAGCCTCGTCGTGCTGCGCGAATGGAACCGCCGCCTCGCCGACGGTGGCTGGGTCGCCATCGCCTGGCCACGCGAATGGGGTGGCCGCGCCGCAACCGTCGCCGAACAGGTCGCCTGGGCCGAGGAAATGGACCGGGTCGATGCGCCCTCGCCCGTCAACCTGATCGGTCTCTCCAACATCGCGCCCGCCATCCTCGAACACGGCACCGACGCGCAGCGCCGCCGCTTCCTCGAGCCGATGCGGCGCGGCGACGAGATCTGGAGTCAGGGCTTCTCCGAACCCGAGGCGGGCAGCGACCTCGCCTCGTTGCGGGCAAGCGCAGTACGCCGGGGCGACCATTGGCTCGTCAATGGACAGAAAATCTGGAACACGCTCGGCACAGCGGCCGACTGGTGTGAGCTGCTGGTACGCAGTGACCCGGCGGCGCCCCGTCATGCCGGGCTCACCTGCCTGCTGGTCGACCTGCGTCTGCCCGGAATCGAGATCCGCCCGATCCGGACGATCACCGGCGAGAGCGAGTTCGCCGAGATCTTCTTCACCGACGTCGCGGTGCCCGCGGATTGTGTGCTGGGCGAGCCCGGCAACGGCTGGCGCGTCGCCATGACCACACTCAACAGCGAGCGCGGCGGGGTCGCGAGCTTGCACCTGGTGGCCCGCAAGCGCATCCGCCGGCTGACCCTGGCCGCGCGCGCGGCGCAGGGGCCCGACGGCCGGGCGCGCACAGACGATCCCTACGTGCGACGCGCACTGGCCCGCCTGCACGTCGAGGGCGAACTCCTGCGCGCCCTTTGCGAGCGCGCACTGGCGGGAATGATCGCCAACCGCCCCGGCCCCGAGGCAGCCCTCACCAAGCTCGTCTGGAGCCGCACCGAGCAGCGCATCGCCGAGGTCGCGGCCGAGATCCTCGGCCACGCCGCCCTGGGTGGCGAGTGGGCGCGGGCACGGTTGCAAGCGCGCTCGTACTCGATCGCCGGCGGCACCACGCAGGTCAACAAGAACCTCGTGGCGCGGCGCGTGCTCGGCCTGCCGAAGGGAGATTGAGAGTGCCCACGCCTGCGCACGAGAGTCGTGATCTGTTGCGCGACAGCTTGCGCCGCTTCCTCGCCGCAGAGGCCTCCATCGCCACCTGCGCGCGCCCGCTCTTCGACGATCCGCGCGGCACGACACCGACCCTGTGGCGCGGCCTGGCGGAACTCGGCGTCCTCGGCGTGTTGCTGCCGACCGACATGGGTGGTGCCGGCCTTGACGCTGCCCACGCCGGAGTCGCCTGCGAGGAGATGGGCCGGGCGCTCTTTCCCGGTCCCTTCCTCGCCAGTGCGGTGGCGGCGAGCGCGCTGCTCGGCACGCTCGCACGCAACGACGAGACGCAGCGCCTCGGCTTTGCACTGGCGCGCGGCGAGCAGGTCGCGACACTGGCCAGCGACGCGCCGGCGACAGGGTACCCCACCCCCGAAGCGTCGGTCCGCGCACGCCGGGCGGAAAAGGGACCGATCACTCTCACCGGCCACAGGTCGCTCGTCGCCTTTGCCGAGACGGCCGACGTCCTGCTGGTCCCCGCCGCGGACGAGAGTGCGGGCGGCGCGGCGCGACCGAATGTGTTCGCGGTCGAGCGGCGGGCGGCCGGCCTCGGGGTCGAGCCCGCAGAATGTCTCGATCCCGCACGCCGGCCGGCGACTGTGATCTTCGCGAACACGCCCGCCTTGCCGCTGGCCTCGGACATGACGGCCGCGGGCATCCTCGCCGCGACGTCGCGCGCGGTGGACCTCGCTGCTGCTGCTGCCGTCGCCGACGGTGTCGGTGCCGCCCAGCGCGCCTTCGAACTGGCATTGGACTGGGCCCGCGTGCGCCACCAGTTCGGCCGGCCGATCGGCAGCTTCCAGGCGGTGCAGCACCTGCTGGTGGACATGCTCACCGAGATCTCGCTGCTGCGCGCCGCCACCGACGAAGCGCTGACCGCCTGCGACCGAGGGGACGCCGCCGCGCGGGCTCACGCCACGGCGGTGGCCGCTGCCGCCGCCGCGCACTCGCTGCCCGAAATCGGCGCGACCGTCATCCAGATCTTCGGCGGCATCGGCTACACTTGGGAGCACGACGCGCACCTCTTCTACCGCCGCCTGCTCGGAACTTCGGTGAGCGCGGGAACCGAGGGCCAGAACCTCGACCGTGTCGAAGCGCTGCTCTTCGATCAGGCGTAGGTCCCGGCGAGATCACCACGCAGGACCGGGCTCACGCGAACATCATGAGGGATGGCGGCCGACGCGCGGACATCCCCGCGGCGACAGAGATGCGGCGCCTACCCTTGCGCCGCGACGATCCGATCTGAAAGGGTCTCGCATGGGGACCGCACCCGCTCTCTCCGTCGCCGTCCTAGATTCGGCGATCGACGCACTCGAACGGCTGCTCGTCGCCCTCGACGAGGGTCGACCCGGGGCGCGCGGGCTGGCCGAGTCGAGCCTCGGGCGGCTGCGCTCGGCGTGGCGGGAGAACCCCGCCGCGTTCTCGCCCGAGGCGATCGTGCGCCTGCGGCTGCTCACGACGCGACTCGAGGGCGAGCCCCGCGCACCCACCGGGCCCGGCTTCGAAGACGCGGCGGCGACGCGGACAGGACGCGCCCCAGACCCGGCCGACCTGCGCCGCACGAATCTCCCCGGCGCTGAAACGTTGCCCGCCGCGAGCGAGGCAGCCCGTCCCCGTCCCCGACCTCGCCGAAGGCCGCGCTCCGACCTCACAGCGGCGGCGGTACTCGCGGAAATCTATGGCTACGACGACTTTCGGCCGGGACAGGCCGAGATCATCGAGGCCCTGCTCGCCGGGCGAGACTGCGTCGGGGTGATGCCGACCGGCGCCGGGAAATCTCTAACCTACCAAATCCCAGCGCGGCTCCTCGGCGGCACGACGCTGGTGATTTCACCCCTGATCGCCCTGATGAAGGACCAGGTGGATGCGCTCGACGCGCTTGGCATCCGCGCGACCTTCCTGAACTCTAGCCTGACGCCCGAGGCGCGAGCCGCACGGGTGCGGGCCATCATCGCGGGCGAGGTTGAGCTGGTCTACGCCGCCCCCGAAGGCCTGGAAGCAAGCGCCGGCCGTGTGCTCGAGCAGGCCGACGTGCGGCTGGTCGCGGTCGACGAAGCGCATTGCATCAGCCACTGGGGACACGACTTCCGCCCCGCTTACCGCAACCTGGAGAACCTCCGAGAGCGCTTCGGCGAGGTGCCGATTTTGGCACTGACGGCCACCGCCACGCCGCGCGTGGTGGACGACATGATCACGCAGCTCGGCATGGTCAGGCCGGTGCGGGTGCAGCGCTCGTTCTTCCGCTCCAACCTCCGCATCCACGCCTACGTCAAGGGACAGGGGCTCGAACTCAGGCGATCGCTCCTGGCCCTGGTCCGAGCCCACGCCGGCGAGAGCGGGATCATCTACGTCGGGTCGCGGCGCGCCGCGGACTCGACCGCGGCATGGCTCGCGAGCAAGGGCGTGCGCGCCGCCGCCTACCACGCCGGTCTCGCAGTGACCGAGCGCAGTCGCGTACAGGAGGCCTTCCAGCGCGACGAGATCGAGGTGGTCTGCGCGACGATCGCTTTCGGGATGGGCATCGACAAACCAGACGTGCGCTTCGTCCTGCACCGCGACATGCCGCGCTCGCCCGAGGCCTGGTACCAGGAAATCGGCCGCGCCGGCCGTGACGGCGCGCCGGCCGATTGCGTCCTGTTCTATTCCTGGTCTGACGTGGTCCGCTACGAGCGCAGCCAGAGCGGCGACGCCGGCCCCGACGCGGTGGCGCAACAGGCGCGCCTCGCGCGCGAGATGTTCCGCCTCGCCGACCGCAGCGGCTGCCGCCATCGCGCAATCGTGGGCTATCTCGGCGAGACGATCGCCGCCTGCGGCAGTTCGTGCGACCACTGCCAAGGCAGCAACATCATCGCCGAAGCGTCCCGTCGCCCACCGACGCCAGGCCGCAGCACACCCACGGCGGCTCGTACCCATGCCGCGCCGGACCCCGGCCCTGCCGGATCGCCGACGGGAGACGTCGGCGAGCTGCGCGCGCTGCTCAAGGAACTTCGCCTGCGCATCGCGCGGGAAGCCGGACGGCCGCGGTACCGGGTCTTCCACGACGCGACCCTCGACGCCCTGATCGAGCACCGGCCACGGACACCCGAGGCACTACTTGAGGTGCACGGCATCGGGCCGAAGAAGCTCGCCGAAATCGGCGCCGAGTTGCTCGCGACGATCCGGCCCTTTGCCTGAAGCTTTGCGCCATCCGCCCGAGCCTGCCAAGGTGCGGGCACCCGCAACCGGACCGGAGGCAGCGCGTGAAACCCGAGGAATGCACTCTGTTCAGCGGTGCCGCCAGCGGCAG